>ERZ1673762.1-NODE-1-length-339847-cov-22.723272_pt1 | contig 339847 bp, 323 predicted proteins | sample MGYA00580145_ERZ1673762 | MGnify/ENA primary metagenome ERZ1673762 (study PRJEB41219, sample SAMN04549634) | soil metagenome | isolation source: soil | place: USA:California,Owens Lake (dry lake) | collected 2009-08-06 ...
TGACGCCCCCATTAATGTTTTAGAAACGTTGATATATCGGTGTTTATGATTTTTTGTTTTCAATGGCGATTTGACTTTCAAAGACAGCCCCTAAACACAAGATAGGAAAAATAGTCTGTCCGATAAATCCCTAAAATGAAGGAGCCCCAAAAAGTCAGTTAACCCTGACTTTTTGGACAGCCCCTTCGAACTTTTACAGCGGCTGTTCACTAGTTTTCTTTTACAGAACGTTTTTCAATTTGCTTCCATTTCCAAACGAGCCAAAGCTGGCTGGCGATAAACAAAGAGGAATAAACGCCTGCGATCAATCCAACCAACAAAGCAATCGAGAAATTTAAAATGGACGAGCTTCCGAATAAAATGAGAGCGACAACAGCAAAGATCACGGTTAAAACGGTGTTAATCGATCTTGTAAAGGTTTGCCGCAAGCTTTTGTTGACAATTTCCGCAAGCTGCTCAAATGTTTTTATTTTTTTCGCTTTTCCCATGTTTTCTTTTATACGGTCAAACGTAACAATCGTATCGTTGATCGAGTAACCAATAATCGTCAACACGGCCGCGATAAATGTAATGTCTACTTCAAGACGGGTAATGCTGAAAAAGGAAACGATAAAAAAGGCATCGTGCAATAGGGCAAGCACAGCTGCAAGCGCCATATAAAATTCAAAGCGGATGGATACATATATGATAATCCCAATGGAAGCAATTGCAACACCGATGAGAGCATTTCGCGCCAGCTCTTTTCCGACTGTTGGCGAAACCGTGCTTATATTTGGCTCTATCCCATACAGCTCTGTGAAATGTTCTTTTACATTTGAAATCGTTTCTTTATCAAATGCGCCTACAAATCGTACAACTGCTGTGCTTTTATCATTACCAGATAATACAATTTCATCCGGCTTAAGCCCGATTGATTTGAATTCTTTTTCGATTGTATCAGCCGATAGCGGCTCATTTGTCGCTAGCTCGACCCGCGTTCCGCTCGTAAAATCGATGCTTAGATTCAATTTAGCAACAAAGAGGATGATAATGCCTGCGACAATTAATACACTTGATAAAACGAAAAACTTTTTCCGATGTTTAACAAAATCAATATGATCAAAGCGAGTTGGGACATCGGTATCTTTATTCGTTTTCGTAATATCCAAAATATCGCTTTTCCTCACGCCAAACCAATGCGGCTTTTTGTCAAATGCCCGGCTCTCCACGAGCAATCCGAGCAGCAATCTGCTTAAATAAATCGCCGTAAGGAAGGATATAATAATGCTGACAATGAGCATTGTCGCAAATCCTTTTACAGAGCTTGTTCCAAAAATAAACAAAACAACAGCTGCGAGTATTGTCGTAATATTGGCATCAAAAATGGTTAAAAGCGATCTTTTGTTTCCTGCTTTAAAAGCAGATCGGACACTTTTTCCAAGCTTTAATTCATCCTTAATTCGTTCGTCTGTAATAATGTTCGCGTCAACTGCCATCCCAACCCCTAAAATAAGGGCGGCGATCCCCGGCAATGTAAGCACCGCATGCATCCAATTGTACACAACTAAAATGAGGTATATGTATGAAACAAGCGTGATAGATGCGATCAATCCCGGCAAGCGATAGTAAAAGATCATGAACAGCATAATGAGGCCTACGCCGACGTAACCCGCATAAATGGTTGATTGCATCGCTTGTTCCCCATATTTTGCCCCGACAGAAGTTGAATAAATTTCGTGCAGCTTCACTGGCAATGCACCAGCATTCAGCAAACTTGCTAATTGCTGCGCTTCTTCTACCGTAAATTGTCCTTCAATCGTGACCGTAGTCGTATCAAACACTTCATTTACGTACGGATCGGACAAAAATTTCGGATTCGCTTTTGCTGCTTCTTTTTTATACGAGTCGCCTTCTTCCCAATCAAGCCATATGATCAGCTTATTTTCAGGCGCCATTTTTACTATTTTCTCTGTCACTTCTTTAAATTTTTTCGCATCCTTTAGCTCAACGACAACGTTCGGTTTACCGTTTTGGTCAAATGATTGCTTGGCACCGCCTTGCACTAAGTCTGAACCGTTTAGTAATTCTTTGTCATTGACATCACGAAAGGTCAGTTCTGCCTGCGTCGACAAAATTTTCCGAGCTTCAGTCTGATCCGTCACGCCTGCAAGCTGAACGCGAATTCGGTCATTCCCTTCTATTTGGATATTTGGTTCGCTCACTCCAAGTGCATTCGCCCTTTTGTCCAGCGCTTCAACTGCACTTAATAGGGCTTGACGGTCAATTTTATCTCCTTTATTTACCGGCTTCACTTCATATAAAACTTCAAAGCCGCCTTTTAAATCAAGACCAAGCGTAATGCCTTCTACGATTGGTTTTGTCGTTGCGCCAGTCAAACCTAAAAGGGCGAAAACAATGATAAAAAATGATATAATTCGGCCTTTTTTTGCCATGTTGATCCTCCTCAAGCTTATATGCGAAACATCGCCTTATCATCTTTAGGTTAATTCTTTTAATATTTCTTGTCCTTCTTTACTATCTAACCATTTTGCATCTTTCATAAACTCAATGGTCGTATAATTCATGAAATCGGACACTTTCACTGACATAATCCCTTCTACTAACCGATGTACTCTGACACCCTCAATTTTTTTCCATTTTTTTCTTTTCAAAAAAGCCCACAATTCATCCTCTGTCATTTTATCGTATCCATACAGCCGGAATTCTTCGAGCTTGCTTTTCAAAAACGGCCTTAAATACTTGCGATAGGCATCTACCGAATAGTTCTCCACTTTTATGCTCCTTTCTTAAAAGGTTGTCATGCCTGTACTTCGAGTCTGCATATAGTAATTGTATATGATATCAAGTTTTTTGAGAAGGCAGGGAGAAAAATGCCGAAGCAAACCTTTTTAAAAGGAATGCTCATTTTAATGACGGCAGGCCTCATCACAAGAATTCTCGGTTTTATTAATCGAATTGTCATAGCCAGAATGATTGGAGAAGAAGGGGTTGGCCTCTACATGATGGCGATGCCTACGTTTGGCCTTGTCGCAGCAGCTACACAGCTCGGTTTGCCGGTTGCCATCTCCAAGCTGGTCGCGGAAGCGGATGCAAAAGGAGACAGCAAAAAGGTAAAAAAAATACTGGTTGTATCTTTAACAATTACGTGCAGTTTAAGCATTATCATCGCACCGCTTGTGTTGTTTTCCGCCTCATATATTTCTGAAACATTGCTTACAGACCCAAGAACATTCTTTCCTTTGATTTCCATCACTCCTGTAATTCCTATTATTGCTGTATCCTCTGTTTTGAGAGGATACTTTCAAGGAAAACAAAACATGACGCCTGCGGCATTCTCCCAGGTGCTTGAGCAAGCGGTCAGAATCGCCTTTATCGCCGTTTGTACAAAAGCTATGCTGCCTTACGGAATCGAATATGCAGCCGCTGGCGCCTTTGTTGCGGCAGCAATTGGAGAACTTGCTTCCTTACTTTACTTACTAATAGCGTTCCGTTTCAAAAAGCAAATTCGAGTGAGAAAATCGTTTTTCCGTTCGTTAAAAAAGGGAAAAGAAACATTCAGTCAGCTCATGAAAATTGCCCTGCCGACAACCGGCAGCCGATTTATCGGCAACATTTCATGGTTTCTCGAACCGATCGTTGTTTCACACAGTTTACTGATCGCCGGAGTTCATTCATCTTTAGCTACAAAACAATATGGGGAATTGACGGGGTATGCGCTTCCTTTATTAATGCTTCCCTCTTTCATCACTTTTTCGCTGTCAACATCATTAGTGCCCGCATTAAGCGAAGCGATTGCCCAAAAAAGGATTCGATTAGCAGAATATCGGCTGAGGCAAGCTTTAAGGCTCTCGCTTGTTACAGGCGGACTAGCAGTTGTTATTTTATACGTGTACGCTGAACCGATCATGATCTTTATGTATGGAAATGCTCAATCTGCCATCTATGTGAAAGTTATGGCTCCTTTTTTCATCTTTTATTATTTCCAAGGTCCACTGCAAGCAGCATTGCAAGCATTAAATTTAGCAAAAGCAGCGATGACCAACAGTTTAATTGGTTCCATTTTAAAAACAGCGCTCATTTTTGTTTTCGCAACTAGGCCGCAGCTCGGCATTATCGGCGCAGCTCTTGCCATTATAAGCGGGTTTATGATCGTTACTCTTCTTCATTATGCAACGGTGCTGAAAGTGTTTAAGTTCACAATTTATTTAAGAGACTATGTTCTATCTTTTGCAGCCATATTCTTAACAGGTTGGATCTCCTATCATATTTACGATATCTTATTGGAACAACTGCATTTGCTGCCAAAGTTAATGTATGCATGCATGATCACAACAGTTATTTACAGTCTGTTTCTTATCATCTTTCGACTAGTCGAAAAGGAAGAAGTAAAGCGAATTCCCCTAATCGGTCCGTATATAGCAATCTTTATTCCGATGCAGAAAAATCGTTAAAATCTATCCGTTTCATTCCTTTCACCCTGATCTGGCAATTTTAATTCTAAATCTTTTTTTTATGAATATGCTTGTATAAAAGTGATTACCCTTGTACGGGTGAACATGGGAGGAGATGAATGGATGATTGAAGCAAAGCGGTGGGGGAAAGCTGTATTTTACGGTGTTTTTACCATTTTGATCATTGCTTTGATTTCCAGTTTTCTTTTATCTATTTTATTACGATTTACTAGTTTAACAGAAGATTCGCTCTTTTGGGTCATCACATCTATAAGTTTTTTAGCCGTTTTTATCGGAGGTTTTATAGCTGGCGGAAAAGGTAAAGAAAAAGGGTGGCTTTTAGGCGGTGCGACAGCGGTTGCTTACACGGGAATTGTGTTATTGTTTCAATTTTTAGGTTACGGAAAAACGCTTTCGCTAGAATCGCTATTATATCACGGTGGATTTTTAATCACTTCAATAGTTGGAGGAATGCTGGGAGTCAATATTTCGTCGCCAAAACGGCAGGCTTAAAAAGAAAAAGGCTGACATTTAAGTCAGCCCTGTTTTTTGTAGAACTATGATTGTTCTACGACTTCTCTCACAGCATTTCGGTCAAAAGTTAAGCGGGAGCCGTCTCCCGTACGGATGACGATTTTATCTTCATCCAATGAATCAACCGTCCCATGCAAACCGCCAATCGTTACGATTTTATCACCCTTCTTCAAGTTTGCCTGCATGTCACGGATTTGCTTTTGCCTTTTTTGCTGAGGTCTGATCAACAAAAAGTAAAAAATAGCAATCATCAGCACAAAAGGCAGCACTGTTGCTACAAAATTCTCCGACATTTCTTCACCCCTTTCTAAGCATTAAAAGTTTTTCGCATTTGGTTTATTGAATCCGTACCGTTCAAAAAATTCTTCTCGGAAATCTCCTAAACGGTCTTCACGGATTGATTCCCTAATCTGCTCCATTAATTTTATCAAAAAATAGAGATTATGGTAAGATGTTAATCGAATCCCAAATGTTTCATTGCTTTTAATTAAATGTCTGATATAAGCACGTGAATAATTTCGGCAAACGTAGCAATCACAAGATTCATCCAATGGACCGAAATCGCGCGCATATTTCGCATTTTTTACGACAAGCCGACCTGTTGATGTCATTAAGGTGCCGTTGCGCGCAATTCTAGTAGGAAGCACGCAATCAAACATATCAATGCCCCGAATCGCTCCATCTATCAGTGAATCTGGAGAACCGACCCCCATCAAATAACGAGGTTTGTCGCTTGGCAATAAAGGCACGGTAAATTCTAGCACACGATTCATCACTTCTTTCGGTTCGCCGACAGAAAGACCGCCAACCGCATATCCCGAAAAATCAAGCGAGACAAGATCGCGTGCGCTTTGCTTCCGCAAGTTTTCATATTCGCCGCCTTGTACAATTCCAAACATCCCTTGTTCATTTTCTCTTTTGTGAGCTGCTAGACAGCGTTCAGCCCATCTGGAGGTTCGTTCTACAGATTGTTTCATATAATCAAATGATGCCGGGTAAGGCGGGCATTCGTCAAATGCCATTATAATATCTGATCCGAGAGCATTTTGGATTTCAGTTGCTTTTTCTGGAGATAAAAACAGCTTGTCCCCGTTTAAATGATTGCGAAAATATACTCCCTCTTCTTCAATTCGCCGGAATTCGCTTAAGCTGAACACTTGAAATCCGCCGGAGTCAGTTAAAATCGCTCCATCCCAATTCATAAAAGAATGGAGACCTCCTGCCTCCTTAACGATATCTTCCCCTGGTCTGAGCCATAAATGGTATGTATTGCTCAAAATGATTTTTGCGCCAATTTCTTTTAATTCCTCCGGTGACATAGTTTTGACGGTCGCCAATGTTCCCACAGGCATAAACACCGGAGTTTCAAACGAACCGTGAGGTGTATGTACGATTCCAAGGCGGGCGCCTGTTTGTTTGCATGTTTTGATCAATTCATATCGAATAGGTGGCTTATTCAATGAAAGCCCCTCCTTTATTCAGTGTACCTCTATTCTGTTTCAAATAATCAGCATGGCATCTCCAAAGCTGAAAAAACGGTATTTTTCCTTTATAGCCTCCTCATACGCGCGAAGAATTGTTTCTCTTCCAGCCAGCGCACTGACAAGCATGATCAGAGAAGACTTAGGAAGATGAAAATTTGTAACGAGTCCGTCTATTCCTTTAAAATTGTAGCCCGGATAAATAAAAATGTCTGTCCAACCGCTTTCTTCGACAAATTTGCCTCCATGTTTTCCAGCAATTGTTTCCAGCGTTCTTGTTGAAGTCGTACCGACTGCGATAATACGTCCTCCCTTTTCTCTTACTTCATTTAATAAGCGAGCCGTTCCCTCTGTCATTTGATAAAATTCCGCATGCATTTTATGTTCTGTAATGTTTGTGCTGCTGACTGGACGAAATGTCCCAAGCCCGACATGCAGCGTTATAAAAGCGATATGAATCCCTTTATTTTTTATATTTTCGAGTATTTCATCTGTGAAATGCAAACCTGCAGTCGGTGCAGCTGCTGAACCAATTTCTCGGGAATAAACGGTTTGATATCGTTCTTTATTATCAAGCTGCTCTTTAATGTATGGGGGCAATGGCATTTCCCCAAGCTGATCCAAAATTTCCAAAAAAATGCCTTCGTATTGAAATTCAATGATTCTACCGCCGTGTTCAAGAGTTCCTACACATGTTCCTTTTAAAAGGCCGTTTCCGAAATTTAATGTTGTCCCTACTTTGACGCGCTTTGAAGGTTTTACAAGGGTTTCCCAAACATTCCCTTCTTTTTCTTTTAGCAATAAAACTTCCACTTTAGCCCCGGTTTCTTCTTTCACCCCGTACAATCTGGCCGGCATGACCCGCGTATCATTTAAAACAAGGCAATCACCCGGAGATACATACTCAATTAAGCTTTTAAATCTGCTGTGCGTAATATCTCCGCTTTTTTTATCAACAATCATTAATCTTGAAGCGTCCCTCTCCTTCAACGGAGTTTGGGCAATCAGTTCCTCTGGCAATTCGAAGTCAAATAATTCGATATTCATCCTGTTCACCTAGCTTCTGTCCATTATTTAAACCGTCCTAAAAAAGAAAAAATTAACGTTAAAAGCAAACTAATGACAATGCATGTGACAATCGGAAAGAAGAAGGTGAAATTTCCTTTTTTTACTACGATATCTCCTGGCAGTCTTCCGACAACTTGCATAAATAAGCCGATAAAAAGCAAAATACCGCCAAGCACCATCAATAGCTTTGGAAATTCCGTCATCTTTTCGGCACCTCCATTTGAAAATGTTTATACACAAGATCTGTTACTATTCTTCCCCTCGGTGTTCGCCGAATAAAACCGATTTGCAATAAATACGGTTCATAAACATCTTCAATTGTGTGCGCTTCTTCACCGATTGTCGCTGAAATGGTCTCAATTCCAACGGGACCTCCTTGGAATTTTTCAATGATCCCTAAAAGAAGTTTATGATCGATATGATCCAATCCAAGTTTATCCACTTGCAAACGCTCCAAGGCGTCTTCGGCAAGATGGGCGCTGATTTTTTCAAATCCGAGCACTTGCGCAAAATCCCTGACCCTTTTAAGAAGCCTGTTCGCAATTCTTGGCGTTCCCCGCGATCTTCTGGCTATTTCAACGGCTGCCTGCTCTTCAATCTCGATATTTAACAGGTTGGCCGTTCGTTTGACTATCTTTGAGAGCTCGTGCTCTTGATAGTATTCCAAGCGGCTTAACACACCAAATCGATCCCTTAAAGGAGCAGTTAATAAGCCGACTCTAGTTGTTGCACCAACAAGTGTAAACGGTGGCAGATCCAACCTGATCGTGCGGGCGCTTGATCCTTTTCCAATGACGATATCTATACAAAAATCTTCCATCGCTGGGTACAAGACTTCTTCGATAGAACGATTAAGCCGGTGAATTTCATCAATAAATAAAACATCCCCCGGTTCTAAAGAAGTGAGAATAGCCGCTAATTCTCCCGGCCGTTCAATCGCGGGCCCTGAAGTATGGCGGATATTCGTCCCCATCTCATTTGCGATAATCGTTGCAAGTGTTGTTTTCCCGAGCCCTGGAGGTCCATATAAAAGAACATGATCCAACGTTTCTTCTCTAAGCTTTGCCGCTTCAATAAATATTTTTAAGTTTTCCTTAATCTTTGATTGACCGATATATTGATCGAAAGATTGAGGACGAAGGCTGAATTCAAAATCTTTTTCTCCCGCTTCAGCTTCGCCTGCAACAATTCTTTCCTCCATTGCTATCACCTTATTTCAAAAGCAGTTTCAATGCTTTTTTCACATATTGATCAGTTGAGAGCGATTCACCTTCCAATGACGGCTTGATTTTTGCTATCTCTTTCTCACTGTATCCTAAAACTTTCAGTGCATCGATCGCTTCCATAAGCGAATGATTGCTATGTTTTTGGTTTGTTTGTACCTGATTAGCTAACATGTTGGAAGACGGTTCTGAAACGAATTCGACGAGCTTCCCTTTTAAATCTAAGATGATTTGCCTCGCTGTTTTCTTTCCGACACCAGGAAATTTTACTAAAAATGCTTCATCTTCATTTTCAATGGCCTCCACTACTTGCTTTGCATCGCCATAAGCCAGGATCGCCAGAGCACCCTTCGGACCGATTCCTGTTACGTTTAAAAGCTTGGAAAAGAGAGTCTTTTCTTCACGGCTTGAAAATCCGTACAGAGCGAGGAGATCCTCCCTTACATATTGATATGTATAAACCGTCACTTCTTTTTTGATATGTTTTTGATAGCTGAAAGGATTGGGAGTGAAAATTTGAAAGCCGATTCCGTTCCGATCGATCACAATTGAATCTATTGATATATGATCTACAACTCCGCGGATAAACTCAATCACTGCGTTCACCTCTCATCACTTAACCTATTTTAACATAAAGAACTCGCTCCGTCAGGGAAAGAACTGCAAAAATAAACCGATGCCAAAAGCATCGGTCCTTTTATTTGAATTCATCAGCAGAATAAGCTTTAAAGGTATTGATGACATTTAAATAATTCTCTTTATTTTTTACGGGAATTCCTCTTTTTAGTTGCAGGTGGCGATAGCTTTCCAGTTTTTTTATATCGATCTGGAAAAAAGACTGAATGACTTCATTGTCTGCGTGAGGCTTCCCGTTAAAAATCGACAAAGTCCCGTCTTCCATAATACCGAAAAAACCATTTGTTTTTAATAAAGGAGAGAGGTCATCAATTTGCTTTTGAAAGACAATTTCGTCGCCATCCTGACGAACAACCTGCCAATCTTGATATTTCGCAATTACATCTGCGATAGAATGATGATGTTCTGTTTTGACCTCTTCGCTCACTTCGCCATCAAGATAAACTCTTCTCAAGATGACTTCAACTGTCGAGGAATGATGATTCGCATTTGCGAAAGATGCTTCAGGATGGAAATGACAAAAAGCTAAGATCATCAAAGTATAACAAAAGAGGCAAAATACCTTTTTCACATGCCACCACTCCTGAACTTATAACACATTTGTTTTTATTTAGTGTAGCCATCATGAGAAGTTTTAACCCTTAGTCCTGATTCTTCATCTTATTACATATTATGGTAACTACCTTGTATATCATGACATGCTTGTATATTAATACGTTTCAATTAGAAAAAGTAAAATGGATAACTTAACAATTTCATTTTTTTCGGCTGTTAGATTTTTTAATCGTTAATATCAATAAATTTTCAATCACTCATCTTCCTGCATATTATGGAAGACTTCTTGGACATCGTCGTCATCTTCAAGGACATCGATTAATTTGTACATTTTTTCAGCTGTTGTTTCATCTAGTTGCGTGTACGTTTGAGGAATCCATGTGATTTCCGCTGTTTCCAGTTTATATCCTTTTTCTTCTAAAGCGGTTTTTACATTATTCAAATTTTCAGGAGCGGTATAAATTTCAAACGCCTCGCCTGACGCTTCTAATTCTTCTGCTCCAGCGTCAATTGCTTCAAGAAACAAGTCATCCTCTTCAATTCCGTTACCTTCAATAACAATATATCCCTTTCGTTCGAACATATAGGATACACAACCAGTTTCTCCTAAGTTTCCTCCGTTTTTATTAAAGGCAGTGCGAACACTTGTTGCTGTACGGTTTTTATTGTCCGTCAGACATTTTACCATTACAGCGACACCACCGGGGCCATATCCTTCATATGTAATTTCTTCATAGTTGGCTCCATCTTGGCTGCCGGTCGCTTTTTTAATTGCTCGTTCTATATTATCGTTCGGCATGTTGGCAGCTTTAGCCTTGTCAATGGCAAGTCTGAGGCTCGGATTCGCGTCAGGATCTCCTCCGCCTTGTTTAGCCGCAACATAAATTTCTTTTGCCAATTTCATAAAAATTTTGCCCCGCTTCGCATCTTGGGCATTTTTTCTTCTTTGAATATTTTTCCATTTAGAATGTCCTGCCATTCTAAAAATCCCCTCTCATAAACAAATCTCGATTTTTAATATAACATATTTTATTTAGCGGGAAAAATTGTTCTTCACAAAAGAAACAGGGAGGAGTTCTCCCTGTCTCGTTAGCGGTTATTTCCGTCAAAAGGCTCTGTTACTGCTTCTCCAATATCATTGAATAGACGTTGGATATCTTCCCCTACATCCGTACCGTTATTCAAGTTATTATTAATGTTTCGCACACGAGTAAAAGTTTCCTCGTCTGTTACAATATGGATGCTTTTATTTCCAGCCAGTCTTGATACAACTCGTTTGGCTCGATTTTTTACGTTCTGTTCGTTTCGATCAGTTGTATTGATCGCTACTACAACCCTGTCATTTGTTACGAGCGTATCAACATCCTGCACGTTTTTCAGCCGGCTTACCTGATCAGAAATTCGTTCGGCTAATTGAGCATTATTCGAGCCCACATCCCGTAAATGATTATGATAATTGACATCGCTTCTTTGGAAGCCGTTGTTTCTTCTATCGTTCACTGTCAGCGAGCGGTCTCTATTGCGGTCATTTGCATCGCGGAGCATGTCATTGTCATCCATTCCGCCGTCAAACATTTCAGTGATCGGTCCATCATTATCAACGTAATCAAAATTACGATCCCGATCAGCTGAATAGTAGCCAATTGGTGCTGCACCATTTCGATCACGGTCATCCAATGCACCATTATTGTTGTTGCACGCCGCAAGACCAATTGTCATAAAAGAAAGGGCTATAGCTGCGGAAACTGATTTTCTCAATGAAAAAACCCCCTGAAAAACAATTTGAGCATAATAGCTCATCAATAGCTTGTTCTATCAGGGGAGGTTTATTGCTGTTAGTTCCCGGCAATTAATTAAAATTTTGGCGGTGCTGCCGCTAAATTTCGTTTATGCTCAGAACGTCTATGCAGCGCTTCAATGATTTCTTTATCTTTCTCAGGAATTTCCTCTCCCTTTAAAAATTTGTCAATCATATCATATGTTGTTCCCATTTCGTTTTCATCCGTTTGTCCTTCCCACAAACCGGCGCTTGGAGCTTTATTAATAATTTCATCCGGAACTCCTAAAATTTTTGCCATTTCCCTTACTTCGCCTTTTGTAAAATGTACAAGAGGAACAAGGTCTACACCGCCGTCTCCGTATTTCGTAAAATAGCCCGTATACCATTCAGCTGCATTATCTGTGCCAACAACCATGTAACGATAATTGTTTGCCACAGCGTATAATGTTGTCATTCTGAGCCGCGCGCGCGTATTCGCGTCGCCTAATCTTGCTGCTTCTTCATTCCAATCGTTTTTAGCTTGAATATTTTTTTGAATGGCGTGAAAAAGCGTTTCATGAGTTTCGGTCAAGTCGATCACCATATAATCAATGTTGCAGCTTTTCACTACTTTTAAAGCATCTTCTTGATCTTTCGGATTGCTTTTACATGGCATGATTAGGCCAAGCGAATGCTCAGGAAACGCTCGCTTAATGAGATGAGCAACTACGGCGGAATCAATTCCCCCGCTTATTCCAACAATTGCACCGTTTAATCCTGCGTTTTTTACTTGATTTTGAAGCCATTCGATTAGTTTTGCAATTTTTTCCTGCATTATGTCATGCACCTTCCTTAGCATCATTTCTTTTTATTATCCATTGTATCATATTGTGTTTTACGAAAAATAAATCATGTCATGAAATTTTCAAAGAAAAAAGAGACGATTTTTATCATCGTCTCCAATAAAATTAATCTTCATCTTCTTCATCTTGCGGTGCAACGAACTGGTTATAATCATAGTAAGGCACAGCATAAGGGTAATGCGGTATTCCATATGGTACAAATGGAGCCGCTCGATATCCATAAGGTACAGGACCTCCGCAGCCGCAGTCATCCTGATGACTCGGAAAAGCTCCAGTATGAGGTATATTCTCTGCAAATTCTTGATTTTCCGCCGCCTCCGGGCTTACCCATTGACCGTGCGGTATTCCATAAGGTGCAGCATAAGGTGTCGGCGCCAATCCTGATCCTGGATATACAGGAGATACCGGATGGCATCCTAAGAATGGAAACGGTGGACAAAGAACAGGATATGGTACATATGGAACTACGGGTTGCGGACTGTATTGTATTGGTGAAACGTTTGGCGGAATGTTAGGTGCAACATTAGGCGGAATATTGGGCGGAATATTAGGTGCAACGTTTTCGTAACCATACGCTTCATCATATTCATCATCATCATCAAAATCTTCGTCATATTGTTGTGGGCTTACAAATTGATTCGGGGCAGGGTTCGGAATATTTGGCCAGACAGGCGCGTAATAAGGCTGCCATTGGGCTCCATAATATGGATTGACATTCGAAAATTGCGAATTCGTCATATCTTTGTTGTCCTCCTCTTTATTTTCTTCTCCTTTACCCAAAACTTCATGAAACACATTTTCAGGCTTTTTCGGAAGCTGCGGTTTGGAATCTTTTGAAGCATAGGGATGCGTTGGAGCCTTTTCCGCTTCTTCATGGATATTCATCATCGGCATATTGAGCATAAAATAATTGCTTACATCAGTTTTTTTCGGATAGTAAGGCTGATAAACTTTTGGAACGGGAGGCACATATGGCTTAGACGGCTTTTCCTTTGCTTCCGGTTCCTCCGTCTCAATAGGAGCAACAGGTTTTTCCTCTGCAAAAGGATGTTCCTTTGCTTCCTTTTTAAAAGCTACTTTTGGCACTTCTTTCTTTAATTCATGTTTCACTTCCTTTTTAATTGGCACATCGCCAGTTGGAATTTTTATTTTCATTCCTGGCATAATAAGATCAGGATTGCTCAATTGGGAATTCAACTTTTTTAACTCTTGGAAATCGACTCCATATTTTTGAGCAATTTTCCATAGTGTATCGCCTTTTTGAACAATGTGGATTTTCACTGTTTCCCCCTCCTGTGAAAACGTACTGCCTATACAACTTTCGAATCAAAACATTCATAAATCTTCTTCATCACAACTTATGCAAATTTTAGTGGGATTATGATTTAAAAATGAAGGCTAAGAAAAACGATCCTCTTTTTTAAAAGCCAATTGATATCGATATCAGTACACAGCTGCTGATTTATGCTGCAAAAATACAAAAATAAAAATACCCGGGGAGGGACCCCAGGCATTCAAATTGTTCTTCGTACTTTTGCTATCCCGTATGCATATGGGCAATTGCAATATTTTTCCTTTTTATGAGCTATGATCCAGCATGCGATTTAATGCAAGAACTGCATACTCTTTAATTGATTCATCCACAATGATTTGATTAATTATTTTTCCTTTATCGATTGATTCCAGCGCCCAAACTAAGTGGGGCAGATCAATTCGATTCATTGTTAAACACGGACACATATATGGATTTAAAGAAAGAATCTCTTTGTCGGGATTATTTTGTATTAACCGATTCACTAGATTCATTTCTGTTCCGATTGCCCACTTGCTTCCTTTCGGGGAGTTTTGAATCGTATCAATAATATATTTCGTGGATCCCGAATAATCGGCCATCTGAACAACCTCAAATGTACATTCAGGATGAACGATAATTTTCATATCGGGATATTTGCTGCGAATATGTTCAATATTTTTTACTGTAAATTTCTCATGCACTGAGCAATGGCCTTTCCATAAGATGATGGCGACATCTTCCCTTGTTCCATCATAATGCAGCTTTTGTTCAATCGGATCCCAGACAGCCATCTTATTAAGGGGAATACCCAGTTTAAAGGCAGTATTTCTCCCTAAGTGCTGATCAGGTAAAAACAAAATTCTCTTTTTTTGCTTCAGCGCCCAAGCCAGCATCGTTTCAGCATTTGAGGAGGTTACCGTTGCTCCGCCATTTTTACCGACAAAAGCTTTAATCTCTGCTGATGAATTGACATATGTTAATGGCAAAATCGTGTCGTCAAAAAGCTCTTGCAGCTTGCTCCAAGCGGCTTCTGTTTGTTTGATATTTGCCATATCCGCCATCGAACAGCCAGCTCTCATATCCGGAAGAATCACCTTTTGATAAGGCGATGTCAGCATGTCTGCTGTTTCTGCCATAAAATGAACACCACAAAAGACAATATATTCGGCATCTTTTGTTTCTTGCGCTATTTGTGCCAGCTTTAACGAATCTCCTGTTACATCTGCAAATTGGATCACTTCGTCTTTTTGATAATGATGACCTGGGATCATCAGTCTTGTTCCGAATTTCTTTTTAATTTCTATCACACGGTTTTCCAATTCTTCCACAGATCGATGTTTATAATCTTCAGGCATCATTTCTGTTTTTGAAGCATCCAACAATTCAAAAAGATTCATAGCTCATTCCTCCCCGAAAAAGATAAACTAATGTCTATTGAAGGTGCTGAATGGGTAATAAACCCAAGCGATATAAAATCAACATTTGTATCTTTGTAATCTGCTAAATTTTTTAACGTAATTCCGCCTGAAGCTTCTGTAATAATATCAGGCGGAGTCATATCAACAAATTTTTTCACTTGTTCAGGCGGGCAATTGTCAAACATGATAATATCGGGATGTACTGAAATTGCTTCTTTCAATTGCTCTTCCGTTTCAACCTCCACCTCAATTTTTACCATGTGACCGACCCGATTTCTTACCCTTTCAACTGCTTTTGTAATCGAACCGCAAAAGGCAATATGGTTGTCTTTAATCATCACCCCGTCATATAAACCAAATCTGTGATTATATCCTCCCCCTATGCGGACAGCATACTTTTCAAACATTCTAAGCCCAGGTGTTGTTTTTCTTGTATCACAAATTTTTGTATGCGTTGAATTTAACGTCAGCACCGCTTGTTTTGTCAAAGTTGCGATCCCGCTCATTCGCTGCAGCAGATTTAACACTACTCTCTCTCCTTGTAAGATGGAACGAATAGAACCTTTTATGACAGCAATCTCTTCCCCCGCTGTCAGCTCATGTCCATCTTTTACAAACATGTGAACTTCAAGGTTGGGGTTTAACATCGAAAAAGCGGTTTTCACCACGTTTTCTCCACAAAAAACTCCGCTTTGTTTTGCTTTTATGACGCCCGATCCTCGGTCGTTTTCTGAGAAAATCGCATCGCTGGACAAATCATTGTCTCCTATGTCCTCCATAAAAAATTGCTTCAATGCCTGCTCGAGTTTTATTTGATTCATGTTTCAACCGCCCCTATCCTTTGCTCGTTTGTTTGTACAATTCGTTTTTCCAGCCATTCAGGTTTTTCCCCTGGATAATCGATCCTGAAATGGCCGCCGCGGCTTTCCTTTCGTAAAAGAGCTCCTTTTGCTATTAAATATCCGGCTGTGATCATGTTAATCCGTTCGATTTCTTCAATTGAATAGCTTATAGCATTTAATGGAAAATATTTGACATATCGCTTCAGCCATGAAACAGCCCATGCCAGTTCTCCATGCGTCCGTTCGATTCCAACCCATTTTGTCAATATTTTGCGTATTTCTCCTTTTTCTGGAACCTCTGTTTTTTCATGTTCGTTCCAATGGAAATCCCCAAAACTCTCCTGTGAAGACAGCCGCTGAGCCAGTATAAATTTTGCAATCCTTTTTCCGAATACAAGACCTTCTAAAAGAGAATTTGATGCTAGACGATTTGCCCCGTGGACACCGGTACACGCCAATTCGCCTACAGCATAAAGCCGATCGATATTCGTTCTGCCGACTAAATCGGTTTCAATTCCGCCCATTAAAAAATGCATGCCAGGCACTACAGGAATTTTCTTCTCGCTCAAATTTACCCGATTTTGCCGACACATCTCAGCAATCGTCGGAAAACGTTCGGAAAAAAATTGAATTTCTGAAATATCCAAATACACTTGATGTCCATCCCGATATTTACGATAAATTGCGCGGGCAACAACATCTCGAGGAGCCAAATCACCTAATGGGTGAATTTCGCTCATAAATCTTTGCCCCGTTTCATCGATCAATACAGCGCCTTCACCCCTGACCGCTTCAGAAATCAATCCTCTGCATGTCCCGTTTATATAAAGCATTGTTGGATGAAACTGTGTAAACTCCATATCGATCAGCCTGCATCCAGCCCGAAAAGCAATGGCAAGTCCGTCTCCCGTTGCGTTCGGATGATTGGATGTCCATTCATAAGCTTGACCGCAGCCGCCGGTTGCCAAAATAATATGGGAGGCTGTATAGACATGTATATTTTCATCTGCTGTTTTGGTAATAATGCCAACTGCCCTTCCGTCCTTTACAACGACATCACAAACAAACTGATATTCATTGATTGTTATCCGGTTTGTTATTTTTTTCAAAAAATGCTCTACCATTTTCCTTCCCGTCGCATCTCCTCCTGCATGGAGAATGCGGCGAAAGGAGTGCGCCCCTTCATTTCCTAAATCCACATTTCCTTGCTCGTCCTTGTCAAATGGAAAGCCCTCATCCATAAGGGATGAAATAATTTCCTTTCCTTCTTGTACGAGCAGCTCAACTGCTTCCTTTTTATTGTGGTAGCGCCCAGCATATAATGTATCTTCATAATGAAGGCAGCTATGATCATTTTCATGTATGGCACATGCAATTCCACCTTGAGCCAAATGAGAATTAGAACTAGTTTTCATCGTTTTTGTAATCATTAATATGTTCATTTTTTCACATAATTCGCTTGCAACCGTTAATGCGGCAATACCGCTTCCGACGATGATGACATCATAATGGGTCATCAACAACCCCCCTTATAAATTTACACATGTCTTGACACATATATTTACACAAAAATACAATATTGACAAGAGGAATTTTTCACAAAATTTTTAAGGCTTGAATAGAGAGGGGCGAAAACAATTGATATACTTTGATTTTGCAGCAACGACCCCCATGAGTGAAAAAGCGATTGCTTCATACACCGAAGCGGCAAAATTTGCTTACGGAAACTCAAGCAGTCTGCATGATATCGGCGGCAAAGCGTATGAACTATTGACAGCGTCAAGGAAAGCATTTGCAGCGTTATTAGGAGGAGATCCAAACGGTGTTTATTTTACTAGCGGCGGTTCTGAAGGCAACATACTGGCCATCCAATCATTATTAAATAGCACGCCAAACAAAAAGCATATTATTGCTTCTTCACTTGAACATGCATCCATTGACCATTATTTGTCTTTATTGCGTGCGAAAGGATATGACATTACATTTTTAAAGCATGATCAAAATGGAAATATTTTAATGGAGCATCTTGAAGAAGAAATCCGTGAAGATACGGCCCTTGTCACCATCCAGCACGGCAATTCCGAAATCGGAACAATTCAAAATATAAAGGAAATTGGCTTGTTTTTAAAAAAGAGGAAAATATACTTTCATACTGATTGTGTGCAAACGTTTGGAAAACTGTTGATTCCCGTCGATGAGATGAATGCTGATGCCTATACATTTTCTTCACATAAAATTTACGGTCCAAAGGGCGTAGGAGCAGTGTATATTCATCCAGCAGCAAGCTGGTCGCCAGTGATTCCCGGAACAACACATGAGGACGGATTTCGTCCAGGCACTGTCAACGTTCCAGGCATTTTTTCCTTTGTCACTGCCGCAAATGAGTTTTATAATCAAAGAGAGAAGCATTTTAACCAATTCATCAAGCTCAAGCAGCATTTGATCAGCCAATTAAAGAAACAGCTGCCCACGATAACGATTGTCAATGAAACGAAAAAAGAGGTTCTCCCAAATATTGTTGGTGTTGTCACAAACAGTTTAGAAGGTCAATTTGTAATGCTCGAATTGAACCGAAAAGGATTTGCGGTCTCAACTGGAAGCGCCTGTCAAGCTGGAAATAGTCATCCTTCTAAAACCCTTCTTTCAATCGGCTTTGACAAAGATTCCGCTCATCAATTTATTCGTATTTCTTTTGGAATTACAAATACAATCTCGGAAGTCGATGAGCTTATCAATGCGATTCTATCCATCGTTCGATAAGAGTTTTGAAAGGTTGGTGTTTATGGAAAAAATATTAGGGGACAAGCGGAGGGAAGTGATTCTCGAATGGTTGAAAAATGAAAATCGGCCGATCACGGGAGGGGAATTGGCCTCACGGACGAATGTCAGCCGTCAAGTCATCGTTCAAGATATTTCTCTTTTAAAAGCACTCGGAGAACCGATTTTAGCCACAAGTCAGGGATATATGTATTTAAAAGAAAGAACGAATGAGACAAAAAAAGCGAAACGTCTTATTGCCTGCAAGCACGCTCCGGAAAAAACAAAGGAGGAATTGAACATTATTGTTGATTACGGAGCGACTGTAAAAGATGTGATCGTTGAACATCCAGTGTACGGGGACTTGACCGCATCGATTATGGTAAGCAATCGAAAAGAAGTAGATGAGTTCATAAAAAAAATCGAAACAACAAACGCCTCTTATTTGTCGGAATTAACGAACGGCATTCATTTGCACACCATTCTTGCCGACAATGAAAAAACTTTAAATGATGTTTGTGCAGCTCTTGATCAAGCAGGATTTTTAATTCGTGACGATCATTGATTAATCAAGCCAGGCATCCTGCAATGGATGCTCGGCTTTTTTTATAGTTTATAAGCCGGAAAGCTTCCGAGAATCTTGACGCCGCAGCCTAAAGCCTCCAGTTCTTGGATTGCCCCGGGTATTAAAACATCATCCATTTTTGATTCTATATCTATAATAAACAAGTAATCTCCTAATCCCGTTTTCATTGGACGAGATTCAATTTTTGATAAATTCAGTTTTCTCCATGCAAATGCAGACAATACTTGATGCAGGGCACCTACATGGTCTGTCGGCAACGTTACAACTAATGTCGTCTTTTCACCGACTTTATTATGGTGGTTATTTTCTATTTGAAAATCTTGATCCGGATGTAAAATAACAAATCGTGTATGGTTGTAATCATAATCGTGAATATTATATTTCACAATAGCTAAATCATACTCTTTTGCCGCCAACTCATTGGCAATGACAGCCATATTTTCTTCCGGATGTTGATGAATATATTCTGCAGCGGCTCCTGTCGATGTGGCATATTCGATCGAAACATCCGGCATATGCTCATGTAAAAATTTATGGCATTGTGCAATAGCATGTGAATGAGAAAATACTTTTTCGATTTTTTTCCAATCATCCTTCCTGCAAGGATGAACCATTAAATGCTGCTTGATTGGAACAACAATTTCACCGACAATATGCAGTGTATTTTCATGAATTAAATAATCAATTGTAAGATTGACCGACCCCTCAAGCGCGTTTTCAAGCGGAACAACAGCAATGTTTGTTTCTTGCTTGACGACTGCATCCATGACATGTGGAATCGTTCGGTAAGGGACTAGTTTTACATCGTTTTCAAAAAATTTTGAGACGGCCAAATGAGTAAATGTTGCTTTCGGTCCCAAATAGCTGATTTTCATCTGTATATCTTCCTTCCTAATTCTATGCACCTGAACTTAATAGTTCGACCTTTTCTACAAATTCTAGCTTCCGCAATTTTAATAATAAAACGTTCATATCCTCTTTCATTCCGTTCGTATTTAATGATAAAGTCACATTGGCTCTTCCTTGAATCGGAATGGTTTGGTGAATTGTCAGCACATTGCAGCCTGCTTCAGCCACAACTTTAAGCAAATGCGACAGCGTTCCGGAACGATCTTCTAAATGGAAAAACAACGTAATGATTTTTTCTTTGACAACAGTATGAAAAGGAAAAACCGCGTCTCTGTATTTATAAAACGCACTTCGGCTCAAGTCAACGAGCTGCACAGCTTCTTGAACGGACGAGACTTTGCCTCGTTCAAGAAGCTTTTTCACTTCGAGCGTTTTTTTCATTGCTTCCGGCAGCACATCTTCCCTTACCAAATAAAAAATTTCGTCTTTCATCTACCGTCTCCTTTCCCACCCATATGCGATGAAGCATGAAGGACACAGATTTTATGTGCAAAATGTTTTATTCAATGAATTCAAATTCAAATTCCAGCAGCCTGACTGTATCCCCGTCTTTTGCACCGCGCTCTCTTAATGCGTCGTCTACCCCCATTTTGCGAAGCTGTCTTGCAAAACGGCGAACGGATTCGTCTCTTGAAAAATCGGTCATTTTAAACAGCTTTTCAACTTTTTCACCTGATAAAATAAACGCTCCATCGCTGTCACGGCTGATGGTAAAGCTCGGCTTTTCATCCTTTAATGTATACACGACGCGATTCGGAGCAGATGTTTCCGTTTCGTCAAAGTAAAGAGGGAATTCCGGTGTTTTTTCCAGTAAATCGGCAATAGCAAATAACAGCTCGCGAATTCCTTGGCGTGTAACGGCTGATATTGGAAAAATGCTGACATTTTTGTCTTGCAGCTTTCTTTTAAATTGTGAAAGATTTTCAGCAGCATTTGGCATATCCATTTTGTTGGCGACAACAATTTGCGGCCGCTCCGTCAGCCTTAAATTATATTGTTTTAATTCTTCATTGATCGTCAGGTAATCCTCATACGGATCACGGCCTTCCATTGCGGACATATCAATGACATGAACGATGACTCTTGTTCTTTCAATATGACGCAAAAATTGATGTCCAAGACCTACTCCTTGATGAGCGCCTTCAATAAGACCCGGTAAATCTGCCATCACAAAACTGCGTCCGTCTTCGGTCTCAACAACACCTAAATTCGGCACAATCGTCGTAAAATGGTAGGCAGCGATTTTTGGTTTAGCACTTGATACAACTGATAAAAGAGTGGACTTCCCAACGCTCGGAAATCCGACAAGCCCGACATCAGCCAAAAGCTTTAATTCCAATGTTACATATCGTTCTTCGCCCGGCTCCCCTTTTTCGCATATTTCAGGCGCCGGATTCGTTGGCGAGGCAAATCGGGTGTTTCCTCTGCCGCCCCGTCCTCCTTTGGCAATCACGCTTCTTTGCCCGTGCTCGGTTAAATCTGCGATCACTTCTTTTGTATCATCATCTATTACAACAGTACCGGGAGGAACTTTCACAACAAGGGGTTCGGCATTTTTCCCGTGCTGATTTTTAGACATCCCGTTTTCGCCTTTTGGAGCTTTAAAATGTTTTTTATAGCGAAAATCCATTAACGTCCGGAGACCTTCATCCACTTCAAAAATCACATCTCCGCCCTTTCCGCCGTCTCCCCCTGCAGGGCCTCCTTTCGGAACATATTTTTCACGGCGGAAAGCAACCATGCCGTTCCCGCCATCTCCGCCCTTCACATATACCTTCACTTGATCGACAAACATTGAACTTCAGCCTCCTTTCATTGTTTCATCACGACTTACTGACCATCAATGTAAATTCATATGTATCAAAATGTATTTGTTGAATGGTGATTGCATCTGATTGGTACTGCTCTAAAAATGTTAAAAGAGTCTTATCATCCGTTAGTATACCATTAAAATCATAAAAGAACCGGACATTGTTTTCTGTTTTAAAGAGTTCTAATGTTACGGTTATATGATTTTCTTGTTTTTTATCAATATTTTGATTAAGGATTTGAAAAAGATCTGTTGTAAAATGGAACATTTCCTCATCTAGACCAGAACAATCCATCGCTTCCCCTAACACTTCATAATCCAAAATGAGAAGGTGTCCTTTCCAGTTATATGTTAAAAGCAGCTCTGCAAAACTGGGCATGTTTAAATTGCAAAGTTTTGATTCTTGCTTTGCTTCCACGACAATTTCATCAATAATTTCCTTCACCCGATCGTATTTTTTTAATGATAAATGGCCTTTAATTAATTGCAATTTATTCATCCAATCATGTCTGGAGTGGCTTAATGCGTCAACAATACTCCATCTCTCTCTTTGATCAGCCATGGTTCCACTCCCATCAAGCTATCTTTTTAAACATGTACAAAAATTATATCAACTTTCCATTAAAAAAACACCGAAAAAGAAAACTCTAACCAAAAAGGCTAGAGTTTTTCAAGTGTTTGCTTATGCTTCTTTTGCTATCGGATACACGCTGACTTTTTTCTTGTCGCGTCCATATCGTTCAAAACGGACGATGCCGTCTACTTTCGCATAAAGCGTATCATCCCCGCCGCGGCCAACATTCAAACCAGGATAAACTTTTGTACCTCTTTGACGATAAAGAATGGAGCCGCCTGTAACAAATTGACCGTCCGCACGTTTTGCACCTAATCGTTTTGCGATGGAATCACGTCCGTTTTTCGTGGACCCAACTCCTTTTTTCGATGCGAAAAATTGAAGATCCAATTTTAGCATGAGTGCCACCTCCTAATCTTTTTTTGTAACGATTCGAATAAACTTTCCATACCCTCGCTCGATCGTTTGTAATGAAACAAGCATTCCTTCAAGCAATAATTGGATTTTTTCAAATGAATCCGTGTCAACTTGATCAGGAACCTGTACGTGCAAAAATCCGCCTTCTTCCGATTGTTCAACATTCATATCGACATTGGCTAAAGCTTTGATCGCATTTACTGCTCCAAAAGAAACAGCTGAAGCGCCTGCACATACGATGTCCTTCCCGTGCTCTGCGAAGTCCGCATGCCCTTTCATTGTAAACGACCGGATGAATCCTTCTTTCGAACGATGGATGGTCACATGTATCATATGAAACAGCCTTTATTATGCATTAATTTTTTCAATGACAACTTTTGTGTACGGTTGGCGATGACCTTGTTTTCTACGGTAATTTTTTTTCGGTTTATATTTAAAAACGATAATTTTCTTACCTCGGCCATGCTTTTCAACTTTTGCTGTAACCGTAGCTCCTTCTACCAGCGGGTTACCTACCTTTACGTTGTCTCCTCCAACGAAAAGCACCTTGTCAAAAGTAACTGTTTCACCTTCTTGAGCGTCTAATTTTTCCACATAAATGGCTTGACCCTCTTCAACTTTCACTTGTTTCCCGCCAGTTTCAATGATTGCGTACATATTCTGCACCTCCTATTTAACTAAGACTCGCCAGATTAGGGTGTCGGATAACCGAGCTTCAAACCCAAACTGAGCGGTTGTAGCACGGGTGCTACAAAAAACAATAACAAATTGATCTTAACAAAATATGAATGTATATGTCAATACATTTTGGAGATCCGTAAAGCCACTTCCTCTTCTGTTCCCCATTGGCGAATTTCGAATCCTTTTACATGATCGGAAGGACTGAAGAAAATCTTCATGCCTATTAGTTCTTCAAGCTTTTTTAAATGTTTCTCATATTCACATGTAAAAAAATCGCAAACTTCTGGGGCCGCTTCTACAAGGACGGCTTCGTCATCTGATCCAGCATGTTCAAGAAGGGTTCTTTCAAGTTCAAAAGCAATGCTTTCAACCGTCCTTTTTCTTCCTGTTCCGCCGCATGCTGGACATGGTTCGAGCAAAAGCTCGGAAAGAGATTTTCGAGTTTTTTTCCTTGTTAATTGCAATATATTTAATTCGGTAAAACCGATGACTTTTGTGAAAATGCGGTCCTTTTCCAATTCTTTTTGAAACAATCTCAAAATCCGGCTTCTATCTTTTTTCTCCATATCAATAAAATCGATCAAAATGATGCCGCTCAAATTTCTTAATCTTAACTGCCGGGCAATTTCTTTTGCCGCCTCCTCATTGGTTTTTAAAACCGTATCTCGGTACGTATTTTTCCCCGAAAATTTCCCTGTATTAACATCAATGACAATCATTGCTTCCGTTTCTTCAATTACGATAAACGCGCCGTTTTTTAACCAAACAATTTTTTTCAGCGCCTTTTCGATTTCATGTTCGATTGCATAATAAGAAAAAATATTTTCGTTTTCGGAATAAAAATTAATGGAAAATGGGAACAAATCTCCGTAATTTTTTTCCAATTCTTTTACAGTGCTTATGTCATCAATGACAATTTCATCCAATACATGCGGTGAAATTTCAGCGATAATTTGCTCTACAAAACTTTCTGAACCGAATAATAAGCTCGGCACTTTTTTGCTTTTCAGCTGTTGTTCAAAACTGCTCAGCATGTCATCAAACCATTTTTTTATTGTTTGGTCATCCGCTCTTTCCGCAGCAGTTCGGAAAACGATGCCCCCTTTGTTTGAGCATAACGTTTCCCCGAGAAGCTGCAATCTTTTTCTTTCTTCCTGGGAAATAATTTTTTTGGAAATTGCCACCGTGCGGCCAAAGGGCTGATATACAAAAAAAGGGGATCGCAATTCAATATTCATTGTGACTTTAGGGCCTTTAAATTCTCCTGATTCTTTTACAACTTGAACGATTACCTCTTCACCTTGAGAAATAAAATGCCGGACATTTTTATTTTTTAATGCCTCATTCGTTCGGGACGTCTCAAAATATGACATAATGTCATTCCGGTGAAGATAGCCGTTTCTTCCCTGACCTAAATCAACAAAAACAGCCTCCATACCAGGAAGGACTTTTGTTACTTTTCCTTTATAAATGTTGCCGACAATCGTGTTTTTTTCTTTTATCCATACTTCCGCCAGTCGTCCGTTTTCCAATAATGCAATGCGTTCATCATCCGTTTTTTTATTTATAATTAATTGCCGCAACCCAACAACCTCTTTTCATGTATTGTTTCCTATTTCAATACCATGTTTTCCTGCAGGCGTCAATAAACGTACTGTAAATCGCCCATTTTTCCGTCCGTCTTTTTTTCCGAAAAAAAACTGTGCAGCAGCTCATTTTCATCAAGCTGAAAAAGTTTTTTTCCATCGTCCTCCACTATAATAGGGTGCTTGCAACCCCGCTGAAATTTCAGCAGCACGTGGTAAATCAAATCATCGCGATCAACAATGATCGGCTTTAACACCGTGAACGCTTTATGATTTCCATAATACCTTTCCATCAAGAAGCGAATATATACAAATTGTCTTTGTTTATATTCCGTATAAATGGAGTGGACGATAAAGGCTGCGATAATCCACCCGCTTAAAAGAGTAGGGTTGAAAAAAAGCAAAAAAAGGAACAAACATGAAAAAACAACTGCAGATATGCGAAGCATTTCCTTATGAGCAACTGAAAAAGGTTTTTGTTTGCTCAGCAAAATAAAAAGAAGCTTTCCTCCATCAAGGGGCCAAATGGGAAGAAGATTAAAAAGGAAAATAGACATATTAAAAAAAATAAACATTTCATATGTAGAGTCGTTTATGAAATTTGCTTCCCAAAAAATCCATGCAGCTATTTGCATCCATAAATGCTGAATCGGTCCAGATATAACAACAAACAGATCTTCTTTCAAGGGACGATTTCCATGCTCCTCCATTTCCACTGCACCGCCAAAAGGAAGAAGCTGAATGGACTTGATCCTCCATGAAAAAAAACTGGCGCAAACAGCATGCCCCATTTCATGAATAAAAACTATTGAGAAAAGGATGCAAAGAGCTTTAAATTGCGCTGTCATTGCTCCGATTGCAATCAACACCCAAAAGATAGGATGAATATGTATTTTCGACAATAAGGAAAAATATTTATTCAAATGAGATCACCTGACTCGGGTCAATAAATGTGTCGCCCTTTTTTATGGCAAAATAGTATGTTCCGTGCTGGTTTTGGCTTTGCTTTACTTTGCCTACAGGTTTTCCCGTTTCGACAAAGTCATACAGCGCTACATTTAGCTCTTCCAGGTTCCCATACCAGGTTTCTATTCCATCAGCATGTTGAATCACCACAGTCAGACCAGTATCCTCCTTCTTTCCAGCTTCAATAACAATTCCTTCATTCATGGCCTCTACCGTTTTATTATTTGTTTCGATCATCACGCCTTGCCCTGTATCTTTAAAGCTCTGAAGCACCTTTCCTGATGCCGGAACCGCATATTGACTTTCTTTAGATCCACTTTCCTCTTTCGATTGTTTTTTCAAAAACGCTAATGGATTCCCAAATTGCTCTTCGTACCATTTGGAAACATATGCAAAGTTAAACTCCTTTTCCATCACATGGCTGACGAAATCTCTAGCTTTCAGAAATTCTGCCCGGTCATTTTTAAAAATAATACCGATCATCAGGACGATGCAGGCAGAGATTAGCAATTTTGTTATAAAAACGTCCGAACGAAACAATGGATGAAAATTTTTACTTCCTTCTGCCTCTACATAAAACGGGGAGTCCGCGTCAACTTGCACGTTTTCTTGTGTGATTTGATTGATAAATGGAACAGATGTATCATCACTGCTGCTTGAACTGCTCGAAAGCATGCTGTTCATTCTTTTTCGTTTACGCTTTGCTATTCGTTTTTTTATTTCTTTTGCTCGACGATTCATCATCCATCATCCTTTTGCAATTTTGTACAAGTTTATGCCCTGTCCTTACCGTTTATGACAATAAAGCCATTTTGCATTTCTTAAAGCGATATCTAGGCAAATGTTTATCTTTGACCTTGATAAAGAACTTTTACCTACAAGCCAAAATTCTCCTAGTAAGCAGGTTCTTCACTCTTTTCTGATTCAAAGGAATACTGGATGAAGCAAAATAAAATATGGCGCTATCCACTGAAAAGCAAAATTTTGAAATCAAAAAGAAGACCACAAAATGCTTTTGTCGTCTTCTTTTTGAAATAGTAGTATATGGTGAATTAACACAAAAGCTAGACTGCCTCTTATTTGAAGCCGCTTAACGAAATAGGTTGACTAGTTCATTGATCGATAAAATGAAAAATAAAACAATATTTAAACTCAAAAGTACGTTGAAAAACCATTTATTTCGATCTTCCTTATGAGGAAGATGCTTTTTACTATTAAGCAAATAGATAAGGGTCAGCGCCAGAAAGGGCATAAATAGCGCACCAAGGGCACCATACAAAATAATGAGGCTCACAGGTTTTCCTATAAAATGCAAGAGCATTGGCGGGAATGTTAACCAAAAAACAAAAAATTTATAAGCTTTTGTCTTACTTAATTGTTCTTTATTCACATCATGTTTTTTAACAGTATAGACAAAATCAGCAAATAAATAAGAGACGCCATTCCAAACACCTAATACTGATGTAAAGGAAGCTGACCAAAAACCGATGAGAAATAAGATGCGTACAGTTGGGGACAGCTCGTTTCCTAAAATGGTAGCAAATGATACGAGACCTTGCTCACCGTTAATGTTTGTATTCGTTCCATATAGTAATGCAGCCCCTAAAATTAATAAAGAAATTGTAAAAACTGCTGTAGTAATATAGGCAATCATGGAGTCAAATCTAACGTAGCGGAGATAGGATCGATCCTTCCAATTGTTTTCCTGCAGCCAATAGCCATAAGACGCCATGGTAATGGATCCGCCAACTCCCCCAATTAATCCGAGTGCGTAAAGCAGTGACCCTTTCGGCAACGCCGGAACAGCAGTGTCCATGATATCAGAAAGTTCCGGCAGAACAATAACAGCTGAGCCGACAACCGAAATAAACATAAGTAGAATTAAAAGATTCATAACTTTTTCAAATAGCTTATATTGCCCCATCCATGTTAATAAAAAACCTAACAAACCGCTTATAACCGCCCATACCCATAAAGGCAAGACAGGAAATAATGCAGACAGAGCCAATGCACAAGATGAAGTCGCAGCCGCTCCATAAACAAATCCCCAAATAACCGAATAAACGCCAAAATAGCTTGTTGCCCATAATCCCATAGAATGCCAGCCTTCTAAAATAGTTTTTCCAGTCAGCAAATGATATCGGCCAACACCCTCATTTAAGGCAAATTTTAAAATAGCCCCGATAATGATTGCCCATAAAAAGACAAGCCCAAAATTTGTACCGGCAACTAAGGCAGCAACTAGATCACCGGCTCCGACGCCCGTTGCTGCGACAATTAACCCCGGACCAACGGCCGGCCATTTTTTTTTTTGTTGATTTGCCATGTTCCATCACTGTCACCTTCCATCTGAGATTTGAACGTAGAAATGAGTCATCTAACATTTCTTATGAATGATCTTTCTCACTAGGGAATATAAATGTGCATGAATCAATTGCTGGATGAACATATTTTCGCATCATGCTGTTATATCTAGTTTTAGCAATTGTTCATCCATGCGAAACTTTCTCATTTATAGTTCTTATGTAAAGAATTCATATTTTATTAATTGAATATTCTGTATTTTTAAGTCGATCGTTTTCATTGCTCTTGTATCAGCTGTTTGAAATGATTTCTCGCACCTGTCTCCTTCCCTTTGTAAACGATTACGACTGTAGAAATAAACATTTACATATCACTTCAATTTTGAAATAATTCTAATTGAAAATCATTATTATTAAGGAGGCATCAGAAATACCAATGGAAACATACAAAGTAGCCAATATAATTAAAGAGCGTCGATCGATTAAAGAATTTAAGAAAGATCCAATCCCTAAAGAAGTAATATGTGAATTATTAAATACGGCTGTTTGGGCTCCTAATCATGGATTAAGAGAGCCATGGCGGTTCGTGCTGTTTATGAATGAAGGAAAAGAAAAATTAGTTGCTGCTATTGCACAAGAAACGAACAATGGAAAAAATATCGATCGATTACGAGAAAAGCTGCTGCCGATTCCAGCACATTTATTGGTAATCATGAAAGAGGATCCGCGTCAAAAGCAGTGGGAGGAGGATTTAAAAGCGACAAGTGCATTAATCCAAAATTTTCAACTAGCTGCATGGGAAAAAGGTATTGGCGTTATATGGAAAACAGGTGCTTATATTTATTCACCATCTTTCCGACAAAAAGTTGGAGTAGAACCAGGAGAAAAAATTGTCGGCCTTCTACATATTGGCTATCCTGCCTCAATCCCAGAACCAAAACAGCGGACAAACGCAGAAGAAAAATTGACGATTATTGAATCATATTGAAAGGGAAAAGATTCAAGAGGAAATATTTTGTACAGCCTTCAAAAAATCTCCCACCTCAAGAGATAGAAGAAAAAAACGATCAGCAGGTGGGAGATATATCAGTGTGATGGCAGTGATTCTAATGTGTGCAAAGAAAAAAGCTAATGCTTTATTCAAGGAAGTGTGATTTTTAAATTGATTAGGATTAAGCACGTACTCCAAAAAATTTTTTGATTTTTGCGATAACACCTTTTTCAGGCTCATCTAATGATTGAAGCGGAACCGCTTCACCTAAAATTCTTCTCGCAATATTGCGGTAGGCAATGGAAGCACGATTGTCAGGGTTCATTACAATCGGTTCACCATTATTAGACGCTTTTATTACCTCATCATCATCAATTACAATCCCCAACAAATCAATAGAAAGATGGCTGACAATTTCATCGACATCCAGCATATCACCGTTTTTCATTAAATGATTTCGGATCCGATTAATAATTAATCGTGGCGGCTCAATATCTTCCTTCTCCAGCAAACCGATAATTCGATCCGCATCTCTCACAGCGGAAACTTCTGGTGTTGTCACGACAATCGCTTGATCCGCACCGGATACGGCATTTTTATATCCTTGTTCAATCCCGGCAGGACAGTCGATAATAATATAATCAAAATCTTGTTTTAGCTGATCAATTAATTTTTTCATCTGCTCAGGTGTTACGGCAGTTTTATCGCTAGTTTGCGCTGCAGGCAGCAAATAAAGAAAATCATTAAAGCGTTTATCTTTTACGAGAGCTTGATGAATTTTGCATCGTTCTTGGACAACATCAACTAAATCATAAATAATCCTGTTTTCCAATCCCATGACAACATCGAGGTTCCGCAAGCCGATATCTGTATCAACTAGACAAACTTTCTTTCCCATAATGGCAAGGGCTGTACCAACATTTGCAGAAGTTGTTGTTTTGCCGACCCCGCCCTTGCCAGAAGTGACCACAATTGCCTCACCCATTCATTATTCCCCCTTCAAGCCTAGTTAAATTGGGTCTCAGATGAGCTAATTGTTGAATCCGTTCAATAATGATTGTCCCATTTTTATCAATATATGCGCATTCCATATCATTTCGAAATGATGGCTCCTTCTGATCGGGTGGCCTACTTAAAATATCGGAGATCCTCAGCTGTGTCGGCTTCATCAAGGAGGCGGCAATCACTGCATTTCGATTCCCTTCAAAACCAGCATGAGCTATGCCTTTTAAAGCCCCCATGACAAAAATATTGCCCGTTGCCATGACTGTCCCGCCAGGATTGACATCTCCTATCAGCAACAAATCCCCTCTAATTTTCAACACTTGCCCAGAACGGACGACTTTAGCAACTGAGATAACATCTGCTTCCTCTTTCCACTTCAACGCCTCTTCCTTTGAAATGACATTTGAATCAATTGCATCGACAATTAAATTTCTTTTTTTTCTTATTACGTCTTTTATTTTCTCTTCTTGTTCCTCCGTCAAAAAACGATTTCCAGCCTTTATCGTCACCCTGATCATCGGTTCATTTTCCTGAACATACTGCCTTTTGGAGAGCATCGAATCCAGTTCATTCACAATATCGTGAAACGAACAGGAATCATCTAAATATAATGTCAATCCATCCTTTGTGCCTTTAATCGTTACATAATATGGTCTTTGAGCTTTCACGAAGTTCACCCCAACAAAAATCTATTTCGACAGCAATAACAAAAACTCCTCTATCAAACTTTAAAACTTAATCGTTGTGTTCACCTATTTTCAAGCCCAAAACGAATTTCTTTAAAGGATAGATTAACACACAAGCTAATACAAAATTCAGAGCAAGTGTCGGTAGCAGGCGATCAATTGTAAACAATTGCAGAGGAACAGCTGTCATCCCGATTAGTAAATAAATACCGTATGTGAAAAATTCAAGCAATGCAACGGAAAGCTCAGTTAAAAAAATTAAAACAAAAATATTGGGATTGAGCACCCGCAAAGCTTGCATCACTAAATATGCCAAGGTCGGAAATGAGAAAGCATATATGCCGATAACTTGCGTGTAAACAACATCGAACAATAAACCGAAAACAATTCCATAAATGACGGCAATTTTCCGAGAGCCGTACGCTGCCAAGATGACAATCATCAATAGTAAAAGATGGGGAACTGCCACTTGGTGATCTGAAAGAAAAGGGATCGGAACAAGATCAACGATGATGCTTTCCAATACGAAAATAAACATAACCATTACGGGGAGGAAAAACGTTCTCAAGAGTCTTCCTCCTCTTCCAATTGATTGATATCAACTGTTGGAAGAACCCGCTCGATGATCATGACACGATCTATATCATAAAAGTCAGCTGATGGGGTTATATAAGCTATCTTTGTTAATCCGTACGAATCAAGTTCGACTTTTTTTACTTTTCCGATCACTAAACCTTCAGGAAACACTCCGCCAAGGCCAGAAGTCGCTACAATTTGATTTTCTTTGATTTGAGCATTTGATTCAATGATGTTCATTTCAAGAGCATTTTCCTGCTCACTGTAGCCGACAATGAGGCCGAATACCTTTCCGTTATTCGTATGAACCATTGCTGAAATCCGGTTTTTTCTGTCGGAAGCACTTAAAAGCTGAACGGTGGACGTAAATTCAGAAGTATTTTTCACTTTCCCGATCAATCCTTTTGCCGTTATAACCGCCATGTCTTTTTTGATTCCGTGCTGTTCGCCTTTATCAATTTTGATATAATCATGCCAACGATCAGGATTTCTTGCGATGACTGTCCCTTGGATCGACTTATATTTTCTTATATCGTTATCAGCAGATAATTTTAATTCTTCTTTTAATTGTCTGTTTTCCTGTTCTAATTCCTGCAGCTTTTCCTCCAATTGAATATAATTATTCAGTTGTTTGCGAAGCAGCTCGTTTTCTTCGTATGTATTTTTTAAATGATTCAAATTCTCAAAGAAGCCCGCAATATATTGTGCGGGCTGATGAAATACCTTCTGGACTAGTCCAACCGAATCTTGAATAAACTTCTCCTGCCACGAAAGATTGCGGTCTTCCTTTAGGGAAAAACCAATCAATGCCACCAAAATAATGATCCCGACAAGGAGCACAATTAATCGTTTATTTAGAAAAAATTGTGGCATGATTTACACCTCTAACTTATCTGTGGTCTTTTGTACGATTTTTGAATAGGTGGATATGTTCAAGAGCTTTTCCTGTTCCGACCGCTACACAATCAAGAGGATTTTCCGCAATGATTACAGGCATTTTCGTTTCGTCGCTTATAACTTTGTCTAAATTGCGAAGAAGGGCGCCCCCACCAGTTAAAACAATTCCTCGATCCATAATATCCGCCGCAAGTTCAGGCGGAGTTTTTTCCAAAGTAATTTTTACAGCATCTACGATCGCATAGACAGTATCGCGTAATGCCTCTGAAATTTCTGTCGCAGTAATTTCAATCGTTTTCGGAAGGCCTGTTAACAAATCTCTTCCGCGAATTTCCATGTTTTCAACACCTTCCGGAGCGCTTGCAGAACCGATTTCAAGCTTCACCGCTTCCGCTGTCCGATCACCAATCATTAAGTTGTAGGTTTTACGGATATAGTTAATGATGGCTTCATCCATTTCATCACCGGCAACACGGATAGATTGGCTTGTCACAATTCCGCCGAGAGAAATGATGGCAACTTCCGTTGTTCCCCCGCCGATGTCTACAACCATGCTTCCGGTCGGTTCCCAAACTGGAAGGTTGGCTCCAATAGCAGCCGCAAATGGTTCTTCGATCGTATACGCATCTCTAGCGCCTGCTTGTCTCGTTGCATCAATGACCGCACGTTCTTCAACCGCAGTTATTCCCGAAGGAACACAAACCATCACATAAGGTTTTCGCGAAAAAATACCTGCATTTTTTGTTGCCTGTTTTATGTAGTATTTCATCATCGTAGCAGTCGTTTCATAATCAGCAATCACTCCGTCTTTCATTGGTCGAAGTGCTACAACATTTCCAGGCGTACGCCCGATCATATTTTTTGCATCATTACCAACTGCAACAATTTGCTTTGTATCAGTTTGCAAAGCAACAACAGATGGTTCACGCACTACAATACCTTTTCCTTTCACAAACACTAACGTATTGGCTGTCCCTAAATCTATTCCAAGGTCTCTCGTACCAATTCCAAACATAGCTGTTGTATCTCCCTTTCTTCCAAAATAAATACGTTTTTATATTCATGTAAATGTCTAATCATTATTGAAAAAACCCATAAATTATATTATAACGTAATTTTTCAAAAAAAAAAGTGCTATCAATACCCTGCGTAAAATAAAAATTTGCGAGGTATTTTTCATGAAACTTGATGAAAAGCTGATCATTGTGTTGGACGCCTCAAAAATTTTTACTAAAAAATTTTCCTAGTGGAGAATAGAGGATGAAAAATAGATGTCACAGCAAATACCGCCCGTATGAAAGCCTTGATTTAATTTATCCATTGAGAATAATAACTTAAAAATATTACAAGTCCATACAAAAAATATTATTTTATGTTTACAAATCCCCCCTTTGCACTCTTTATTAGCAATGGTTTAGAATGTCAAAAAAAATAATGGTTTTTTCAGTTGATTGTGTTTCAATTCAAATGACTCCAATAAAGTATTACATAACAATTTTGCCGAAGTTTCAAGTTCATCTATTATTGAAAATCACTAAAATATGAGATTTTTCTCCAACTTTGGCTCTTCTTAAGTCGCAAACCCTTTGTAAATGCGGACATCATTTGGAGCTCGCGAGGCCGTGCAAATGTTTTTTGAAATTCCTTCTATCATGCACTTACGCATTGTAATAACGTTACTGCCCTGCTTCAAGCAGCTTTTTATCGTGTCTTTGCGAGGCTGGTCAGTATGTTATATACCGTTGTGCTGTCTCCCATCAGTCCCCCTGCAAATTCAGCAAAACGGTGGTTGCTCGCATTACGTGTCTAGAAGCGCAAAAATCTGTCCGAAAAAGCGTTAGCAGTTCAGAATCCAAAGCTATTAACTGTAATACGTGTTAGGATTGATTTTAAATGAAGGCATACTTTTTCACCCATTTATAACTCGGGAAAATAAGTTTTTTAACCATATAAAGTGTGTAAAAATAACTCCTTTTTCGCAATGACAAAATTTTGGGTGAAATGTAATGATTATACATATAAGTGGTTTTCATAAAACTTTGTTGCTGGAACTGAGGTAGAATGACTAGAGTAAAATGAATTGTGATTTTTCAATAATAAGTTAGCTGGTCTGATGCAGTTGCCAAAAAAAGAACATCAATACAAATTCAAGTGCACAATCACTTAGGCAGCAGTGCGACGAGGATCTTAACTTCAGAAGTCTGTAATCTTAAATGAAAACATGCTTCCTTACAATTCATTATAAAAGACAGGAGCATCATATGAGTAATATAAAATAGAACCTTGTATATGGAAGTTTTCCAATAAAGTAAAGGGATGCTATTGATTATATATCAAGCCATTCTCCATCAGCAATAGATATTCAAAGATAAAAATTCATAAAACTGCGAATGTCATTTTTAAGCTTAAAAAATTGGAAGTCATTTATCAATAATTTCATAGATCTAATCTTCACACATCATAAAAAGAGGTGCACTTCATATCCAGTGCACCCCAACAATTGACATAGAACCTTTTAAAAAAACGTTATAAATATCCCTTTTCTTTTAAGCTGACGTATTTACGCTCTCCGATTATGATATGATCTAAAAGTTCAATCCCGATCAGCTTTCCGCATTCGGACAAGCGCCTCGTGACTTCGATATCCTCTTTGCTTGGGGAGGGATCTCCTGATGGATGATTATGGATACAAATAAAAGATGCAGCTGAACATTTCAATGCCTCCTTGAAGACTTCTCTTGGGTGAACAATTGATGTATTTAAACTGCCGATGAAAATCGTTTGCTTATGCAGCACTTGGTTTTTAGTGTTTAAATATAAACCTACGAAATGCTCTTGTTTTAAAAAGCGCATTTCTTCCATGACATAATTGGAGGCATCTTGTGGAGAACGAATGACATACCGATCTTCGTATGCGAGCTGATGAATTCTTTTTCCCAATTCTAATGCTGCTATAATTTGCACCGCTTTTGCTTTTCCAATGCCGGGTATGCCCATAATTTCCTGAACTGACGCCTCTTTTAACATTCTAAGACCCCCGAAAGTTTTTAAAAGCTTATTCGCCAGTTCAAGCACTGATTCTCCCTTTGTCCCTGTTCTCAATAAAATTGCCAGCAGCTCATGGTTGGAAAGGCCTTTTGGTCCGTTGTGTATCAATCGTTCTCTTGGTCTTTCTTCTTCTGGAAAATCTCGAATAGCGAGCATATCTTTCCCCCTTGTTTGTTACCAGTGAAATCCAAAATTTTTTAATTCTCTGTACAGTCTTGAAACAGGAAGACCGACAACTGTAAAATAATCGCCATCAATTTTTTTCACTAGCAATGAGCCGAAATGTTGAATTCCATAAGCACCCGCCTTGTCCATCGGTTCGTTTGTCTCAATGTATTCTAGGATTTCATCGTCTGAAAGCGGCCAAAAAGTAACTTTTGTTGATTCAGAAAATGTCGTATGCTTTTCACCATGAATAATCGAAACTGCTGTTAAAACAGTATGTGTTTTCCCAGAAAGTGATTTTAACATGTAATAGGCGTCACGGCGGTCTTTTGGCTTTCCTAGTATTCGATTTTCGAGGATCACCGCCGTATCTGCTCCGATAACATATGCATCTTTATACCTTTCAGCTACATGAAAGGCTTTTTGAAAGGCAAGTTTTTGAATGGCTTTTTCGGGTTCAGCTTCTTCGTCCAGCCTCTCTTCCAAATTGCTTTCAATCACAGCAAATGGTATTCCTAACAGCTTGAGGAGTTCTTTTCTTCGCGGAGAGCTTGATGCAAGTATGAGGCGTTCCATTTTTATTTCATCCTTTCAACCAATACTATCCGTATGTTATCAAAAAAGGCTTTTGCAAACAATTTTTCAAAAAGGAATTATCTAATCGCCATTAATAAAAACATTTATTCAATTTACAGAAAAAACTACATTATCTAAGGAAAACTGCTTGTGAAAATAAAAAAAGAAAACGTATGCTCGAGCAAACGCTTTCCCGTTATCAAGAAAGTTTTTCAAAAAAATCTAGCAGCGACTGCTGCAGGCTCCATAGCTGTTCATTTGCCGATTTTTCTGTTTGCAGTTTTTTTACTGCTGCCAAAATTGAATCGTCTTTTATTTGACCAGCCTCATTTAATAATGACTCTACTTTCTCTTGTTCCGGGGCGGTTCCATTCACAAAAGACGAAGACAGCTTCAGCATCTCCTCAACGACCGTTTTTGTTTTTTCGTTTCCCACCTTTCCTTCCCATTTCATCTTTTTCACAAACGTTTCAATTTGATGTGATTCAGCCATGTTTTTCAACTCTTCTGCGGTCTTTTTATCCAACGCTGCCCCAACGAATACGTAATGATCGCCGCCTTGTGGAACGATAACAGAAGGCAATCCTTTAGCCTTTATCTGCCCGCTGACGGTTTCCGCCCCTTCTTTTTTTGTAAATTTTCCGGCTTGTACCATATAAACTTCAAAAACGATGTTTTCCGCACCGCCTGGCGCTGAAGCATTGCTAACGTTCTGTCTTTGAGGAGACTTTGACACATCCCTCAATTCAGATGATACAGGCATTGAATCGTTTGAAATAAATTGCAGGGCTAAAACACCAAAACTCAGTCCAAGAATAACAGCAAATATGATCGATATCACATAATTTTTTATTTTAGGAGGCAGCGTTCTGCTATTGTTCTTTGAGAAGGCTATTTTCGGGTTTTCTTTCTTATCCTCCTCATCATCCGGCAAAATCCAAGGAAAAGATGTCTCCTCTTCGTTCTTATCCTCTGATGCTGCCATTTCTTTTTCAGCCTTCACCTTTTCCTCCCAGCTGGATACTTTTAATTGTTTGCCAGTTTCACTTGGTTCAGCAGAAACATCCGTATCGTTGGAAAAATTGTTTTCCTGACCGTTGATTTTAATGGTTATTTTCGATGATGGCTTGTCCAAAATGATCACCGCCCTTTTTATGCTGGACAAACTTTTTTTTATGCTAACATATGTAAAATAAAAAAGAACGAGACATTTGTCGCCTCGTTCATAATTGTTGTCGTTATTTTTCGACATCCTCGTACTCATGAGCTATGTTTTATATGTTTTCTCACTTCACCGATAAAATAAAGGGAACCTGTAATAATGAGAACCGTTTCGTCATCCATTGTGTTGATAATCTTTTCATAGGCAAGCTCCCAATTGTCTGCATACTCTTTATCCTTCATGTCGCAAGCCTCGTATAATTCTTTCGCATCAGCTGCTTTCGGGAAATGAAAGGTTGTAAAAATAATTCGATTTGCCATTTGTGCAGCCTGCTCGATCATTTCTTTATATTGCTTGTCCTTCACACACGAAAATAACATGATGATTTTCTTATCAGGGTAAAACTTTTGTACAGTTTCTTTCAACGCTGCCATTCCTTCCGGATTATGTGCTCCGTCCAAAATGACTCTCGGTTTTTCCTTTACTTCTTCAAACCGCCCTTTCCAAAAAGTGCGCTTCAATCCTTCCTGTATATGCTCCTCCTCTATGATAAACGAATAATAAACTCTTAAATAATCAAGCGTCATGACACTCAGTGCAGCATTGATCGCTTGATGGTTTCCTTTCATCTGTAATGAAAGGCTGTTATATCGTTTAAAGGGGGTTTGTACAAAAAATTCATCAAAATCTCCTGCGTGAAAATCCCTAGTGAGCCAATAATGCTTTGCTTTTTTTTCTTTTGCAACACGCTCAATGACATCAAGGGCTTCCTTTTGTTCCACAGCTGTAATGACAGGAACTCCGTTTTTAATAATGCCTGCCTTTTGCTCTGCAATCTCTTCTATCGTTGAGCCAAGGATGTTTAAATGATCATGTCCAATCATTGTAATCACTGAAAGAATAGGATTCGCAATATTCGTAGAATCCCATTTTCCCCCGAGTCCTGTTTCTAATAAAACAACATCCGGCACGTTGATTTTACCAAAATAATAAAACATCATCGCAGTAATGACTTCAAACTCTGTCGGTGCTCCAAGCTCCGTTTTCTCAAGCTCGTCAACAACCGGTTTGATCACATTGGATAGCTGCAATATTTCCTCTTCAGAAATGGGATTGCCATCTATTGTAATTCGTTCATTGAATGATTCCAAATAAGGCGAGGTGAAAGCACCTACTTTATATTCAGCGGCTTTTAACACCTCTTGCATAAAAGCAATCGTTGATCCTTTCCCGTTTGTTCCGGCTACATGAATGAAGCGGCATCTTCTTTCCGGATGATCAAGCTTTTCCATCATCCATTCCATTCGCTGGAGACCAGGCTTTATTCCAAAGGTTAGGCGGGAATGTATCCACTTGAGTGCTTCTTCATATGTTTGAAACATATAAATTCGCCTCCTTGAACTCTCGAACATTTTCAATGAATTTGAATGGCCGGATGTATCATAAACGTTTTGATGGAAGAAAATCCGGGGCATACCCGGATTTGTTTTAGCCTTTCAGCTCCTGAAGTCGTTTTAACACCGCCTGCTGTTTTTCTAAATAGTCCTTTTCTTTTGCCCGCTCTTCTTCTACGACTTCTTTCGGTGCTTTTTTAATAAATCCTTCATTGGCAAGCTTTTTCTGAACGCGCTCGACTTCTTTATTCCATTTCTCTAATTCTTTTTCAAGCCGTTTGATTTCTTCTTCCACATTAATGAGTCCTTCAAGAGGAAGAAATACTTCTGCCCCGCTCACAACAGCTGTCATAGCCTTGTCAGGAGCTTCAATGTTTGTATCAATTGTTAATGAGCTAGGATTGCAAAATCTCTCTAAATAGCTGCGGTTTTTCTCCAACTGGTTTTTAACTTCTTCACTATGAGCATGAATGATCATATCCACCTGCTTCTTCATCGGCGTGTTCACTTCAGCGCGAATATTACGGACTGAGCGAATCACATCAACTAGAAGCTTCATTTCGTTTGCAGCTTTTTCATCAGAAAGCTCCTGACGTACAACCGGCCATGAAGCAATTGTAATCGATTCTCCCTGATGAGGAAGGTGCTGCCAAATTTCTTCTGTTATAAACGGCATAAAAGGATGAAGGAGTCGCAATGTTTGATCTAACACATATGCCAAAATGGAACGAGTTGTCTTTTTCGCTTCCTCATCATTTCCGTACAGCGGAATTTTTGCCATTTCAATATACCAGTCGCAAAAATCATCCCAAATAAAATTGTACAGCACCCGACCGGCTTCGCCAAATTCATATTTTTCCGCAAGTCTTGTGACAAGCTCAATCGTTTCATTTAACCGTGTGAGAATCCATTTATCTACCACTGATTTTTTTCCGTTTAAATCAATTTCTTCATATGTTAAACCGTTCAAATTCATCAGTACAAAGCGGGAGGCGTTCCATATTTTATTGGCAAAATTCCACACGGCTTCTACTTTTTCAAAGCTGAATCTTAAATCCTGCCCTGGGCTTGAGCCGGTAGCTAAAAAGTAGCGCAAAGAGTCCGCACCGTATTTGTCAATAACATCCATCGGATCGACGCCATTGCCTAATGATTTGCTCATTTTTCTTCCTTCTGAATCGCGCACAAGTCCATGAATCAAAACATCTTTAAACGGTCTTTTCCCAGTAAACTCCAATCCTTGGAAAATCATCCGCGAAACCCAAAAGAAAATAATGTCATACCCGGTAACAAGGACATCTGTCGGATAATAGCGTTTATAATCTTTTGCCTCTTTATCAGGCCAGCCCATTGTTGAAAACGGCCATAAAGCAGAGCTGAACCATGTATCTAACACATCTGGATCCTGCTCCCAATTTTCAATATCTTTAGGCGGCTCATGATCAACATAAACTTCGCCTGTTTCCTTATGATACCAAGCTGGAATGCGATGTCCCCACCATAACTGACGGGAAATACACCAGTCGCGAATGTTTTCCAGCCAATGCAAATACGTTTTTTCAAATCGTTCAGGAATAAAATGAACTTTCCCTTCTGTTTTCTGAAGGTTCAAAGCAGCTTCGGCCAAAGGCTTCATTTTCACAAACCATTGAGTTGATAAATACGGCTCGATAACTGCTCCGCTTCGTTCACTATGGCCTACGGAATGGATATGCTCTTCAATTTTAAATAAAATTCCTTCCTCCTGCAGGTCTTTCACCAACTGCTTCCGGCATTCAAAGCGATCCATTCCTTCATATTTTCCAGCTTTTTCATTCATTGTCCCGTCTTCATTCATGACTAATATTCTTTCTAAATTGTGGCGGTTTCCGATTTCAAAGTCGTTCGGATCGTGTGCAGGAGTTATTTTTACTGCTCCTGAACCGAATTCCATATCGACATATTCATCTGCGACGATCGGAATTTCCCGTCCTGTTATTGGCAGCTTCACTGTTTTTCCGATTAAATGCTTATACCTATCATCATCAGGATGAACAGCCACTGCTGTATCCCCAAGCATCGTTTCCGGGCGAGTGGTCGCGACTTCAATATATCCGGATCCATCAGCCAGCGGATATTTTAAATGATAAAGAGCCCCTTTCACTTCTTTATAAATGACTTCGATATCGGAAAGGGCTGTTTTTGTCACCGGATCCCAGTTAATAATGTACTCTCCTCGATAAATAAGACCTTTTTTATAAAGCGATACAAAAACCTCTCTTACAGCTTTTGAAAGACCTTCATCAAGGGTGAACCTCTCTCTTGTGTAGTCAAGACCTAGGCCTAATTTTGCCCATTGTTTGCGAATATGGTCTGCATATTCTTCCTTCCATTTCCATGTTTCTTCTACAAATTTTTCCCGCCCGAGATCATACCGACTTTTCCCTTCTTCGCGCAGCTTTGCTTCCACCTTGGCTTGTGTGGCGATTCCCGCATGATCCATCCCTGGCAGCCACAAAACATCGTACCCTTGCATTCGCTTCATTCGGGTAATAATATCTTGAAGAGTTGTATCCCATGCATGTCCAAGGTGAAGCTTACCGGTGACGTTTGGCGGAGGAATAACGATCGTGAAAGGAGTTTTCCCCTCATCATCTTTTGCTTCAAAAAATTTTCCCTCGAGCCAAAATGCATACCGATCCTCTTCAACCGTTTTCGGATCGTATTTTGGGGAAAGAGTGATTTCTGAATTCGACATATTTATGAAAACCTCCTTATTTTCATTCTAAAATATAAAAACTCCTTCCATCCTAAAAGGACGAAAGGAGATGTTTTCGCGGTACCACCTTTTTTCACAGATACATCTGTGCACTTCTTTCAGGTAACGGCTAATGCCGGCTCCCTTTACTAATAGCTTTCAAGGAAGCTGCTCCAGGGCGACTTTCCAACGGGATCTCCTAGGAAATCTTCCAGCCTGCGATTTCCCTCTCTGGAAGGAGTCGTTCGTTGTACTACTCCCCTTCAACACATTTTCACAAACTATATAAATTTCTATATTTAATAGTACTAAAAAATTGTTTTTTTCGTCAATATTTTCCCCATCTTCCTTAACCTTTAAACAAAAATCACAAAATGTTCTTTATTTCATAATATAAATTAACAAAGTTGAAGGTGATCAACATGAGAAAAAAAATAAAACCATACTATATTCAATCGTTTATTAAACAATTCCGATCTACTCTTGAACAGTTCATCGTTCCTTTAACGATTTTTCAGGGAATTCGAACAATCCTTTTACCAACTATGTTTGATATTATTTTATTAGCCATTTTACTATTTCTAGCAGCCGCGTTGTATATGGAACGGGGTTAAAGCTGACAGATCCCCCATTCATTCTGATGCCAATGAATCGTTTTCTAGTTTTTCATTCCATTTTAAAGCAATGTACCCGGTATTTTTCATTTGCCAGTATGCTCTTAACAGCTGTTTGCAATATTCTAATTCTCCCTTTTCGCTTTTCTTTTTTTGATATTGCCGGACAAGCTTTAATAATTTGGCTGGATAAGATAAATAGCTTATCAACAGCAATCTCTCAGTTTTTGTTAAAGGAAGCACTTTTTCGTACTCTGATATATATTGCACATTTTCATCACTAACGGTTGGTTCTGCTTCGGAGAGGTTCATAAACATTAAGAAAAGGTCATAAATTGGAGTAGCAAATGCTGCATCTTCCATATTAATAAAATAAATTTTCCCTTTTGGATCTAACAGAAAATGAGATAAGGAGACATTTACTTTGTTCAGTGCAATTCGCATGTGAGGGGATTGCTTTATTTCGTTATACCACTCATCAAGCTTTGCTTCAGCAAATAAGATGGCTTGCCTCGTTTCAAAATAATAGCTGAAGACCGCCAATTCAAAAGGCGACATATACCATTTTTTTTCGATTTGTTCCATAAATGCTTCCAGCAGGTTGAAATTTCTCTTCCACTTGTTCTGAATCTGTTGATACACATTTTCGAGCTGAACTAGAGGTATGTTGATTTCCTGTTTTGTTTTTTTATGGAGTTTCGCTAAGTGGTAAAAAAGGATTGAGGCATTTTTTTCATCAACGATTGAACCTTCCATCCAAGGCATTAAATAAAACGATTTCGTTGAGTCATTAACAAACACATTTCCGTTCGTTGTCCTATAAATCGGCACGATTCCTAAAGATGGAAAGTCGTGAAAAATTGAATATAATTTTAGAATGTTTCTTTGCTTTTTAATCGTTGTTCGTTTTAAAGCATATGTTCTTTTTTCACAATGAATTTTCAAGACATTTTTTGTTTTTTTCTCTAAATAAATCGGTTTGATTGGATAATGCTGCAAAATCCTCATGGCCGTTTTCAGATCATCGCTCATCTTCCCACACGCCTTTAAAGAAAATAAAGAAAAGCTTGAGGTGGTTGGATCCCTCTCAAGCCGCTTGCAAAAATTACGTTTGTTGTGTTTCAAGAACCGGGATATATAAAATGTCTCCTTCACTAATCTCTTTATCATGGTGAAATTGATTTACTCGATTGAGCTGCTGGAGCGTAATGTTGTAGCGTTCGCAAATATTTTCGAGCGAGTCTCCCTGCTGGACAATGTACATTCTTAATTTAGAAAATTCTTCTTCCTCATTTTTCGTAAACAATTTTGTTAAATATAAGGTGTTATCATTTTTCCTTACAGATTCTTTTTCTTCATCGTCTTTTTCGACATAATTGGAAATTTTATTGATCACTGGCTTTTCTTCTTCTATGCGGCCTTTCTCTTCCAAACTGACTTGATTTTTCTTCGCTTCAACAGTGAATGTATCGTAATCCGTTTCCGTTTCTTCTTCTCTCTTTAATGGCATCATAAAAACAATGTCTGCCGTCTCTTCATTGTCATCCTTTTGAACAGCATCACGATCATGTTCGATTTGCTCATTTTGATCGCGTTCGGCTGTATCGAATTCGAAATATTCATTAAGACTTTTCTGTTCATTGTCTTTTTCAATATTTTCCGCTTTGTTGATTGGTTCATCGTTGAAACGATTTTCTTTGATCGTTGATTCGGTTTCATCTTCTTCCCTTACATCAGACTGTCGAACGGATGAGATTTCCGCTTCAGCATCTATGATCTCGTCCACTTCATTTGCAGCAGTTTCTTCCGCCTGCTCTTCTCGAATTCCGTAAATGGATAGATCAGCTATAAGCTTTAAACCATTTGCTTCCGGAAAATCATAATCAAATGATTCAATCGCCACAAACACCTCTTCTAAATTGGCAATTCTTTTTTTCGGTATTGTAATATCGACCGGAAGCTCGTGTCTAAATTCCATTACACCGTCATTTCTCGCTTCTACATTTTGTATATAACGGGCGATGGAGGAGGTTTGAAGAAGTTTATCATTCTGTTGCTCCTCTCCATCGAATTTGTATTCTCCGGAAAGCTCTAGAGCACCTTTTATCGTTACATATCCATCATGTTCTTCAATTGAGATGTCAGGTTCCAGTGAAATGGACAATAGTTCAGAAGGTTGAAAATGATGGCGAAACAAGACCGATTCCTCTACCGAAAATCGTAAAACGGACGTTTCTTCAATGGACATGCGGACTTCCTCCTTTCTCCAATCAATCTAATTTATCGTGCCATTAAAGATGTATGAAGGAGGATGGCAAAATATGCACGGGAAACAAAAATAAAAGGACCAGCTTCAATCAGAAGCTAGTCCTTTTAGCTCGTTATCTCAAAACCGAAAAAGCTTTTTCACATGCTTCTATTGTTTTTTCAATATCTTCATCCGAATGCTCTGTTGACAGAAACATTCCTTCAAATTGGGAAGGAGGCAAGTAAATGCCTTCATCCGCCATAACACGATAATACTTTGCAAAAAAATCAAGGTTTGATGTTTTTGCTTTTTCGTAATTGACAACATCTTCATTTGTAAAGAAAAATCCGATCATTGATCCCGCTCTATTAATTGTATGAGGGATTTCATATTTTTGAGCAGCTTTGCGCAATCCTTCCTCTAATTTATCCGCTTTTCTTTTAAATTCTTTATATGTGTCTGGTGTAAGCTGAATGAGTGTTTCATATCCGGCTGTCATCGCAAGCGGATTTCCTGAAAGTGTCCCCGCTTGATAAATAGGACCGACAGGAGCGATTTTTTCCATGATGTCTGCCCGTCCGCCATAGGCTCCGACTGGAAGTCCTCCTCCAATGACTTTTCCTAAACATGTCAAATCCGGAGTCACTCCAAAGTATCCTTGAGCGCAATGATAGTCAACGCGAAAACCGGTCATCACTTCGTCAAAAATCAGAAGCGATTCGTATTGTTTGGTGATCTCGCGCAAGCCTTCTAAAAAGCCTTCTTTAGGCGGTACAACACCCATATTTCCGGCTACTGGCTCGACGATCACGGCAGCTATGTCTTCGCCAAATTTTTCAAAAGCAAAGCGGACGCTCTCTAAATCATTATATGGAACAGTAATCGTATGCTGGGCAATTCCTTCCGGCACCCCTGGACTATCCGGAAGCCCTAATGTGGCAACTCCTGATCCAGCCTTAATGAGCAGGGAATCTCCATGGCCATGATAACATCCTTCAAATTTTAAAATTTTATTTCTTCCCGTATATCCGCGGGCAAGGCGCAATGCGCTCATTGTCGCTTCCGTACCAGAATTCACCATCCGCACAATTTCAACGGAAGGAACCCTCTCCACAACGAGCTCCGCCAGCTTATTTTCAATCAAGGTCGGCGCCCCAAAGCTCGTTCCTTGCTCCGCTATTTTCTTTAATGCTTCAACAACTCTGTCATTGGCATGTCCTAAAATTAACGGTCCCCATGAAAGAACATAATCAATATATTCGTTGCCATCAATGTCATACACTTTAGAACCTTTTCCGCGCTCAATAAAGATCGGATTCATTTGAACAGATTTAAACGCGCGCACAGGGCTGTTGACCCCGCCGGGCATCAACGTCTTCGCTTTTTCAAATGCTTTTTTCGAACGTTCATATTTCATGAAATGAGCCCCCTTTTCAATAATCAGACTGTTCATCTAACCAACGGGCAACATCTTTTGCATGGTACGTAATCATTAAATCCGCGCCGGCTCTTTTCATGCTTGTAAGCATTTCAAGGACAGTGCCTTTTTCATCAATCCATCCATTTTCAGCTGCCGCTTTAATCATTGAGTACTCGCCGCTTACATTATAAGCAACGACAGGAAGGTTAAAATGATTTTTAACATCACGGACAATGTCTAAATAAGAAAGCGCCGGTTTCACAATTAAAAAATCGCATCCTTGTTCAACATCTGCTTCTGCTTCCCTTAATGCCTCCAGCCTATTAGCCGGATCCATCTGGTACGTCTTCCGATCACCGAATTTCGGCGTGCTTTCAGCTGCTTCCCGGAACGGTCCGTAAAAAGCACTGGCATATTTGACCGCATATGACATAATTGGAATATGAACAAATCCTTCTTCATCAAGCGCTTCCCGAATGGCTGCGACAAATCCGTCCATCATATTGGATGGAGCAATTATATCCGCCCCGGCTTTTGCCTGGCTGACAGCTGTTTTGGCTAATAATTTTAACGAAGCATCATTTACAATTTGCCCGTTTTCCACAACTCCGCAATGACCGTGATCAGTATATTCGCATAGACAAGTATCTGCGATAACGACAAGATCAGAATGCTGCTGTTTAATTTGAGCGATAGCCCGCTGCACGATGCCGTGATCATGGTATGCTCCTGAACCGACTTCATCCTTTTCATGAGGAATGCCGAATAAAATAACTGATTTAATTCCCAGCTTGACAACTTCTTCAATTTCTTCATTTAACAGGTCCAATGAAACTTGAAAAACTCCCGGCATCGATTGCACTGGATTTTTTTGATTTTCTCCTTCGACAACAAAAATCGGATATATTAAATCTTCTTTATGAAGGCGGGTTTCCCTGACCATAGCCCGCAGATTAGCTGTATGCCGCAATCGTCTGTGCCGTGCAAAATTCAGCATGATCTATTCCTCCCTTTTTTCTGCGTATGTACACATTTTTTCCAGCATTCCATCAATTGTATATTTTTCCGGCATAATGCAAGTACACTTTATTTTATAAGACAGTAATTTATCTCTTGTTATCGGTCCGATGCAAACAAACACAATATCCCGAACCCTGTTTTCCAGCCCGTTTCTTTTGACAATTTGCATAAATGCAGAAGCTGTGGAAGAACTCGTCAGCGTAATAAAATCAATCGTTTTATTTTCAAGCAAATGCAACACTTCTTTTTCATTTTCCAACAATTGTATTGTTTCATAAACAACAAAATCAAAGAAAAAAATCTTTTTTTCTGTTAATACTTCACGTAAATAAGTGCGTGCCAAATTCCCGCGGGCAATTACTATTTTGCTGTCTTGCCGAACATGATCGATTAATTCTTCCGCTAAGCTTTCGGCACGAAACTCTTCAGGACATAAAGAAACCTTCCATCCTATTTTCTCCGCAGCTTTTTTTGTCTTTACACCGACACAAGCAACGTTGACGTTTTTCAGATCTTCTAATTCCAATGACAAGTCTTTTACATGTTCGTGAAAATATTGAACGCCGTTTGCACTAGTAAAAACAATCCAGTCTTTAGATGTTAACTGTTTTAAAACGGGGAGGGCATTGAAATCCGTTTCTGTTTTCCTTGTTGCAATTAACGGAACTTCTATAGGACAGCCTCCCACCGCTTGAATTTTCTTTGAGAATTCGGCAGCCTGGCTGTTCGCTCTCGTCACTAACACATTAAAACCATTCAATGGTTTTTCAGCACTCATTCATGGTTTAGCTCCTTTCTCACTTGTTCGACCAGCTCTTTGGCGCCTTGAGACGATAGAAGTGCTGCCATATCCTTTCCAAGTAAATTCGGATCTTTTCCAGTTTTCGTCTCTTTATATACCGTTTTTCCATTCGGAGATGCAACAAGTGCTGTTAACACAATTTCTTCATTTTCATCAACTTGAGCTAAACCGGCAATAGGCACTTGACAGCTTCCTTCCATATCATGCAAAAAAGCCCGCTCTGTCAAAACGGCTTTCTCCGTCCGTTCGTCATTTAGTTTTCTTAAAGCTGCAAGCAGTTCATGATCATCTTCTCGGCATTCTATCGCCAAAGCTCCCTGACCGACTGCCGGAACGCACATATCAGGCGGTAAAAAGTACGCTTTTTCCAATTCGTCTTTCCAGCCCATTCGTTTAAGACCTGCTGCTGCTAAAATGATTGCATCATAATCGTTGCCTTCCCGCAGCTTCTTTAGACGCGTATCAATATTTCCGCGAATCCAACGGACGGTTACATCGGGGCGGACGGCTAAAATTTGGGCGCTCCTTCTTAAGCTGCTCGTTCCAACAACAGCGCCAGCTTTCAAATCTCTTAAAGTTTGGCAATCCTTCGAAATCAAAACATCGCGGTAATCTTCTCGTTTAGGAATGCAGCCGATCGTCAAGCCATTCGGCAAGACAGACGGTACATCCTTCATGCTGTGCACGGCCATATCAATATCACCGTTTAGCATAGCCTGCTCAATTTCTTTTACAAAAAGGCCTTTCCCGCCTACTTTTGAAAGAGTGACATCAACTATTTTATCACCTTTTGTGACAATTTCTTTTATTTCGAATTCAAATGGGGCTCCAAGCTCTTTTAATCTCTCGATCACCCAATTTGTTTGGGCGATTGCTAACCGACTTCGCCTTGACCCGACAATAATTTTTCGCATAAACATCCTCCTGAGCACATGCATTAATGGAAATTCGATAAGCTTCCAAATAAAAAGAAATTAACTAACAGCACTAAAAATGAGGCAACGTTTAAAAAGGCAATTCTTTTCCATTGCCACTCTTTTACTACTCTGGCATACAAATAAAAACTGTATATGCCTAAAACAGAAAATGAGCCGATCACTTTTGCATCATACCAGTTCAAATTTGGCACCTTTAAATAAGCCCATATCATTCCTAAAATGAGAGCTAATAGCAATATAGGTACACCGATCATATTTAAAACATATGTCATATAATCCAGTTTTGCCAAATCTTGAATGCGATGAAGCCTTTTCCCCCATTTTTTCTTTTTTAATAAGTTGTGCTGTATCAAATAAAGAATGGAAAAAACAAATGAAAGCGAAAACGCTCCGTATGATAGTATCGCCATCGTGATATGGATCAATAACAGTTCTGAAATTAACCTGCTGGATACTTCAGTCGATACTGCCTCTGAAGGAGCAAACGTCCGGATGGCCATAATGATAAAACCAATGACATTCGTAAAGAAGACAATAAAATCGACTCGAAGCAGCCGGTTGATCACAAGGGAAAGAGTGACCAATACCCATGCATAAAAATAAAGACCTTCCGCTATGTTTAAAACCGGAAATCTGCCCGTTTGCGCCATTTGCGAAAATAAAAAAAAGGATTGTAAAACCCAGACAATAGAAAGTAACCAGAAGGCTATTTTGTTTGCCTTCCGGTTATGATGCAAAAAATCTATAAAATATAAGAAAACGCTCAATGCATATAAAACAATCATCAATTCGTTTAATCTAATGATATTCCAATCAAACATATATTAGTTTTTCCTTTCACTTACATTTCAAGTGAAACATTTTTTGAATGCGTTTTTAATTGAACGGAAGGAGTTTGTTCTATTAATTCTTCATCTAAATCTAAATTAAAAATCTCTTTAAATAATTCCAAAGATTGTTCGCCATTTGGAAGAGCAGCCAGCTCTTTCACTTTTAAAATCGGATCTCTCAACATTTGATTGACAATGCTTTTCGTATGTTTATTTAATATTTTTCTTTCGCGTTCTGTTAAATTCGGCAGCTTCCGTTCAATACTTTTCATTGTTTCCGATTGGATAAGAAGAGCTTTTTCCCTCAATGCAGCAATAACCGGAACAACCCCTAATGTATTCAGCCATTTCGAAAACTCCAAGACCTCTCGCTCGATCATGATTTCAATTTGTTCAGCCGCTTCTTTTCTTTCCTGCAAATTCGCTTCAACAATTCCTTCCAAATCATCAATATCATATAAAAAAATGCTGTCTATTTCACTCAATGCAGGATCTAAATCGCGTGGAACCGCAATATCCACCATCAGAAACGGGCGGCCTTTTCTTAACTTTTCAACATCTAACATCATGTCTTTCGAAATCACAAAACTCTTTGCACCTGTTGAACTAATTAAAATATCTGCCTCAATAAGCGCACACTGAAGCTCAGACATCATTTTTGCTTGTCCGGAAAAACGCTTCGCCAATTCACTCGCCTTTTCAAATGTACGGTTCATAACCGTAATTTGTTTGACTCCGCTGCCATGTAAATTTTGTACGGCAAGCTCTCCCATTTTTCCTGCGCCTAAAATAAGCACATGCTTGCTGGATAGGTCGCCGAAAATTTTTTTTGCCAATTCTACGGCAGCATAGCTGACGGAAACAGCATTTGAACCGATTTCCGTTTCCGAATGGGCTTCTTTAGCCAATGTTACTGCCTGTTTAAACAGTTGATTAAAAATCGTTCCGATCGTGTTATGTTCTTGAGCTAATAAAAAGCTTGAACGGACTTGTCCTAAAATTTGCGTTTCGCCTAAAATCATAGAATCCAGGCCGCATGCCACCCGAAACAAGTGCTGGACAGCCTGTTCATTTTCAAAGTATTTTAGATACGAATCGAACTCCTCAATGTCCATATTGAACCATTCAGCTAAAAATGCTTTTATATAATAACGCCCTGTATGAAGCTGATCAACAACTGCATAGATTTCTGTCCGGTTGCAGGTGGAAACGATCACGTTTTCCAAAATGCTTTTTTCATTCTTCAACCGTTTCATTGCAGAAGCTAAATCATTGCTGCTAAAACTCAACCTTTCGCGAATTTCAACAGGGGCTGTTTTATAATTTAACCCAACAGCTAAAATATGCATCTCCGACCCCCCAAAAGCAAATACATACTGACTTTATTATAACAAAATATCGACAAAAAAATGTGAACAGTATATGAAACTGTATGATATGATGATAAAGTAAGAAACAGATATAAATTATATTAATTATTACATTAAAAATATTATCAAAAAAGAGAGCCGGAATCAAGTCATCAAAACAGAGGTGATCGTTAAGTGCGTTGGACGTTTGTTGCTATGATTATGCTGGAGATCGGGCTTTATTTCTTGTTGAAAAATTTCGATCTCTTTTTCAATATGAACATGAACACTTTGCCTTTCTTTTTTATCATGTTTGGCATCGCCTTTATGGTTCAGGCAAAAGCGGAAAAGGATGACCAAGCAATCGTTCCTGCCGTTCTGCTGCTTGGCCTTGGCATCCATTTTTTATGGGGAAAATCATTCCCGTTCTGGCCTGATGATTTAACCGCAATGATCTGGATCATTGCCCTTGCTTTCATTATTCGGTCTGCTCAAGCAAAAAGCGGGTTTGCACAAGGATTTATCCTTCTTTTGATCGGAAGTTTCCTTTACTATTTTCCTTCCGCTTTGACATCTTTTATTCAAAAGAGCGTTTCCAATTGGCAAGCCTTTTGGCCGATTCTTTTTGTTATTGCAGGTTTGTATTTATTGTTTTTCAGAAAAAAATAAAAGGAAACAGCTCGAAGCGGTTAAGCTTCTCGAGCTTTTCCTTCTGTATCCAGCCTAAAGCAATTTCATTTTATGATAGGAATGGATAAATGGCTGACCATGCATCCTCTTTTCCGTAACCAGTTTCTGCTGAAAAAAGAATAAGCGGATCATTTTTTTCCATTTTTAGCGTTTCTTTCACTACTTTTAAGTGTTTTTGCCATTTTCCTTTAGGAATTTTATCCGCCTTTGTGGCGACAATTACAGCAGGAATTCCATGATATTTTAAAAATTCGTACATCATGACATCATCAGATGTAGGTGCATGGCGGATGTCTATGATAAGAATACATGCTTTAAGCTGTTCTCTTTTGAGCAAATACGCTTCGATCATTTTCCCCCATTTTTCTCGCTCCCTTTTCGACACTTTGGCAAATCCATATCCGGGAACATCAACGAAATAAAATTGATCGTTAATTAAATAAAAGTTTAACGTTTGCGTTTTCCCAGGCTTTGAAGAGGTTCTCGCCAAATTTTTTCTATTGATCATTTTATTAATAAACGAAGATTTCCCGACGTTAGACCTTCCTGCCAGAGCGATTTCTGGAAAATCGGTTGATGGATATTGATCAGATTTAACCGCACTTATGACAATTTCTGCTTTTGTTACCTTCATTCTTTTTCTCCTGCCAATGCATGTTTTAATACTTCATCCATATGTGAGACAAGAACAAAAGTCAATTCTTTTCTCACGCTTTCTGGTATATCATCTAAATCCTTTTCATTTTCCTTCGGCAAAATAATTTTCTTTAAACCGGCACGATGGGCGCTTAATGTTTTTTCTTTTAAACCGCCTATCGGCAGAACGCGGCCTCTTAAAGTAATTTCACCTGTCATTCCGACTTCTTTTCGAACCGGTCTTCCAGTTAATGCTGAAATAAGCGCCGTTGCCATCGTAATGCCTGCAGACGGTCCATCTTTTGGAACAGCTCCTTCAGGCACATGAATATGGATATCATATTGTTCGTGGAAATCTGGATCTATCTTTAGTTCTTTTGTTCTAGATCGAATATAGCTGAAAGCGGCTTGAGCCGATTCCTTCATGACATCTCCGAGCTTTCCGGTTAAAATCAGCTTGCCTTTACCCGGAGAGATGGACACTTCAATGGACAGCGTATCGCCGCCGACCGTCGTATATGCGAGACCGGTCGCCACACCGATTTGATCCTGCAATTCTGCCTGACCGTATCGAAACAATTTTTTGCCCAAAAAGTCTTCAAGAGTTTTAGCGGTTACAACAATTCTTTTTCTTTCACCTGTTACAATCGTTTTCGCTGCTTTTCGGCATATTGCTGCGATTTGGCGTTCTAACCCTCTTACCCCTGCTTCGCGCGTATAATAACGAATTATATTTAAAATTGCTTCTTCTCTTATTTGCAAGTGACCTTTTTTCAGTCCATGCTCTTTTAATTGTTTTGGAAGAAGATGATCTTTGGCGATATGAACTTTTTCTAATTCGGTATAACCGGCAATTGTGATAATTTCCATTCTGTCGCGCAGCGGACCTGGAATAGTTGCTAAATTATTAGCTGTCGCAATAAACATGACTTTTGATAAATCATACGACTCTTCAATATAATGATCGCTGAAATTATGGTTTTGCTCCGGATCCAGCACTTCAAGAAGAGCAGCTGAAGGATCACCGCGAAAATCGCTGGACATTTTATCAATTTCATCCAGCAAAAATACCGGATTAATCGTTCCCGCTTTTTTCATCCCTTGAATGATCCGACCCGGCATCGCACCGACATATGTTCTTCTATGGCCTCTTATTTCCGATTCATCCCGAACGCCGCCAAGAGAAATTCGAACGAACTTTCTATTTAATGATTTTGCAACAGAACGGGCAAGAGATGTTTTCCCAACGCCAGGCGGTCCCACTAAACATAAAATAGGGCCTTTAAGCGAATTTGTTAATTTTTGCACTGCTAAATATTCAAGCACCCGTTCCTTTACTTTATCTAGTCCGTAATGCTCTTCATTTAAGATCACTTCCGCCAGCTTTATATCCAGTCTGTCCTCTGTTGCCTTGTTCCACGGCAAGGAAATGAGCCAGTCTAAATAATTGCGGATCACCGCACTTTCAGCGGATGTTGAAGGGATTTTTTCATATCGGCTTAGCTCTTTCATAGCCGTTTTATAAACATGTTCCGGCATTCCCGATTTTTCGATTTTTTCAGTCAAATCTTCTATTTCGCCCGTTTTACCTTCCTTTTCTCCGAGCTCTTTTTGAATGGCCTTCATTTGTTCGCGCAAATAATATTCTTTTTGCGTCCGTTCCATTGATTGACGGACCCGCTGGCCTATTTTCTTTTCAAGCTGCAGAACTTCCTTCTCATTATGGAGCATTTGAATAATTTTATTTAATCTTTCTTTCACATCAAATGTTTCTAATATTTCTTGCTTATCTTTCAGCTTGATCGGCAAGTGAGAAGCAATAATATCGGCCAATCTTCCTGGTTCCTCTATATCCAAAACGGTTGCAAACGTCTCACTTGAAATTTTTTTAGACATTTTTATGTATTGCTCAAAATATTCAAGCGCAGTTCGCATCAAAGCTTCTTCTTCAACATCTTTTTGAAGCGGTTCTTCATAAGTATCAACTTGTACAGAAATATATGGTTCCTTGCTTTCAAAACTTTTGATTTCGCCTCTTTTTTGTCCCTCGACAAGCACGCGAATGGTGCCGTTCGGCAGTTTGAGCATTTGCTTAATTTTCGTCAGCGTTCCAATATGGTATAAATCATCCTCTTTTGGATCATCTATTGAAACTTCCTTTTGTGTTGTTAAAAATATCATATGATCATCCATCATCGCCTTCTCAAGCGCCTGTACAGATTTATCGCGTCCTACATCTAAATGTAGCACCATCGATGGATAAACTAACAAACCTCGAAGCGGTAGGAGGGGGACGATTCTATTCTCTTTTTTCGCCATATTTTTACACCTCCATCATGTGAAAAATAGATTATACAGCGTCCTTGTTCAATTCTATCCTATTCTTTCTGCACTGTCTATTTTCAAACTTATCTTTATTGAAAGGAATAAATAACTGCCTCAATAAAAATAAAGGTTCAGTGCCACGGCCTGAACCCTGTTAGGCATTTGGAATAAAGACGCTGCTTTAAACCGATTTTTTCTCTATGATTGTCTCTGGATAAATTTGCTCCGTTGGAGGATTGATGAGCGCACAATCTAACACTTCCTGAAAGCTTCGAACAGGAATAATTTCAATGTCTTCAATCGTTTTTAAAATTGACTGCATATTCTCCTCTGGTATGATCACTTTTTTTGCACCTGCCATCTTGGCAGCTTTTATTTTTGGAATAATTCCGCCAATCGGTTTTACATTCCCATGAATGCTGATCTCTCCAGTCATCGCAACGGTATTATCAACAGGAATTTTGTGGATGGCAGAAAAAATGCCGGTTGCCATCGCTATTCCTGCACTCGGTCCATCAACAGGTACCCCGCCGGGAAAGTTTACATGTATATCATAATCATGGGCATTAACTCCCATTGATCGTAACACTGTTATGACATTTTCAACGGAGCCTTTGGCCATGCTTTTTCTTTTGATGGATTTTCCGCGGTCGCCAATGTTTTCTTCTTCTACAATACCTGTAATGTTGATCGTTCCTTTTTCTTTTGCCGGAATAACCGTCACTTCCACCTCTAATAAAGAGCCGCTGTTTGGTCCGTAAACAGCAAGACCGTTCACCAGTCCAACTTTAGGTTCATTTCCAATTTTCTTTTCATATTTTGGTGTAAGCTGGCTGGAATGGACAATCCATTCAATATCTTCGACTTTCACTTCATTTCGGTCCTCGGTGATGGCAATTCCAGCAGCAATTTGCATCATATTGGCAATTTCTCTTCCATTGCGGGCATAAGAAGTTAAAATGGATATTCCTTTTTCTGAAATTTTTACATTTACTTTTTCAGCCGCTTTCCGAGCAACGACCGCGAGTTCATCGGCCGTTAAATCTCTAAAAAATACTTCAAGGCAGCGCGAGCGAATGGCGGGCGGTATTTCAGATGGTGTTCTTGTAGTTGCCCCGATCAAGCGAAAATCAGCCGGGAGACCGTTTTGGAAAATATCATGAATATGACTTGGAATTTGAGAATTTTCTTCACTATAATAGGCGCTTTCTAAAAAAACTTTTCGGTCTTCAAGTACTTTTAACAGTTTATTCATTTGAATGGGATGGAGTTCGCCAATTTCATCAATAAACAACACGCCGCCGTGTGCATGAGTCACTGCTCCTTGTTTCGGCTGTGGAATTCCGGCTTGTCCCATTGCCCCAGCACCTTGATAAATGGGATCATGAACAGAACCTATTAAAGGATCAGCTATTCCCCGTTCATCAAATCTCGCTGTTGTTGCATCCAATTCAACAAAAACAGCATTATGTTGAAAAGGAGACTTTTTATTTCTTTTCGCTTCTTCAAGAACGAGCCTTGCAGCAGCCGTTTTTCCTACACCAGGAGGTCCGTAAATAATAACATGCTGGGGATTCGGCCCGCATAAAGCTGCTTTTAATGCTTTGATGCCATCCTCCTGTCCGACGATGTCAGAAAAGCTTTTTGGACGAATTCGTTCTGAAAGCGGCTTTGATAATTGGATAGCTCTCATTTTTCTCAATTGTTCCATTTCTTTTTTCGACTCGCGGTCAATGGAAATTTTTTGCGTCCGCTGATTCCGCAATAAATTCCAAAAATAAAGACCGACAATGACTCCGAAAATTAATTGTATGAAAAGGGCAATCCCTGTCCAGTTCATCCTGAGTTTCCTCCTCAACAAATGTTTATCCCCTATTATTTCCTTTGCATATACGGATTAAACATATGTTGAGGACGGATTTTAATGAAAAGAAGGATCGAGTTGTATGAACTCGATCCTTCTTATTTTTATGAGAACAACTATCTTTTTACAAAAGCAAATTCAAGACTAAAAAGCCCGTCAAAACCTGTCTTATGCGGAAGTTTTCGTATCTTCATTTATAATGGTTCCATCATTTGCAATCAGCTTCGGAGGAATTTTTTCTCTTACAGTGTTTGCCGTGATGACACATTTTGTAATATCATCACGAGACGGCAATTCAAACATCACATCAAGCATAATGCCCTCAATGATAGAACGAAGGCCGCGCGCACCTGTTTTTCGTTCAATTGCTTTTTTCGCAATTTCTGATAATGCTTCTTCTTCAAATTCCAGCTCAACGCCATCTAGCTCGAGCATTTTTTGATATTGTTTAACAAGCGCGTTTTTCGGTTTTGTTAATATTTCGACAAGTGCTGCTTCATCAAGCGGTTCAAGGCTGGCAATGACAGGCAAACGCCCGATAAATTCCGGAATTAACCCGAATTTTAATAAATCCTCAGGTAGCACCTTTGAAAGCAGCTGCTTTTGATCAAGCTCTTTGTTTCGGCTATCTGCTCCAAATCCAATGACCTTTTGCCCTAATCTGCGCTTGATGATTTGCTCTATGCCGTCAAATGCTCCGCCGCAAATAAATAATATATTAGTCGTATCGATTTGGATAAATTCTTGATGCGGATGTTTTCTTCCGCCTTGTGGAGGAACACTTGCTACAGTTCCTTCCAAAATTTTCAGAAGTGCTTGTTGGACGCCTTCACCAGACACATCTCTTGTAATGGATGGATTTTCTGATTTTCTAGCAATTTTGTCAATCTCATCGATGTAAATAATTCCTTTTTCCGCTTTTTCCACATCGTAATCAGCAGCTTGGATTAGCTTCAGCAAAATATTTTCAACATCTTCCCCAACGTATCCAGCTTCCGTTAACGACGTTGCGTCAGCAATTGCAAATGGAACATTCAAAATGCGTGCAAGCGTTTGTGCAAGCAGCGTTTTTCCGCTTCCTGTCGGCCCGATTAACACAATATTACTTTTGGACAGCTCAACATCATCAATTTTATTGTTTGAATTAATCCGCTTATAATGGTTGTAAACTGCAACCGCCAAAGATTTTTTTGCCTGCTCCTGCCCGATTACATATTCATCTAAGATGCTGAGAATTTCTTTCGGTTTCGGAACATCCTTAAATTCAGCCTCTTCTTCCGTGCCAAGCTCCTCTTCTACAATTTCTGTGCAAAGTTCAATACATTCATCGCATATATAGACGCCAGGACCAGCAACCAGCTTTCTCACTTGATCTTGAGTTTTTCCGCAAAACGAACATTTTAACTGTCCCTTTTCATCGTTAAACTTAAACATGATATCACCCCTTAATTTCCTTCATTGCCTCCCCACCCATATATAAACCGCACGCATGAATCGGGGAACAATGCTTTTCAAACAAAAGAAAAGTATGTATCGCATTTTATCATAAAACAAAAGAAAAGCGGTAATGAAAAGTATGTATAGTTATGTGACAATTATTATGTACAGTTTCGAACGATTTAACGCTTTTCATTTTATAAAACAAGGCACGATCAAATCGCGCCTTGTTATCAACTTTATCAAAGATCATGATGTTCCTGTAACTATATTATGCAACATCTTTTCTATTTTCTACAAGAAAATCGACCGCTTTTTTAATTTTTAAATCTTCTTTTATTCCTTCTGTTGAACCGAGTGCTCTCTTAACGCTTTCAACTGGCATATTGTACATGTCAGCCATTTTTTGCAGCTCTTCATTTACTTCTTCTTCTGTCACATCAATGTTTTCAGCTTTCGCAATTGCTTCTAATGTTAAGTTATATTTCACGCGCTTTTCAGCGTCTTTTCTCATTTGTTCACGCAATTCTTCTTCGCTTTGACCAGAGAATTGGTAATACAGTTCTAAGTTCAAGCCTTGCAATTGCAAGCGTTGTTGAAATTCATTCATCATTCTTTCAAGTTCATTGTCAATCATCACTTGCGGAATGTCCACTTCAACATTTTCTGCAGCTTTTTCAACAAGTTCATCACGAAGTTTATTTTCAGCTTGTGTGTTCTTTTGCTCTTCTAAACGCTCTCTAATTTTCGCCTTTAATTCTTCAAGTGTTTCAACCTCATCGTTTACATCTTTTGCAAATTCATCATCCAATGCAGGGAGTTCTTTCGTTTTGATTTCATGAATTTTCACTTTAAAGACAGCCGGTTTTCCAGCAAGCTTTTCCTCATGATATTCTTCAGGGAACGTTACTTCTACATCCTTTTCTTCGCCTGCTTCAAGCCCGATCAACTGATCTTCAAAACCAGGGATAAATGTGCCGGAGCCGACTTCCAAAGAATAATTCTCAGCTTTTCCACCTTCAAACGCTTCGCCGTCAACAAAACCTTCGAAGTCGAGGACGACTGTATCTCCCTCTTCCACTTTTCCTTCTTCTTTCACAACCAATTCAGCATGCCGTTCTTGAAGCTGTTTTAATTCGTTTTCCACATCTTCATCCGTAACGGTTGTATCTTCTTTTTGGACATCCAAACCTTTATATTCGCCAAGTTTCACTTCTGGTTTGACCGTTACTTTAGCCGTAAAAATAAGCGGTTTATCTTTTTCAATTTGTTCAATATCAATTTCAGGACGGTCTACCGGTTCAATTCCAGCTTCTTCAACCGCTTTTGGATAAACTTCTGGAAGCAAAATATCAAGCGCATCTTGATATAGCGCCTCAACACCGAATCTCTTTTCAAAAATAGGGCGCGGCACTCTTCCTTTGCGGAATCCTGGAACGGCTACATTTTTTACAACTTTTTTAAATGCTCGATCCAGCGCTTCTTTAAATGTTTGTGCATCTACTTCAACGGTTAAGACTCCTTCGTTTTTCTCTAATTTTTCCCATTTAACTGACATTTGTTTCCCTCCAACAATCTATAAATATTATTCGTGAGTACACGATAAAAATTTTTTATATGCCTTGTCCGTAAAGAAACAAGCCATAAAATAAATATGTCAAAAAAGGATAACCGGCACCAATAGCAAGAAAGGTGCATACAAAAAATATACATTTTACAACCATTTTATTATACCATAGGATACAATCCTTTCAATAGGACTCTACCATCTAATGTTTGAAATTTCTTCAATTTGTCTAATTTTATCGCAAACTGAAATAAACTCAGCACTTTTTATGTTGTAAATCCGCTCAACTTCCGTCAGCTTGATGACGATCCCAAAAATTTCGTAGCCAACGTAATGAAGCGCTGCTGCCCAAATATTTGCATTTTCCGGTTTAGGATGAAAAGGATACATGACATATAAATGACGAATCCATATATCTTTTACAGCTTCGAAAAGGGTTGGATTTTCATTTCCTAAAAAATCGTCCAAAAGATTGAGCACTTTTTTGGCAAACGTCATTTCTAATAAATCTTGAAGATGGATAGGATTTACAGCGGTAGTTTCCCCGAATTTCTCAACGGTCATTATTCGTGCTATTTCATGATCTCGTAATATTTGCAGCAGCATTGTTTTCACAACCGGATGGACCGTTTTTGACTGAAGCATCTCTTCAATCGTATGTAAATTTTTTTTAACATTATTATTTTTGATCGAATGTATGTAGGAAATTTGCTTGTCCAGCCTGCTGAAAAGATCATCGTCATTCGGTTCTGGACTGATTTGCTCTTCGCTCATCCTCCGGCTAAAATGAAGCAGCTTGTAAAACTGTTCTGCATGTGCTGCCGGAAGTTTATTTTCTTCCAAAACCGCTTCAATCGTCGTTTTTACCTCATCATATTGTCCAAGCTGTACTAAAATCGTTAAATACATCTGCAATATTTCAAAATAATTTCCTTTTGCTTCGTGAAGCATTTTTTTACAAATTTGTTTTGCTTCCTGATATTCTCCAAGCTCCATTAAGCATAAAGCAATTCCTATTTCAATATCAGGGTGATTTGAATTCCAAGATCTCGCCTCTAAAAAAAGGTCGAGCGCTTGTTCAAATTGTTTATTATGTAACGCATTCATTCCTTTTTCAATCAATCGTTCTTTAAGTCGGGGAAAGGGAATGATTTTTCCATTCGCTTTTTTCATTGTAGAAAACCTCTTTATGATTTTGCTACAAGTTTACCAGCTGGGCAACGAGAAAACAAGAATCAAAAGAAAAAGCGGAGGATGCAATCATCATCCCCACGCTTTTGCCTTTTGTTCAAATTGGCTGATCTGCTCTTCATATAATAATGTAAATCCTATTTCGTCGCGTCCATTTAAAAGCATTTCCTTCCAATGCTCATTAATGTCAAAATGAAACTCAAATCCTTCTTGATCAAATACTTTTTGCTGCTCTAAATCAATCGTGCATTCGTACACATTTCCTTCCGCTTTTTTGAGCAATGTTTCAAACACTTCTTCATTGACCCGTATCGGCAGGATTCCGTTTTTTAAACAGTTTTGATAAAAAATATCTGCGAAGCTAGGCGCGATAATTGCGCGGAAACCAAAGTCTGCTAAAGCCCATGGAGCATGCTCTCTTGATGAACCGCAACCGAAATTTTCGCCAGCCAGCAAAATTTGTGCGCCTTTGTAGACTGGCTGATTTAACTCGAATTGTGGATTTTCCCTACCATTATCTAAATATCTCCAATCAAAAAAAGCAAATCTTCCATAACCTGTCCGTTCAATTCGTTTTAAAAATTGTTTCGGAATGATTTGGTCCGTATCCACATTTGTTCTATTTAATACTGCAATATGGCTAGTTAATGTTGTAAAAGGCTGCATGCTGCTTCTTCCCTCCTCATTTTACTGCTTCAAGCTTCTCTGTCCGAATATCAACAAACTTACCATAAATTGCTGCCACTGCTGCCATTGCAGGACTCACTAAGTGAGTTCTTGCCCCTTTCCCTTGACGTCCTTCAAAGTTGCGGTTGGAAGTAGACGCACATCGTTTTCCAGGAGGCACGACATCGTTATTCATGCTTAAACACATGCTGCATCCAGAATCTCTCCATTCAAAACCAGCATTGATGAAAATTTCATGCAATCCTTCTTGTTCTGCTGCTTGTTTTACTTTTTGGGAGCCTGGAACTACGATAGCTTTCACATTTGGAGCAACCTTTCGTCCTTTAATTACATTCGCCGCTGCACGCAAATCAGTTAGTCTTGAGTTTGTACATGATCCAATGAATACATAATCGATTTCAATGTCTTGAATGTTCGTTCCCGGTTCAAGTCCCATGTACTCATACGCCCGTTTGAAGGAAGCTGCTTCATTTTCATTGCGTGCATCCTCAAGTGTCGGAATCGAATGGTCAACAGGCAGCACCATGCTTGGATTTGTACCCCAGGTAACCATCGGTGCGATGTCTTCCCCGCGGATTTCAATCGTTTTATCAAATGTAGCTCCTGGATCAGATCTTAAAGATTTCCAGTAAGCAACTGCTTTTTCGAACTCTTCCCCTTTCGGAGCATATTTTCTTCCTTTTATATAATTAAAGGTTGTTTCATCCGGAGCTATTAAACCGGCGCGGGCACCTGCTTCGATTGACATATTGCAAATGGTCATCCGTTCATCCATTGATAAGCTTTCAATCACTTCACCCGAATATTCAATAACATAGCCTGTACCGAAATCAACACCAAATTTTCCAATAATGTAAAGGATGACGTCTTTGGCCGTGACTCCTTCTGACAAAGATCCTGTCACTTTCACTTGCAAAGTTTTCGGACGGTGCTGCCATAATGTTTGAGTGGCCAAAACGTGTTCTACTTCACTTGTTCCGATTCCAAATGCCAGCGCCCCAAAAGCGCCGTGTGTCGATGTATGGCTGTCTCCGCATACAATAGTCTTTCCTGGAAGAGTAAGCCCTAATTCCGGACCGATAACATGGACAATTCCTTGATCATCGCTGTCTAATCCTGCCAGAGTAATTCCAAATTCTTGGCAGTTTCTTTCTAAAGCACTTATTTGGTTTTTAGCTACATCATCTTCAATGACAAAGCGGTTCACGGTTGGGATATTATGATCCATTGTGGCAAAGGTTAGATCAGGACGTCTCACTTTCCGTCCGTTTTGTCTTAATCCTTCAAAAGCTTGCGGTGATGTAACTTCATGTATGAGATGAAGGTCAATATAAAGCAGATCCGGTTTTCCCTCTTCCCTTACGACCACATGATCATCCCAGATTTTTTCTATTATGTTTCGAGGCTTCATTTTCTTTTTCCCCCTATTTCCTGTTTTGTATCTATTAAGAAAACGGTGAGCTCCTCCTGCCGGAAAAGCCCACACCCCCCCATTTTATTCGTAGGAATCGATAATATTTAATAGTGCATAATCGTTCGCAAGCACTTCTTTGATTTCTTCCACCATTTCAGTTGTATGAATAAATGCCCCTTCATTATTTGTTAAATCTCTCGTGCACTTTCCGGAATCCAACACATGTTTAACCGCTTTTTCAATGGCTCTAGCTTCTTCATGAAGATCAAAGGAATAGCGGAGCATGAGCGCACCAGATAAGATCATTCCGACAGGGTTTGCCAGGTTTTGGCCGGCAATGTCAGGAGCTGATCCATGCACTGGTTCATATAAGTGCAATCCACTGTTTGATAAGCTTGCTGAAGGAAGCATGCCCAACGATCCAGTGATCATGGATGCTTCATCGCTTAAAATGTCACCGAACATATTTTCCGTCACAATCACATCAAACTGGCTTGGCATGCGGATCAATTGCATGGCCGCATTATCAACAAGCATATGCTCCAATGTGACATCAGGGTATTTTGAAGCCAATTCTTCAGCAATTTCACGCCAAAGCTTGCTAGTTGTAAGCACGTTTGCCTTATCAACAGACGTTACTTTTCCTCGGCGTTTTTGCGCCATTTGAAAAGCTGTTTCCAAAATGCGTTCAATTTCTTTCCGTTTATAAAAAAGCGTGTCAACCGCTGCTTCTTCTCCGTCTGAAACGATTCTTTCACTCGGTTTCCCGAAATAAAGTCCGCTTGTCAATTCGCGTACAATCACCAAGTCAACATCTTCTATTTTTTCTCCCTTTAACGGAGATATTTCTTGAAGGGCTTTATAAGTTTGAACAGGGCGGATATTTGCAAATAAGTCCAACTCTTTTCGAATGCCTAGCAATCCTTTTTCCGGACGGAGTTCAGGAAGATTTTTATCCCATTTCGGACCGCCTACAGCTCCTAATAAAACCGCATCGCTTGAACGACATAATTCAATCGTTTCTTCAGGAAGAGGTGTCCCGCACTTATCTATCGCTTCTCCGCCAATTAAGCCGAATTCAAATTCAAAATCATGTTTGTAATATTGTCCAATAGCCTTTAAAACCTCAATAGCTCCGTTCGCTACTTCTTTTCCAATGCCGTCTCCCGGCAAAACAGCGATTTTTTTCTTCATCACGTTCCACCCCTTTCATGATTTTATACAGTCGCCTGATGTTTTTCCTTCGCTGTATGTTTGAGTAATATCGCCCTGTTGACAGCATTTAGATAGGCTTTGGCAGATGCTTCAAGCACATCCTGGGCAATGCCGCGTCCTCCCATTTCAATTCCGTCCACGTTAACTTTTACATATACTTGCGCTAACGCATCGCGTCCTCCTGAATTAGATTGGATTCGGTAGTCCAGCAAAGTGACGGACTGCTTCAAACAGCGCTCTAACGTATTGTAAATAGCTTCTACGCTTCCATTTCCTGTCGCAGCCTCTTGAATTTCCTCGTTTTCTTTCGTTTTCAGCGTCACAGTGGCAGACGGGACTCCAGTCGTACCATATGTTACCTGCAGCGCCGCAAGTTCATATGTTCCTTCTTCACCTGTTAATTGTTCTTCTAATACAAGAGCTACAAGATCATCTTCCGTCAATTCTTTTTTCTTTTCAGAAAGTTCCTTAAAAGCAGTGAATAAACGATTTGTCGCTTCTTCATCCATTGTAAAGCCTAATTCCTTGAGCTTTACCCGAAATGCGTGACGACCAGAATGTTTTCCTAATACTAAACTGTTGGACTGTACCCCAACAAGTTCAGGAGATATGATCTCATATGTTGTTTTTTCTTTCAGCACACCGTCTTGATGTATGCCAGATTCATGGGCAAAAGCGTTTTTCCCGACGATCGCTTTGTTTGGCGGAACTATCATTCCTGTCAATTTGCTCACTAAATCACTTGTTCTCTTAATTTCATTTAAGCGGATGTTTGTTTCAACTTTGTAATAGTCTTTTCGAATGTACAGAGCGACAGCCACTTCCTCTAAAGCTGAATTGCCCGCACGCTCTCCAATTCCGTTAATCGTACCTTCAATTTGCCCTGCTCCATGTTCTACAGCGCTGAGAGCGTTCGCTACTGCCATTCCTAAATCGTCGTGGCAATGAGCGGACAAAATGACTTGATCAATATTTTTCACATTTTGTTTTAAATATTCAAATATTTTGCCATATTCAATCGGAGTGATATAGCCTACAGTATCAGGAATATTGATGACTTTCGCGCCGGCTTCAATCACTTTTTCAACAATTTCCGCCAAAAAATCGAGTTCAGTGCGGCAGGCATCCTCTGCAGACCATTGTATAATAGGGAAAAATTTCGCTGCATATTTGACGGATTCTACTGCACGCTCGATCACTTGCTCCTTCGTCATTTTCAATTTATATTCCCGATGAACAGGCGATGTTGCAATAAACGTATGGAGTCTTGGCTCCGCCCCGTCTTTCAACGCTTCCCACGCCGCATCGATATCTCCTTTAACAGATCTCGCCAATCCTGTAACAGAAGAATTTTTGATTGTTCTGGCAATTTCCTGTACTGAGCGAAAATCGCCTGGAGAGGAGGCAGGAAAGCCTGCCTCAATAATGTCCATTCCAACTCGTTCCAGCTGTTTTGCGATTTCTAATTTTTCTTTTAAGTTTAGGTTTACTCCAGCGGATTGCTCGCCATCTCTTAAGGTTGTGTCAAAAAAGTTAATTTTTCGCACCAGTTACCACCGCTTCCTTATTTTTAGGCTTTACAAACGGCATCATGTCTCTTAACACTCTTCCGACCTGTTCAATTTGATGCTCATTTTCACGATTGTTGATCGCGTTAAACTGCGGTCTTCCTACTTGGTTTTCCAAAATCCATTCTTTCGCAAATTTTCCAGTTTGAATATCATTCAATACAGCTTTCATGTTTTCTTTTACATGCGCATCGATTACGCGCGGTCCAGATACGAAATCACCCCATTGAGCTGTATCGGAAATGGAGTATCTCATGTTGGAAAGCCCGCCTTCATACAGTAAATCCACAATTAATTTTAGTTCATGCAAACATTCAAAATATGCAACTTCAGGCTTGTAACCTGCTTCAACAAGCGTTTCAAATCCAGCTTTCACAAGGGATGTTAACCCGCCGCAAAGAACTGCTTGCTCACCGAAAAGATCCGTTTCTGTTTCTTCTTTAAACGTTGTTTCAAGAACGCCGGCACGTGCGGATCCGATTGCTTTTGCATATGCTAAAGCCAATTCTTTCGCTTGACCTGTTACATTTTGTTCAACAGCAATCAATGCCGGAACCCCAGCTCCTTCAGTGTAAGTTCTTCGCACAAGATGACCTGGGCCTTTAGGTGCAACTAAAAATACATCCACATCGCTTGGCGGAACAATTTGATTGAAATGAACGTTAAATCCATGGGCAAATACGAGAGCATTTCCTGCTTTTAGTCCCGGCTTCACTTCATTTTCATAAAGCTCTCTTTGCTTTTCATCCGGAACAAGCACCATGATAATGTCTGCTTCTTCCACAGCTTCACGAACTGTTTTAACTTCCAATCCATCCTCTTGAGCTTTTTCAAATGATTTACCTTTTCTAACGCCAACTACTACATCTACGCCGCTTTCTTTTAAATTTAAAGCATGCGCGTGACCTTGAGAACCATATCCTAAAATCGCTACTTTCTTCCCTTCTAATACAGCTCCGTTAATATCTCCGTTATAGTATACTTTTGTCATTTGTACATCTCCCTTTCTTAAATGTTTTACTATATTTAAAAATGTATTAGACGATTGAAAAAGTTTTTTCGGACTGCTGCAGCTTTTGTGTACCGCGAGGAAAAGCTGTCAGTCCTGTTCTGGCTATTTCCTTGATGCCGTACGGTTTCAATAAGTCAATCAGCGCTTCAATTTTGTTCGGCTCACCTGTTACCTGTACGACAACGCTGTCTCTGCTAACATCAATGATCGATGCGCGAAACGGTTCGATCACACCGTATATTTCCATTCTTGTCGATGGATTTGCAACAACTTTAATTAATGCTAGTTCTCTTGCAACAATTGATTGATTTGTGATATCCATCACTTTCAACACATCAATTTGCTTATTTAATTGCTTTGTAATTTGTTCAACTTCTTTTTCTTCTTTAACATTTACAACAAATGTAATTCGCGAAACGCCTTCTATTTCCGAATGGCCGACAGAAATGCTTTCGATATTATAGTGTCTTTTCGTAAACAGGCCAGTAATTCGGTTTAAAACTCCTGATCTATTCATGACAGTCAGCGTAATGATTCGCTTCATTTCTTTATCCCCACCATTTCATTCAGTCCTTTGCCAGGAGCAATCATTGGATATACGTTTTCTTCCGGTGCTACGACGATTTCAATCAGCTCCGGCTCTCTGTTTGCAAAGCTTTTTTCCAACACTGTCTTAAGATTTTGATGATTTTGGATTCTTACTCCTTTTATTCCAAACGCTTCTGCCAATTTAATAAAATCAGGCTGCGTTTGAAAGACGGAATGAGAATAACGTTTTTCATAAAAGAGTTCTTGCCATTGGCGAACCATACCGAGCGAATTGTTGTTCAGAACGATTACTTTGATTGGCAAATTGTGCTCTTTGATTACCGCAAGCTCTTGGAAGGTCATTTGGAACCCTCCATCACCCAATATCGCGACAACCGTTCTGTTGCGGTCAGCAAACTGCGCGCCGATAGCTGAAGGGAGTCCAAAGCCCATCGTTCCAAGTCCGCCCGATGTCACCCATCTGTTTGGCGAATTAAAGCGATAATATTGCGCAGCCCACATTTGATGCTGGCCTACATCTGTTGTAACAATTGCTTCTCCTTTTGTTTGTTTATAAATTTCTTCGATCACTTCTTGAGGTTTGATTTCATTTTCAGATTTTTCATACCATAATGGATATTCTTTTTTATATTCAGCAAGATGCTGAATCCACTCTTGATGATCGCCTTTATTTCCTTCCTGCTCGATCAAAAGCTTCAATACTTGCTTCGCGTCGCCGACAATCGGAATTTGTGTGGGAACATTTTTACCAATTTCGGCAGGATCAATGTCAATATGTGCTACAGTTGCATTAGGCGCAAAATGTTTAAGATTTCCTGTTACTCTGTCATCAAAGCGGGCTCCGATGCTAATCAATAAGTCGCATTCATAAAGAGCCATGTTAGCCGCGTATGTTCCATGCATTCCTGCCATTCCTAAAAATAGAGGATGATCCGCTGGGAAACTTCCTAATCCAAGTAGAGTGTTTGTGATCGGAATTTGCTGCTGTTCAACATATTCTCTCAGTTCATTCGCAGCATTGGCATGAAGAACGCCGGCACCAGCTAAAATCACCGGTTTTTTTGCACTACTGACCGATTCCACCAGCCTGCGGATTTGCAAGTAATTCGGCTCTAATTTCGGCTGGTAGCCAGGCAATGACAATTCCATATCATATTCGAAATTGCCTTCCGCCTGTGAAATATCTTTTGGAATATCGATCAATACAGGTCCTGGTCTTCCAGTTGTTGCGATATGAAACGCTTCTTTAACAATTCTCGGTAAATCATTTATATCCCGAACTTGATAATTATGTTTTGTAACGGGCATGGTAATTCCGATCACATCTGCTTCTTGGAAAGCATCAGAACCGATCACAGTTGTTGCTACTTGCCCTGTAAAGACGACGAGCGGCAAAGAATCAATTAATGCATCCGCAAGCCCTGTCACTAAGTTGGTTGCACCAGGTCCTGAAGTGGCAATGACGACACCCGGTTTTCCGGATATACGTGCATATCCTTCAGCAGCATGGATTCCTCCTTGCTCGTGTCTTGTTAAGACGTGAAAGACTCCAGAATTATATAGCTTATCATATATTGGCAAAACGGCTCCACCGGGATAGCCGAAAATGACTTCTACATTTTCCCTTTTTAAGGCTTCGATGAGCATTTCCGACCCCGTCATGGTTGTTGTTGTACATTTGGTTTTCAACTCATCCAACTGTACATTCGCAGTCATGAATATATCCTCCTTTTAAACAGATGTGATAGAATTTTTAGATAATGAAAAACCTTCCCGCCCCTTTGAAACCCACTTATAGCAGGCCAAAGGGGCGAGAAGGTTGAATTCCCGCGGTACCACCCTTCTTCGTGATCAAATCGATCACCTCATGAACGGAATATCCGTTCTTTTCCTAACGAGTGCATTGGGATGCACCCGGCCAATCCTACTCGCTGTCCGCTTTCGAAAAGGCACTCGGAGGCGAGTTCATCCTTGGTGATAACGCCGGTTTTCAGCTCCCCCGGCTCTCTGGAGTTATCTTAACCAAAGATTACTAATCCTCTTCATCGTTTTCATCTATAAATTTTTACATTCAATCCTTATACGAAAATTTATGTTTGAGCCTTATAATACGCTGATTTTTCAAAAGTGTCAACACCATTTTTATGAATTATTTGATTATTTTTATGAAACAGTTTTTTGGCAACGTTTACAAACTTATTATTTCAACATTTTATAATACAATGAAAATTTTTTATGCTCTAAATTGAAATAAATATCGATTCCAAACCATTAGGCAAAATGTGCGTAATATTTTATTTAAATTAATTTGAATAGCCAACGTTTTCAACAAATGCGGCAAAAGAAAAAACATCCATTTTATTCGAAATTACACCAGTTTTTCTTAAAGGCTCGGCAACCCGAACACTTCAGAAAGAGGGCTGTAATCTGTTTTAAACAGTAATGCAGCATATGTATGTTCTAAAACCTTGAACGTTATTCGATTTTAAATAAAAGCCCTTCACTTGAAACGAGCAATTTCGGAAGAAGGAAAAAAGACAAAGTATGTTGTATAAAAAATATTTGGAACAATATATGGTGGAGGAGATTATATGATGAATAAACAAAAGCTTGAATCTTTCTGTCTCAAACTTCCCGGTTCTGTTCATGATTACCAAATTGATTGGGAAGCAGACCGATATAAAGTGGGAGACAAAATATTTGCGATTATAGGATGTGATTCTGAAGGAAAGCCAATCATCACGTTAAAATGTGATCCGCATCATTCTGAACAATTAAGAGAAAATTACGATGGCGTCATTCCAGGCTACTATATGAACAAAAATCATTGGATCTCAATATATTTTAACACGAACATCCCGGAGGAAATTTTGGAAAACCTGATTTTTCGTTCCTACGAACTTGTTTTTCAAAAATTGCCGAAGAAAATACAAAAGCAAATAAAACTGCAATAACTTAGGAAATAATGACATTGCTGTTTTGGGCGTCACTTATTAGATGTGAACTCCTCCTCAGTGAAAAGCCTCAAATCTTTTTAAATGGAGCTTAGAATTGGATTTGCATCCACGGATTTCGCTTATACACATGCTAGTCTTTTAATGCATAGAAACCATAGGCCTGCAGCAATAAATTTTTAAACATTGAAACGATAAAAAGCAGAGCAAGCTAAATCCTTACTCTGTCTAATAAACTGTATTAATTATTTTTTTAAATTACTAATTGTTCAAACTCTTTATCAGAAAAGCAAAAATTAAAAGCTCATAAATATTGACATATCAATATCTATGAGCATTATGTAATAAATTCATCCTATTCAAAATTAACATAAATGGCGTCCCAGGAGAGATTCGAACTCCCGACCGACGGCTTAGAAGGCCGCTGCTCTATCCAGCTGAGCTACTGGGACATCGGATAATTTTTTATTATTTTTTCGAAAGACAATGTTTATTATAATTTCATGCTAAAAGTATGTCAACTACTTTTTTAAAAAAATTTTTTGAGGGAGAAAAATTCTCCCTCAAGGAAGAGTGGTTAAGCAAATTGGAATTTAGTGGACAAGTTTGAAATTTTCTCTCCATGAAGATTGTAAAAATCTACAATTGCTTGGCCATTCATCAATTCTAGTATAGCATAAGTTTTTTCATTTCTCATCCTCGGAAGGAAAATACTACCTGGATTAATAAACAATGTCCCGTCTACAAGCTCGACTCCGGCTATATGCGAATGGCCGAAACAAACAATGTTTGCTTGCGCTTCCTCTGCACGATATTTTAATTTCATTAAAGTCGTTTTGACAGAATATAAATGGCCATGGGTGATAAAAAAGCGATAGGTTCCAATTGTTTCAATGATTTCATTCGGGAAGTTTCCAAGGAAATCGCAATTTCCTTTCACGATCAACATATCTTGAATTTGTTCCGCTCCATCATTCAGCTCTGAATCACCGCAATGGATGATTGCTTCTACTTCGTTTATATGCCTTTTCTTAATTTCCACAAGCTCATCCGTAAGACCGTGACTATCACTTATAATTAAAACTTTCACGATTAGCCTCTCCCCAATCGCCTATTAATTTTTCTAGTTTCTTCAAAGCTTTTGCACGATGGCTGATTTCGTTTTTTTCGAACTGCTCTAGTTGAGCCATCGTTTTTTCTTTGCCGTCCACAAGAAAAATAGGATCATATCCAAAGCCATTGTCACCGCAAGGTTCAGTTGTAATTTGTCCTTCACACACACCTTCCACCGTCATCGTTTCACGGTCTGGAGCAGCAAACGCCAAAACACATATGAACCTTGCTTTTCGATTTTCAACGCCTTCCATTTTTTTTAAAACCTTTTGAATATTTTTTTGATCATCTTTTTCATTTCCTGCATATCGGGCCGAATAAACCCCCGGTTCGCCATTTAAAGCATCAATCGAAAGCCCGGAATCATCTGCAACAACGGGTTTATTAAGCAATTGGCTGATTGTCTCCGCTTTTAGAACAGCATTTTCATAAAAAGTTTGGCCGGTTTCTTCAACATCTGGCAAATTCGGATAATCCAACAGTGACTTGACCTGTATTCCTTTTTTTTCTAACATCGCGCGAAATTCTTCGATTTTCCCTTTGTTTTTGGTGGCGATTACCAATTCTTTCATGAGCATCCCTCTTCCCGCTGATCCCTGTTATTGATAATTTTTGCAGTCCATTCCCCTAATGCCGCTTTTTGTTTTTCGATTAGTTCCAAAATTCCTTTTTCAGCATATTCCAACAGTAAGTTCAGCTCTTCTTTTGAAAACGTGGATTCTTCCCCAGTTCCCTGCAATTCAACAAAATGGCGGCTTGATGTCATAACAACATTCATATCAACTTTTGCCGCTGAGTCCTCTTCATAATTCAAATCTAAAATGACTCCGTGTTCAGGAACGATCCCTACAGACGTAGCTGCTAAAAAATCTGTTACTGGATATGTATCTAGTACACCGTCATTGAATAATTTACCGAGAGCGAGATTTATTGCAACATAAGAACCTGTTATGGAAGCCGTTCTCGTTCCCCCGTCCGCTTGAATTACATCGCAATCAATCCATAATGTTCTTTCACCCAGTTTCTCCAAATCAACTACTGCACGCAAGCTTCTTCCAATCAGCCGTTGAATTTCCATTGTCCTTCCGGAGATTTTTCCTTTTGATGCCTCCCGGACCGTTCTTTGAGCCGTTGCACGCGGAAGCATGGAATATTCTGCGGTAATCCATCCTTTCCCTTCACCTCTCATAAAAGGAGGGACACGGTCTTCTACACTTGCGCTGCATATCACTTTTGTATCTCCAACCGTTATTAAAACAGACCCTTCCGGATGCTTCAAATAATCCGTTACTATTGTGACTTCTCTTAACTCATCTTGATTTCTGCCATCAAGGCGCATTGTTTTCCCTCCTACCAACTGCAATGTACGAAAACATGAAAGAAGAGGCAGCTATCATGCTCGCCTCTAAAGTCTCATTCTTATAGTATATCAAAAATAGATGTTTAAAAACTACCTGTGTTTACATTTTCAGGTCTTGACACTGGCTCTGACAAACTTTTTCCATCTTCATTCACAAGGTCTTGCTTGCCGTTCACTTTTAGTGCTACTTTTTCTATTCCTTCCTGCTCCGTCAATGTAAGCACAAGGGAGTTTATAACATGATTGGAAACGATCTTTTTCTCCTCATCATAGCTTCCATAAATCGCTTCGTTGAAGTTTAAAGTGACTTGACCGTCTTCATATTTTGGCTTTTCAATCAGCTTCACTTCAGACTGAAACTCGCTTAATAATCCGCTTGAACGGTCTGGACCTTCAACTAATGCGTTAACAGCAGCTACGACTTCGTCTTTTTCTTCATTGCTGATCCTCTTTGTCACGGGAACATAATATACGTTATCCCCTTCCTCCCCAATATAATACACGGTTAGAGGATGAGTATCCGTAATATCAACAGCATCGCTCGTATCAATATTGATGCCGTCTTTTCTAGTCGTTCCTTCGCCGATTGGGGTTCCGTTTACTGGCATTTCTTTCAGTTCATGGCCGTTCACCCAGAGCTTTACTTTATTAATATTTTTAAATTGGGTTAATGTCCATGTAATTGCCTGCAAAATTTTTTCTTCATCTTCCGGCTTGTAGTTAGTAAATTCATTTGAGAAATCTACAATAGCCGTTCCGTCTTTAATATCTACTCCTTTAACAACTGTATCTTCCGGCAATACCGCACGGAACCCGTTCGGGAGAATGTTTGAAACGGGCCCTCCAGCCACTAAATATTCAACGGCTTGTTTGGCTACTTCCTTCGTGTTAGGCAGCTCCAATGTTTGTGGAACGACCATTCCGTTTTTGTCAATTAAATACAGAACTCTTTTCACCGTTTCCTTTGAGGATTCCTCTTTGTCGGACGTTGATTTCGCTGAGTCTAATTGTTGATCAAGCTGATCCCCGTCCTCCAAATAGGTAATATCCTGCGGCGGATCTATTTCTTGTTTTGAACTCTTGCTTCCAAATGAAGAACACCCTGAAAGCAAAACAAAAGTAGCCAAAACTGCTGCTGTCACATTCACCCATCTGTTTTTTGGCATAACAATCCCTCCTAAGGCAGTTTGTACTACTATGTATACGAGCATTGAAAAAAAATAGACCAGCTCCAACCAAAAATTCAATGGACAAAAAAACAGCTTGCTCATTTAGAGCAAACTGTTTTCGTTAAAGTTATACTTTCTACATGATCAATGTGATGACCGAACCATTTTGAAGCAATCTTTTGAAACATTTGTTTCGACCCAGTAGTTAAAAATTTGTGGTTTTTATTGCCATCCTCTTGGTTTAAACAATGATGAAAGGATAAAATAGCGCTCACTTCCCGGGCTGTTTCATCTCCCGAGGTGATTATTTTTACGTCTTTCCCGATATATTTTTGAATTAAAGGCCGTAATAGAGGATAATGTGTGCATCCTAAAATAAGCGTATCAATTCTCTTTCCTTTAAAAGGAAGTAAAGATTCTGCAACAATATATTCCGCCCGTTCACCTTCAAATTCGCCGCTTTCTACTAACGGCACAAACTCAGGGCAAGCGAGACTCTCCACAATGACGGAACTATTAATCGTTTTGAGCGCACGAACGTACGCGCCGCTCGATATAGTTCCTTTTGTTCCGATTACACCAATATGGCCTGAGCGTGTAGCATTTATGGCAGCTCTTGCCCCTGGTTGAATTACACCAATCACAGGGATATCAAGTTGTTCTTGAATTTCTTTTAATACAACTGCTGTTGCAGTATTACAAGCAATGACAAGCATTTTGATATGAAAGTTTAAAATTAAATAGTTGGTCAGCTCCCATGTAAATTGTCGAATTTCCGTTTTCGGCCTCGGGCCGTACGGACATCGGGCGGTATCACCCAAATAAATTAATTCTTCTTTTGGAAGCTGCCTCATCAACTCTTTAACAACAGTTAATCCACCAACACCTGAATCAATAACTCCAATTGGTCTATTCAAAAAATCGCCTCTATTCTTTCATTTCTTGTTGCAATTTTGCTAATAGCTTTTCCAATTGAACAATTTCTTGATCCGAGAAGTTTTTCAAAACTTCTCTTAAATATTCTTGCCGCTTCGCTAATGCAGCCTCGATAACGCGTTGTCCATTTTCAAGCAATTGAATCCTGACTAATCGACGATCCTTTTCGTCTTTCACCCTTTTAACAAGGTTGTTTTTTTCCATTCGATCAATTAAATCCGTGATCGTGCTGCATGCAAGATACATTTTATTTGAAAGTTCTCCAATTGTCATGTTTCCTGATTCATTCAATAACAGAAGCGCGTCAAATTGCGGAGGAGTAATCGAGTAGTTGCTTAAAATATCACGGCCCTTCTTTTTTAAAATCGCAGCTATGCAGCGGAGGGATTTTTCTATTTCTTCAACAGTATTGAAAACGTACGTCATAACGGGGAACCCTTTCTTTCAAGATTAACAAATAAGATCAAATCTATTTTCCATTTTTTTATGTAAAATTTCAAGCATAGCCGTATTTTCAAAATGTGGAAAGACGAATTTTTTCAAAAAGTCACAAGCCTTTTTAAGAAGCCAATGATTCATAGAAAAAGAGTAAAACAAACTCTTTCCTTATCAATCTAAAAAAGGCAGCCGACGGCGAAGTTCCACTAAGGCTGCCTCTTCTGTTTAAAGCTTTAGTTCTCCCATACGAAGAAGTTCTACGACTGCTTGTGAGCGCCCTTTCACACCTAATTTTTGCATAGCATTTGAAATATGGTTCCGCACCGTCTTTTCGCTAATGAAAAGTTCACTGGCTATTTCTCTTGTAGTCTTATCTTGCACTAATAACTCAAATACTTCTCTCTCTCTCTTTGTTAGCAGCGGCTTTGGCTGAAAATCCTTCTCATTCAAGTATTGTAACCCTCCTTGCAGATGAGAGCCAGTCGACAGGATGGATTTAAAAATTGTCACCATATAGTATGATCGCAAAAAGATGACCGTGACAAGATTCATAAAAGAAAGGTGCATTTTAGGCGAAAAGAAGCTTTTTTACGTTAAAGGGACTCGTTTGAAGGAGGAAATGTTCGAGAAAGATTCAACCGTTTCTAAAATTAGGAACACCTTGACATAGCAAGGTGTTCCTTTTTCACAATATACATCAGCTGTCAATATAGTCGCTTCCGAACATTTTACGAAATGCGTGAACAGTTGTTTCTCTATTTAATGCTGCAATCGATGTTGTAAGCGGAATTCCTTTTGGACAGGATTGAACGCAGTTTTGGGAATTTCCGCAGTTCGCAAGTCCGCCGTCGCCCATAATAGCTTCCAAGCGTTCTGATTTATGCATCGCGCCTGTCGGATGAGCGTTAAACAAACGAACTTGTGATAATGGCGCTGGACCGATGAAGTTCGATTTGCTGTTTACGTTTGGACAAGCTTCAAGGCATACGCCGCACGTCATACATTTTGAAAGCTCATATGCCCATTGGCGTTTTTTCTCAGGCATTCTTGGTCCTGGTCCTAAGTCATACGTACCGTCAATTGGTATCCATGCTTTTACTTTTTTCAAAGAGTCAAACATGCGGCTGCGGTCTACTTGAAGATCGCGAATAACCGGGAATGTGCGCATCGGCTCGAGACGAATAGGCTGTTCCAGCTGATCAATAAGCGCTGTACATGATTGGCGGGGCTTCCCGTTAATGACCATTGAACAAGCACCGCATACTTCCTCTAAACAGTTCATATCCCATGTAACAGGCGTTGTTTTTTCGCCTTTGGCATTAACAGGATTACGGCGAATTTCCATTAAGGCCGAAATAACGTTCATATTCGGACGATATGGCACTTCAAATTCTTCTTGATATGGTTCCGTGTCTGGTCGATCCTGTCTAGTGATAATAAACCGCACTTTTTTTTCACTCATTGTTTACTCCCCCTTTTCTCCCAGCTTTTTTAATGTTTCTTCGTATAGTCACGCACACGAGGCTTAATGAGTGATACATCAACATCTTCGTAGTGGAATTTAGGAGCTTCCTTCAAGCCGGCAAACGTTGCCATAGTTGTTTTGAGCCACTCTTCATCATTTCGTTCCGGAAATTCTGGTTTATAGTGAGCACCTCGGCTTTCATTACGGTTATAAGCCCCAAGCGTAATAACCCGAGCCAACACAAGCATGTTTCTCAACTGGCGAGTAAAGCTTGCGCCTTGGTTGCTCCATTTCGCAGTATCGTTAATATTAATTCTTTCCCAACGTTCCATAAGCTCTTGAATTTTTTCATCTGTTTTTAGAAGTTTATCATTGTAGCGTACGACTGTAACATTATCCGTCATCCATTCACCAAGCTCTTTATGAAGAACGTAAGCATTTTCGTTTCCATCCATTTTCAGGATTTCGTCCCATTTGCTTTGTTCTTCTTTTACGCGTGCATCATATAATGTGGATGGTAAATCATCAGCTGATTTTTCCAATCCATTCATATATTCAACAGCTTTTGGTCCTGCAACCATACCACCGTAAATTGCAGAAAGCAATGAGTTTGCTCCAAGCCGGTTCGCACCATGCTGAGAGTAATCGCATTCACCAGCTGCAAACAAACCAGGGATGTTTGTCATTTGATCGTAATCGATCCATAGACCTCCCATAGAATAATGGACGGCAGGGAAAATTTTCATCGGCACTTTTCTTGGATCTTCACCCATGAATTTTTCATAAATTTCGATAATACCGCCTAGTTTAATATCAAGCTCTTTTGGATCTTTATGAGAAAGATCAAGATATACCATGTTTTCGCCATTAATGCCTAATTTCAAGTCTACACATACATGGAATATTTCTCTCGTTGCAATATCACGAGGAACAAGGTTTCCATATGCCGGATATTTTTCTTCAAGGAAATACCATGGTTTTCCGTCTTTATATGTCCAAATTCTTCCGCCTTCGCCGCGTGCAGACTCGCTCATTAATCGAAGCTTGTCATCTCCAGGGATGGCTGTCGGATGAATTTGTATAAATTCCCCGTTTGCATAATAAGCTCCTTGCTGATAAACGATAGAAGCAGCCGATCCCGTATTAATCACAGAGTTTGTTGATTTACCAAAGATAATTCCAGGTCCTCCTGTCGCCATTATTACGGCATTCGAACGGAAAGCTTGAATCTCCATTGATTTTAAATCTTGAGCAACGATGCCGCGGCAGCGTCCTTCATCATCTTGTATGATTCCTAAAAACTCCCAGCCTTCATATTTCGTCACAAGACCTGCTACTTCGTGACGTCGAACTTGCTCGTCCAATGCATATAAAAGCTGTTGTCCAGTTGTTGCTCCGGCAAACGCTGTCCGGTGATGCTGTGTTCCTCCAAAACGACGGAAATCCAACAATCCTTCTGGTGTACGGTTAAACATAACACCCATGCGATCTAAAAGGTTAATAATTCCCGGTGCTGCTTCACACATCGCTTTAACCGGTGGCTGGTTAGCCAAAAAGTCTCCGCCATAAATCGTATCATCAAAATGGATCCACGGAGAGTCTCCTTCTCCTTTCGTATTTACCGCCCCGTTGATCCCTCCTTGAGCACATACTGAATGGGAACGTTTTACAGGTACTAACGAGAATAAGTCAACAGACACTCCGGCTTCCGCAGCCTTTATAGTTGCCATTAAGCCAGCCAAGCCGCCGCCGACAACAATTAATTTTCCTTTACTCATTTTTTCGCCCACTCCCTTGAACGCAATTTAGTTAGATTAGACAAACGCAAAAATGGCACGAAGACCTACGATTGAAAGCAACACAAAAATACCTATTGTCACATAAGTTGAGACTAGCTGAGATTTTGGAGTAACCGTAATTCCCCAGCTGACTGCAAAAGACCATAGACCGTTGGAAAAATGGAAAATCGCTGAAAGAACGCCTACTATGTAAAACACTAAACTAACAGGATTGCTTAAAATGGATTCCATCATATCAAAATTAACTTCAGCCCCAAACATCGCGGCAATACGAGTTTCCCATACATGCCATGCAATAAAAACAAGGGTAATAATACCAGTTACACGTTGAAGCAGGAACATCCAATTGCGGAAATAGCCAAAGCGGCCTACATTGTTTTTTGCTGTGAAAGCAATATAAATCCCATAAATGGCGTGGTATAACAGAGGAAGGAAAATAATGAAAATTTCCAGAAAATAGCGGAATGGTAAATTTTCCATAAAATGCGCTGCGTTGTTAAATGCTTCTTCGCCCCTTGTGGCGAAATGGTTGACAGTCAGGTGTTGAATTAAAAATACGCCAATCGGTACAACACCTAAAAGTGAATGTAGTCTGCGGTTTGCAAATTCTCTGTTACCAGACATATGCGTTTACCCCCTAATCTTAATAATTTGAAAGATTTCTTAAAAATCTCCTGCTCCCCCTGCTTGGCATGTAAAAATCCGCCGACAAAATATGACGAAATCTTAAAATAATAGGACAAATTCATTGTACTCCCATAAAGTAGTACCGTCAAGAAAACGTCTACAAAGTATTATTCAGTAAAATCATTTTTTCTGATCGGAAAATAGAATATTTCCCGTATCCGAAATTGATTTTATAAACTCTTTCATCTTATGTGAAAGCTGATATAATATAATTGTTCGCTAGAAAGAGGGGAAACGATTGAAAGAGCTGTCATATCACGATCAATTAAAAGAATTAGAAGAAATAACCTTACATCCTTTTAGCGTTTTGCTGCTTCGCGACTATTTACTTCCTGAACTTCTAGGAAAAGAGCATCATTCCATTTTGTATTGGGCAGGCAAACAGCTAGCTCGAAAAATTCAATTATCTACGTTAGAAGAACTTATATCTTTTTTTTCATCAGCCGGATGGGGCGATCTTCATATTATTCGCCAGAAAAAAAACGAAATGGAATTTGAATTAACAGGCCAATTGATCGAAAAAAGGATGAAGCTTTTCAAAGATTTATCCTTCCAACTAGAAGCAGGATTTATCGCGCAGCAAATCGAATGTATGAACGATGTCGTCACAGAAGCGTATGAACAGATAAACAAACGCTTAAACAAAGTTATTTTCATTGTAAAATGGGATGAAAAAGATAAAATTTAACAGAATGAAAGGGCAGTAGGAGGATTTAAAAGCTTCCTCCTATTTGTTTTATTACATCGCTATTCGCTGAAATATTGTAAAATGTTTTGTGCTGTTTTTTCAGGCATTCCTGCCTGTTTTAGCTCTTCAAGCGATGCCTTTTTAATATTTTCAACGGAACCGAACGATTTTAACAGTTGTTTTTTACGCTTAGGTCCTATGCCGGGGATTTCATCTAATACAGACTTAAACGTATTCTTTTGGCGGACTTGTCGATGAAACGTAATGGCAAAGCGGTGCACTTCATCTTGAATGCGCTGAAGCAAATAAAATTCTTGGCTGCTTCTTGACAATTGAACAGCAGCTTCCCGGTTGCCGAGAAGCAAATCGCTCGTTTTGTGCTTGTCATCTTTCACAAGCCCGGCAACAGGAACGTCAAGTCCCAGTTCGTTTTCTAATACATCCATAGCTGCTTGTACCTGTCCTTTTCCTCCATCAACAATAATAAGGTCCGGCAACGGCAGCTCCTCCTTCAGCACTCTAGTATATCGCCTGCGAATTACTTCCCTCATCGATTCATAATCATCAGGCCCGCTGACTGTTTTTATTTTAAACTTTCGATACTCTTTTCTCGCAGGTTTTCCATCTATGAAAACAACCATAGCCGAAACAGCGTCCGCGCCTTGAATATTGGAATTGTCAAAAGCTTCAATCCGATGTGGTGTAGGAATATTCAACTGCTTTCCTAAATTTTCAATTGCTTTGATCGTCCTTTCTTCATCTCGTTCAATGAGTGAAAACTTCTCTTTTAACGAAATTTTTGCATTTTGATAAGCTAGCTGTACGAGATCTTTCTTTTTTCCTTTCTTTGGTTTGCTGACCTGTACTTGTACTAAAGCTCGAACCATTTCCTCATTGACATCTTCCGGAATGACTATTTCTTTCGGAAGAAAATGGTCGTTCTTTGCGTAAAATTGACCAATAAATGTTAAAAATTCCTCCTCTGGCTCTTGGTACAGAGGGAAAATGGACACATCCCGTTCTATCAGTTTTCCTTGTCTGATAAAAAATACTTGGACGCACATCCATCCTTTATCGTAATAATAAGCAAATACATCGCGATCAATAAAATCATTGAGAACCATTTTTTGCTTTTCCATTGTTGCTTCGATATGCGCGATTTGGTCCCGATATTCTTTTGCCCTTTCAAATTCAAGATTTTCTGCACATTTCAGCATTTTTTCTGTTAATTCTTTTTTGATCTCCTTATATCCACCATTTAAAAAACGGATGATGCTTTCCACCATTTGTTTGTTCGTTTCTTCGGAAACTTCGTGAACACAAGGCGCAAGACACTGGCCCATATGATAATAGATGCAAACCCGGTCTGGAAGCGAATTGCATTTTCTCAAAGGATACATGCGGTCAAGCAGCTTTTTTGTCTCTCTCGCAGCTTGGACGTTTGCATACGGTCCAAAGTATTTCCCCTTATCTTTTTTTACTTTTCGTGTGACGATCAGCCGCGGATGGCGCTCGGAAGTAATTTTAATATACGGATAGCTTTTATCATCTTTTAGATTGACATTGTATTTCGGTTCATGTTTTTTAATTAAATTCATTTCTAATAGAAGCGCCTCAATATTCGAGGATGTTACGATATATTCAAAATCGGCAATTTCTTGAACGAGTCTTAACGTTTTTCCGTCATGTGATCCAGTAAAGTAGGAACGAACCCGGTTTTTCAATACTTTTGCCTTTCCAACATAAATGACGGTTCCGTTTTTGTCCTTCATTAAATAACAGCCAGGCTTATTCGGAAGAAGCGAAAGTTTTTCTTTTAAATGCTCATACATCGGTAAAACACTCCAACTTATTCTAATCTGTGCTGGATTTATTCAGCCGTTTTCATTTAAAAGCAAGAAGGCGCTCCAAAAGGTAACTTTCGTGAGCGCCTCTTTTTATATTTTATATTACAAATGTTTGTTAAGCAATTGCGCTAAAGCTTCTTTCGGCTGGTAACCGATCGCTTTATCCACTGCTTCACCATTTTTAAAGACGATTAACGTCGGAATGCTCATGACTCCGTATTGACCGGCAGTTTCTTGATTTTCATCCACGTTAAGCTTAACAATTTTTACTTTGTCACCAAGTTCTTGATCCAATTCTTCAAGGACTGGGGCAATCATTTTACATGGACCGCACCAAGGCGCCCAGAAATCTGCCAATACTACACCCTCGCTTGTTTCTTGGGAAAAATTCTGGTCAGTAACGTTTACAATTGCCATCTTAATTCCTCCTAATTCACTTTTTCTATGTGAAGTATACCATGTTCTTTCGCTTGAAGCGAATGTTTTGATCTGCAACTATTTTTTCATATTTTTTGTATTTTATGTACGTCGTGACCCGTCTCCACTTATACTAGGAGGAATGGATTTGTTCAAAAAAATACGAGTCCATTCAGGACACGTTAAGAGGAATGGATTTTTAATTTTTTAAATTCTTCCGTAAGCATTGGCACAACTTCAAATAAATCTCCGACAATACCGTAGTCTGCGACGTTGAAAATGTTCGCTTCCGGATCTTTATTGATTGCAACAATTACTTTAGAATTCGACATTCCCGCTAAATGCTGAATGGCTCCAGAAATTCCGCAGGCAATATATAAATCCGGTGTAACGACTTTTCCCGTTTGTCCGATTTGCAGCGAGTAGTCACAATAGTTTGCATCACAGGCACCGCGTGACGCCCCTACTGCTCCTCCGAGCACAGATGCCAATTCTTTTAACGGTTCAAACCCTTCTGCACTTTTTACCCCTCTCCCTCCGGCAACGATCACCTTTGCTTCAGATAAGTCAACGCCTTCCGCTGCATTTTGGACAACCTCACGCACGATCGTGCGCAGATCTTTTATTTCTACCGATATGGAAGCAACTTCTCCGCTCCTTGATTCATTTTTTTCGAGAGGTGGAATATTGTTCGGACGAACGGTCGCAAAAATAATCCCATCCGTTATGATTTTTTTCTCAAAAGCTTTTCCTGAATAGATCGGTCTTGTGAAAACAACGTTACCGCCCACTATTTCTACAGCGGTAGCATCAGAAATAAGACCTGCGTTTAATTTAGCCGCTATTTTTGGAGATAAATCTTTGCCTAATGCCGTATGTCCGAAAATAATAGCGTCAGGCTTTTCACTGTCAATGATCGCCATGACAGCTTGTGAATACCCGTCCGGACTATAATATTTCAATTTTTCATCTTCCACGATGACAACCCTATCCGCTCCATAATAAATCATGTCATTTGCAAGCGTTCTAACGTTCTCTCCAATTAATCCGGCGACCACCTCTCCGCCTTCGGATATTATCTTGCCGGCTGCAAGCGCTTCAAATGATACGTTCCTTAAAAATTGATCCCTTATTTCTCCCAATACGAACACTTTTCGAGCCATTTTTTCATCCCCCTGCTATATTCGTCTCCACTAAATAACTTTTGCTTCTGATCTCAATAAAGAAACAAGTTCCTTCACTTGATCCTGCAGTTCCCCTTGCAATATTTTTCCTGCTTCTTTTTTAGGCGGCAAATAAATTTCTAACGTTTTTGTTTTCGGCATGACATCTTCTTCTTCAAGATCTAAATCATCAAGCTCCAACTCTTCAAGGGGTTTTTTCTTTGCCTTCATAATTCCCGGCAAAGACGGGTATCTCGGTTCGTTTAAACCTTGTTGGGCAGTTACTAAAAGAGGGAGTGTTGTTTCAATGATTTCCGAATCCCCTTCAACATCTCTCACAATTTTCACGTTTTTTCCATCTATTTCAATATTTGTGATCGTTGTGACATACGGAATGTCAAGAAGCTCCGCCAAACGGGGGCCTACTTGGCCAGATCCTCCGTCAATGGCAACGTTTCCAGCTAATATAATGTCCGCTTCTTTATCCTTCAAAAATTCATATAGAATTTTTGCTGTTGTAAATTGATCTCCATCTTCCAAATCTTCCTCAATATTTATTAAGACAGCTTTATCGCATCCCATCGCAAGAGCCGTTCTCAGCTCTTTTTCGCTTTCTTCTGATCCTACTGTAACAACAGTTACTTCTCCGCCATGAGCCTCCTTAAGCTGCAGCGCTTCTTCAATGGCATATTCATCATAAGGGTTTATGATGAATTCTGCATCATCCTCGGAGATTGATCCGTTTTCAATTAAAATTTTTTCTTCTGTGTCAAAAGTTCTTTTCATAAGGACAAAAATATTCACCTTTCCCATCCCCTTTTTAAAAATTGATCATTCTCTTTTTATGAATGATTGCTTTTAAATCCGTTGATTAACAGCTCAGGAATTTTTTCTGCAATTGCGAGGAGATCGTATTTTTGATCTTTCATTACCCACGTTGTCGCCGTTTCGTCCATCGTCCCAAAAATCATTTGTCTTGCCAGCCTTAAATCCAAATCTTGTCGAAACTCTCCCGTTTTTTTTCCGAATTCGATCACTTCGTCTATTACTTTCAAATATTCTTTAAAAATTTCATTTATGCGCCGGCGCAATTCTTTGTTTACTTGCCGCAATTCCAATTGAAGAACCACTGCCAAATTCCGATCATGAACTAGCATTTGAAAATGCTTTTCGATCAGCGCAAACAATTTTTCTGCAGCAGTCTGCTTTGCATCAATGCTTTTTTTCACTTCAGCGATATGATTCATCAATCTTTCTCGAAAAAGGGAGATTAAAATATCCTCCTTGTTTTTAAAATACAAATAAATCGTTCCATCTGCTACGCCCGCCTGTTTGGCAATTTTCGAAACCTGAGCGGAATGATAGCCGTTCTCCGCAATGACGACAATAGCTGCATCAATGATTTGTTTATATTTTGCCTTTTTTTCTTTCAACGTGTATCTTCCCTTCAAAATGAATGAATGGTCATTCATTTATATGATATTTAGATTAAGCCTTTTTGTCAAGCATTGAGGGAAGTTTTTATTCTCGTTCAAAACCGATAGATGTCCGTTTTATATTTTTCTTTCTTCCTCTACTAGTTTTCTTCTTAAAATTTTTCCTACTGCTGTTTTCGGAAGCTCGTCGCGAAATTCGTATTTTTTCGGCACTTTGTACGGGGCAAGATGTTTTCGGGCGAATTGGTCAAGCTCTTGCTCCGTAAGCTGTGCTCCTCCCTTTGGTACAACATAAGCTTTCACGGTCTCGCCTCTGTAAGGATCCGGAACACCTGCAACGACAACCTCTTTAACCTTTTCATTAGCATACAACACTTCTTCTATCTCGCGGGGATAAATGTTGTACCCGCCAGCAATAATCATATCTTTTTTACGATCGACAATATAAAAGAATCCGTCTTCATCCATATAGCCGATATCTCCTGTAAAAAGCCATCCGTCTTTGAAAACCGCTTCCGTTTCCTCTCGGTTGTTCCAGTAGCCTTTCATCACCTGCGGTCCTTTTACAATAAGCTCGCCGAATTCGTTGACATCTGCAAATCCTTCTTTTTCAGCCGAATAAATGGCTGCATGCGTATTGGGCCAAGGGATGCCAATGCTTCCTTTTTTCTTGACATCTGAATAAAATAAGTTTGCATGCGTAACGGGAGAAGCTTCCGAGAGCCCATATCCTTCAACAAGCTTCCCGCCTGTTTCTTTTTCAAAGCGCTCCTGAATTTCTACCGGAAGAGGAGCCGAACCGCTGATACAATATTTAACCGAGGACAAGTCGTATTTTCGCAAATCTTTATGATTTAAAAGAGCGACATAAATCGTTGGCACTCCTGGAAAAAGCGTTGGCTTTTCTTTTTCAATCGCTTTCAAAATTTCGGTTGAATCAAATTTGGGGATTAAAATCATTTTAAAACCTTCCATGATCGATAAATTCATTACAGTCGTCATGCCATATACGTGAAAAAAAGGCAAAACTCCTAGTATGGACTCTTCTCCTTTCCTGCATTTATACATCCAGGCAGCACACATTTTCGTATTGGAAATTAAGTTTTCATGCGTCAACATCACCCCTTTAGGCGTCCCTGTCGTCCCTCCTGTATATTGCAAAAGGGCAATATCTTCTTTCGGATCAATATTTACTGTCAATTCTTTAGCAGGCGATGTTTTTAAGATCTCTGTCCATACATGAACACCATTTGCTGCGTTTACCTTTATTAAAAGATTTTGCTCCTTCTTTTGAATGAGCGGGTATAGAAGATTTTTTGGGAAAGGCAAATACTCTTGGATCTTTGTTATTATGATATGTTTGATATTTGTGAGAGATTTCAATTTCGAGGCTTTTGGATAGAAAAGATCTAATGTAATGAGATGTGTAGCACTGCTGTCATTCAACTGGTACTCCAGCTCTGATTCTGTATAAAGAGGGTTCAATTGAACGACTATTCCGCCTGCCTCCAGAACTGCATAATAAGCAATAACTGCCTGTGGACAGTTTGGAAGCATAATCGCTGCCCGATCCCCTTTTTCAAACCCTGTTTGCTCCAAATAATTAGCCAATTGAAGCATCTGTTCGTATAGCTTGCGGTACGTAATGTTCTTTCCAAGAAATGAAACGGCTGTATGATTCGGAAACTGATTAGCCGTATCTTGAAAATATTTGGAAAGCGGCTTATTCTCCCAAGAGATATTATGCGGAATTTCCGAGGGATAAAAATTGAGCCAAGGTTTTTGACATTCCATTTATCTCCTCTCCTTTGAAAAATAATGATGATTTTATTTCATTATATCAAAATAAAATTCAGAAATATAATTATTTTTAGAATTTTAAACAGAAAAAAGCGGAGACCTTTTCTTTTCTCCGCTTTTTCAAGCAAAAAACACCATATAAATAATACCGATCGCAATAAACAGACCGCACAAACCAAATAAAATTTTAGCCAGCGTTTCCATGTTCCCCTCTCCTAATTTGTAATTCCTGCTCCGATTACAAAGGACAAGCCTATGGATATGACCATTGAGATAAAGCCAACTGCACGGTTATCCTTTTGAATTTCATCATCAATATTAAATTTAGGAGTCAGAAATTCAAAAATAAAATATCCGATTAAGAGCAAGGCAAATCCGTAAAAGCCCCAGCCAATCATTTCAAAGAGACCGTCATGCTGTTCAATTGAGAAGCGGAAAACGTTTGAAATCCCGAAAATTTTGCCGCCTGTTGCCATTGCAACAGCCACATTGCCTTTTTGGATTTCTTCCCAGTTTTTATATTTCGTCACCAATTCAAAAATGACTAAAAATAAAACCCCGCACAATATGACAACACTATAATTAGCAGCAGTTTGAACATATACGTTTTCCCAAAACAGATTCATGTTTACTCTCCTTAAAGAAAAGTTTATTTGAACTCCACAATCGTAACACCTGTTCCGCCTTCATTTGCTTCACCGAAACGGACGTTTTTAACAGCGCGGTGGTTTTGCAAAAATTCCCGCACCCCTTTTCTTAAAGCGCCCGTCCCTTTGCCATGAATAATGTGCGCCCGCGGATATCCTGCGAGAAGACAATCGTCAATATATTTTTCAAGACGGATGAGCGCATCTTCATATCGCTCTCCCCGCAAATCAAGTTCTAATGAAACATGAAAATCCTTCCCTTTTACTGTTGCGAGCGTTTTTTCTCCCTCTTGTTTCGGGCTGCTAATATATTCAAGATCTTCTTCTTTTACTTTCATTTTCAATATTCCAATTTGTACAAGCCATTCACTTTCATTTGCTTTTTCAAGCAGATGTCCTTTTTGATTTAAGTTGATCACTTTTACCTCATCGCCGGGGCGCAGCTGCTTTTTGCTTTTTTGTTTTTCAGATTTTTGTTCAGTATTTATAAATTCAGGCGCTGCATATTCAAGCCGCTTTTTTGCTTCTATTAATTCATGCTCTTTAATAGCTGAACTGTGCTCTTTTTGCATGTTTTTCAATTTTTGAATAATCTGATCTGCTTCTTTTTGCGCTTCTTCCAGCCTTTTTTTCACCATTTCCTCAGCTTCTTGATATAGGCGGTCTTTCTGCTTATTAAATTCAATGATTTGTTCTTGTAGTTCTTTATGAAGTTTTTCTGCATCTTTCAGCGTTTTTTCAGCTTCCATCCAATCCTCTTCAGCACGTTTTTTGCTTTCCTCAAGGGAGGCAATCATTGCATCCGTTTTGGATCTGTCAGCGCTCATGAACGATTTGGCGCGCTCAATAATTTCTTTGCTCAATCCAAGCCTTTTTGATATTTCAAACGCATTGCTTCGGCCAGGTACACCGATCAACAATTTATACGTCGGCGATAATGTGTCGACATCAAACTCAACGCTTGCATTGATCACGCCCTTACGGTTAAATCCGTATGCTTTCAATTCGGGATAGTGGGTGGTTGCAACAACTTGCGCTCCTCTGTTTAAAGCTTCATCCAAAATTGCAATGGCTAGAGCGGCACCTTCTCCAGGATCTGTACCTGCCCCAAGTTCATCAAATAGTACGAGTGAGCGATCATTAAGTTCTTGTAAAATTTTGACGATGTTCACCATATGAGAAGAAAATGTACTCAAATTTTGTTCAATTGACTGTTCATCCCCAATATCTGCGTAAACTGCCTCAAATACCGGCATTGTAGATCCTTCTTCAGCAGGGATTTGCAGACCTGATTGCGCCATTAGTGCGAGCAGTCCAATTGTCTTCAGCGTCACCGTCTTACCGCCGGTGTTTGGACCGGTGATGACAATCGATTGAAAATCTTCCCCAAGTTCAATTGTATTTGGCACAACGGTTTCAGGGTCAATAAGAGGATGGCGGGCTTTATACAGCTTCATAATGCCACGATCATTTATATTTGGTTTTGTAGCCTTTAATTTTTTAGCATACAATGCCTTGGCAAACATAAAATCGATTTCACCCATTACAGTGATATTATGAATGATTCCCTTGCTTATGTCAGCAACCATTTTCGACAATTCCGTTAAGATCCGTTCAATTTCGCGCCTTTCCTTAATCCGCGCTTCATTTAAAGAGTTGTTCGCTTCTACGATAGCCTGCGGCTCAATAAACAGAGTTGCTCCTGAGGAAGATTGATCATGGACGATTCCTCCATAAACTCCTCTATATTCTTGTTTGACAGGAATGCAATAGCGGTCATTTCGAATCGTAATAATGGCATCCGAAAGATTTTTTTGTGCAGATGGGGAGCGAATGATCGATTCCAGCTTTTCGCGAATACGAGCCTCCAGTGTACGGATTTGACCTCTTATCGCTTTTAATTTATCGCTCGCATCATCAACAATTTCCCCGTCATCGCGTATGCAACGTTGAATTTCTTTTTCTTCTTTTAAATAAATTCCGATTTCGCTGACCAATTGTTCTAAATGAGGAAGTGAAACCTCCTCTTCTTGAGTCAACTTTTCAATAAATTGCTTCATTTGTCTTGAAGCATATAACACGGCAGAAACAGCCACAAGCTCTTGCGGACCTAAAGTTCCGCCTATTTGCGCACGCTTTACACTCGGCCGTATGTCGCTTAATCCTCCGAAAGGGGCAGAGCCTTTCAATCGGAGCACTGTTAGTGCTTCATCTGTCTGCTCCTGCCTCTTCAGTACTTCGTTGATGTCTCCTGATGGCATAAGCTTTAACGCTTTCTCTTTTCCTAAAGAAGAAGAAGCATGCTCTTTCAGCAGTTCCCTTATTTTATTAAATTCCAAAACATGTAACACTCGTTCCTGCAACTTCTCAAAACCTCCTGACAGTTGAATGGTCAGTCTTTCCTTTTTAAAAATTGCTTTAATTGTTCAACATCCCACGTATTCACAACGTCATCCGGCTGAATGAAAGCTTTTCGCGCATACGCAACCCCTATCTCCATATGTTCTAGCATGTTTATGCTGTGGGCATCTGTATTAATCACAACCTTTACACCGTATTCCTTCGCTTTCTTCAAATGTTCTACACATAAGTCAAGCCTGTTCGGATTTGCGTTCAATTCTAAAATAGTATCTGTTTCCTTTGCAAGTTCTAAAAGCATTTCTATATCAACATCGTATCCTTCTCTTCGCCCAATTAACCTTCCAGTCGGATGAGCGATAATATCAACATGGTAATTATATAGGGCTGCTTTCAGCCTTTTCATAATTACACTCTGCGGCTGGGAAAAGTTCGAATGGATCGATGCAATAACTATATCTAGCTCTTTTAGACAATCGTCGTCATAATCAAGTGTACCGTCCGGCAAAATATCCATCTCGATTCCTCTGAAAATCGTAAAATCAGAATATTGTTCATTCAACATGTCAATTTCTTCTTTTTGTTCTTTCAGCTGCTCAGGAGTCAAGCCGTTGGCTACTTTTAAAAATTGCGAGTGATCTGTAATCGCGATGTACTTGTAGCCTTTTCTTTTAGCAGCCTCAGCCATTTCCTTGATTGAATGAGCGCCGTCGCTCCATGTTGAATGCATATGGAGATCTCCCTTTATTTCCTCGAGCGAAATAAGATTTCCTTTGTATTTTTCCACTTCCTCCCCATCTTCCCGAACCTCTGGCGGAATGTAGGGAAGCTGAAAGTGTGCATACAGCTCTTTTTCTGACTCAAATGTGAGCACTTTTCCGGTTTCTATAATTTCTACGCCGTATTCGCTTATTTTTTCTCCTCTTTCCTTCGCTAGCTGGCGCATTTTTACATTATGCTCTTTTGAGCCTGTAAAATGGTGCAAAGCCGAAATGAATTCCTTTGGGTGCACGATGCGAAAATCGACCTGAACCTTGACATCAAACTTAAGTTCAATCGATATTTTCGTATCGCCTTTCGCAATGATTTCAGTAATATTCGGCATTGTTAAAATGTAATCTCGCACAGCTCCTTTATTTTCCGCCGCAATAATAAAGTCAAGGTCTTTTATCGTTTCTTTCATTCTTCTTAAGCTTCCTGCGCGAGAAAAGCGAACTATTCCGTTTCCTTGTCCTTTTTCTAAAAATTTCTCTATTTTTTCTGCAATCGGCAGCATATAAGCAAGAGGCAGTCGGCCCGGTTTTTTATTCATTTCATCGATCGCAGCCAATATTTTTTCTTCCGTTACTTTTCCAAAACCTTGTAAACTTTGCACTTTATGTTCTTCACAGGCTTTTTTTAAAGAATCGATGTCCACAACACCTAAATCCTTGTACAATTTTGCAATCTTCTTTCCGCCCAGCCCTGGCAATTGAAGAAGAGGGATTAACCCTTCAGGAACTTCCTTTTGCAAGGTTTGCAGCGTTTTTGACTCGCCGGTTTTTATGAATTCTTCGATGACTGCACTCGTTCCTTTCCCAATCCCACTGATTAAAGTAAAATCGTGGATGTCTGATAGGCTTCTCGCATCCCTTTCAAGGGCATTGGCAGCTTTATAAAACGCGGAGATTTTAAAAGGGTTTTCGCCTTTTAACTCCATATATACCGCAATTTTCTTTAACAGGCTGACAACATCCTTTTTGTGAACCGTCATGTTTTACGTCACCTCTTGAATCTTAAACAATATAAAAATCACCTGCTATTGAACTATTTAATAGAAACAGAGAAGGACGATGGGGGTCTAAATAAAGATGTTTCCATCGTCCCTTTACGTCTAACTTCCTTTACCGAAATAGCCGATCCAAAGATCGTGAATTTTATCAGATAAGACAGGGGTATGATTGACAATTAAATCAGCCAGCAGCGATTTATCGATAAGATTTTGAATTTGCTCGGCTGGAATGAGCGCTGCCAAAAAAAGCAGAATGAATAAAATGAGGTAAGTTTCCGCAAAACCTAAAACCGCACCCAGCAAGCGGTTGATTTGCTTAAGTATTGGAAGCATCGCAACAAAATCAAACATAGATCCGATGATGTGAAGCGCTATTTTTGATCCGATAAACAAAAGCACGAATGCAACTCCGCGATAGTAAGCTTCCTCCAAATGGCCCCCTGTCAATATAGATAGAGCAGCATTTGAATCTCCTATATTTGGATACGGTACCCATAATTCCAGTTTAGGAGCAAGATCGTCAAAATATGTTCTGGCAATTATGAAAGACACTATAACACTTGATAAATAAACTACTTGGAGAATAAATCCCCTTTTAAGGCCAGTGAGCAATCCGAATACTAAGAAAAATAAAATGATCAAGTCAAGCATTTTAAATTTCAATCCTTTTCTTGAAGTTGCTTTTCTAGTTCTTCAAATTTCTCCTTTAATTTGAGATAATCATGAACAGCATTAACCGCAGTTAGTACTGCCAGCTTGTTTAAATCTAGAGATGGGTTTTTTTGACTGATTTCCCGCATTTTTTCGTCAACAATTGAAGCGACAAGCTTCATATGATTTACGCTCTCATTTCCAACAATCGAATACTGCTGTCCATATATATAAACAGTCGCTTTATTTTTAGGTTGATCAGACAAAGCGAATCCTCCATCCTCTATGAAAAAATATCGCAAAATGATTCAAAATCCTAATCATAATCATAACATGTTTGTCGAAAAGATGGAAAGAAGAACAAAAGAAAGGGTACAATAATATAGCATCCATTTTAGGAAAGCGAGGCGTTTTTTATTGTCCAATATCGTCATAAAAGTTGATCATGGGGGAATTCAAACTTTGAAAGATTTTTATAATCCTTTCATTATAGACAGAACCCCTCCAGGTGCCGTCTTTTCTGCCAAATTGACAAACTGTACGATCACTGCTTACAAGTCGGGAAAAGTGCTTTTTCAAGGATCTGCCGCTCAGCAGGAAGCAAACAGATGGGAAAAAACAGCAAAAACAGCCCCTTCTCAAACAGAGGATGAGCTTCAACAGCTTCAACAGATGTCAGTCATCGGCTCTGATGAAGCAGGAACGGGGGATTATTTTGGACCGATCACGGTTGCTGCAGTATTTGTCCCTAAAGAAAAAAGAAAACTGGTTCAGCAGCTTGGAGTAAAAGATTCAAAGGCTTTGACAGACAAACAAGTTTTTTCAATCGCCAACACTTTAATAGAGACAGTTCCGTACAGCCTCTTAATTTTGCGCAATGAAAAATACAATCAATTGCAAAAATCTGGAATGAACCAAGGGAAATTGAAAGCTATCCTTCATAATCAAGCGATTCATCATTTACTCAAGAAAATTTCTCCTGATAAACCAGAAGCTGTGCTGATCGATCAGTTTGCAGAGCCGGATGTCTACTTTCAATATCTTAAAGACCGGGATGTTCCGTTTAAAGACATAACCATCTTTAAACCGAAGGCGGAGCATATACACATATCTGTCGCTGCAGCATCCATTATCGCAAGATATGCTTTTTTAAAAGAATTAAACAGCTTATCCAACGCAGCCGGATTTTATTTGCCAAAAGGAGCCAGCCATACTGTTGATGAAGCTGCTGCCAAATTAATAAAGGAAAAAGGGAAAAACACACTTGGCAAAATGGCAAAGCTTCATTTTGCCAATACCGAAAAAGCTTTGAATCTATTGAATTGAAATGACGAATCCGGCCATCTTATTTTCGGAGATTAGCAGGACCAATTTATGATTTCAATAAAAATGAAGGTGCTATCTGCACCTTCATTTGTTAGCTGGAATTATTTTAGGGATTTATCGTCCTGCGTTAGCTGCGAAGAACTGCTGAAAATTTTTCCTCTACCGCCTTAATTACTTTTTCATGAGCTTTTGCTGCTTCCTCATCCGTCAATGTTCGTTCAGGATCGTAGTAGCGGAGTGAAAATGCGATCGATTTTTTCCCTGCTCCCAAACGTTCTCCTTCATACACATCGAAAATGGAAATCTCTTTTAACAGTTTTCCGCCCGCTTCCCGGATCGTTTCTTGAAGCTCGCCAGCATGCACATGCTGATCAACGACTAAGGCGATATCCCTTGTAATGGATGGGAACCTTGGAATCGGCGTATATATGACTGGCTTAGCTTCATATTGAATGAGATCGGCTAGCTTCAGCTCAAAAACATATGTTTCATCTAAATCATACTCTTTTTCAACTTCCGGATTTAATTCGCCGACAAATCCGATGAATGATCCGTTTAAATAAATATCTGCCGTTCTGCCGGGATGCAGCCCTTCACGTTTTGCCTGTTTATACTCAATTTCATCCAACAGTCCAAGCAGATCAAATAAACCGTCTAAAATTCCTTTCACAACATAAAAATCAACTTTTGTTTTTTCCCCTTGCCATGGGTGATAAACGTAGTGACCCGTCATGACGCCTGATAAACGTTCTTTTTCCAAAGGCTTTTCTAAAGCATCGTCCGAAATGAAAACAGAACCAATTTCATAAAGATGAATATCATCGATTTGCCGCGCTTTATTATATTTTACGGACTCAAGCAAATGAGGAAGCAGGCTTAAACGCAAAACACTCCGCTCTTCACTCATCGGCAATGCTAATTGAGTAAAGCTTGACGTCTCCAGCGTAAATTGTCCCGCCTTTTCTTTGCTCGTTAATGAATATGTGATCGCTTGATAAAGCCCGGCGCCTTCCAAAAATCTTCGCACTTTTCTTCTTTTCAATTGATAGTCTGTTAATGCTCCGGATGTTGAAGATCCTTCAGGCAATGTTGACGGAATATAGTCATATCCGTAAAGGCGGGCTACTTCTTCAATTAAATCTTCTTCAATCGCAATATCGCCTCTTCTTGTCGGAACGGTTACTGTAAAAAGACCGTTTTCTTCAACGGTTTCAAATTGCAAGCGGTCAAAAATTTCTTTTATTTCATCTACTGCAATGTTTGTCCCTAAAACGTTGTTAATTTTCTCAGCGGAAATGGTGATCACTTTTTTCTCGATTGAAAAATCATGAAATTCTGCTTCACCTTCTAAAACAGTTCCGGAGGCGTATTTTGCGATCAATTGTGCTGCCCGCTCTGCTGCAGCTTTTACCCTGTTCGGGTCAACTCCCTTTTCAAATCTCAAGCTCGCTTCACTTCTAAGTCCGAAATCCTTCGACGCTTTTCGGACAACACTGCCTTTAAAATAGGCGGCCTCAAGCAAAACGGTCGTCGTATCGTCTCTTACTTCAGAATCGGCCCCTCCCATTACACCAGCTAATGCAACAGGTACTTTGCCATTTGTGATCACAAGGTGATCGCTTGTAAGCTTTCGTTCTTGATCATCAAGGGTCACGATCGTCTCTCCGTCATGTGCGCGGCGAACGAGTATTTCCTTTGATCCGAACCGGTCATAGTCAAACGCATGAAGCGGCTGGCCGTATTCTAATAAACAATAGTTTGTAATATCGACGACGTTGTTATGCGGTCTGATTCCGGCTTTTATTAAGCGCATTTGCATCCATAAAGGGGAAGGGGCAATTTTGACATTTTTAATAATTTTAGCTACATAGAATGGATTATCTTCTTTTGCTTCAACATTCACAGTAATATAATCAGTTGCTTTTTCTTCGGCAGCCTCATAATGAACTTCCGGCTTTCGAACCTCTTTCTTTAAAATTGCTGCAACTTCATAGGCAACACCGATCATGCTTAAACAGTCAGAACGGTTTGGTGTAAGACCTAATTCAAGTACATAATCGTCCATAAACAGCTGTTCAATCGCATTTTTTCCAACTTCAGCATCACTAGGGAAAACAAAAATGCCGTCAGAAAACTCTTTTGGGACAAGCTTTCCTTCAATGCCCAGCTCTTGCAAAGAACAAATCATACCGTTAGATTCTTCACCGCGCAGCTTTGCCCGTTTAATTTTGAAATTGCCCGGCAAAACCGCACCAACTTTGGCTACCGGCACTTTTTGACCTTTTTCAACGTTTTGGGCGCCGCATATAATTTGCACTGGTTCTCCTTCACCGATGTCAACTAAACATTTGCTTAATTTTTCTGCATTTGGATGCTGTTCTTTTTCAAGCACCTGTCCAACTACAACATCTTTTATTCCTTCATTAACAGCTTGAACATTTTCAACTTCAATGCCGCTCTTCGTTATTTTTTCAGCCAGCTCCTCAGGGGAAATGTCTAGATCAACATATTCAGAGAGCCATTTGTATGAAACGAACATGAGAAAACCTCCTTTTAAGCTTGTTTAAACTGTTTCAAAAAACGCACATCGTTTGTATAAAAATGACGAATATCATCAATTCCATATTTCAACATGGCAATCCGTTCCGGTCCCATTCCAAATGCAAAACCACGGTATTTTTTCGAATCGAATCCCGCCATTTCCAAAACGTTTGGATGAACCATCCCTGCTCCTAAAATTTCAATCCAGCCTGTTCCTTTGCATACATGACAGCCTTTCATGGAGCATTTAAAACAGGATACATCGACTTCCACCGACGGTTCAGTAAACGGGAAAAAGCTCGGACGCAGACGAATTTGCCTGTCTTCACCGAACAGTTTTTTCGCAAACACTTCGAGCGTTCCTTTTAAATCGCTCATGCGAATGTTTTCATCCACAACGAGCCCTTCAATTTGCGTAAATTGATGGGAGTGCGTTGCATCATCTGTATCACGTCTGTATACTTTCCCTGGACAAATGATTTTTACAGGACCTTTCCCTTTATATTTTTCTAGCGTTCTCGCCTGAACTGGAGATGTGTGTGTGCGCAGCAAAATTTCATCAGTTATGTAAAAGGAATCTTGCATATCCCTTGCCGGATGGCCTTTCGGCAAATTGAGCGCTTCAAAATTGTAATAATCTGTTTCAACTTCTGGACCTTCCTCTACTGTGTATCCCATGCCGATAAACAAATCTTCAATTTCTTCAATGACCGCTTGGAGAGGATGATGGTTTCCTGTTCGAACCGGTCTGCCTGGAAGGGTAACGTCAATCGTTTCTTGCTGTAATTTTTTCTCGATTTCTGCTTTTTCGAGTTGTTCTTGCTTACTTGTTATTTCCCCGGCAATCACTTCCCGAATTTCATTTGCTAACGCACCTATTTTCGGCCGTTCTTCTTTCGAAAGCTTTCCCATTCCGCGAAGAACTTCGGTAATCGGTCCTTTTTTTCCAAGATATTGAACGCGAATATTTTGCAATTGTTTTAAATCCGTTGCTTCCCGTACCTTTTGCAACGCTTCATCGCGAAGCTTTGTTAATTCTTCCTGCATGTAAATTCCTCCTTTTTTAAAATAAATAAAAAAACCCATCCCAAAAAAGGGACGAGTTGAATTTCGCGGTACCACCCTTATTAACAAAGAAAGAATCTTTGTTCACTTCATTATCATAACGGCACAGCCGGAGCGCCTTTACATGCTTCCGCATGGTCCTGGCGTCAACTCTGGAGGTGAATTCGTTTGCCTCTACCATAAAAATGCTTCCAGTCTACGGCATTTTCTCCCTAAATGGCGACCTGCAAACTACTCTTCTCCGTCATCGTTATTCCTTTATTCAATTGCTTTTAATTATAAAAAAAAGAAATTAAAGGCGCAACACTATTTGCGAAGATGGTACATGAAAATAGCTGAAGCAACGGCAACATTTAATGACTCCGCTTTTCCATAAATCGGAATGTGTAAATTTTGATCCGTCATATCCAGCAGCTCTTTTGAGACCCCATTTCCCTCATTTCCTACAAGGAGGGCAAATGTTTCAGATGGAGGGATCTCTTTATAGAAAACAGCATTTTTTGTTGAAGTTCCAAATACAGGAATTTTCTCTTCCTTCAATTTGTTTATAATCTGTTTTAATGACGAATTGACCACAGGCAAATGAAAAATTGATCCTTGTGTCGCCCGGATCGTTTTACTATTGTACAAATCAACCGTCCCGTCACCTAAAATCACAACATCCATTCCAGCCGCATCTGCAGTACGAATGATCGTACCGAGATTTCCTGGGTCTTGAACCGCATCTATTAACAGCCATTTTTTGGCGTTCAAATCGATTTCCCACCTAAGCTGCTTACAAACAGCCATGACACCTTGCGGGGAATCCGTTTCAGACAGAAGCGAAAACACCTCTTTGGAAACAATCGTTGTCGGAATAGTACCTTCGAAAAAATGATTTGGCAGCTTCGCTCCGTCTAAAACAATTAACTCTTGAACAATTGATTTGTATTTGAGAGCTTCCTCGATTAAATGCAAGCCTTCAATTAAAAACAGCCCGCGCTCTTCCCGTTTTTTTCTTGATTGCAGCTTTTTCCATTCTTTTACTCTTTCATTTTTAGTTGACGCAATCCGTTTCAATGATGGTGTCTCCTTCAACTGATAGTTCATTTCATATACATATTATAGAAAACAAAAGAAAAAATAAAGAAGAATGAAGAAAAACGAGGTGAAGGATATGAATTTTGATTTGCGCAATGCAGTCATTGCCAACATATCGCAAAATTCAAAAGACGAGCTGAGAGAAACGATCGTTGATGCCATCAATAGCAAGGAAGAAAAAATGCTTCCAGGGTTAGGCGTGTTATTTGAAATTATCTGGAACCATTCAAGTCAGCGTGATCAGCAGGAAATGGTTGAAACACTTGAACAAGGATTAAAAGAGACTGGAGCTGGGAAATAACCAGCTCCTGCTTTTTAGTTGTACGTAATGTTTTCAACCGTTTTTTTGTCGAGGCGTTTAATGACTTCTGTCAATAATTGAACCGTATGTTCAAAGTCTTCGCGATGAATCATCGCAGCGTGTGTATGAATGTAGCGCGTTGCAATCGTAATGGAAAGCGTTGGAACACCATTTCCTGTTAAATGAATCGATCCGGAGTCTGTACCGCCACCCGGCATAGCATCATACTGATATGGAATGCCGCATTCTTCAGCGACCCCTACGACAAAATCGCGAAGCCCTTTATGGGAGACCATAGAAGCATCATATAAAATAATTTGCGGACCTTTCCCCATTTTTCCCATCGCTTCTTTTTCGGAAATGCCTGGAGTGTCGCCGGCTATTCCGACGTCTACGCCGAAAGCAATATCAGGCTCAATATAATGGGCTGATGTGCGGGCTCCTCTTAATCCTACTTCCTCCTGAACGGTTCCTACACCGTAAACGACGTTCGGATGGTTTACCCCTTTCAGCTTTTTCAAAACTTCGATCGCTATTGCACAACCGATGCGGTTATCCCAAGCTTTCGCCAAAAGGATTTTATCATTTTTCATAACGGTGAACTCAAAATAAGGCACAATTTGGTCGCCGGGACGAACACCAAATTCCATCGCTTCTTCTCGGCTGCTGGCGCCAATATCAATAAACATGTCTTTGATCTCTACAGGCTTTTTTCGTGCTTCTGCCGGCAAAATATGCGGCGGCTTGGAACCGATGATGCCGGTCACATCTCCTTTTTGGGTGACAATCGTCACTCTTTGTGCGAGCATAACTTGATTCCACCAGCCACCAACAGGCTGAAAGCGAATGAACCCTTTATCATCAATTTGCGTAACCATAAAGCCGACCTCATCAAGATGGCCCGCGATCATAATTTTGGGTCCGCCTGATTCTCCTTCTTTTTTGGCAATTAAACTGCCGAGTCCATCCGTTTGGATATCATCCGCATAATCTTTTATGTACCCTCTCATTACTTCTCTGACTTCCCGTTCATTGCCGGCGATGCCTTTCGCGTCTGTTAAATCTTTTAACATTTTCAATGTTTCATCCCATTTCTCCACACTGAAACCTCCTTTAATTTATATTCTTCATTTTTTCCAAACGGAATTGTTAATATCCTTGATTTTGTCTAGCATGATTGACTTCATTTTTCGCCATGTATGCTGAAATAATATCTTCCTCTGAAAAGCCCAGCGCAGAGCCGAGTGTAACATAGTCGTTAAATAAATCGATATACGCTTGGACAGACAAATATTCACTGAATTTTGCCGTTTTTTGATAAACGTTTAAAAAAAGATCGGTCAGGCTTTTATCGATTTTTCTTGCTTTCATTTCCGGCAGTTTTTCAATATACAATTCATGGCCGATCGACAATAAAAAATGAAGGCCGTCTACATACTCTTCCAAAATAACCTCTCTGTCGGAAGGCGGCTTAACGCTCCAAAATTTAAAGCAGCGCGTTTCATTAGCCAATTCGCCAATTTCGACAAGCAAGGCTAAAACTTTTCTCTCGATCAGCCTTTCTTCCTCCAAACCGTGTTTCTTTTCAATTTTTTCATCCAATTCTTTTTGCATTTTATATAACTGTTCAAAATCCATTTTCTCAACCCCTAAAATATATCTAAAAAAATTATAGCAAATGTGATCATTAATGAAACCCCTTCAATTCCTTTTTCGTAATGTATATGTATGAATATGACCTTCGGGGAGGTTTAAAGTAAATGATTGTCATCCTTCTTCGTCTTTTTATAATTGCTGCGATTATTTTCCTAATTTATTCATTCATTAAATATTTATTGAACCCGAAGCGAAAGTTAGAATTGGCTCATGAGCAAAAAAAATTTTTCTTTCTTGATGATAAAGAAAATGTCCACAAAAATTTTTTGTTAACGCATAAAGGAGTTTTATTTGAAGGGGAAAAATATTTAGGCACGACTGAAACTTCTTTTGAAGTTATCTCCGTTTTTATTTGGACATCTACTCCAAATAAGTTAAGGGGGTTTACAAAAGAAGATTTTCAATTTATAGAATCGAAAATAAAAGAAGCATATCCTTACGCCAAAATCGACTGGAAAAGTCCAATTAAAGAGTTTTTGAATCGGAACGAATCGGAATTCCCGACACTATCTTAAGACGGCAAAAAAGAAAGAGCAGCTTGACATTCCCGTTCAAAATTGACAGCGTTAAAAGACTATGCGGTTCATGACTGGACGATCATGGTGTCGCTTTTTTGATCAATCTATGCAACATTTCTGATTTAAAAAGAAAATAAGCATTCTGAAGGCAGTTCCCATTGCGGGAGCTGCTGTTAGCTTCCATTTCTATTTTTATCCCATTACCTTTTCTCTTCCTCTATGAAATTTTGTAAAACAGCTCGGTAATTGATTATAATTTTTCGAAGTCTCCTTTTTAATTGGGTTTGGTCACTTTCATTATAAAACAGAGTGCTTCGTAAATGCTTTTTTCATTTTGATGATATTCTTGATCCCAACATTTAGTATAGAACCTAAATTTTTTGCATCGGCCTAAAAAACCCTTGAACTTTTGACTTTTTTCACTGTTGAGAAACGTAAAGCCATAATCGTTTACCTTTTCAGCCATATAAAAATCCCCTCCAAATAGAAGTGCAGCATCCGCGAGTCATTGCGCAGATTTTTTACACGTCTACTTAAAGGGGATCAATAATGTGCTGTTCAATTATGTCCAGCCCAAAGGGCAATGTACGTTTATAGGTGGCTTGCTTTTTCGATTACTTATTTAATTCAGCTTTAGCTGTTTCGGCGAGTTGTGCAAATCCTTTTTCATCATTTACTGCTAAGTCAGCAAGCATTTTTCTGTTTACTTCAATGCCAGCAAGCTTTAAACCGTGCATGAACCGGTTGTAGGAAAGACCGTGAATGCGCGCAGCAGCATTGATTCTCGTAATCCAAAGCTTACGGAAATCGCGTTTTCTTTGGCGACGGTCACGGTATGCATACATTAAAGATTTCATTACTTGCTGGTTAGCAACTTTATATAAACGATGCTTCGAACCGTAATAACCTTTTGCAAGCTTAATAATTTTTTTGCGGCGTCTGCGTGTCACTGTACCGCCTTTAACACGTGCCATAATGCATTCCCTCCTAAAAAATCGAAGTTAAAAATTATTTTATATTGTCAAGCATTTGATGAATACGTTTAAAGTCACCTTTGCTTACTAATGCTGGTTTGCGAAGTTTGCGTTTTTGCTTTTGAGTTTTGTTAGCGAATAAATGACTAGTAAATGCATGAGACCGTTTCAAATTTCCGTTCCCAGTTTTTTTAAATCTTTTCGCAGAGCCGCGATGAGTTTTCATTTTAGGCATAAAAGGATCCTCCTTCTATTTCTTTTCGTTTTTCGGTGCTAGCACTAGAAACATGCTGCGCCCATCCATTTTCGGCTTCGTTTCAACAGAACTGATGTCAGCGCATGCTTCAGAAAATCTTTCTAGAACTCGTTGGCCGATTTCTTTATGGGTAATCGCTCTTCCTTTAAAGCGGATCGATGCTTTCACCTTGTCACCCTTCTCCAAAAATTTCCGAGCATTGCGAAGCTTTGTATTAAAGTCATGCTCTTCAATTGTTGGGCTTAGGCGGACTTCCTTCACATTAATAACTTTCTGCTTTTTACGCGCCTCTTTTTCTTTCTTTTGCTGCTCGAAGCGGTATTTTCCGTAATCCATGATGCGAGCAACCGGCGGTTTTGCATTCGGAGCAACAAGAACGAGATCCAAATTGGCATTTGCGGCAATATCAAGCGCTTCTTGCCGTGATTTAATGCCTAATTGATTACCGTTTTGATCGACCAGTCGAACTTCACGAGCGCGGATGCCCTCGTTTACTAACATGTCTTTGCTAATAATGAGCCACCTCCAAGATTTTATAAACAAAGTGCACGTTCGCCTTGACAGAGCTTATACATTCGTTTATGCAAATAAAAAACGCGTAGACGCACACTGCACCCACACGTTGAATACACGAACTTTTTGTCCAATGTATAAACCTGTCAACAGCAACGATGTGCGTCAATCAGGTGAGAAGCGGGTGCTTCTGCTTGTTCTCCTTGACTATAATATTCTATCATGGCAAAGCAGCTTTGTCAAAACAACATTTCTTCAAAAACGATACCATTTTAAACTATTCAAACAGAAAATGCAAGAGACTATTTGAATGAACATACATAAATCGGAATGGAGTGGACATGATAATCAATATATCATATAACTATTGGAGTGATCGAAATGGATGCAAACCGCGTAAAACAAATTTTATCCTCGCCGGCTGATATTGAAGTTCTCTATAACGGAGCTTCCGTTTGGATTGATCAGCTAAATGAAGATGGAAAAACAGCAACCGTTCATGTAAGAGGTCCGTTTAAAGAACGTACGGTTGTAAATATTTCTGAGCTTGAAGAAAAATAATTCCTCCATTGTTTTAAACTTTATTGATATAAAATAGCTCCCAATGCTCCGGTAAAAGAACCGTTTGATAAAAATATGCTTTGCAGACCTGTCATGGAATCAAAGCTTTGGATGATTTGTTGTAATGGAGGGTTTTGCGAAATTGCAGCTCCAACATAGACACACGTGTCCACTTGATGAAGCTCGGCACATTGCTTTGCCAAAAGAACGATCGTTTCACCAATCAATTGAAATAACGCTGCAGCAGCATCTTTTTTCCGTGCTCTCGATAAATCCGGATTGCCAAAATTAGCAGCGGTTAAATCTCCTAAAATTGGAGGAGCCTCTTCTCCATACAAATCTTTTACCAACAAATCAACATGGCTTCGATCACCTTTTTTCGCCAAATCAACGATTTGATAAAAATTGCTCTCCTGCAAAATGAGCCGGCTTAAACCGGAAATAACACCGCCGCCGATACCGCTACCAAGCAGACGCTCATAACGCTCGCCCTTCATAAGGAAAAAAGATGTTCCCGTTCCGATGCTGACGATTAAAAAATCGCTCTTTGGCTCCTTTCCTTCTTTTACTAAAAGCTCTCTTGTTCCTATACAAACTGAATCAAATTCTGGAATAAAGGTCACATCAGCTCCGGTCAATTTTTCTTTTACTTTTGCAGCTCTGCCTCCTGTTATTCTATAGCGGGCAGCCGGCTTCAATCTCTTCATCCAAGAAAGAGCTTGATCCATTTCATCAATTGGAAACCATTTATACCGATATCGCCCATGTTCAACATAAGCAATTTTTAATAAACTTCCCCCTGCATCAATTCCTACTATTTCCATCCGTACACCCCTCGCTTATGTTTCAAAAAAAGGAAATCAGCAAACGCCGATTTCCTTATTTTCTCCCTTCTTTTCCAACAGATACAGCAAATGTCTCCAGCGGCATGGATTCTGATTTTTGTTCTCCATACTTTCTGACATTGACCGTCTCATTTTCTGCTTCTTGATCACCGACAACGACCATGTACGGGATTTTTTGCATTTGTGCCTCACGAATTTTATAGCCGATTTTTTCATCCCGAATATCGACTTCAACGCGCAAGCCTTCTTGCTGAAGACGCTGTTCTACTGTTTTGGCATAATCAAGATGCACTTCCGGCGAAACAGGGATGACTTTCACTTGCACAGGTGCAAGCCAAGTTGGGAAGGCGCCTTTATATTCCTCAATTAAGAAGGCAACAAACCGTTCCATCGTTGAAACAACTCCGCGGTGAATAACAACTGGCCGATGATGTTTGCCGTCTTCGCCAACATATGTTAAATCAAGCCGTTCCGGAAGGAGAAAATCTAGCTGAACAGTCGATAATGTTTCATCTTTTCCTAAAGCCGTCCGCACTTGTACATCCAATTTCGGTCCGTAAAATGCCGCTTCACCTTCCGCTTCATAATAATCCAGCCCGAGTTCGTCCATTGCGGCTTTCAGCATCGACTGGGCCTTTTCCCACATTTCATCATCATCATAATATTTTTCTTTATCCTCAGGATCGCGGTAAGATAATCGGAACGAATAATCTTTTATACCAAAATCCTCGTATACCTCTTCAATAAGGCGGACAACTCGGATGAATTCGTCTTTAATTTGATCCGGCCGCACGAAAATATGCGCATCGTTCAACGTCATCCCGCGAACACGCTGCAGCCCTGTCAATGCCCCTGACATTTCGTATCTGTGCATTGTTCCAAGTTCTGCAATGCGGATCGGCAATTCCCGATAGCTGTGAATTTCATTTTTGTAAATCATCATATGATGCGGGCAGTTCATCGGACGCAATACAAGCTCTTCGTTATCCATCTTCATTGGCGGAAACATATCATCTTGATAATGGTCCCAATGGCCGGAAGCTTTATAAAGATCGACGCTGCCGAGAACAGGTGTGTATACATGCTGGTATCCGAGTTTAATTTCTTTATCAACAATATAGCGTTCGATAATCCGGCGGATAGTTGCACCTTTTGGCAGCCAAAGCGGCAAGCCTTGTCCAACCTTTTGAGAAGTGGTAAACAGGTTTAATTCTTTTCCAAGCTTGCGATGATCCCGCTCTTTCGCTTCTTCAAGCATGCGGAGATGTTCTTTAAGCTCTTCTTTTGTAAAAAATGCTGTACCGTATATGCGTTGAAGCATTTTGTTTTTGCTGTCTCCACGCCAGTAGGCGCCGGCTACGCTGAGCAATTTAAATTCCTTTATTTTTCCGGTAGAAGGAACGTGGACTCCTCGGCATAGATCGAAAAATTCTCCTTGCTCATATATGGAAATGATTTCGCCTTCCGGAATATCATCGATAAGCTCAAGCTTTAAATGGTCGCCGATTTCCTCATACATTTTTTTTGCTTCATCGCGGCTTACTTCTTTACGAATAACCGGCAAATTTTCGCCGACAATTTTTTTCATTTCTTTTTCGATTTTAGGCAAATCTTCGTGTGAGATCGTTTCATCCATATCGATATCATAATAAAAACCGTTTTCAATGACGGGCCCAACTCCCAATTTTACATTTGGGTAAAGCCGTTTAATCGCTTGCGCCATTAAATGTGCTGTACTATGTCGTAAAATTTCTAACGCTTCTTTTGTATCAGGCGTCAAAATTTCAATCTGGCCGTCTTGTTCAATCGGGGTTTTTAAGTCAATAAGCTTTCCATTTATTTTACCTGCAATGGCTTTTTTCTTTAATCCAGGGCTGATGGATGCAGCGATTTCTTCCGTTGTTGTTCCGTACGGAAATTCTTTTACAGAACCGTCTGGAAAAGTAATTTTAATGGCTTCTTTCATCTTCTTTCCTCCTTTGTTTTTTCTTGCAAAAATAAACACCCGTCCCTAAAAGAAGGGACGAGTGTTGTATGTAAAACCCGTGGTTCCACCCTAGTTCCCGCTCAAAACTTTGCGCGGCTCATTTTGATAACGGAACAATCCGCCAGCTATTACTTGGCAAAAGCCGTTCACAGCTGAAGTTTAGAGGTGGTAAGAGCATTACACGAGTTAGGAAGGTTTCAGCCTGTGCCTTCCCTCTCTTTGAACTGTGATAATACTCCCGTGTCCTCATCATAACCTTTTCGTGATGAATGATTTCAACCGTATTATAGACTGATTCGCCACCAAAAATCAAGGAGTACTGAAAGAAACTTATCGTTTTTGAAAGCTAGCCCTTGAAAAAAATCGAACCCGTTCCTGAAAGATGTTTTGGATCGTTTGAATCATTGCTTCCTCCTGTTGATCGGAGTATATATAAATTTCTAAAGGAGCAATGGATACAAGCGGGGCCAGCAAATGGGAATCAATATACATCGGGTGGCGATAAATAAATTCCCGATCAATCCACTTTTTCAATTCCAGCTCTTTTATTTCGATGAACTTTTCATTAAACACTTGAAAGGAAGTATCATGCAAAATATGAATCGTTGATAATTTCGGTTTTTTATTGAGAACATATTCCCGCAAGCTTTGAATAAAATTTTGGTATTCCTGCTCCATTTTATACTCTTCAATGGAGAGACCGACATATTCCGAAAGTCTTGATAAATAATCAGACAAGCGGAATTGAATAAATGATTCTATAGAAAAAGATTGGTTTGGCCGAAGGAAATTCGTTAAAGCAGAAATAATTAAGTTTTCTCTCGGCTCAAAATGTTTGATCATTGGAATTTCCGCCCGCTCTCCTTCCAAGATCGATTGAGCAATATGTAAAATTTGCTGTTTTTCATCTTCATCCTCAAAATAAAATTGTTTTTCAATTATAAAAAGAAGGAGACGGGGCTCTTTCACATTTAGAAAAAAGTCAACAAATGATGGTACGAGCACATCAGATATAAATGTTTCCCAATCATCTGTTTCACATGTTAATACTGTGCCGTTCAGCAAGGCTGCTTGGAAATCAAAGTTTTCCTTCTCTGTATTAAGCAATTGATGCAGATAAGAAGCTTCTTTTTCCGTTTGAAAAGTTATTTCCAGCAAAAAAAGATCCCCCCCTTTATATAGCAAGTCCTGTTTCTATATATATGGGGGGATGGCATTATTTAGAAGTGTTTGCTGTCCAGCGGTTATTCTTGTCTGCGATTTTTTCCTTTCAATTCCACGGGAATGGCCAAAAAACGAATCCTTTCCATAATTCTTTTTGCCTTTAGCTGTTCTATTTCGCCTTTTTGTGAATAAGTCAGGTGGTGTTCCAATTCGCTAAAATTAAAGTTGGATGTAAAAAAGGTCGGTAAATTTTCAAGCATGCGGAATTGGAGAATCGAGCCTAAAATGTCGTCTCTCATCCAGCTTGACATCGATTCAGCACCAATATCATCAAGCATTAATACCGGAATTTTTTTAACCGCATCAATCTTTTCATTCAGTGAATGATCTTGAAGAGCGCTTTTTAACTCCCTGACAAACTCCGGAACATATACAAGCATGGAAGGAACGCCTTTTTCCGCCAGCTCATTCGCGATCGCTCCAAGAATAAATGTCTTTCCCACGCCGAAGGAACCGTATAAATACAATCCTTTTAACCGATCATTTTGACCGTATTGCTCAACAAAATCTTGCACGAGAGACACTGCCTTCAGACGGTTCGGTTCGTTTAAATCAATATCCTCAAGGTGTGCATTGAGGATTTCCTTTGGTACATACATGCATTTAATGAGCGATTCTTGTTTTTTTCGAGCATCATATGCTTCTTTTCTCGGGCATTTATCATATTTCAGGTCGATTGTTTTTCTTTCAATAATTAATGTAGGGTGATATCCTTTTAAAATATTTTTGCACTCATCTAAATTTCGGCATTCACGGCAAAACTTGCTCTGCGTTACAAATTCATACAGTTTGCCTAAACTGCGGTCAATCATATTTTCATCGATTTGATCTTTATGCTTTTCTAAAAATAACCTGACATCTTTGTCCGATTTTATTTGCTGTTTCAAGTTCAAATACGTTTCCCGAAACCCTTTGCTGTTCATGAATTGTTTTAAATGATTTTGCAGGGATTCCATCTTCCTCCCTCCTTTCGCCTAGTCCTTCTGTTTATTTTTATATTTTTTAATCCGCTCCTGCAGCTTTTGTTTTTCTTTTTCAAACGCTTCCGGATCGATGTTTTCTACCTGTTGATTTTCGTTTTCCAAAAGCCATGAAGGGAGTTTTTCTTTTCGAACGATTTTTTTGCTGTCAGTCTTCTTATCCTTTGTTTCCGCCCAAGTTAAATATTTCTTATGTTCTTTTTTCGCCACATCCACTGCATCCTTCACAGTTTTAATTCCTAATCGAGCCCAGTGGCTGGCAATTTTCTCAACATACGCTCTTGACAATTTCATATTTGTTTTTAGCAGGACATAATAAATTAAAACGTTGACAACTCCGGGAAGCAGCTTTTGCTGAAACATGACATCTTCAATAATTTTCAAATCCGCTGCGGACGGTTCAATACCGCCTGAAATATCTTTTAGAAACTGTCTTGGAGAGATGGATTCAAGCTGTCGAATTAATTCCTTATCTTTTGACTGTTCAATTTCTTCGTCTTTCACCCGCTGATTCAAAGGCTGAAGCCTATCAACAAGCTCTGGAAGACGGTTGCCGTGATTCAGCTTATACCAATCCCTCGCCCATTTTCGCAGCTCGTCTAAATTAATTTGCTCATCATGATCCAAAGAACGGATGACCAGATTTTTCATTTCAATTGGATCAATTCCATAAACATATGCTAATTTCTCAACAGCTTCCTTAACCGCAGGCGTGATCGCTTTTTTGGGCACAATATGCTCTGATAAACCGGCATAAAACAATTGAAAATCAAAGGACTGGTTTTGAATCGAAATCGGTTCTCCAGGCGCATGATCAAAAAGCTCCTGATCGTTTTCCTCGGGTTCCATTGCAATATTGGCTGAAAGCTCAGATGGGTGGATCGATTGGTATACTTCATGAAATGATCTTGTCACATCTTTGGCGTTGCTATCAACCGATTTATCGGAAAAATAGCTTTTCAATCTTTGGTACACCGTTTTTCCAACTCTGTTATATAAATATATGTTCAACATTCCATCATAAAAAAATTGTTTGGGGGAAAGAGGTCGTTGAAGTTCATAAATATATTTTTTCGGTTCGCTTTCATCGACAAGGTATGTTTTTAAAAGACCTATTCCTTCTAATTTCAAACGGTCATGATAAATTTCATTTAATGGGGATTGAGTAACAGCCATTAAAAAATGGTGGGTCGATTCCGTCCCCCAAAGACGGTTTTGTTCAAGCTCGCTCCAAAGCGTCATGTATAAGTTTAACGTTCTTGGCCCGATTAAGGGCTGGTATAGTAATGTAAGAACTTTTCGGTCAAATTCATGAATCAAACTGCTCGTACATTTCACAACGTAGCGATCAACAGGCAGCAGCTCTTTCCAGTGATGATGTCCAATCATTTTTTCAAAACCTTCCCAAATAGCATGTCATAATCTCGCAGCTCTTTATGAACGTTCTTTTTTGATCAGTTCTTTCAATTCCTCAATAAAGACATTTATATCTTTAAATTGCCTGTAAACAGAAGCAAATCGAACGTATGCGACTTCATCAATTTCGGCTAGTCTGTCCATCACCATTTCGCCGATCGTTTCGCTTGATATTTCCGATGTACCTAGATTTCTTAGTTCTTTTTCAATATCATGCGCAGCATCTTCCAATTTTTTTAAAGAAACCGGTCTTTTCTCACAAGCTTTAATCATCCCGCGCAAAACTTTTTCCCTGCTGAACTCTTCACGTGTTCCTTCCTTTTTCACAACGATGAGCGGAATTTCTTCTACTTTTTCAAACGTTGTGAACCGATATTGACATTCCTCACATTCCCTTCGCCTCCGAATTGATCTCCCTTCATCGACTGGACGCGAATCTAAAACACGTGTTCCAAAATGGTGGCAGGAAGGGCATTTCATATCACCAGCTCCAATCTTTTTAACTAAATCAAAAAAGCTCTACCTACATCTTATTAAATAGCATTGGATCAGACAAGAAACTTTCAAGTTCTTGTATTTTTGTTATAGATAATTCGACTGAATGAAATGGATTTCTGTCAGTCCGGTCCAATCAAATGATGTTCGAACCGCCAAACAGTGATGGCAGCCATGCCAATAAAAGCTTTTTTATTTTTGCATCACTACAATGAATGATTTTAAAAACATCAAAGCCTCTTTTTCATAACGGCTTTGAAGGGGGTAGAATAACTCGGTCCTTTGAGGCCACAAATAAGATGCCTCTAAATACCATTCAATATGAAATATTATTCTTTATTATAATATAAAAAGAGGTGCAGTAAAAAGCTGACACCTCTTTGCATTTCCATTCAAATTTTATTCTGTTTTCACTTTAAAGTGCTTTTGCTTGACCCTGTTTGATTTGAACAGGACCCATACCGCGAGGAATTTCAATATTTTCGCGCGTTTGAGCACCTAAAGCTTCAGAAATGTAATCCGCTGCAATATTTGGATTTAAATCACCGCAAGTGTACACATCAATGCTAGCATATCCATGCTCTGGAAAACTATGAATTGTTAGGTGTGACTCTGAAATGATCACAACTCCGCTTACACCCTGAGGCGCAAACTTATGAAACGCAACCTCCCGGATTTCAGCACCTGATTTTAATGCTGCATTTACAAACGTTTTTTCAATAAATTCCAAGTCATTCAACTTATCAAAGTCGCATCCCCACAGCTCAGAGATAACGTGACGTCCCATTGTTTCCATAGCCATGGATCCCCCTTTATAAATTTTTATGAATTCTTCGCACTCTGGTATGTTTAACTACCACGGGGGAAAGTTAGTCCAAAGAGGTCCTAACCCTTTAAGTAGCCACATTACCTTGCGTTTAAGAAGTTCACGAAAAATAGTATATATGGTTTGATTTGTTTTTGCAACATACTTTGTCAAAAATTTTGCGCTGAAAAAAGTATCCAAACAAAAAGAAGAAGAGGGTCAATCTTTGTAAAGATCAACCCTCCCATCATTTTATACAGCTGCGGCCAATTTATTCAATTTGCTTGCTACAAGTTTTGCTAAATCCACAACGCGGCAAGAGTAGCCCCATTCATTATCATACCATGCAAGCACTTTTACCTTTCTTGTTCCCATAACCATTGTCGTTAAACCGTCGACAATAGCAGAGTGCGGGTTTGTGTTGTAGTCAACTGATACGAGCGGTTCTGAAGAAAAATCTAATATCCCCTTCAGCTTTCCTTGAGAAGCTTGGATAAACGCTTCATTTACCTCTTCAACGGTCACATCGCGTTTTAGATCTACAACAAAGTCTACGAGGGAGACGTTTGGTGTAGGCACTCTTAATGCAAGACCGTGCAATTTTCCTTTTAATTGCGGTAAAACTAAACCGATCGCTTTTGCTGCACCGGTAGTTGTCGGAATGATTGATTGGGCGCACGCTCGCGCTCTTCTTAAATCTTTATGCGGATTATCAATATTTCTTTGATCGTTCGTATATGCGTGGACAGTAGTCATTAAACCATATTCAATGCCAAACTGTTCATCAAGAACTTTTGCAACAGGCGCTAGACAGTTTGTTGTGCAAGAAGCATTCGAAATAATGACATGGTTGTCAGGATCATATTGTTCTTCGTTTACACCGATAACAATCGTTACATCTTCATTTTTTCCAGGTGCTGTTAAAATGACTTTCTTCGCCCCTGCCTCAACATGCATCATCGCTTTTTCACGGGAGTTGAATTTTCCTGTCGCTTCAATCACTATGTCCACATCTAGATCTTTCCAGGGAAGTTCAATAGGATTTCGATTGTTCAAAAGAAGCACTTTATGGCCATTTACAATTAAATGATCTTCTTTTGGAATGACTTCTCCTTCAAATTTCCCATGGTTTGTATCGTATTTAATTAAATGAGCCAATGTTTCTGCTGGATAGCTTGCATTGATTGCTACGATATTCAAATCTCCTTCTAAAATTGCTTTTCTGAATACCATTCGGCCAATTCGGCCGAAACCGTTAATGGCAACCTTAGCACTCATGTGAATATCCCCTTCCGGCATTATGTTACACTTTTTATCTCCTATTCTGTTAATTAGTATATCATATTTATAAAATAACGAAACAATTATTTTAATCGTTTCTTAAAAAATATATACTAAAAATAAAAAAAACCGCTCTATTCACGAGCGGATTAACCAATTCCCCAATTCATGAGAATGTTTTCCAATTGCTGTTCCGTTTCTTCTAATGTTCCATCATTATTGATCACTGCATCGGCAAATTTTACTTTTTCTTTCAAAGGCATTTGTGCATTGATGCGTGATAAAGCTTCTTTCTTCGAAAAATTATTCCTTTTCATTAATCGTTCCAGTTGATTTTTTTCTCCCGTATAAACAACAATCACTTTATCCACTAAATGCTTCAAATTGCTTTCAAATAGAAGGGGAATATCAAGAACTACTGCTTTCGCACCTTCTGAGATCAATTGTTCCTGTCGCCTTTTCATTTCCAGCCTGACCTCAGGATGTACAATACTGTTTAGCTTCTCCCGCTTATCTTCGTTTTGAAATACAATGGAGCCTAATCGAGCTCGGTTGATCGTTAAGTCTTCGTTTAATATTTCCTTTCCGAAAGCATTTACGATCTCTGTATATGCTTTTTTGCCGACTTCTACCACTTCTCTTGCAATTAGATCTGCGTCAATAACTGGAATGCCTCTTTTTTTAAGCATTTCAGACACAGTGCTTTTTCCGCTTGCTATGCCTCCAGTTAATCCAATAATCATTGTCATATCATCATTCTCCTTTATCCTTACATGGCCCAAACACCGATCATTATTAATAATAAACCCGGGATAAATGAAAACTTTTCAAAAAACGAATAGGATGAAGCAAATCGGCCGGATTTCATTCCAATATAAACAAACATCGTGCTCATACAAGTGACGAAAATAGCTGTTAAAAAAGGTTCATACCCTGCTAAAGCCGCACCGATTCCTGCTCCGAATGAATCGAGCGAAAGAGCGATCCCAAGCAGCAAAGCTTCCACGCCTGTAATCTCGCCAGATCGATCCATATCAACTGCAGCAGGCTTTTTCAATATATGAATGACAATGCCTAACGATTTTAATTCCATATTTAAAATCGTTTTTTCACTCTTTTCCTCATCTTTCTCATCCTCTGATTCATTGTTGCGGAAAAAGGAATATAACACAAACATGCCAAGCAAAATGAAAATAGCTCCGCCAAGCCTATCCGTAAAATAGGGAGGAAGAACACTTTGAGCTATTTGTCCGGCCATCATCGCAGCGAGCAACACAATCGCCGAACAGCATGAAATAGTGATAATCGATTTAATTGGAATTTTTACTTTACGCAAACCGAACGCTAAGCCAACAGAAAAACTATCAAGACTGACTGCCAACGCCAATATTAAAACCGATCCGATTTCCGTCATTTTATCAAATGCCCCTTCTTTCCTTTTATTGCTAACATAGTAATATGAAAACCGCCTAAAATGTGTTCGCTTCAGAAGGTGGCATAAATCTTTCTACACTTGGCAAGATGAACAAAAATGTGTGCCTCTTCCCCCAATTTTTATTTTTTGGATAGGGCTTCCGCAAATTTTACATTGTTCTTTTTCTCTTGCATAGACAAATAAGTCCAGTTGAAACATCCCGATTTGCCCTTGTGAATTGACGTAGGATCGGACAGTACTTCCTCCTTTTTCAACTGCTTCCTTCAGCGTTTGAATAATTTCCCGATGCAATATTTTCACTTTTTCCGCTGTCAAATCTTTTGCCATCCGCTCCGGATGAATGCCTGATCGAAACAATACTTCATCAACGTAAATGTTTCCTAATCCCGCCACTATTTTTTGGTCAAGCAAAACCGTCTTGATGTTTCTAGAGGTAGACTGAAGCTTGCTCATAAGTCTTTCAGCAGTAAATTGTTCCGAAAAAGGCTCCATCCCTAACTGGGACAAAGGAGGATGCTTCTCCTCCTCGCCCTTTTGATACAGATGCATAGTGCCAAATTTGCGAACATCCCGATATCTTAATTCCGTTTCATCTTGAAAGCGAAAAATGACATGTGTGTGAGGTTCAATGGGCTTTATTTTTGGATACAGTCCATATCTTCCTTCCATTCGTAAATGTGATACAAGAACATATCGATCTAAATAAAATTTTAAAAATTTCCCTCTTCTTCCGATTTCATTGATTGTTTCCCCTTTCAAAACGCGGCAAAACTGCTCTGCGTCTTCGGGACGTTTGATGATTTTCGGCCATGATACGATAACTTCATCGATGACTTTTCCTATGACAAGCTCCCTTAATGTTTTTCGAATCGTTTCTACTTCAGGAAGCTCAGGCATTATGTTCACCCCTTATCTCCACTCGAAAAAGGCGGGGGAGCTTCCCTTTCCGCCTTTTTCAAATTATTTCGCTTCATACCACGTAGAACCGTAAGAATAATCAACCTTTAACGGCACTTTTAGCTGAATGGCATTTTCCATTACTTCCGGAACAAGCTTTTCTAAAATTTCAATTTCATCCTTTGGCGCTTCAAACACCAATTCGTCATGAACTTGAAGCAGCAGCCTCGTTTGCAAATTTCGTTTTTCAATTTCTTGCGCCATATCGATCATCGCTTTTTTGATAATATCCGCTGCACTTCCTTGAATCGGAGTATTCATGGCTGTTCGCTCGGCGAAGCTTCTGATATTGAAATTTCTGCTCGTAATTTCCGGAATATATCTCCGACGCTGCATTAGTGTCGTTACATAGCCTTTTTGCTTCGCCTCTTGGATTATGCCATCCATATATTCTTTAACGCCTTTATAAATTTCAAAATATTTTTTAATAAATTCACCAGCTTCTTTTCGGGTAATTCCTAAGTTTTGCGACAATCCGTAATCGCTGATTCCGTAAACAATCCCGAAATTAACTGCTTTTGCCTGTCTTCTCATGTTGGAGGTCACTTTATCTTCTTCAACATGGAACACATCGATCGCCGTTTTTGTATGAATATCAAGATCTTGTTTAAACGCTTCAATCAATTTTTCATCTCCAGATATATGCGCAAGCACTCGCAGTTCAATCTGGGAATAGTCCGCTGCAAAAATGACCCAATCTTTTTCAGAAGGGATAAATGCTTGACGAATTTTGCGGCCTTCCTCAAGGCGAATCGGAATGTTTTGCAAATTCGGGTCTGTGGAGCTTAATCTTCCGGTTTGCGTTAATGCTTGATTAAATCGGGTGTGGATTTTATGCGTATCACGATGGACAACCTTCAGCAGCCCTTCAATATACGTCGATTGAAGCTTTCCGAGCTGCCGGTAATGCAAAATTTTCTCCACAATTTCGTGCTGTCCTCTCAATTTTTCTAAAACGTCCGCAGAGGTCGAATACCCCGTTTTGGTCTTTTTCAAAACCGGTAGATTGAGCTTTTCAAATAAAATCGGCCCAAGCTGCTTCGGAGAATTAATGTTAAATGACACTCCAGCTAGACGATGAATATCCTTTTCTAATTGCTTCAGCTGTTCATCAAGCTCTTTTCCCATTTCTTTCAGACGGTTGACGTCTATCTTTACTCCTGTTGTTTCCATGTCAGATAAAATGGCTGACAGCGGAAGCTCCAATTCGCTGAATAAATGAAATTGTTCATTTTCTTCTAATTCTTGTATTAATAATTCTTCCAGCTCATAAATGGCTAACGCTTTTCTGGCAAGATGTTCGCCTAAAATGTCTTCATCAGGGATATGACGTTTAGCGCCTTTTCCGTAAATCACTTCATCCTTTTGAACTAAATGTTTATTTTTTGCCTTTGCAAGCTCGGCTATGTCGTCAATCGTTTCAGACGGGTTTAAAATGTATGAGGCAATGAGAACATCAAACTCAATACCTGCTAAATCAATGTTTCGCCAGCGCAGCGCCACAATTGATTTTTTTGCATCATACACCACTTTCCGCTTTGTTTCGTCCTTCACCCATTCTATGAACTCTTTTGAATGTAGCGCAATTTCGGCTGGAATGTAAAAACATCCATTTTCGTTTGCGATAGAAAACCCGATGATTTCTCCAGTATGATAATTTTCATCAATGATTTCCACTAAAAGAGCTGCCTTCTCTGATAAAACCTTGTCTGACAGCTTTTCAACTTTTTCGAACTTAATCGTCGGCATTTCATCCGCTTCTTCATTCTCATGCTCTCCCATTTTGTCTAGGAGCGATTGGAAGCCTAGTTCCTTAAAAATTTTCACTACTTTTTCTTTGTCATAGCCTTTATACTCAAGGTCTTGAATTTTTATTTCGACAGGAGCTTCACAATGAATTGTCGCAAGCTGTTTGCTCATTAATGCTTGCTCTTTATAGTTTTGTAAGTTTTCCTTTAATTTTTTTCCATTTACTTCTTCAATTGAATTTAAAATATTTTCGACTGTCTCAAACTGTTTCAGCAATTTAATCGCGGTTTTCTCTCCAACGCCGGGCACGCCTGGGATATTATCTGATTGATCGCCCATCAATCCTTTCAAATCAATAATTTGTGCCGGGCTTAGCCCATACTTCTCTTGAATCGATTCGGGAGTGTGCGGTTCAACATCCGTAATTCCTTTTTTCGTAATGGAAACGGTCGTTTTTTCAGTTGCCAGCTGTGTTAAATCCTTATCTCCGGAAATAATTTTCACTTCAAAATCTTGCTTCTCAGCTTGTCTCGCAACTGTTCCAATAATATCATCAGCCTCATAATTTTCGAGTTCATATGTTGTAATTTTGTAGGCATCAAGCAAATCCCGTATAAATGGTAGCTGCTCCGACAATTCAGGAGGGGTTTTTTGCCGAGTTCCTTTATATTCTTTAAAAGTTTTATGCCGGAACGTTGTTTTCCCTGCATCAAATGCAACAAGGATATGTGTCGGTTTTTCTTCCTCCAGTACTTTTAACAGCATATTTGTAAAGCCGTAAATTGCATTCGTATAAATCCCCTTATCATTATTTAAAAGCGGCAAAGCGAAAAACGCTCTGTAAGCAATACTGTTTCCATCAATTAAAACTAGCTTCTTTGTCACTACTACTAGCCTCCTTCAACTAAAAAAGCCATGCCTTCCTTCTATTCTACCATTACTTTCAGCAGAAGAAAAAACATGGCTTATCGATTTTATTCTGTTTCTCCCATTAAGATTTTGGCGTATGGAGAATCGAACGGGAGAATGATGACTGTTTCACCGTCGATTGTTTTCTTGTAGGATTGAAGTGTTCTATATAATTCATAAAATTTAGGATCTTTTGAATAAGCCTGGTTATAGAGCTTCGCCGCCTCCGCCTCTCCATGACCGCGGATGGTTTCAGCTTGAGCTTCAGCTTTTGCCAGCATTTCTTTTACTTGTCTGTCCGTTTCAGCAACAATTCGATTTTTCTCTGCATCCCCCATCGATAAATATTCTTGGGCTTTTGATTCCCGCTCTGATATCATCCTAGTAAATACCGATTTTTCATTTGCTTCCGGCAAATCCGTCCGCTTAATTCTTACATCAACCACCTTAATGCCGAAATGATTTTGTTCAAGCAGGTTATTAACAATATTTGTGATTTTGTCATTGAGGCTCCCGCGGGAAGACTTTTCATCATTAATAATTTCATCATAATTCAGTTTTCCAAGCTCCGATCTCACAGTGGAAAAGATAAATTCCGACATTTTTGCCTCTGCATTGACAACCGTTCTTGCATTGGCGATCATTTCTTTCGGATCTTCGATTCTCCAAACCGCATAGTTGTCAATTAATATTCGTTTTTTATCCTTTGTATTGATTTCCGCTTCCTCCACATCATACGTTAATTGATGCTTTGGAAGACTTTCAACTGTTTGTATGAAAGGAATTTTTAAATGGAGGCCGGGCTTCTCTATAATTTTTACAACTTCGCCAAATTGGCGAACGACTTTATATTCATTTTCTTTCACAACAAAAACGTTGCTGAATAATAGTAGCAAACACGCAAATAAACCGGCTATAACAGACCCTAGGCGTATGTATTTCTTCCATTCAAAATTAATTTTCTTTTCAATCTTGTCCATTGTTTTCACCTCTTTTTTGCGTGTTCTCACTCGATTGATCAGCTTTTTGCTGACTTTGCTGATCATTAGGCAGCACTTGCTGCATAGGCTGAACAGGAAAATACTTCATTGTATTTCCATCATCCTTCATAATGTAAATTTGCGCATTTGGCAGCACGCTGTCTATCGTTTCTAAAATTAGACGTTTTTCTGTGATTTCTTTTGAATCTTTGTATTCATTGTATAAAGAATTAAATAGTGCGACTTCCCCTTTCGCTTGTTCAATTCTGGACGCTCTGTCCCCTTCAGCTTTGGAGATGATTGCATCGCGCTCACCTTCTGCCTCTTTTGTTCGTTTATTCCTGTATTTATTGGCTTCGTTTATTTTCGTATTCATCATTTCTCTTGCATCCGTAACGTTTGTAAACGCCTTTCGAACTTCTTCGTTCGGCAAATCAACATCCTGCAATTTGACCGCAATGATTGAAATGCCAATATCATACTTTTTCATCAACGAGCTTAATAATTCTTGCACTTGAGCTTCAATTTCCACTTTTCCGCTCGTTAAAGCATTGTCAATTTTTGTGCTTCCAATAATGCTTCTTAACGAAGCAGATGTTGCATCCCGCAAAATTTCCTTTGGATTTTCAGCATTGAACAAATATTTTGCCGGATTCGTTATTTTCCATTGAACGACCATATCTGCTAACACAATGTTTTCATCGCCTGTAATCATTTTTGTTTCCTTTGGAAAAGACTCAACTTTTCCATCTTTCTCTTTATATCCAAATTGTAAACTGAATGTTTCTTTGGATAGTTTTTTTACCGATTGAATCGGCCATGGCCATTTAAAATGAAGCCCAGGCTCAGTTATACCCTCTTCCACTTTTCCAAATGTAGTAATAACCGCTTGTTCCGACTCGTCTACAGTATACCAGGAAGTAATCGCAACAAGACCGAGAATGCTGATCAGAAAAATAAATCCAATAATTGTTAATAATCTTCTTATGCTTACCATTATATCCCCCCATCTCTCTCTATTTATTATTTCATACGAAAAAAGTACGATTTTGTTTCATTTAAAAAACGCAGCCATAAAAAAAAAGACGGAAACGTAATTGTTTCCATCTGCAAATGGGCTCCTTGGATGAAGGGGTTTTCGAATGCCATTTTAACAATCAAATGTTAACTTAGCATAAATTGGATGTAAATCTTATGTTAAACTATTCATTGTATCTTTGAAAAGTCACAGTAAAAGTCGTTCCAACACCAACGGTGCTTTTGACTGTCAAATTTGCTTGGTGGGCTTCTACTAAATGTTTTACGATCGCAAGCCCTAAACCAGTTCCACCTGAGTTTCTGCTTCTAGCTTTATCAACTCTATAAAAACGCTCAAAAATTCTAGGAATTTCCTCTTCTCTAATTCCAATTCCGGTGTCTTGAACAGAAATGGCTACTTCATCATGTCCAGCCTTAACAGAAAGGGTCACTTTTCCGCCAGCTGGCGTATACATAATTCCGTTGCTGGCTAAGTTTATAAAAATTTGCTTCAGCCGATGAGGATCGCCTTCAATAAAAACAGGCTCGTCTGGAACATCCAATATAAAATCAATATTTTTTTCTTTCGCTTTTCTATCTAGCAAATGATGAATTTCTTTTAAAAACTCGTTTACATTGCATTTTCTAAGCTCCAGCTGAAAGCCCTGCTGCTCGATTTTTGATAAATCTAATAAATCTTGAATTAAAGATTGCATTCGTTCGCTTTCTTTTAAAATGATGGATAAAAAAAAATGCAATGTTTGTTCATCTTTCATGGCGCCATCCAGCAATGTTTCAGAAAACCCTTTGATGGAGGTGATCGGTGTTTTTAATTCATGAGATACATTTGCTACAAAATCTTTTCGTATTTGTTCAAGCTTTTTCAATTCGGTAATATCGTGAAAAACAAGAACGACGCCTTTCCATACTTCGCTTTTTCCAATGATCGGAGCACCGTAAACTTCAAAATGCTTTCTTTCGATGTTAACAGGAAGCATAATATGCTTTCTTATATTTGATTCCGTCAAAAAAATTTCTTCGACCATTTGAATAATTTCTTTATATGCAATCGCTTCTTGGTAAGATTTATATAAATAATCCTCTTGATTAATTTGGAAAATTTCTTTAAAGGCTTTATTCATCAGGCTAATATAGCCACGTTCATCAATGAAAAGAAGACCGCTTCCCATGTTTTCAATCAATGTTTGCAGCCTTTCCTGGTGCAATTCCTGGGTTCTTGTCATGTCTTGAAGGTTGCGTGCCAAAATGTTGATGGATTTGCTCAACATACTCGTTTCGTCGCCTGATGAATTTTCATATGTTCTCGCTTTGTAATTTCCTTTTGCAAGCTCCATCGCCACTTCTGTCGCCGATTCGATCGGTTTCGTATACTGCTTCATAATGCGGGTGCCAAAAATTAAAATGATCGTTAATGCCGCAATAAGACTCCCTATAATGAAAAACCAAATTTCTTTATTCATCGCTTCGAAATATTTGATGGAAGTCCCGAAAACTAAAAATCCCTTTCGTTCATCTTGTTGAAAGATGGGAATACCGTAAAATAACAAATCAGCTTGATCGAGATCTAGGCGAAATCCTTCCTTTGCATTTCGGTGGTTGGTCAAGATCAGTTCTGATAACCTTTCGTCTCTTTGATGAAAGCTAGGACCTGTTTTAAAAACGATGTTTCCGTCCATATCCATAAAAAGAAGGAGTGAGTTTAACTTTTCGCTCATTTCCTCCATTTTATGCTTCATTTCGGTAGAACCGATCTTTTCATTCTCAATGACCAGCTTGATCAACTCGGCTTCTTTTTTAAATTGCTTCTCATAATTGATGAAGTAAAACGATTGAAATAATTGTCCTAAAATAAATCCAAAACCAAGCAGAACAGTAATAATTAATGCTGTAAACGCAAGAAGCAGTTTTGAACGGAACTTATTCATTTAGCTTTGGATCCTCCAGTTTGTAGCCTAGACCTCTGATCGTTTTAATATATTCAGGCTTTTTCGTATTCCGTTCAATTTTTTCTCTTAGATGGCTGATATGAACATCCACAATTCTTGTATCACCGGCAAAATCATAATTCCAAACAGCGCTTAATAACTGATCCCTTGTCAAAACTCGGCCTTTATGTTTCGCAAGATAAAGAAGCAGTTCAAACTCTTTCGGTGTAAAGTCAAGTCTTTCTTGTTCAAAATAAGCTTCATATCGTTCAGGCATAATTTTTAAATCACCGATAATAATGTTGTTTTCTTCCGCTTCTTTTTTTACATGCATGTGAGCATCTTCTGATCTGACACGCCGCAGGATTGCTTTTACCCGAGCGATAATTTCTCTTGGACTGAACGGTTTTGTCATGTAATCGTCCGCACCTAACTCAAGCCCAAGCACCTTATCAAATTCATCATCTTTTGCCGTAAGCATTAAAATGGGCGTCATCACTTTGCGCTGTCTAAGCTGTTTACAAATTTCCATACCATCTATACTCGGGAGCATTAAATCAAGCACAATTAAATCCGGTGCATCTGTAATTGCTTTTTCAAATCCTTCGCTTCCATCCTGAGCAGTAATGACTTCATAGCCTGCTTGTTCAAGATTATACTGAAGAAGAGTGACAATCGATTGTTCATCATCCACTACTAATATTTTTTTACTCATAAAATCCTCCAATAATTTTCTCCTACTGTTCTTATTATTCTTTATTATTATTATAGTCCACGAAGCAGAAAGAACCAATACAAGAAAAGCTGCTTTCAGAAGATTTTAAAGAATCGATAGAAACATGATGGAGCGGTTTTGAAGCGGAAATTGAAAAAGCGGACGAATTTTCTGTGCAAACTCTCTTTTTTCTTTTATAAGAAAAAGGAGGAACATAACATGTCCTCCTTTTTCTATCATGCACTATATTAATGCTTTCATAACATTTCTTACAGATTCAGCAGATTTTTCCAAAGCTGCTTTTTCTTCATCCGTCAGTTCAAGCTCAATAATTTGCTCTAAGCCATTGCCTCCAAGAATTGTTGGAACGCCTAAATAAATACCTTCAAAACCGTATTCTCCTTCTAAATATGCAATGGCAGGCAATACGCGGCGCTGATCTTTAACAATCGCTTCCACCATTTCTACAAGAGATGCGGCAGGTGCGTAGTATGCGCTTCCGTTTCCAAGCAGGTTAACAATTTCTCCCCCGCCTTTTCTAGTTCTTTCAACAATCGCATCCAAGCGCTCTTTCGGAATTAATTTTTCTAACGGAATGCCCCCTGCGTATGAATAGCGAACTAATGGCACCATATCATCTCCGTGGCCGCCTAACACAAATCCTGTAATGTCTTTGACTGATAAATTCAATTGTTGAGCAACAAATGTGCGGAATCTTGCGGTATCTAAAACTCCAGATTGACCGATGACGCGGTGTTTTGGAAATCCGGATTCTTTATAAACAGTGTAAGTCATTGCATCAACCGGATTTGTCAGCACAATGATAATGGAATTTGGGGAATATTTTACAACTTCTTTTGTGACGCTTTTCATTACTTTTTGGTTGGTCTGCACTAAATCGTCTCGACTCATTCCAGGTTTTCTTGCAATTCCTGCCGTGATCACAACAATATCGGAATCAGCCGTTTCCTCATAGTTTGATGTTCCGATAATGTTCGCATCAAATCCAAGAACAGGGCTTGATTCAAGCATGTCCAACGCTTTCCCTTTTGTCGGATTCTCTGCTTGCGGAATGTCAACGAGCACAACATCTCCCAGCTCTTTTTTTGCCAGCAAAAAAGCTGTTGTCGCACCAGTAAATCCAGCACCAATGACAGAAATTTTCTTTCTTTTAATCGCCATTTCAAGCATCCATCCTCTCTTTTATGTAAGTGATTTTTTCAAAAATGAATCTAAATGGAGAGCTACTTCGTAAAGAAGCAGCTCTCAGTTCTTTGTTTAACCCATGTTTTTAATCAATTCATTGCCGAATTCAGAGCATTTTACTTCCGTAGCTCCGTCCATGAGGCGTGCAAAGTCATAGGTGACAACTTTTGAAGCGATCGTTTTTTCCATTGCTTGAATGATTAAATCAGCTGCTTCTTTCCAGCCTAAATGTTCGAGCATAAGCACTCCAGAAAGAATTACGGAAGATGGATTCACTTTATCAAGTCCGGCGTATTTTGGTGCTGTACCGTGTGTTGCTTCAAAAATCGCATGCCCTGTCTCGTAGTTAATGTTTGCTCCTGGAGCAATACCGATTCCGCCTACTTGTGCAGCCAAAGCATCCGAAATGTAGTCTCCATTTAAATTCATCGTTGCTACTACATCAAACTCGCGCGGACGAGTAAGAATTTGCTGTAGGAAAATATCTGCAATTGCATCTTTAATTATAATTTTTCCAGCTTTTTCTGCTTCTTCTTGCGCTTTGTTAGCCGCTTCTTTTCCTTCTTTTTCAACAATGCGGTCATACTCAGCCCATGTGAATACTTTATCGCCAAACTCTTGCTCAGCCAATTCATATCCCCAATTTTTAAACGCGCCTTCTGTAAATTTCATAATGTTCCCTTTATGAACAAGGGTGACAGATTTTCTTCCGTGTTCAATTGCATAGTTAATGGCCGCCCGGACAAGCCGTTTCGTTCCTTCTTCAGAAATAGGCTTAATGCCGATTCCGGACGTTTCAGGGAAACGGATTTTGTTTACTCCCAGCTCTTTTTGTAAAAATTCAATGACTTTTTTTACTTCTTCTGTCCCTTTTGCATACTCTATGCCAGCATAGATGTCTTCGGTATTTTCACGGAAAATTACCATGTCTGTATCTTGAGGACGTTTTACAGGGGAAGGAACTCCGTTGAAATAACGGACAGGTCTTAAGCACACAAATAAATCCAGCTCTTGGCGAAGAGCAACGTTTAAAGAACGGATTCCTCCACCTACAGGAGTTGTTAACGGACCTTTGATCGCAATCATATACTCGCGTATCACATCAAGCGTTTCTTGAGGAAGCCATTCCCCAGTCTCTTTAAAAGCTTTTTCACCAGCAAGCACTTCTTTCCAAACGATTTTCTTTTCGCCATTGTATGCTTTTTCTACAGCTGCTTCCAGCACTTTTGACGCAGCTCTCCAAATATCAGGACCAGTGCCGTCTCCTTCAATAAACGGAATTATAGGATCATTTGGAACGTTTAAAGTACCATTTGTCATTGTAATTTTTTGACCTTCTGCCACAATCATTACCTCCTAAATATGTATTCTCTATTTGTGTATAAAAGCATGGCCATGCTTAACAGGGAAGAAAAAGGAATCCCTTTTCTATTTTACCTGTTAGCTGCGCTTTTCGATAGGGATAAATACTTGTTTTTCTGGTCCTGTATATTCCGCACGAGGACGAATCAATCGATTGTTTTCATATTGCTCTAAAATATGGGCTAACCATCCAGATGTGCGGCTTATTGCAAAAATCGGCGTAAATAAATCATGATCAATACCTAAGCAATGGTATACAGACGCTGAATAAAAATCAACATTCGGCGGTAAAGATTTTTCAGATGTTACGATTTCCTCAATTTTAGTTGACATTTCATACCATTTCGTTTCACCGGTGATTTCTGTTAGTCTGCGGGACATTTCTTTTAAATGTTTGGCACGAGGATCCCCTTTGCGATAAACTCGATGACCAAATCCCATAATTTTTTCTTTGTTTGCTAATTTTTCGCGAATGTAAGATTCTACATTTTCAGGTTCACCAATTTCTGTTAACATTCGCATAACGCGTTCGTTCGCACCGCCATGCAACGGTCCTTTCAATGCTCCAATTGCCGCAGTAATTCCGGAATAAATGTCCGAAAGCGTTGCCACACATACTCTTGCAGTAAATGTCGAAGCATTCAATTCATGGTCTGCATGAAGAACGAGCGCTTTGTTGAAGGCTTCAATGGAAGTTTGATCAGGTTCTTCACCTTTTAACATATATAAGAAATTAGCGGCAAAGCCTAAATCTGTTCTCGGTTGAACAGGCTCCAATCCTTTGCGGATGCGGGCAAAAGCAGCGACAATTGTAGAAATTTTCGCCTGCAATCGAATTGCTTTTCGATAATTTGCCTCATCAGACATGTTGTCCGCTTCTTCGTCATACAATCCAAGCAAAGATACAGCTGTTCTCAAAGCTGCCATCGGATGTACTTTATCAATCGGATAAGTTTTAAAATGTTCTAATATTTCATTCGGTATCGACGCATTCTCAGCAAGCTGCTTTCTTAATTCCTCTAATTGCTCCTTATTCGGAAGCTTTCGATGCCAAAGCAGGTAAACAACTTCTTCAAAGCTTGCGTTTTGAGCTAAATCGTCAATATTGTAACCAACATATGTCAATGTATCATCAATAATAGAACTTATTGATGAAGTTGTGGCTACCACGCCCTCTAGTCCACGCGTTGCTGTCATGGCTATCTCCCCTTTACATAAAATTTTCAACTGCAATTCAAATAGAAATAAACAAAATTCATAAAACTTTCATTTTTTCACAAAAAGAAAATGCTTTCATTTCTTTTGTGAAATATTTTTTATCAGTGAAATGATCACCAAACATATGAATTAAAAAATACACCTCTATTATAAACAATTATCAGACTTTTGTGAATCAGATAAATAAGATATTTTTTACGGAATTCTTTTTTTTAATAAAAAAATCTTATAGAATTGAATAAGAATTACTTATTTCAGCATAATAAATCTTTTATTGAATTATGGCCGAATAATATGGATCGTATGTTTATCAATCCATTTTTTTATGAATTGAATAAGAAAAGGCTTTACCCAATTTCTTGTGATTGGAAATAAAAGAAACAAACCGACGATATCCGAAATAAATCCCGGCGTCAATAGCATGATTCCTCCGACTAAAATAGCCATTGCATCCAAAATGGCATTGCTTGGAATGCGCCCATATTGAATTTCCTTTTGAAGATTTCGCACAGCCTGAATTCCTTGTTTTTTCGCCAAATAAGCCCCAACAAAGCCTGTTAAGATAATCAATAGCACAGTCGGAAGCACCCCGATCGTCTTTCCAGATAAAAGCAAAACCCCTATTTCACAAGCCGGTGCAACAATAAAAAAAATCAATAATGCTCGCATATGCTATCTCCTCCATATATAAAATACCCGTTCCCTACTCTTTACTATACAAAAGAGAGATGTAAAATACTCGTTTCTTAATCTTTACTATACAAAAAAAGAGAAGGAACTGAAATCCTTCTCCTTTCAATCAAAATTATAGAACGCTCGCATGTCCTTTATATATCATCCCTTGGATTGCATCCACAGTGACTTCCATACCATCCTTCAAAATTTCTGTTGCATTTTCTACCCCGACAATGACTGGAATGCCAAGGCTCAAACCGACTACGGCCGCATGGCACGTTAAGCCGCCTTCTTCCGTAACAAGTGCAGCTGCTTTTTCAATCGCTTCCATCATGTCTTTGTCGGTTCCATTCGTAACGAGAATTGAACCTTTCACCATTTTCTCAACAGCTTCTTTACTATTCTTTGCAACGATAACCTTTCCAAACGCCGATGCTCGTCCAATCCCTTGACCTTTTCCTAAAACATCGCCAACAACATGGACTTTCATCAGATTTGTGGAACCTGTTTCTCCTACAGGTACTCCGGCTGTAATAATCACTCGATCTCCATGTGTAATAATTCCAGTGTTTATAGATTCACGCACAGCTATGTCAAGCATTTCATCTGTTGTTGTAGCAATTTGTCCTATTGTTGGATGCACACCCCATACAAGGGCAAGCTTACGGCATACTTTACTGCTGGATGTTACTGCAATAATCGGCGCTTTTGGCCGATATTTCGAAATCATTTTGGCCGTATAGCCGCTGACTGTTGGCGTGATAATGGCCGAAACGTCCAAATTAATCGCCGTATAAGCTACTGATTGTCCAATTGCATTTGTGATCGTTGAATCAGCAACTTTCGTATGTTTCGTTAAGGCTTGGCGATAATCTAAAGCTTGTTCAACGCGGGAAGCAATTTTATGCATCGTCTCCACTGCTTCTACCGGATATAAACCGGCAGCTGTCTCGCCTGAAAGCATAATTGCATCGGTTCCATCAAAAATAGCGTTTGCTACATCGCTGGCTTCCGCCCGGGTAGGTCTTGGGTTTCGCTGCATCGAATCAAGCATTTGAGTAGCAGTAATAACAGGTTTTCCTAATTGATTGCATTTGCGAATCAGTTCCTTTTGGACAAGCGGAACATCTTCAGCGGGAATTTCTACTCCTAAATCTCCTCGAGCAACCATTAGCCCGTCGGAAACTTCCAAAATTTGATCAATATTGTCAACGCCTTCTTGATTTTCTATTTTCGGGATAATTTGAATATCGTCAGCTTGGTGTTCCTCCAACAGTTGACGAATTTCCAATACATCGGAAGCGCGGCGAACAAATGATGCAGCGATAAAATCGACTCCCTGCTCAATGCCAAACAAAATATCTTTTGCATCTTTCTCCGTAATTCCAGGAAGATTGACACTAACTCCAGGAACATTGACTCCTTTTTTATTTTTCAAAATTCCGCTGTTTAATACCTTCGTTTCAATTTCCTGTTTTTCTTTATCAATCTTTGTAACTTCTAAACCAATTAATCCGTCATCAAGCAATATTTTAGAACCAACGGAAACATCATTGATTAATCCTTTATATGTAACCGAAATTTTTTCTTTCGTGCCGACAACCTCTTCCATTGAAATAAGAAGGCGGGATCCTGCTTCTAATTGTATCTCCCCGTTTTCCATTGTATGCGTTCGAATCTCAGGGCCTTTTGTGTCCAATAATATTGCAACACTTTTGCCCAAGCGCTTCGCTGCCTCCCGAATGTTTTGAATTCTCGCTTTATGCTCCTCATGATCTCCATGCGAAAAATTGAGCCGTGCCACATTCATGCCGGCCTTAATTAGTTTTTCCAACATTTCGATGCTCTCGCTTGCAGGACCTATTGTACAAACAATTTTCGTTTTTCGCATAAATTGGCATACCTCCTAAACATTATGAAAACGATCCCATGTTCATACTTTATATAGAAAGTTCTTTTGAAAGCTTGTACATTGACTTATCAACCGTATGAGGCTGATCCAAAATTTCTAAAATGTCATGATCCACAAGCTGATTATTTTGGATGCCTACACATCGTCCGCCTTTACCATTAAGAAGCAGTTCCACCGCATAAGCGCCTAGTCTGCTTGCCAATACTCTATCAAATGCGGTAGGCGATCCGCCGCGTTGAATGTGGCCTAATACAGAAACACGCGTTTCAAAGTTTGTCATCTCTTTGATCTTTTGGCCTATTTCGACGCCGCTTCCCACACCTTCAGCGACAATAATAATACTATGTTTTTTCCCTCTTTCATGGCCTCGTTTTAATCGATCGATGATTTCCTCTATTTTGAAATCTGCTTCCGGAATTAAAATGGTTTCCGCACCTCCGGCAAGCCCGGACCATAAAGCGATGTCACCGGCATCCCGCCCCATTACTTCTATTACGTATGTACGCTCATGGGAGGTAGCTGTATCACGAATTTTATCAATTGCTTGTATCACCGTATTAAGTGCTGTATCAAAACCGATCGTATAGTCAGTTCCAGGTATGTCATTGTCGATGGTGCCCGGCACCCCAACGCATGGATATCCATGTTCAGTCAACTTTCTTGCGCCCATGTAGGAGCCGTTTCCGCCAATAACGACAAGACCTTCAATCCCGAATTTCTTCAATTGTTCAATTCCTTTTTTTTGTCCTTCGATTGTTTTAAATTCTTCGCACCGTGCCGTATAGAGCATCGTTCCACCGCGATGAATGATGTCACCTACTGAACCAAGTTCAAGCTTTTGAATTTTTCCCGAAATAAGACCTGAGTAACCATTATAAATTCCATAAACTTCTAATCCATGAAAAATTCCTTTGCGGACAACGGCACGAATTGCAGCGTTCATACCAGGAGAATCGCCGCCGCTCGTTAAAACGCCGATTTTTTTCATAATTTCACCTCTCTTGGACTGCTCAAACAAAGCTTACATAAAATAATGATCATATTATCTGATAATCGCTGAGCATAGTAAGCTTAGAATAGTTAAATTCTTTATTATTATACACAAAAAGAAGCGATGCGAAAGATAAAAATAAAAAAATAACGTGCGGCTCCATCAAGGAGCGCACGTTACTGCGTATTTGTCACTTGTTCGTCAATAACGGCCCCAATACTTTTAAATTTTTCGTACCGATGCCTGATCAGCTCTTCTCCGCTCATATTGGTCAATTCTTTTAATGATCGTTTTAAAGCCTGTTCAATGTGTTTAGCTTGCAATTGGACATCCCTATGTGCCCCGCCTTTTACTTCCGGAATGATATCATCAATAACACCAAGCTCTTTTAAATCTTGGGCAGTGATCTTCATTGTTTCTGCCGCTTTTTTAGCTAAGCCGGCATCCTTCCATAATAGGGCGGCAGCCCCTTCGGGAGAAATAACTGAATAAGTAGAATTTTCCAACATATATATATGATTTCCTACTCCTAATGCTAATGCGCCGCCGCTTCCCCCTTCTCCAATGACAATACATATAATTGGAACAGAAAAACCGGCCATTTCAAACAAATTTCTGGCAATTGCTTCACTTTGTCCCCGCTCTTCTGCAGCTTTTCCTGGGTAAGCTCCTTTTGTATCGATAAACGTAATAATAGGGCGGTTAAACTTGTTCGCCTGTTTCATAAGGCGCAATGCTTTACGGTAACCTTCAGGATGCGGCATACCAAAATTTCTTCGGATATTGTCTTTCGTATCTTTTCCTCTTTGCTGCCCGATTACCGTTACAGGGAACCCATGAAATTTTGCAACGCCTCCTACAATCGCTTCGTCATCACCAAAATATCTGTCTCCGTGGCATTCGAAAAAATTTTCAAATAACAGCTCAATATAATCAAGCGTTGTAGGGCGATTCGGATGGCGTGCGATTTGGACGCGATTCCACGGGGAGAGGTGATCATATATTTCCTTTTCTAAATTTTTTAGTCTTGTTTCCAGCTTTTCAATTTCAGCCGACAAATCTACATCCGCTGTTTTTGTAAATTCCTTTAATTCATGAATTTTTTTCTTTAATTCTATAATCGGCTTTTCAAATTCCAGTTCTCCTACCAATCTACATCCCCCTTTGCTTGGTGTATATCCAAGAGGTTGATTAACGTATCCCGCAGTTGGTGGCGGTGCAATACAGAATCAAGCTGCCCATGCTTCAGCAGAAATTCAGCAGTTTGGAAATCTTCCGGAAGCTCTTCTCTGATCGTTTGTTCTATGATTCTGCGCCCTGCAAAACCGATTAATGCACCAGGCTCGGCAAAATTGTAGTCACCTAAAGAAGCGAAGCTAGCCGATACTCCCCCTGTAGTCGGATGGGTCATAACCGAAATAATGAGTCCGCCTTCATCGCTGAATAATTTTAAAGCAGCGCTAGTTTTCGCCATCTGCATTAAACTGAGGACGCCTTCTTGCATACGAGCACCGCCTGAAGCTGTGAAAATAATAAAGGGGATGTTTTTTTTCTTCGCTTTTTCAATTGCCCTTGTAATTTTTTCGCCAACTACCGAACCCATGCTCCCCATGCGAAAACTTGCATCCATAACGGCAATCACTACTGGAAATCCGCCGATTGTTCCTTCGCCTGTCACGACAGCTTCATTTAGCTTCGTTTTCTCTTTGTCTTTTTCTAGCTTTTCTAAATACCCTTCAAAATTAAGAGGGTTTTCAGAACGCATATCGCTGTCATATTCTAAAAAGCTGCCATGATCTAAAAGGCTGGCAATTCTTTCTCTCGCTCCCATTTGAAAATGGTAGCCGCAGTTGTTGCACACTTTTAAATTTTTTTCAATTTCTTTTGAGTACATAATCTTTTTACATTTTGGACATTTTGTCATAATACCTTCAGGAACATCATATTTTGCATGTCCGGAAGGGATCGATGCATATTTTTTCTTTTTTGAAAAAATGTTTTTTATCAAAATAGAACCTCCCTTTTTGGCTGAATAATGTCTTCATTGCAAGGGATGACACCTTCAATCAATCTTAAATCTTCCGGATCTTCTTCCTATATCTTTTGAGAGGTATTCAAATATTATAAATATATCATATTTTTCTTTCTCCCAACAGCAGAGAAGAGAGGTTTCTCATTCTTTCGCCATTTGTAGCCGCTTTTATTTTCCAATAATAGCAAGCTTTCTTGTTTTTTCCGCAACTTCTTCCGGATCTACTTTTATGCGTGCAACACCTGTTTCCATTGCCGTTTTCGCAACAGCTGCAGCAACACATGGTGCAACCCTAGGATCAAACGGCGCCGGAATAACATAATCAGGACGAAGCTCATCTTCCTTAATAAGAGAAGCAATCGCTTCAGCAGCAGCCATTTTCATCTGTTCATTTATATGTGTTGCTCTTACATCCAATGCTCCACGGAAAATCCCTGGAAATGCTAAAACGTTATTCACCTGGTTAGGGAAATCTGAACGTCCTGTTCCAATGACTTTTGCTCCAGCTTCTTTCGCATCGTCAGGCATAATTTCCGGATCTGGATTGGCCATAGCGAAAATGATCGGATTATCCGCCATTAATTTTACCATTTCTTTTGTTAGGGCTCCTGCGACTGACACACCGATAAAAACATCCGCTCCTTCGATTACATCGGCCAAAGAGCCCTCTAAGCGATCATGATTTGTATATTTAGCCACTTCAGCTTTTATGCTGTTCATTCCGTAAGGGCGTCCGTCGAAAATGGCTCCTTTTGAATCGCACAAAATAATGTCACGAACACCATAGCGATATAATAATTTTATAATAGCTATTCCAGCCGCTCCTGCTCCGTTTGCGACAACTTTAATATTTGACATCTCTTTGCCGACCAGCTTCAACGCATTTAATAAACCAGCGACAGTTACAATGGCGGTTCCGTGTTGATCGTCATGGAAAATCGGAATGTTCGTTTCCTTTTTTAAACGCTCTTCAATTTCGAAGCAATTTGGTGCGGCAATATCTTCCAAGTTTATGCCGCCAAAAGTCGGCTCAAGAAGCTTTACTGTCTCAATAATTTTTTCCACATCTGTCGTATCTATACAAATCGGGAATGCATCGACACCTGCAAAGCTTTTAAATAAAACAGCTTTTCCTTCCATGACAGGGAGAGCTGCCTCCGGTCCGATGTTTCCAAGCCCTAAAACGGCTGTTCCATCAGAGACAACCGCCACCATATTCCCCTTCATCGTATACTCATACACTTTGCTTTTATCATCATAAATTGCCTTGCACGGCTCAGCCACTCCAGGAGAGTATGCTAAACTTAAATCTTTTGCATTTCTTACCGGAATTTTTGATTTTGTTTCAAGTTTTCCCTTCTGAACACTATGAATATGTAATGCTTCTTCTCTTAATGACAACCTTTATCACTCCTTAACAACATGGATAATCGTCAAAATGGAAAGACCACTTTTTAGATATTTCTAAAATATTATACATGCAATCCGTTGTAAAGAAAAAGACATGTTTATTCTCTCAAGGCGACATTCCTTTCTCCGAGCAATGCCCGCAATCGATTCAAACATTGTTCAGACGGTTGTACACCAAATGTTTCGGGAAGCTTGACCGCTTTCTTTTTTCGTTCATGGTAAATAAATACAGGTATGCTGCCTGGATAATCCTGCAATACTTTTTTTATTTCGAGAAGCTTTTGTTTCTCTGATGCTTCATCTGCAATTTTTAAAAATAAAGCACGCTGCCGTTTAAATTCCGAGATGTCTTTTACGTCTTGAATTATATATTGAACATGTTCATTTCTAATTTCCGGTTTTCCGGTCAACAAATAAACATTCCCTTTCTTTATTTTTCCGCTGAACTTTGCGTATTCATTAGGAAACAAGACCGCTTCTACATCCCCGCTTTGATCGCTTATATTGAGAAAAGCCATCGCCTGGCCGCTTTTTGTGCGAATTGCCTTTACGTTTGTCACATACGCGCCCACATGAACTTTTTTTTCAATCCATTGGGATAAATCCATTAATCGAACTGCCCCCAGCTGCTTCAAAACCGAATCGTAAGGCTGAATCGGATGGCTTGATAAATAAAATCCTAATGTTTCCTTTTCGAATTTTAATTTTTCTTCAATGGTGAACGGTTCTACTTCCACATACTTTGGTTTAATCGCAGCAAGATCGTCAAGCGGAAAAACGATTTGCTCTTTTTCATCCATTTTGAATAATTCTGCATGCTCGAGCGCAACATCTATACTAGCAAGCAACGTTGCCCGATCTTGCCCAAAATCATCCATCGCGCCAGAAAAAATGAGCGCTTCTATTGTTCGGCGATTGACTGCCTTTGAAGACATCCTGATACAAAAATCAAACAAATCTTCAAAAGGCTTCTTTTTTCTTTCTTTTGCAATTTCTTTCATGGCGGCAATGCCAACATTTTTAATCGAGGCAAGTCCGAATCGGATAGATCCGTTTTCCACTAAAAAAGAAAAACCGCTTTTATGAATGGACGGTGGCAGGATTGTAATTCCCATTTCTGAAGCTTCTCGAACATATTGCGCTAATTTTTCTTGATTTCCTCCGATGCTCGACATTAACGCAGCCATAAAATATAAAGGATAGTGGGCTTTTAAATAAGCAAGCTGATAGGCAATCATGCTGTAGGCAACAGCGTGGCTGCGGTTAAAACCGTAGTTGGCAAATTTAACAATGAGATCGTATACTTTATTCGCGGTTTTTTCGTCGTATCCTTTTTTTAAACAACCTATAATAAAGCGATTTCTGTTTTCATCCAAAATCGTTTTAATTTTTTTGCCGACGGCTCGTCTCAACAGGTCTGCTTCCCCTAACGAAAAACCGGCCATTTTCGCTGCGATTTCCATTATTTGCTCTTGATACACAATGACTCCGTATGTCTTTTCTAAAATAGGCTGCAAATCTTTATGCAAATATTCTACCGGCATCCGGCCGTGCTTCCGTTCGATATAGACAGGAATGTTTTCCATCGGTCCTGGACGATACAAAGCATTAACCGCAACCAAATCTTCCAAATTAGTAGGTTTTAGCTTTTGTAAAACTTTCCTCATTCCTTCTGACTCAAATTGGAACACACCTGTCGTATTTCCTTCCGATAAAAGGGAAAACGTTTTTTCATCATCATAATTTGTAAAGTGAACAGAGAGCTTTGTTCCCTCGTAACGTTCAATTAAACGTTTGATATCTTCTATTAACGTTAAATTTCGCAGACCTAAAAAATCGATTTTCAACAGCCCGATTTCTTCTAAAAAATCCATTGAATATTGTGTTAAATATATATTGTGATGACCATTTTGAATCGGAATGACTTCAGTCAGCGGATAATCGCTTAGCACCACTCCCGCAGCATGCGTCGATACATGGCGTGGCAAGCCTTCCAGCTTTAAAGCCGTTTCAAAAATTTCCTTTCCTTTTTCCATTGAATGAAGGATGTTTCGAAATGCTGCCGATTGTTCAAATGCTTCTCTTAAAGTAATTCCAAGCTTTGAAGGTATGTGCTTTGCGAGCACATCCACCTCTTTATTCGAAGCTCCAAGCGCTTTTGCCACATCTCGAATAGCAGCTTTGGCCGCAAAAGTACCGAAAGTGATGATTTGAGCCACATGCCCTTTTCCGTATTTTCGCGCAACATATTCAATCATTTCATCCCGTCTTGTATCCGGAAAATCAATATCGATATCTGGCATAGAAACACGTTCAGGATTTAAAAAACGCTCAAACAATAGATTATAGCGAATTGGATCTACATTCGTAATATCTAGTACATATGCCACTAAAGAGCCGGCTGCTGAACCGCGGCCTGGACCGGTTACAATACCTTTTTCATGCGCGTATTTCATAAAATCCCAAACGATTAAAAAATAATCGCTAAAATTCATTTTTTTTATAACAGACAGCTCATACGAAAGCCTTTTGACATACTCGTCCGAAGGGGATGTTACTTTTTTTCTTAATCCTTCAAAGCACAGCTGTTCAAGAAAATCATCGCTGCTCAATCCTCCAGAAAAGGGGTATTTGGGCAATTTTGTTTTGCCTAATTCTATTTCAACATGGCATTCGGAGGCGATCCGAACAGTATTCTCAATGGAATCAGGAAAGTTCGCGAAATTGTTTATCATTTCCGCCGGGGATTTTAAATAATATTCGGAAGCAAACGCTGCGTCTTGTTCTTCTACAGTCGTTCCGTCTTTAATCGCCAGCAAACAGCGGTGTGCAAATGCATCATCCTTTTCAACATATAAAACATCGTTCGTTGCGACAATCGGAACTTTGATCGTTTCTCTCAGCTCCGCAATTTTTTCATTTAATTGCTGCTCTTCCGGCAAGCCGTGATTTTGTACGGATATGTAAAAAGAATTTGGATCGAGCATGCTTTGAAAAAACTCCACCGCTTTTCCTGCCTCTGCAATCTGTCCGTTTATAAGCAGCTGCTCAATCAAGCCTTGTCTGCCAGGTGTGATCACAAAAAGATCCCTGCTGTATTGTTTAAAAAAAGAAAGCGGAAGTCCTTTCGGAAACTTTGTTTGCAGCAAACTGCTTAATTTAAGCAAATTGCGGTATCCGCTGTTATTTTTAGCAAGCAAAACAAAAGGATACGGTTCGTTTTTTATGATAACGGTAGCAGTTAAACCGAAAATCGGTTTAATCCCGTGTTCTTTACAAATTTTATAAAAAGAGATCGCTCCATACATGACATGATGGTCTGTCAAGGCTAGAGCTGTTTGACCAGTTTTTTTCGCATGGCGGACAAGCTTGTCCAATCCAGCAGCACTAGCCAGCAAACTATAGGCGCTCTTCACTTGTAGGTGAACAAAAGGCAATGAAGACCCCACCTTTTTTCAATGATTTCTTAAAACAATTATAGTCATTGTTTTCAATGAAAGACAAACTTCATACTTTCATCTTCCCATCCATATACATATAAAGAAAGAGAATAAACCAAGCCTTTTCACTGCTTGCTGAAACCGGCTATTTAGCAAGTTTATTATAATCATATTTCCCCAATGAACGGAAGAAAGGATGGTGGAAGCTCAATGGAAACAGATACTTTTATTGCAACCTTTATTAAAGTGTATTTTATTGCGTTAGGAGTCATTTTCGGCGGCTCGTTAATCGGCGGTATTGGCGCATATATTACAGGCGATGCTCCTCTCACCTCCATTTTCAGAATGGCAAACAAATTGAAAATTTGGGCTCTTGTTGCAGCTATTGGAGGGACGTTTGATGCGTTTTACAGCTTTGAACGAGGGATTTTTGAAGGAGCGACAAAGGACATTGTGAAACAGATTTTGTTAATCATTTCCGCCATGGGCGGTTCTCAAACAGGCTGGCTCTTAATCTCTTGGTTCACACAGGAGCATGTTTCGCAATGAGAATCCCGCCTTATTATAAAAAGCCTTCATGGCAGCGTTTTTTTGCCGGAGTTGCCGTAGGAGCTCTTATTAGCTGGGGGTTTTTTCTATATTCCTTTGGCTATTACCAAGAAAAACAAGTAAAAATCATTTCAACACAGCAAGAAACGATCGAACAATTAAAAAACGACATTCAAATTTGGCAGAGGGATTACAAAGAGCTAAATAAGAGAAACTTAGAATTATTGACTGTACAGGATGTCAAAATCGAAATTAAAAATGCGGAAAAATATAAGCTGGATGAATTAATGAAATATTCGATTGAAAATACGATCAAAAACGATTTAGCTGATTTAATTGCAAAAGATATTGACAGTGTTGTGAAAACAAGGCATTTAATTGCCAAAACGATTGAAAATAGAAAATATAAAATAGATGACAAAGAATACAACGCTACTGTCGTGGAGCTTGTCATTACACCGACCATTATTGTTGAAGTAGAATTGAAATTGAGCAAATAATAATGCCAACTTTTCTCCTATTACCTATTATGAGGAGGGAAAAAACGCCCTCCTTAAGATGTTTTACATAAAGCGACCAGCTCTTGAATGATTTGATCCGCAGTTTCCCAGCTGTCGATCGTAGCTCCGGCCGCAAGCGGATGGCCTCCGCCTTTAAAGCGTTTTGCAAGCTCATTGATCACGATTCCCTTCGAGCGGAATCTGACCCGAATTTCGTTGTTTTCCTCGACAAACAGCACCCACGCCTTGATCCCTTCAATATTTCCTAAAGCACCGACGAGCTGTGAAGCTTCGGAAGGAGTGACGCGGTATTCGTCCAATAGTTCTTTAGGAAGCTTTATATAAGCGGCCCCTGAATCAGTCAAAACGAAATTTTGCAGGACGTAACCGTTCAGCTTCGCCACATTAAGTTTCGTTTTATACATTTCGTCGTATATTTGCGTAAATGAAAACCCATAGTCTATAATCTCGCTTGCATATTGGAACGTTTTTTTCGTCGTATTTGAAAACAAAAATCTTCCTGTATCCCCAACAATTCCGGCATAAATGAGACTGGCTGCTTTTTTCGATAACGTTAAGCCTTGATCTTTGCCAAATAGATAAAATTCATAAATCATTTCGCTGACAGAGCTGGCAGATGTGTCTACCCAGACTATATCTCCATAAGGATCTTCATTTGGATGATGATCGATTTTGATCAATTTTTTCCCTTTATCATATCTTTGATCGCAAATTCGTTCTTGGTTAGCTGTGTCACATACGATGACGAGCGCTTCTTGATAGACGTCATCTTGAATTTCATCCATTTTGTACAAAAACGTTAAAGAAGGCTCATCGTTGCCGACTACATATATGTTTTTTTCAGGAAACGATTCTTTTAACAATTCCGCAAGCCCGCACTGAGAACCGTATGCATCAGGATCCGGCCGGACATGTCTATGTATAATAATCGTATCGAATGCTTTTATTTCATTTAAAATCTGTTGTTTCATTTCAGCTCTCCTTTATCATCATAAATGTTTTATTTCATCATTTACTAATGGTAAAATGATAATCGATACTTAGATGGAGGTTGACATCATGCCTGTTTTAGCTATCCTAACGGTCATTTCTTTATCTTTTTATGTTTTTTACAAAATCAAATATTTTCGCACGAAACGTCCGATGGAAAGAAGCTGGATTTCATCTAAATCTAGCATTTCTCTAGGGTTGTTTGTCTTCTTTTTCGGATTAAACCAAATGTTTTTAAACCGATCCACTGTTGCGCTCATCGTCGGTGTTGTTTTTATTATAACAGGTTGTCTGAGCATTTGGGCAGGATATAAAGCTTACAAATATTATTTGCCTTTGGCAATCAAAGAAAGCGAAAATGCCCGCTAAGAAAATTATATGGGAGAGACTGTCCTTATTTTTCAGACAGTCTTTTTTTAATTACGATCCATGATTTGCACCATTAACATAGCTTTGCCGACTAAAGTGTTTTCGTGGAATACTTCCACATCAATTTTCCCGAATTTTCGACCCACGTCTAATATTTTCGGATGAATTTCAATCATACTTTCCATTTGAACAGGTTTCAAAAAATAAATCGTCATATTCTCAACGACAAGCTCGCCTTTCTTTTTCTGTCTCAAATGATAATTGGCCGCTTCTGTAACTAGAGTTGTGAAGGCACCGTATGAAATGGTACCGAACTGGTTTGTCATTTGCGGTGTTACTTCACATTTAAAAATGTTTGATTCTTTTGCTTCATCAGAAAGATTGATCATCTGCCTCGTGATGATGTCATCAATTTTTTCACCTGTGTGCGGCTGCCGTTCAATTGAATGGAGAGCCTTTAAAACGTCCTGTCTGGAAATCATACCTGATAGGCGGCCGTTTCCGTCCACAACAGGCAATACTTCAATTCCTTCCCAAACCATTATTTGCGCAGCTGAAGCGACAGATGTTTTTCCTGTAACGGTTATCGGACTTTTTGTCATCACTTTTTCAATGGATGTTTTTCGATCTGACGTCATAATATCCTTTGCCGTGACAATTCCAACAACCTTCAAACCTTGATCAATGACCGGGAATCGTCCGTGTCCAGTTTGCCGGTTGTATTCAAACCAGCGTTCAATCGGATCATTCGGGGTTAACGTGACAGTTTTTTCTAATGGGGTCAAAATGTCTTCCACTAACACGATTTCCTTTTTGATCAGCTGGTCATATATCGCTCTGTTTATCATCGTAGCCACTGTAAAAGTATCGTAGCTAGTTGATATTATCGGGAGCTCGAGCTCATCCGCCAGTTTTTTTACATAATCATCTGTGTCAAATCCCCCGGTTATTAAAACGGCGGCACCTGCTTCCAAAGCCGACTGCTGAGCTTTTGTCCTGTTGCCGACAATGAGCAAGTTTCCAGCACCTGTATATCTCATCATCGCTTCCAATTTCATGGCGCCGATAACGAATTTATTTAATGTTTTATGAAGACCGGCCCTGCCGCCTAACACTTGTCCGTCGACAATATTGACAACCTCCGCAAATGTCAGCTTTTCAATATTGTCTTTTTTCTTTTTTTCAATTCGAATGGTGCCGACCCTTTCGATTGTGCTGACAAAGCCTTTATTTTCCGCATCTTTAATCGCACGATAGGCAGTTCCTTCACTGACATTCATAACTTTGGCAATTTGTCTGACAGAAATTTTATCTCCGACGGGCAGAGACTCAATATAGTTCAAAATTTGTTCATGCTTTGTCGCCAATTTCTTCCCTCCTTTTAAGTTACATGATTGGCAAATTCTTCAAACATTTACTTATTTTTTCCTAAAATTTATTGTTTAACAAACAAATGCTTTGAACTCATAATACGTAAAATGAACGGCTAAAAGCCGTCCATCAACAATCTCACAGTTCGATTGTTTCTCCTGGTTTCAATAGGAGACCGACACCGTCTGGAAGCTTGGAAACAAAATCTTCAGGGTTTTGCTGGATCACTGGGAACGTGTTGTAATGAATCGGCACGACTTTTTTAGCTCGAATCCATTCTGCTGCTGTAAGAGCATCCTCCGGCCCCATTGTATAATTATCGCCAATCGGCAAAAAGGCTAAATCAATTTCATTGCGTTCTCCAATTAATTTCATATCAGAAAACAATGCTGTATCGCCTGCATGATAAATCGTTTTGTCCTCAGCTGTCAACAAAATTCCTGCTGGCATGCCAGTATACACAATATTTTGGTTATCTTCCGTATAGCTGGAGCCATGGAAAGCCTGAGTCAGCTTTACTTTTCCAAACTCAAACACGTATGCTCCCCCGATGCTCATTCCATGGGTTTTAATCCCTTTCCAGCTCAAGTATGTAGCCAGCTCTGCAATCGCCACGACTAACGAATCATTTCTTTTTGCAATCTCAACCGTATCCCCTACATGATCATTATGGCCGTGTGTCAACAAAATGACATCTGCTTTCACATCTTCAACCTTCAAATCGGTTTGCCCGTTCCCATTAATGAACGGATCAATGATAATGTTTTTCCCATTTGTTTCAATTTGAACGATGGAATGACCGTGAAAGGAAACCTTCATAAAAAACCCCCTCCTTTTTGAATCTACTTTCATTTTACTGGAAACTTATGCTTTTGAAAACGTTTTATCATTATTGATGAAATCGATGAATGACATTAGCAGCTCCCGTCGCTTCAATTATGGCGCCTGTAATAAAATCTGACTGTTCATCGCACAAAAAGGTTATAATTCTTGCGATATCTTCTCCTGTACCTGATCTTCCAATCGGCGTGTTCACGTCAATATGCTTTCTAGCTTCTTCAATGGTCGCCTCTTTCATTTCCGCCGTAATGTTTCCTGGACAAACCATATTTGCTGTGATGCCGTTTTCCGCCTCTTCAATAGCAATCGTTTTTGTCAAAGAGACTAGTCCGGTCTTAGCCGCGCTGAACGCCGAGCGGTGAAGCCAGCCTGAAGCATCCCCGGCACCTTGGAAGCCGTAGGTAATGATTCGGCCATACTTTTGTTTCCTCATAATCGGGATTGTTCGTTTCACTAAATGAAACACCGAGCTTAAATTTCCTTCAATCATTTCATACCATTCCTGATCAGAATAATCAGCAAGCTTTTTCCTCTCAAATATATACGGACCCGCATTATTAACTAAACAGTCAATACGGCCAAAGCACTGATAAGTTTGATCAATCAGCCGAATTAAATCTTCCTTTTTCGTCACATCACATCGTATAAACAGCAAACGGTCGCGCATAGAAGCATATTTTTCCTGCAGTTGTTCAACTCCTGTTTGATTATTGTGATAACTGACCGTCACGCTGTACCCCTTTTCCAAAAATAATTCGGTCACCTTTCTTCCAAGACCTCTTGAGCCTGCCGTAACAATTGCATGGCGCACCCATCAATTCCTCCCTTTATTTACTACAATCATTTTACAATAATTTTTTAAAATGCAAAAACGGAATAGCTTCCACGATTTTTATCAGCAAGAGGTTGGAATGCAAGTGCAAGGCGGCCTTTCCATACAAAAAAGCGGGCACAATGAGTACCCGCCTGTTTCAGCTTATGCGCAGAAGACTGATTTTTCATTTAATGTCTTTATTCAATTAAAACAAATGGAGTTGGATTTATATAATCGCCTTTGCTTTATTGATTTGCTCCTTTACTTCCTTAAATCCGGTTCCACCTAAGCTGTTTCGTTTGTTGACCGCTTCGTATGGGTTCAGAACTTCATATACATCATTTTCAAACAGAGAGGATGCTTCCTTATACTCTTCTAATGGCAAGTCAAGTAAATAGATTCCTTTTTGAATGCATTTATATACAAGTTTTCCGACTACTTCATGAGCTTCGCGGAAAGGAAGACCTTTTTTCGCCAAATAGTCAGCGAGTTCAGTAGCGTTTGAAAAATCCTGCTTCACCGATTTTTCCATCTGCTCTTTATTTACTTTCAGCGTTTCGATCATTCCCGTCATAATTTGCAAACAGCCCTCTACTGTTTTTACAGTATCGAACATGCCCTCTTTATCTTCCTGCAGGTCTTTGTTATAGGCAAGAGGGAGACCTTTTAAAACCGTCAGCAAACCGACGAGATTGCCGACGACGCGGCCGCTCTTCCCTCGAATTAATTCCGCCATATCCGGATTTTTCTTTTGTGGCATTATGCTGCTGCCGGTCGAATAAGCGTCATCCATTTCAACGAACTGGAATTCCTGCGAGCACCATAAAATTAATTCTTCGCAAAATCTTGAGAGATGAATCATCAACAGCGAGCTGTTGCTCATAAATTCAACAATAAAATCCCTGTCGCTCACCGCATCCAGGCTGTTTAAATATACTTCATCGAAGCCTAAAAGCTCAGCCGTATATTTCCGGTCAATCGGAAAGGTTGTCCCAGCTAATGCGGCAGCGCCAAGCGGACTGATATTAATCCGTTTCAAAGATTCTGTAAATCTAGATTTGTCACGCTCAAGCATCCAAAAATAAGCCAATAAATGATGGGCAAATGAAACCGGCTGCGCCCGCTGCAAATGTGTATATCCCGGCAAAATCGTCTCAATATGCTGTTCAGCTTTGTTTACAAGCGCTTTTTGCAATTCTCTGATCAGTTCCACAATGGCTTCAACATGTTTTTTTAAGTATAGATGCATATCGGTCGCCACTTGGTCGTTGCGGCTTCTTGATGTATGCAGCTTTCCACCGATCGGTCCGATTTCATCTATTAACATTTTTTCAATGTTTAAATGAATATCTTCATATTGAACGGAGTATTCAAGCTCCCCATTTTTTGCTTTTTCCAAAAGACGGTGCAGCCCTTTTTCAATCGCTTCTCCTTCCTCTTTTGTTAAAATGCCGCACTTGGCAAGCATTTTAACATGGGCGAGGCTCCCTTGAATGTCTTCCTCTACGAGCTGTTTGTCAAACGTGATCGACGCATTGAATTCGTCGACCCATGCTTCGGGCGTCTTTTGAAAACGGCCGCCCCAAAGTTTTTTCATATTGTCACCTTCTTGTTTTTCACGATGCTGTTCACCGCTGTTGGAAGGCCGAACAGTTTAATAAAGCCGACTGCTGCTTCATGATCAAATGAATCTTCTTGCGTGTAGGTGGCCAGCTTTTCATCATAAAGAGAGTACGGAGATTTTCTTCCTTCAACAATTGCGTGCCCTTTATACAATTTTACGCGCACTGTCCCTGTTACATATTTTTGAGTTTCTTTCAAAAATGCTTCCAATGCGCTTTTCAGCGGAGAGAACCAAAGACCGTTGTAAATAAGCTCGGCAAGCTTTTGTTCGATCAGCGGTTTAAAATGCGCTACTTCTTTAACCTGTGTTAAATCTTCCAATTCTTTATGCGCTTTGATTAATGTCATAGCCGCAGGGCATTCGTACACTTCGCGCGATTTAATGCCGACAAGTCTGTTTTCCACATGATCGATTCTGCCGACGCCATGTTTTCCAGCGAGCGCATTCAGCTTCAAAATAAGTTCATCTAACTGCATTCTTTGACCGTTCACTGCTACCGGTACGCCTTGTTCAAATTCAATTTCGATGATGTCCGCTTCATCCGGTGCATTTTCAATGGAAGAAGTCAGTTCATAGGCATCCTCAGGCGGTGCAGCCCATGGATCTTCTAAAACTCCGCATTCATTGCTTCTTCCCCATAAGTTTTGATCGATGGAATATGGGCTGTCAAGATCAATCGGAATTGGAATGTCATGCTGTTTCGCATATTCAATTTCCTCTTCACGCGACCATTTCCATTCCCGAACAGGTGCCAAAACCTCCAGCTCAGGATTTAACGCTTTTATGGAAACTTCAAAGCGCACTTGGTCGTTTCCTTTTCCGGTACAACCGTGAGCAACTGCGACAGCGCCGGTCTTTTCCGCTATTTCCACTAATTTTTTGGCAATGAGCGGTCTTGAAAGAGCGGAAACAAGAGGATATTTACCTTCATAAAGGGTGTGTGCCTGAAGGGCGATCAACGCATATTCTTCCGCAAACTCTTTTTTCGCATCTATAATATAAGATTGTACAGCACCGACTTTTAGTGCTTTTTCTTTAATAAACTCTAAATCCTTCCCTTCCCCAACGTCCAGACAGCAGGCAACGACGTCATATCCTTTTTCTTGCAGCCACTTGATGGCGACAGATGTATCTAAACCTCCAGAATAGGCCAATACTACTTTTGGTTTTGACATGTTCATTCTCCTCTCCGATGTATACAAAATGAATAAAAATACTTTTTTATTCATAAAAATGCAATCATTAATTAAAAATGTAACAGTTTTGCTGACTTTTTTCAATAGTTTTTTTAAAAAAGCATTATTTGTTTATGATATAATTTGCATAATAAAAAATGGAGGAATGGAAATGTTTGAATATAACGAAAGATTGGGGATTCCTCTTCCTGCATTCAGCAAGCATTGGGAGGAATATCCAAAAGAGGTTCAACAGCAAATTTTATCGGATTGGGAATGTATACGTGGACAAATCCCTGACCGCATTAAACATTTAGAAGCGATAATAAATAAAAAGCAAGAGCAGTTGAATGACGAAGAGGATTTTGATCTTTCGTGCAGACTAAATGAAGAAATCAGTGAGATTGCTTCCATCATCAATGATTTATGGCTTTGGTACCGGATTGATCCGCATATAACAAAAGCTTGAGAAATTATATTTTCATCTCAAGCTCATCCCTTCATAATGATGTCTATATTGATAAAATTTATGTGCAAACTCAATGGCCACTTTCATAGAACGATAGCGAATGCCGCCTCCGATCATTAAGCTTAAAATCGGTTTTCCCCGAATTGTTTTATATTTGAATGTTTGCACGGCAATGCATTTTAAGATTTGGTTTACAGTTTGATGGTTGACAAATGGTTCGTTCTGCTCATAAAAATAAGCATCATCTCCATTTTGTAATTCCTCTTTTAATTGATTCCACGCTTCAAATTTTAAATGTTTCGGCATTAAAGAGCTGTGAAAAACCTTTAGAGACAGCATCATTTCATAAGGTGACGAAACTTCATAACCATACGCAAGAGATAATGTTTGCACAGCCCGCATATGAAAAATTATTTGCAGCACAATATCTGCACTTAGCGAAAAAACACCACCGGAAGATGCGATTCCTCCTTGAATAAAGGAATACAGCCGCTGCTTCGCCATTTCCTTCTCAGCCAATTGATAGCATTCTTCTAAAGGGAGCTTTTTTAAATCAGTGATCGTTTGAACTTGATCGGAAATAACACGTGCAAATGAGAGGATCCGCTTCCGTGTTTCTGAATAGAAGATCGAGCTTTGCAAAATCGAATGCATATGAAACAAAACGTAATCGACCTTCTCAAACATTTCTTTTTGAATATGCTCAGGAAGGTCATTCAATCTTGTTTCCAGCCATTTGTCAAATGGAAGCGTGCATTTACATGCACATTTTTCCAACTCTTCCTCCCAGCATTTCATTTGATTTACCCAGCTTTCTTCCAAAATGGCCCCCAAAAATGCACCGCCTTCCTTTTTAAACAAATGCTCGCAAATATACAATGATATTATATCACGGAATTGATATAACTCTTAAGAGTCGAGCATTGATAAAATCCAATCCTTTACATCTATCATCCGATTATACTTCGGCAATCGCTCTGTCCCTGAAACGATGATTGCTGCTAAAGAGTCATGCTGGTGTAAACCGCCATGACTCGCACCGCCCACATGCACTGGAGATGACCCGTACTTGAATTCAAAGCCAGGATAAGCGCTAATCATAAGAAATTGTCCTTTATGTGACAAAGCGGCTGCATGTAATCTTGCCAGCGCATCCGGATATTCCCCATACTTAATTCGGCTTCCTTCCGTGAAAATATCCAACACTTCAATGTCTCCGTTTAAAGTCCACATACTTCCATACGGATCTTCCCATTGACCTCCTTTTTTAAACATCAGCATTCCTTCCCGCCGCCCTGAAACAACTTTTATTTTTTCCTCTTCTTCCCGCCAAGCGATGACATCGATGCGTGCATCTGTTTTCAAAATGTTTGCAATTTCTTCAAGCGAATGGTTCGGCTGTAATAAATATACGAACGCCATGCGTTGATTGACCGCAAGTACGAGATCATCATCCTTCCGTACACCTTTTGACAGCTTGGTAATACGATATGGGCTGAGTAGCTTTTCTAAATGGATCAGAGGATTTTGATTTCTCGGGCGGACAACCGCTTGGCCGTTATCGCCCATAATGATCCAAACATTGTTCTTCAGCGCTTCCTCCCATGAATGAAAACTGTCTAACACTTTTTGCAATTCACGATCTGTTTTTACGATTCCTGACAGATCCTCAACTCCTTTTTTATGTATAATTTGATCCATATCAGGAAAATAGACCATTGTAAAAGGAGGCAAAGAATGATTTTTAATAAGATAAATAAGCTCCTGAGCAGAAAATCGATTATTAAAGCCAAATCTTTGCCAGAAGTGTCCATACTTTGCAAATGGGTTTTGTTTAATGAAGGAGCCGTAAGTTAACAAATCCGGTCCCTTAACAGTAAGGCTTCTATGAAAAGTAGGCAGCAAAGATAATAAAAACGGAAGCTGCATTACTTTTTCCTGACTTCCTCGATAGAGAAGTCCATTAATAGACGCGGAATTTTTCCCCTTTTTGCTCAGTTCTTCAAAAATGGTTGCGGCCTTTTTGTTTAAATGCTCATGATTTATATTGTACAGCGGATCCTTTAAAGAAGTTGCGAGCCCCAGCTGTAAAAGCTCAGATGCATTTGTTCCATAATTAATAAGACGCTTTTCTTCATCATGAAACCAGACTAATCCTGGAACGTGATGCACATCTGAGTAATGCCCGGTAAGCAGACTGCTTTCCACATTGACGGACATCGTCGGAAAAGGACTGATAATTTCTGAAGCAGTACCATGCTTCATGAAAAAGGCGAAAGCCGGCGCCATTTTATTGTCTACTGCTTTTTTCAAAAAAGGGAGCATGAGAGTATCGATAATCAACAATATCACATTTTTGTTAGCCATTTTGTTCCATCCTCATCGTTTATTTGCTATTAGAATTTGTCTAGAAGGTGAAAATCATGCAAAAAACTCCGGTTTTTTAAACCGGAGCAATATTCAACGCTATTATCATTCTCATCTTCCTTCAATCATCACTACTTTATTTTTGAAATAAAAAATGTTGGAGGGAATGAATCATTTTAGTTCCCCTGCATCGTTCATCATATAAATAGATTATTTCCACTTTTTATTGGTAAAAAAAACAACCTCCTTTCATATCCATTTCGGAATATGAAAAAAGGTTGCGTTGGTTATGAGTTCAGGTTTTGCTGTTATCCATCGGCAAAACCTTATAAATTCGCTATTCTCATTACATCTCTTGCAATCATCACTTCTTCATTTGTCGGTATAACTAGAACTTTTACTGGTGAGTGTGGATAGTTAATAAACGCTTCTTTTCCACGTACTTTGTTTAAGGCAGGATCCCAATAAACGCCCATAAATTCCAATCCCCGCAGCACTCGTTCGCGGACAACGTCACTGTTTTCACCAATGCCGGCGGTAAAGATAATCGCATCCACACCGCACATCCGCGCCGCATAAGATCCGATATATTTATGAATGCGGTCAGCAAAAACCGCCAATGCCAATTCGGCGCGAGCATTCCCCTTCGCTGCAGCATCTTCGATATCGCGCAAATCGCTTGAGAAACCGGATATTCCTAAAAGTCCGCTCTTTTTATTTAATACATTAATAACTTCATCAGCGGTTTTACCTGTTTTTTCCATGATATATGGGATAAGCGCTGGATCAATACTTCCGGAACGAGTTCCCATCGCAACACCTTCAAGAGGCGTAAATCCCATCGATGTATCGATTGATTTTCCGCCTTCAACTGCTGCAATGCTGGCACCATTTCCTAGATGGCAGGAAATAAGCCGCAAATGCTTTAAAGGTCTTTCAAGCAATTGAGCTGCCCGTTCCGTTACATATTTATGAGACGTTCCATGGAAGCCGTATTTGCGAATTCCGTATTTTTCATAATAATCATATGGCAAACTGTATAAGTAAGATTGTTCCGGCATCGATTGGTGAAAGGCAGTATCGAACACCGCTACCGCTGGAACGTCCGGAAGCACCTTTTGGAAGGCGCGAATGCCAAGCACATTGACTGGATTATGCAAAGGCGCCAAATGAGAGAGTTCTTCAATTTTCTTTAAAGTTCCTTCCGTAATAAGCGCTGAGTCACTGAAGATCTCTCCTCCATGTACAACCCTATGACCGATTCCGTCAATATCATTTAACGTCCGGATAATTCCATATTCAGTTAATTTATTTAGCACAAGCTGTACCGCTATTGAAAAATCGGTAATTTGACAACTTTCTTTCTTTTCTTCTCCGTTAACATATATCTTAAAAAATGATTGGTCCAAACCAATCCTTTCAACTACCCCTTTTGTTAAAACTTCTTCATTCGGCATTTCAAACAATTTAAACTTTAATGAAGAGCTTCCAGCATTTACAGCTAAAATCTTAGGCATGTATTTTCATTCTCTCCTTCTTTTTGTTGATGAAACTTTTTTAAAAATTCCTGCATGTGACATAGAAATTAGCAAAATATGTGAAACACCAGACTTGTCTAATTTTAAAAAGAGAGATGATCGCTCTATACATTTAAACATTGATAAAGCAACATTTCAAGTGAAAAATAAATGTTTATCTGTATACAAAAATTTCTAAAAATAAAAAGCGCTTCCATCCACTTCCTAAATGAAACGGAAAGCCACTATTCGCTAAAACCGAAGATTTCTTTTCTCTAGTTTAGTTTTTATGAAAAATAGAAGAAATAAACCGAATCCTAAAAAAAAAGGCGACATGGCTGTCACCTTTTAGTGTCTTCATCTTTTCATTTATTTGTCCGGAGCCACTCATCAATTTGATCCATAATCGAAGCAAGAGCTTTTTTATTCGAAAATTTCGGTAGATCAACAAGCATAACCCGTTTGGGCGGTACAATTCCTTCTCCCTTTTTTTGCAAAATAAAGATGCTTTTTCGACTATTTTCCGATTTAAACATGGAGCGCGGGAGCTGCAACAGGCCTTGGATCACTGTATTTTCTTTTAAATATCGATTCAATTTTGGAGCTTCAGGCGTCTCAAAAAGATGGTTTGGTATAAGGAAAAACAAATAACCGCCTTCTTTTGTATAGCGGATGCTCTGCTCAATAAAAAGATGATGGGCGTAAGAATGGCCTTCATCAGCCTTCAATTCAAAATGCTTTGCGACGTCATGATCGGGATAATAGCCGACTGGCAAGTCGCACACCACCGCATCCACAGGGTCGATAAAAAGGTTTTTTAAGCTGTCCTGATTATAAAAGTCAATAGAATGCTTCTGCAAATTTGCATTCACATAAGCGATTTTAACTAACAAATCATTTATATCGATTCCAATGCTTTCAACTTGCTTTGCTTCTAGTTGGTTTAAGACAGCCGAGAGTAAATTACCCGAACCTACAGCAGGGTCTAAAATCATTAAATTTTTTTCATCTTGAAAAAATTTTTGCACAAGATAGCCGAGCAATATGCAAACGCTGTCAGGAGTCATTTGGTGGATTTGCTGATTATCTTCCTTTAATCCTTTTAAAACAGCGAGCTGAAAAGCTCTCCGAATTTCTTCATTTGAGTAGTGATCCAAATGAAACGTCCGGTATATATTGTTCAGTTTTTTACTTGTAATTTCGCTAATGGAATCTTGAACTGCAGTTCCGTGAAATAGGTTTTCTCCTGTATTCGCTACCGCTTCAATGTATGTACAATTCATTTCGTTTTTAATGATTTCTGCCGTCTCATTAATGAGTGAAAACAGTTTTTCAACATTTGAAAATCCTTGCATAAAGGCTTCCTCCTTTAAGCTCGTCACATCCTTTCATTTTAGCGTTTCATTGTTTTATAAGCAAGAAAAAAAGGACCTTGCATCAGGTCCTTAATTTGCTGCTTTTGCAGCTTCAATCGCCGCTTCATAGTTTGGATGATTTGTCGCCTCGCTGACATATTCTACATATGTTACATTATCGTTTGAATCAACAACAAAAACAGCGCGAGCAAGCAGACGCAATTCTTTGATTAATACTCCGTACGCCTGTCCGAAAGAAGCGTCGCGATGGTCAGATAACAATTGTACATTTTCAATTCCGTTCGCACCGCACCAACGTTTTTGCGCAAAAGGAAGATCCATGCTGATTGTTAAAATTTTAACATTATCCAGCTTGGAAGCTTCTTCATTAAAGCGGCGTGTTTGTGCATCACATACGCCAGTATCGATCGAAGGAACAACAGAAATGATTCGGACTTGCCCTTTTGTATCAGCTAAAGTAACTTCCGACAAATCATTCGCAAGCACTTTGAAATCAGGCGCTTTATCTCCAACCTTCACTTCATTTCCTAAAAGAGTTACCGGATTCCCTTTAAATGTTACGTTTGCCATTTTATCCCCTCCAAATCTATGTATAGTTTAACTATAGCTTGTTTTTGAAGACTTTTCAAAGAAAAAGTGTTTGAAAATTTCAAAAAGCTGCCAAAGCAGCTTTAAATGTCAAAATCAATTTTTTCTTTTTCATTGTTATCGTCTTGTATATGTTTTTTCTTTCGAAACAGTTCTTGAATTTTTTCTACCGTTTGAGGGGTTGCATCTAAAATTTTTTCATAAAGATGGGTATTTTCATCTAAATGAAGAATTTTGACTCCATTTGTTCCAACAATAAGAAATGCAATTGGCGTAATCGATACACCGCCTCCGCTTCCTCCGCCGAAAGGAAGTTTTCCTTTTTCACCTGTAGTGCTGCTTCCATAAGGACTGCTTGAATGTTTTTCACCTGTCGGTCCGTAAAATTCACTGCCACCTGCCGCAAATCCGAATCCCACTTTTGAAACGGTTAGTATAACACTCCCATCAGGAGTTTCAACTGGATCGCCAATTATGGTATTGACATCGATCATTTGCTGCAAGTTTTCCATTGCCGTTTTCATTAACCCTTGAATCGGATGATCGCTCATACTTTTGCCTCCTCTAAACTATGTTCATTCTTCTTGTTTTTCTTGGCAAACGGTAAGTTTCGCCATAATGCTGTTTTTGATCTCGACCATTTTACGAGACGCAATCCTGCTATGATAGCATTCCCAAGTCGGAATTGCATCATACATACAAATGTCGTTTTCAAAACCATTCGGTTGAAATTAGGAAAGATTGAAACAACTGGATAACCTATTAATGTAAAGTATCGGGAAGCGAAATAAATAATAGAGCTTTTCATCCCCCATAGTGTACCCGCCGACATTCCTGTTGAGGCAGCTTCTCCCGTTCCGATTTCAGTACGCCACTCCCATTTTACAATCCGAACCTTCTTCAAAAATTTCCGAATAATAAAGGAAAAATGGATAACATTTTCCAATATTTCTTTAAAATTTTGCAGCTTCTCAAACAGCTCTTCAGGAGTCACTTTTTCGGACGATTTTTGAGTTGAATGTTTCGTTTCTTTTTCTTGTTTATAAACAATATTTGGACCTTCTTGATCCAGTTTTATAAAAGGGATTTTGATTGTGTAGCGAATAAGGCCAAAAAACAATAGAAATGTCACTCTTAACCGATCGTCATATTTATCGTGTTTATATGAAAGTACAATCGTTAATTTTGTCATTGCAACAAGAAGCACAAATATCAAAAATAGGAAAAAGACTATTGCAAGCCAAAATGGCATAATTTCACATCCTTTCAGTGAACCATTATCACCTCTCTATAAAAAAATAAACCTGCCTTTTCGGCAGGTCATCTTGAAAACCGTTCATCATGAATAACTGTTGTATCGCTGAATAAATCGTGCAGTCCTTGTTTCTTTTTTGTAAAAGCAACGATCAAATATCCGATCCACGTAACCTTGGAAATGTACCGTCCGATCCATTCCCTGAAGAAAACATCGGTCCATGTAAGCTTATCATTTTTTAAAGATATAACACGCAGGCCAAAAACCATTTTCCCGAGCGTTTGTCCTAAAAACTTCGTCATAAGAATAAAGTAGGAAAAGAAAAACAAGGCGCTTAAAATTCGATAAGGTGAAAAAATAAAATCGCTTTTTTCCAATCCGATCAGTAAAAAAAGCGGATTGGCAACAATTCGGATGACGCTTGAAACAACAATGAGGTCAAGCAAGTATGCCCAAAACCGCATCCAAAATCCCGCAAAGTGATAAGAGATGTCTGTTTGAACCTCACGCTTTTGTTCAATTTGATTTATTTCTTCAAATGTTCCATCCATGTTGGCACCTCCTACTCCGAATATAAATACATCAGGCGGGGAGAATTCGGTTGTGAAAACAATTTGTATAGTCCTTGCATTTCCAGATCTTTAGAGATCACCTTCCCAGCCATCATGGAAAGGAACGATTCAAATCCAAAGCTCGATTTATATTTGAATACATATGGATCTGATAAGTCTAAGTCTTTTTTCATCATTTCCACCGCATCATCAAAATAGCCTAGCTCGTCAACTAAATGGAGCTGTTTCGCCTGCCGGCCGTCATAAATTCGTCCATCGGCAATTTTCCGCACTTCCCCTTCATCCATCTTTCTTCCTTGCGAGATTACGTCTACAAAGCCTTCATAAGCGTTATTCACCATTTTTTGAAGAATTTCTCTTTCCTCTTTTGTCATATCTCTTGTTGAAGAAAAAATGTCTTTATATGGACCGCTTTTGATCGTTTCTACTTTCACCCCAAAGTTTTTTGCCAATTCACTGTAGTTTATTCCTTGCATAATGACCCCTAGCGAGCCTGTCATCGTATCCGGTGCTGCAATAATTTTATCGGCAGGAGTTGAAATATAATATCCTCCTGAAGCTGCCATGGTTCCCATTGAAACATAAATCGGCTTTTTCGCCTTTTCTTTAACTTCCATTAGTTTTTTATGAATTTCTGCACTTTCCACTACTCCCCCGCCAGGAGAGTTGACTCGCAAAATTATTCCTTTTACGCTTTTATCCTCGCCGGCCTTTTCAATCAATTTCAAAAATTCTTTATGATTGTAGCCTTCACTGGCAAAAATCGATGTAACATCTTCACCCGTATCTTGAATCACTCCATTTACTTCCAGCACCGCAATTTTTTCATCCGGCATTCCTTCTTCAAGGACTTCCTCGGAAAACTGCGATTCAAAAAAATTCTCAGACAATTTTTCTGCATTTGAAACAGCCATAGAAGTAAAGCTAATGATCATCGAAAAAACAAATAATGCTGCGGCAATTCCTAACGCAGCCCACCTTTTTCCACTCAAGATGTTTACCTCCTTGATTCAATTTCACCTTTTTTGACATGTTCCATTATAAAAATGTTAAACTATATATCATAGTGTATTTTAACATTTATTTATATAATTGTGGAGAATCTTCCAAAAAGAGGGGGTTTTTTTGATGGATCCACGCCGAAATATCTACTTCTTTTACAAACATAGCGATCACCTTGAACAGAAAATAGCTTCGTTGATTGACTTGGCGAAGCAGTATGATTTTCGTCCTGTTGAAGATTGGAGACATGCGAACATTATCGTAGCAATCGGAGGGGACGGAACATTTTTGCAAGCGGTTAGAAAAACGCAATTTCGCGACGACTGTCTGTACATAGGCATCGCAACTGAAGGGCATATCAGTTTTTATTGTGATTTCCATATAGATCAAAAAGACAAATTAGTTGAAGCTTTTCAGCTGGAAAAGGTCGAGGTAAGAAGATATCCAACCATCGATGTCACCGTCGACCATGAAGTAAAGATTTCCTGCTTAAATGAATGTAGTGTCAGATCAGCAATTATTAAAACATTTGTTCTGGATGTATTTATTGATGATATGCATTTTGAAACGTTCCGAGGCGATGGAATGATTATTGCCACTCCAACAGGGAGCACAGCCTACAATAAATCTGTGAAGGGAGCTGTCGTCGATCCGCTCATAGACTGTTTACAAGTAACTGAACTTGCATCTTTGAACAATAATCTATATCGGACGTTAGGATCCTCTTTTATTTTAAGCGGAAATCGAAAGCTTACGTTAAAAGTAGTGCAGGACGGCAACGATTATCCGATTATCGGAATGGACAACGAAGCTCTAAGCATTCGTCATGTCAACCAGCTGGATATTGAATTAGGAAAGAAAAAAATTAAAACTGTTAAATTAAAAGATAATTCTTTCTGGGATAAAGTGAAAAGAACCTTTTTATAAAATGAAAATGAGCGAAAAGGATCACCTTTTCGCTCAAAAGCCAAAATATTCATTTATTGAAATGTTCCGCCACCGCCAGATAGTTGCTGCTGAGCAAAAGATACAAGCCGCTTTGTAATTTCTCCTCCAACGGAGCCGTTCGCGCGGGATGTAGTATCAGGACCTAAGTTTACACCGAATTCTGATGCGATTTCAGTTTTTAATTGCTCAAGTGCTTGTTCAGCACCAGGAACTAAAATTTGGTTAGAGTTGCTAGATCTGTTTTGAGCCATGTGTCATTCACCTCCTTGTGGATATAGAATGTGAAAAAACACATGGCTTCATGCATAAAACGAAATGGTAATTGTTTTGAACTTGTGGAATATTATAGTAAATTTTCAAAATCCTCTTCTATTTTTTCTTGTATATCATGTTTTCTTGGAAATTCAATTGTTACTGTTTCCTCAATCGCCTTCTGAATGAGAGGTTGAAAATCTACATAGCTTTCAAGCTTTAATATTTTCTCCCTTTTCGGCTTCGTTTTCGGTGAAGCTGGTGTAAAAATAGTACAGCAGTCTTCATAAGGTCTGTTTGAAATCTCAAACGTATCAATTTTTTCGGCAATTTCAATGATTTCATTTTTATCCATTGAAATTAAAGGTCTCAGTATAGGAGTTGTCGTCACTTCATTAATAGCATACATGCTCTCAAGCGTTTGGCTTGCTACCTGCCCTAGACTTTCGCCTGTTACAATGGCTAAGGCGCCTCGGTTTTTCCGAATTTCATCGGCAATTTTTAACATCATTCTTCTAGTCGATGTCATTGTATAATTTTCTAATATTTTTTGCTGAATGGTCACTTGAATTTCTGTAAACGGAACGATGTGAAGCACGATTTTGCCGCCAAATTCGGTTAATTTTTCTACGAGATCCATAACCTTTTGCTTCGCTCTTTCATTCGTATATGGAGGGCTGAAGAAATGGATCGCTTCAATCTCCAAGCCTCTTTTCATTGACAAATACCCAGCGACAGGGCTGTCAATTCCTCCAGAAAGCATCAGCATCGCCTTTCCGCTTGAACCAACCGGAAGCCCTCCCGCCCCTTTAAAATCTTTGCACATTATATATGTGGCATGCGGACGGACCTCTACGCGCACGTTTATGTCCGGATGATGAACATCTACTTTCAAACCGTCAGTATGAATAAGTATATGCCGGCCAATTTCATAATTGAGTTGGTCTGAAGTTAACGGAAACGATTTATCTGCTCTTTTGGCCGACACTTTAAAAGTGTCTCCGTTTTTATACAATTGCTTGACTGCCTGTAAAGCCGTGTCCTTTATGGCTTCGATGTCGCTTTTCGTTCTGATTGCCAAACTGAAGGACTGTATGCCAAAAACTGTTTGCAATTTTTCCGCTACCTTTTCCCCGTCTTCTCCATTTAATTTGATGAAAAGACGATCTCTGTTCGCTGTATACTCTAAAGACGAAAAGGAAGACAATGCAAGTTTTATATTGTTCTTCAAATGGTTAATAAAATGTTTGCGATTTTTTCCCTTTAAAGACATTTCACCATATCTGACTAAAATATGATCATATTGCATGTTTATAACCCCATTATATTTTTTAATTTTTGTATAGATGATGGCAGGACGTCAATCAACGGCTTGACATCATCGATCGTCTGCCCAATTGAAAGGCTTATGCGGATGGCGCTTTCGGTGATGCTGCTTTTTTTGCCCATCGCCTTCAATACTTTGCTTTCTCCCTTTTTCCTTGAAGAACAAGCTGAAGTAGTGGAGACATAAATATTCTCCTCTTCAAGCATATGAACTAAAACTTCCGCTTTTATACCAGGTACAGAAAAGTTGATAATATGAGGGGCGGAAGATTCCTTTGGTGTGTTGATAATAATGCCATCTATTTTTTCAAGCTCATTTATAAGATAGTTTTTCGTATTAATCAGACGATCGATCTTCTCTTCATAGTCATTGAATGCCAGCCTTAAACCTTTCGCTAGGGACACGCTGCCCGCTAAATTTTCGGTGCCTGATCTAATGCTTGCTTCCTGGCCACCCCCTGATAAAAGAGTGAGAATTGGTGTATTTTTTCTAATGTACAACACTCCTGTACCGTTTAGGGCATGAAATTTATGGCCAGATATTGTACATAAATCAATTCCCGCTTTTTTTATATTTAAAGGAACCTTCCCGACTCCTTGCACGTGATCGACATGATAAACGATGTTCGGATAGTTTTTAAGTATTTCGCCAATCTCTTCAATTGGCTGAATCGCTCCGATTTCATTGTTGACATGCATAACGGACACTAAGATTGTATCGTTACGTACAGCCTTTTGTATGTCAGCTGGAGACACAATGCCATTTTCATTTACAGGAATCCACGTCACTTCAAACCCGAATTCTTTTTCAAGCTGTTCAAATGCTTCGCTGACAGAAGGGTGTTCAATTACAGTCGTAATCAAATGCTTTCCTTTATGTCTTTGTGCAAAAGCCGCGCCTTTAATCGCCAAATTATTTCCTTCCGTTGCTCCAGACGTAAATATGATTTCCTGTCCGCTTACACCTAGCAAATCGGCTACTTGTTCTCTTGCTTTTGTTAAAAGTCTTTCCGCTTGAACACCCAAATGATGAAGAGATGATGGGTTCCCGAAAAACTTTTCCGCCACTTGCCGGTACGTATCAAGTACATCAGGGTAAGGCTTTGTAGTTGCACTATTATCCAAGTAAAGCATCGGTTGTATACCCCTTTGAATTATATTTTCTAACACTTTGCAATGCAATATTAACATAAGTAAATTGAAATGAAAAAGAAAAGATCATCACATAAACGGGCTCATTCAGACGAAAGCCTTTGTCCACGCACGTAAGCCGCTTTTTTTGTGAATTCAACAACGTCATCTTCGATCATCGTCGTCTTCCCACATCCGCCGATCCCAAGCAGCGTGTAAAACTTCCCGCGTTCAATCTTAAAAACTGACATCATCAAGCACGACTAACCTATCGTATTCCTTCGTCACTCGCTTCACAAAGCGGATGATTTCTCCATCAATCGTTTCCTACTCCTTGCGCCGAAAATAAAATTTCATTTCTCTCAATCCTTTACTAGTGAGATCAAACTCTTCCTTATTCCTATCAATGACGCTTAGAACATGCACACAATAAAAAACTCGTTTCTCACTAGCATTACGCTAGAGAGAAACGAGAAAAAGCTGATTTTCGCCGCTGTTCATTATGCCATAAAAAGAGACATCGGCTCTATTTTTCAAAGAAGAACTAAAAATAAGCCACTCATTAGACGCCTATAGATCAAAAAGTTACGTTGTTCAAGAAAAGATGCCGGAATCCTGCCACAGCTGCCAGCAGGTGCAATAGTTTAAGCTGCTGATGATTCGTTTCTTGAATCCGTTCATCATCATGTCCTTTAGCTGCCCTTTTTGCTTGCTCCTTGCCTGCCAGAGCTAACTCGGGAAACGTCAATCCTTGAAAAAAAGTTTTCATGACGACCTTCGTTTCTATTTCCTTTTAATGAAGGGGCTGTCTAATAAGTCGTTTTTTCGGGTTATTGACCCCTTTAATGTTTTAGAAACTTTGATATATCGGTGTTTATGATTTTTTGTTTTCGATGGGAGCTTGACTTTCTGGACAACTCCAGCGTATTACCGAATATTGCTTCAGCAACATGTTAAATGATATCCAAAGGCACTTTTTTACGAGGTTTTGGAAATGCCTCATCAAGTCGGTTCAAGTCTTCTTGGGTTAATTCAATAGCAGCAGCTTCAGCATTCTCCAGCACATGCTGCTCTTGCCCAGCTTTTGGAATAGCAATGACATCATTCGTGCGTATCGTCCAAGCAAGTGCAATTTGTAATGGTTTTACATTGTATTTTTTGGCAATTTCATTAACAGTTGGATCCATCAACAACTGCTTTCTTAATGTACCTCCTTGGGCAAGGGGGCTGTATGCCATAATCGGTATATGATGTTCCCGGTGCCAAGGCAGCAGATCAAAATCAATTCCTCTCGAACCTATATGGTATAACACTTGGTTTGTCGCACAGTTTGATCCGTTGAGCGTGTTCCATAGCTCTTCCATATCGTCTGTGTCAAAATTGGAGACTCCCCATCTTAATATTTTTCCTTCTTTTTGCAGCTTTTCCATACCTTCGATTGTTTCTTCTAAAGGAATGCGGCCTCGCCAATGTAAAAGATATAAATCTAAATAGTCCGTCCCCAGCCGTTTTAAGCTGTTTTCACATGCAACGGAAATCTTGTCTAGTCCTGCATTATGCGGATACACTTTAGAGACTAAAAACACATCATCTCTGCGCCCTTTGATTGCTTCGCCGACTAAGCGTTCAGAAGCGCCATTTCCGTACATCTCAGCAGTGTCAATTACTTTCATGCCCAATTCTATTCCAAGTTGTAAGGCTTTTATTTCTTTAGCTTTCTCCTGTGGCTTATCTCCCATGTACCATGTTCCTTGACCTATACATGGAACAGTCGTGCCATCAGGCAGCTTCACTACTCGTTTTTCAACATGACTTCTTATTTCCATGATTTTATTACTGTCCAATAATCCCATCCACTCTCGACCCTTTCCGTTATATTGTGAATTTCCCATTCTATAAAATTCCGCTTTCATACCTCAACCGTCTTTTCGACTTCAAAAATATGTACGTGCTTTCGAAACTTGTTTTTAGTGTTTGTTTGATTGCTATTGTTTCCCTTTTACACCTTTATAACAAATGTGGCAATGAATTACAATAAAAAAGCCCTTCACAGCGGTAAGCGCCTAGAAGGGACAAATAAAAATAAGGAAAGGGCGATTTACAAAATCATCCGGCTGTGGAATTTCATTATCTTATAGATAACAAACTCTGCAATTGCTCATGTTTGTACGAGTGGAGTTTCAATTTCTTATAGGTTTTCTCATGTTAAGTGAAAAAATATACTCTCCAAACCGACATTTCGCACAGCATTATTGCTTCAACTCCTCACAGTTAAATAAAAATGCTTACTGACTATAGTCCATATGGGAGCATGGGCAATAAAAATGCCCGTCTTTCAAACGAAGACAGGCATAAATCATAGATCTTTCAATTCATTTTCAACAAGCTTCTGTATTCTTTTCATCGCTTCCGAATCGATTTCCTCTATGGCAGCAGCCGCTTGCTCCAAAGATTTGCTGTATTCATAATTTCTGAACAACTGTTCAGCTTCTTTTAATTTTTTATCAAGGCCCGAATACGTGCTGCGGTATCGATTACCGTATTGTATTAATCTTTCGACTAAACAAACTTGGGCAATGATCTCATCTGTGTTTTCTTTTAATTGTTCGATGATGCTCACAGCATCGTTTAAATACGTTTGGACTCGATCCATATCGAGCGGAATTTCTTCAAGCGCATTGCTGACCTTTTCAAACGATTGCTGAGCAGTTTGTAATTGCTCCACGAAGCTTTCCGGAAGGCCGGGAATGTTGTTTTTTCGAATCGCCCGTTTAATCTCAGCCATCATTCGCTTTAGTTCTGCTAATTTGTCGCGCGCGTTTAATTCATCCTTTCTCAATGCCTGAAGCATCGAATGCCATTCGTTGTATTTTTCCTTTGCTTGATCAATTTGCTTATTAAAACTTTCCAGTTCCTCCTGTAAAACGGAATACGCAATATTGGAGTTCTCTATGCTTGCCAAAATATGCTTGTAATGATTTTTCAGTTGGTTCATCAGTTTATCCAACTCTTTTAGCTTGTCGACATCATCATTTGACAGCTGGTAGCTCTGCTGTACAAGACTGACTTGTTCTTTTAAATCATTTTTTTCCTCTAATAAAGATTGCAGCTTTTCCCCGGTTTTTTCCGCTTCTTGTCTTACATATTGGCTCGCATACACTTCCTTCTCAAGCATTTCGTAAATGTTATCAATCGTTTCTTTTATGGAATCAAGACCCATTTTCACGTCTTCTGTCTCTGCTTCACTTAGCTTCTTTTTCAAGCCCTGCATTTTTTCCTCGATATGCGAAATTTCTTTTTCCACTTCCAAATGCTCAAGCTTATAGCCATCCTCGAGCAGTTTTTTATACCCTTCTTTCAATTCGGAAATCTCGTTCGGCACAATCATTTGACATTCAGTTAAAAGCTTTGGAATCTCCTCTACTTTTAATTGGAGTGCTTCAAGCTTCTGTTTTTGTTCATCCAAAATTTCCTTCGCTGTTACGTAATTTCCTGAGTTCATTTCCTCATCAAATTTTTCCATTGTATGTAACATTTCATATAACTCTTTTTCCAGCCGTTCATACGCAGTTCCAAATGTATGGCGATGGGAGAGCAGTGTTTTTTTCAACTCTTTTAGCTGTTGTTTGACTGCTTCACCTTCTGTCTTATTATTGCTTTCTGTTGCAACAAGATCGTTAATGTGCTGAACAATGCCGGCTATTTGTTCTTCTATTTCTTTTAAAACCGATTCAATATGTAATAAAACTTCTTTTGACTTTTTAAAGCGGTATTTTTCAGCATATTCCTCCGCTTCAAACAGAAGCTCTTCCACCTTCGGAAGCCTGCTAGTGACGATATCGTCCCAATCTTTTCGCCAGCGTTCAAACAATTCTTCTGTTTCTCCACTCATTATTAATTCTTTTACTTTGGACAGTTCATCTGTTATGGACTGATTCATAATGTCTATTTTCCAAGCTTCAAGACGGTCTACTTCTTTATAAATATTTTTTCGAAATCCATAACCGATTCCAAATAGAAGGAAAATCAATAAAATTAATACGATCACAACTTCCATTATGAGCCCCCTCGGTCCGTTTCACTTTCTTAAAGGGTATGTATATTTTAAACGACGTTGTCGAAAAAACTTTCAAAAGAAAATAATGTGTTCTCAATGTATTTATGATACCATGATAACGACATTTTTTGAGCAAAATTTTTAATTTTTTCACATAAATCTCGACAAACTTGAGGTGATTTCTATGAAAAAAGATGGACATGTTCACACCCCTTTTTGTCCCCACGGTACGGACGATTCATTTGAATTGTATATTGAAACTGCCATAAAAAAAGGATTTTCTGTTATAACCTTTACAGAACATGCTCCATTGCCGGAAGGGTTTGTTGATCCAACTCCCGATAAGGACAGCGCAATGCCCTTCAGTGATATCGACCGCTACTTGTCTATTTTGCTAGACTTAAAAAAACAATATAAACGCGATATCGATATTCATATCGGTTTAGAAGTAGACTATATTAACGGTTTTGAAAGAGAAACAGCGCAATTTTTGGACAAATACGGTCCTTTTCTTGATGACAGCATTTTGTCCGTACATTTTTTAAAATTAAATGGACAATATTATTGTGTAGATTTTGATGAACATACGTTTCAAAAAATGGCGGAGCTTTCAGGCGGCATCAATCATTTATACGAATTATATTATGCGACAGTATTAAAAGGGGTTGTTTCAGATCTTGGAAAGTATAAGCCGAAGCGGCTTGGACATATTACGCTAATACACAAATTTCAAAAGCTTTTCCAAGCCACATTTGATGAAAAGCCTTATATTGAACAGATTTTTGCTGAAATGAACAAAAGGGGGATGGAACTGGACGTCAACACTTCCGGTTTACGAAAAGCCTTTTGCGGAGAAATTTACCCGCCAGAGGATATTATACAAGCGGCAAAAAAACAAAGCATCCCTCTCGTTTATGGTTCTGATGCCCATAGCGCGAAGGATGTAGGCAGCGATTTTTCACTTTTTGAAAAAATGGTTTAGTCATTTGATTGTTTTTCGTTTTTCTGAAAAAGTATTTGTTCCAGCCATGAAACCAGCTGTTTACTATATTGCTTGACAAAATATTCTTCGTACGGATTAATATGTAAAACTTCATACATGTATTGAGGCTGTAAAAACGGCATATTTATTAAGCTTTTGAATTGTACTAAAAAATGGGGAATGTCTACTTGTTTAAATTGGTTCGCTCGCATCCCTCGTTCAAGCAGGTTAAGCAAATAATATTTTTCTTTCGCTAAATAAGTCATCATCACCTGGCGAATGAGAGTCGAATCAAGCGTTACTTCTCGGTGGACAAAACGGGCAAGCCGGCGGTTTTCATATTGATAGCGGAGAAGTTCTTCAACGATTGCCATAAGAGAGAGTTTTGGAGATTCTGTACATTTTTGATAGCATTGATCGATTACGTCTAAATAACCTTCATAAAACTTGGACACTAAATGTTCCAATAATCCGTTTTTTCCTTTAAAATAGTAAGAAATATGGGCGATATTTGCATTGGCCCGTTTGGCAATTTCCCTAACCGATGTTCCGGTGTAACCTTTTGTATTAAAAAGGAAAATTGCTGCATCAACGATATTTTCTTTCGTAACAGTGTTCGTTTTCGTTTGCAAGTGGATCACTCCTTTTGTTGATGGCTGTTAGAAGTTTTCTACCCGCAACGATATTTTCCTGCTATAATTTCTCGACAAAGTTCGTACTTACTTGTCATTTTGAAAAAGAAAGTGAGGAATTTCCATGTTTGTCGTCGAAAGCTATAATGGAACAAAAGAAGAAAATTATGAGCTTGTGTTAAAACAGCTTACAGCATTGATTGAAGGGGAACAAAATGTCATAGCGAATTTAGCTAATGCATCCGCCTTGTTGAATCAATTTTTGTCAGAAATCAATTGGGTTGGTTTTTATGTAAAAGACGGAGATGAGCTTGTTCTCGGACCTTTTCAGGGGCTGCCGGCATGCGTTCGAATTCCTATTGGCAAAGGTGTATGCGGAACGGCTGCTTTCGAAAAAAGAACGGTGAGAGTGGCTGATGTAAATGAGTTCCCTGGACACATCGCCTGCGACGCGCGATCACAATCGGAAATCGTTGTCCCGCTTATTAAGAACGATGAGGTAATCGGTGTTTTAGATATTGACAGCCCGATTAAAAACCGATTTGATGAAATAGACCAAAGATATTTAGAAAAATTCACGAATATTCTTACAGAATACCTTTAATAGCCTTGTTTTTCAAACGCCGGAAGTCGTGAACAGGTGGAAATGAGCATTCAACTTTTGAACCCTTTCAAATGATATAAAAAAGGGTCCCTAATTACGATCTGTCAAACGATTTTAACAAATCAGAGCAATACCTAGGAACCCTTTATGCTCTTTCTTGGTCTAAAACCGATACTTGATTTTTTCCATTGCGCTTTGCCTGATACAAGGCATCATCTGCTCTTTTAAAAAGAAGGGCAGGCGAATCATTTTTATGGGCTGCATCCCAACAGGAAACACCGCATGAAACTGTTACAGGCGGTTTCGTTGATTTCCGCACAGCTGAAACAATTCTGTTTGCCACTTCACATCCGATTTTTAAACCCACTTTAGGAAGATAAATGGCCAGCTCTTCTCCGCCCCATCTAGCTCCTACATCTTCCTCTCGTATGTTGTTCCTTATAGTTTTAGCAATTTGAATAAGCACTTTATCGCCTACTTGGTGGCCATACGTATCATTGATTTGTTTAAAATTGTCTACGTCTATTAAAATTAATGTGCCTCTTTGGTCTTCTTTAAACGATTGATGAACAACCTCGTCAAAATATTTTCTATTAAAAAGATTTGTAAGCGGATCTGTGATCACGAGCAATTCCAGCTTTTCCCGAAGCATGGAGTTCGTAAAGGCGAGTGTAGAATGAGACACAAGCGATTCCATTAATTTGTACATATCAAACGTGAAGGAATACGGTTCTTTACGCAGCACAACAGCAAATCCGATGATTTTTTCACTGTCGATCATCGGAACAGCCATTATTGATTTATAAACGGCTTCCCCGAGAATGGAATTGGAAATATCGCCAGTGAATACACTATTTTGCTCCAATATATTTTGTGCAACCCAATCAACGTAAGCCTTCGATTCATCTGAATGGAAAAACGATGTACTTTCTGAAAGCATGTTCCATTTTTTATTTTCATCAAAAATAAAAAAAGCGGCCTCATCTGCAGAAAATGAACGAAGCATTCTTTTAACCATGTATTTCATCGTATCTGAAATCCGCAAGTTTTTATTAATTTTTCGAGCCGTATCATTAATGAGCTGCAAATCGTTTACATGCTGCTTCGACTGTTCATACAGCTTGGCATTTTCCAGCGCTTTGCCGCCGGCCTTTGCCACTTTTTCGATCATATCGATTACGTCATCGATTTGTTCAATATGAAGTGGGATATGTACATCAATTAATCCATAAACACCCTGTCTTCCTGCAATCGGGACATAAATATAGAGCCCGTTTGACGAGCTTCTTACGACCATATCGCCTTTCAAAAAGGCTGTCATAGCTTCCTCATACTGATCTATTTCCTGCTCCAAATTTTTCACAGGAATTTCATGTCCTAATGAATAATCCATTGGCAAAATGAAATGGCATAATAGGTCGGGATACATTTGCCTCAAAGTGTTATAAAGCTTGTTTAACACTTCTTCTTCTTTCATAATGGAATAAAGTTCATCAGTTAATAAAAACAATTGATAATATTTTTCTTTAAGCGTTTTTTGCAAATATAATTTTTTTCCGTGAAAAAACATGGCAAAACATATTTTAGAAATTTTTTCTAGTTGTTGATTAGAAAGTTTGTGAAGTACACGGCCTCCTCTGAATTCCAACAGCATTTTTGGAGAGGATTCTGCCGAATACTGCAAAAACAATCGTCCTTTTTCTTTGTAAACTACAAATTGTTCATCGTCTTTGAAGCTAAATGATTTCGAAGCACCTTTTACATCGTCATTGCTCGAGTATTGGCATAAAAAAAGATTCGAACCGATCTCTTTCCAAATCGACACATTTTGAAGATTAAATGCTTTGATTAAAATTGCAAACATTTCATTAATAAATTCATCGAAATGCTGTCTGTCCGAATCATTCATAAGTAATCGGAAAAATAAGTTTTCAAAATGATCCCAATCCATACTCCACCACCTATAACCAGGAAAATAGACCTTATTACTTTAATAGTATTATAACATGAAGCACAATTTTTTTTGTGAAATAATTGGTATTTTTTTCACAAAAAATAGAAATGAATGTGTGAAGTTCGTCGGATTAAATATTCCTTTTCGCTGACAGCAAAGGAAATAATCTTGACACCGATCATTTAAAATCATATAATGATCGTTGTGTAAAATATAGCAGCCTAAGGATTCGACAATTATGATGTCATTTTGTTCCTCAAATCTGAGGTGTACCGTGTAACTCTCTGCTGCTGGAGCGAAGGTACATGAAAACAAAATGTGCATAATTGAGAGAATCAGTCTGTTTGTATTTTACAATCGAAAATACAAAAGGAGGAGCAATATGTCTCGTTATACAGGTCCTACATGGAAAATTTCCCGCCGTTTAGGCATTTCTTTGAGCGGCACAGGCAAAGAGCTTGAAAAACGCCCGTATGCACCTGGTCAGCATGGTCCAGGCCAACGGAAAAAACTTTCTGAATACGGCTTACAATTGCAAGAAAAACAAAAGCTTCGCCATATGTACGGAGTTAACGAACGTCAATTCCGCAATACTTTCGTAAAGGCGGGCAAAATGCCGGGTATTCACGGTGAAAACTTCATGATCCTTTTAGAGTCTCGTTTAGATAACATTGTTTATCGTCTTGGCTTGGCTCGCACTCGCCGTCAAGCACGCCAATTGGTTAACCACGGCCATATTTTAGTGGATGGAAGCCGCGTGGACATTCCGTCTTACCAAGTAAAACCAGGCCAAACGATTTCTGTCCGTGAAAAATCCCGCAACCTTCAAATCATTAAAGAAGCGGTTGAATTAAACAACTTTGTTCCTGAATATTTAACATTTGATCCGGAAAAGCTTGAAGGAACATACACTCGTCTGCCTGAACGCTCTGAATTGCCTGCGGAAATCAACGAATCGCTCATCGTTGAGTTCTACTCTCGTTAATAAAATTAGATTGTATAATTCAGTATTTAAAAACCCTGAAACCCTTGAGAAGAAAGGATTTCAGGGTTTTTTTGTTTCAATTTAGGTTTGATCACAATTTGATCATAATGTATTATTTTGGGGCAAGTGGGGCTGCTTTTGGAGCTACTTTTTATAAAAATGCGGACAGATGCTGAATTATTTTTATATACACGAAAGTACAAAAATGAGATTTAGAACCTGTGGAAATCTTGAAATCGTATCAGTAAATTCAGATCTATCACGATTCATAAAATGTATGTGCATAGTAAAACGTTTTTATAACTTAAAATTTTCCCTATTTTTAACTAATTCTTTTTACTCACATAAAATACACGGGACATTTGCTCTATTGAATTTAAATTGTTTAGTTTTGTGCCTGCATGCCATATCGTTGCAGAAAAAAGCTTGAAGACTCACTTCTTAAAACAAAAAAAGGAATTGAGTGCATAATGAAGAATATTTATATACGGCAATATTCTATTAGATTTAGTTGTAAAATCCCAATAACGAATGCTTTCACAGCTGGTGAAATAATATCGATTAACGATCTTCTAATGAAATAGATGCTGATACATCGGATGACGAAGCAAAATTTGAGGTAGGAATTTAGTTCTTTACTCAAATTTAAAATTAAAAGTTGATGATGAGTAAGAAATCAATTTTTTAAAGGGTCTGCCTGATGAGTCCCTAAAATGAAGGATTTTGAAGAATTACTACTGTGAAGGACAAAAATAATTGAATAAAATTTGTAAATGTCCTTCATAGAGGCAATGAAGCCCAACAAGAAGCAATTATATGTGCTGAATGTCCGTCAGAAAACTTTTGAAGAACCAATTCAGAAAGAGGGAGCATAAGAAAAGTCCTTCATAAGACTTCTGAAGGATATAAAAAGATAGAAAAAATGGTCTGCCCGATAAGTCCCTAAAATGAAGGGGCTCGAAAAAGTCAGTTAACCCTGACCTTTTGGACAGCTCCTAGTTTCTTTAAATATTACAGTATTTCACGCAGGGGGGGACGATATATTGGATGATTTTAATTTGATTATATTCTTATGGAGAACTTCATTTGTTATTTCAATAATTACATTTATAATTGGTTTACTCCATCGTTCTTGGCTGTTTATGCTTATTAGTACTGTAACATTTTTACCAGTTGCATATTATTTTCTCGGTGCGTTAAACGCATGGCGGTTAGTTGGATATATACCAATTTTATTATTTTCACTTACAGTCCTGTTCTGGTTTCTTAAAAAAAGAAATAAAAGCGGAGAGAAAATAAAACGATAAGATCTTCCTCTTCAACAAAAGTATTTGAATAGATAAATGAAAAGATTGACCATAAAATTTGGCCAATCTTTTTTGCATAACCGTGTTATGAAAAAACAAGTGGAATATTGAAAAATCCAAGATTTAACATTCAATTGTCTTTCCTTTTCCCAAAGCCTACCGCAAGTCCTAGAAAAATATACGCATAGGACAGGATGATTAATTCCAAAAAGCCAAATTTATGAAAAATAAGTGAATCCGGAGCTTTTTCATCGATATAATCCCCCTTGCCAACCATATAAACCCCGACCAAGAGATAGATCACAATGGATATTGCCAAAAATAATTTACCGAATATAGTAAAACGAAATTTAGAAACAACTAACGCAATTATCATCCAATATCCTAATCCAAGTAAGACTAAAAAAATTGAAATATAATATGGCTCGTAAACAGCCAATTCACTAATTTTCATTGTTATCGTTCTCCTTGATTCCTTTATTATGGATTACATCCTTATATCACGTCTCCACGGCTCCAAATTCCTTGGGGATTTCCAATTTCAATTCTCTTTCCTTTTCCCAAACCCTACTGCAAGTCCTAAAAAAATGTACGCATAGGACAGGATGATTAATTCCAAAAAGCCAAATTTATGAAAAACAAGCGCATCAGGTGCCTCCTCATCGATATAATATCCTGTTCCTACCATATAAGCTCCGACCAATAAATAAATTACAATGGATATTATCAAAAAAATTTTACCGGAAATCTTAAATTGATATTTAGAAATAGCTAATCCTATTAAAAATAAATAACCTAAACCGAGTAAGATTAACAAGATGGTTATATATGTAGGTTCATAAACACTTGGCTCAATATTCATAATCATCTACACTCCTTCTTACAAACAAAAGTGCTACATCATCCTCTAAGTTTGGGGCATCGACAGAACCGATAGCTCCGAGCCCGCTTCTTGATCGTCTATGTCAATTTTCACTTCAAATCCATCTTGCCGAGAGATCACCTCTTCTCCCTTCTCCGCAGTCGGAACTGTTTCTAAATCTTCAATCACAGGGCAATTCGTCATATAATCAGGCGATGATAATTGTCTGAAGATTACTTTGTGCATTTACTGGAAAACTCGTATAAAAATAAGGACAAAAAAGTGCAATGAAACCAAACAAATATTTTTAATTTTCATATAATTACCTATATAACTAGTATTTTACAATTAAAATAAAATTTGACAAGCTTTTCTTTATTAAAAAACCCACTCCCAAAGAGGGTGGGATGCTATGGATGAAGGTTATTCTTGCACATGTATTGGACATGCACTGTTAGTATTTAACTGTAGATGAGTGAATTTCATTACATTTATTACCATCTTCAAAAAGTAAACAAAGATACCCTTATGCCACTCGTAACTGGTGTTTAATGGAATCTAGTGGCACTCCTCGTTGAGCTTCGTAATAAATAAACTCAATGAGATTGTGAATTTTTCTCGATCTCACACTCGCAAGACCGGTTGAAAAATCACTTGAATGTTCTGTCATGCAATAGATATACGTAAATTGTACGATGACCCAAAATCGTTTAATGCCTCGCTCATGTCGGGGCTGTCTAATAAGTCGATTTTCCGGCTTATAGACGTCCCTTTAATGTTTTAGAAATGTTGATATATCAATGTTTATGATGTTTCGTTTTCAATGGATTTTGACTTTCTGGACAGCCCCTAATGTTTCTTTCGTTTGCCGAAAGTAGATTTCGATCGACCAGCGTTTCGCATAGTATTCAAGAATAGCCTGAAGCTCAGTTTTTATGTCTGTACTCAAAAAACTACGCAAATGCTCGCTCGTTATCGGTTGATCGGTTTTACAACAAAACAATATTATCATAGGTGTTTATTACATAATAAAAATACAGAGGAGATGTCCGATAAGTCCCTAAATCAAAACCACCCGTGTGAACGGATGGTTTGTTCTACGGCTGAAAGCCTTTGTTACTGGCCAGCCCCTAAAAGAATATGAAAGGTTCGCCAACCGCACTTCTCTTCCGGCAGCCCTCAAATGGTTACTTTTTATCTCTTTCCCCGTGAACGGATCTATCTTATTTGATCTGTAACTATATCATCCTGTATTTGATTCCGTATATATTCTTCAATTACTTTCTTATTTCTTCCTACCGCATCCACATAAAAACCTCTGCACCAAAATTTTCTGTTGCCATACCGATATTTTAAATGTACATGTCTATCAAATATCATTAAACTACTTTTCTCTTTTAAATATCCCACAAACGAGGAAACACTCATTTTTGGCGGGATATTTACTAACATATGAATTTATGAAGAAAGATACGAAACTTTATTTACTTTCCATATAAGCTGCGTTTCTTTTTCTAAAAAAGTTACAGCCCACCCAAAATGATGTAAATGATCGGTAAATGTTACCTTATGATTTAGTGTCCATGTTAAATCACCTAAATATCTCCAATAAAAAGATTCGTGTGGTCTGTCTACTCTTACCAATCTTTCTTTTTTTAAAACCTTATTTCCTTTTCGACGTTTTATTTCTAAATATATATCTACATAAGAGACTTCGTGTTCACATATAATGCTACATATATATCTACGATTAGGGCTGCTTTTTTTCTTATAGATAAATGTATTTTTGTAATTTAATTCTTTTATCTTGTTGTATATTTCACGAAAAATTTGCTTATCCCATCCTCGCTCATCAGCAAGTTTTTCCATACCCTCTTGTAACACTTCTAATACCATTTTCTTTTTTTCCAAGTCATCCGTAAGAGAGAAGTATTGATTATAATCCATTTCAACATAAACAGTAATAAAATCGGGTACCATTTCCATTTCAATTTCTTTCTCGCTTAATTTAGATAGCTCCGGTACGCATTGGATGATAACCCCCTTTTCCCCATCTGTATGAATTTCGGGCAAAAGACAAGTATAAAGTGATGTAATACATCTTGTTTCATAATGAAAGATGGCGGACTTGCTTTGCCTATAATCGGTAAAGGGGCTTGTCTCACCAGTATCATAGTCAACTATTACAGTATGATCAAAATAGTTTATATCACTTGGAATAGAAAGTTGAATATCCCTTATAACAGTCATTTTTTCACTTCCTTTTATTAAATTTATGGACGATAGTGAAATGGAGGTGATAATTTGTTGTTAGGCTGGATTCTATTAATGTATTCCTTATGCCTTTTTTCCATCTCAGTGCATTATACCTACCACGTATGTTAGTTTTTACTATTCGTGAAGCATACCGATCTGTCCTGTATTGCCTATTCCACTTTCTAACTTGTCTTTCAGCGCGATATGATTTTCCCTTTTTAGAAATCCTTCCACTACTAATACCAACTTTAACTACTTTATTAGTAATTTCATATCCATGATGTATCGCAGAATTTCTTTTACGATTCGAATGATATTTTTTTGAAATTTTTTTATACTTCTTGTAGACCTTATAAATCTTATAAGCTCTATAAGCCCCCATTCCAGCTATAATAACAATATGAGCATAATGCCCATCCGGATCGACCAGCATCACCGGGTTGTTGTTTGCATACGTATAGCCGTTCTGCGTCAAGATATCGTCCGAATCTCCCAGATCAGGGTCCATGGACAAGAACACGCCATGAGTTGGATGGTAGTATCGGGCGATCAGGTAGTATAGACCCGTTTCTTGGTCATATTTGGTATCCCGCATAGCGATAGGGTTTTTTCTTCTGTTTCCCGAATTCTGAGATGGTTTCCCCAAACCTCGTAATTGAAAAGGCAGATTTCCCCTAGCTAAGAAACCTGCCTTTCTCTCTTATAAAATTTCTTACATAGTCTATAACTTCTTATCTTTTTGAGGTGGATTTAAAAACATATCATCATCAATGTCATATCCTTCTGGAGCCCAATAAGTTTCAGGATAACCATATTCATTAAACAACTTCCTCAAATACCTTATCGTTTCACTCCATGTCAGAAAAGTAACAAAACTATAAGGTGGATCTCCTTCATTATTCCATACTGCCCAAGTTCTATTTGGCAATTCAGTAACATACCATCCCCCGTCTTCTGGAATATGAAACATAAAGAATGTATTATCACTAGCCTCAGACCATGTACGATAGCCAAGCTCTTTAGCAAACTGTTCATATTTGCTAAAGAAAATCTTTTTAAAAAAATTCATTTTTCCCTCCACATATAAACATTTTACAAAATATATAAGCTATTTTTTCCTGTTCTTCACTTTCCATATTGTAATCCTCCAGGCTTCTCCACTTCTATAAAATTTACCTTTAAAATGAGGATGATTTTTAGTAAACTTGTTACTTTGTAAATGATAACCATGGTTATTATGCGGAGGATGGAGTTCTATAGTTCTATAGATCTATATTTCCTTTTACCTTTATTATTTTTAGTAGAATAAAGAACTCCCCAATATCCTTTACTCGAATCGTTTGCCCCCTTTATCCGTCCTATTTTGTAAATTTTAAAGCCTGTTTTCTTTATCTTTTGAAATATGTCTTTAAATAATTTAGCCCTGTGCCTATCCGGATCGACCAACATCACCAGGTCGTTGTTTGCATACGTATACCCGTTTTGCGTGAGGATGTCATCGTCATCCCTCGGTCGGGATCTAAAGATAGGAACACGCCACGCTCTGGGTGGTAGTATCGGGCGATCAGGTAGTATAGACCCGTTTCGTTGTCATATTGATATCCTGCATATCGTATGGGTTTTCCGCTGCCATATCCCCCGATTGGGAAAGAATCTTGCCCCATGTATCGTATTGATAGCGCGCGGCAATGTTTCCTTGGGCATCGGTTAAAGCGATGACATCGCCATGCGCGTTGTAGTGGTAGAAGTAGGTGGCACTACCTTTTTTCATCGCCAAGAGCTGGCCGTTTTCTCCGTATATATACGATCTTACCACATTTCCGCTTGCATCGGTTTCATACAGAACGTTGAGGCTGTCGCCTTGATAATGGTAGTTGGTCACAACCCCATTTACTTTCTTTTGAATGCGCCGGCCATCTTCATCGTATTTGTAGGTGACAAACGGCGTGCTTTCTCCTTTTCTTGTAACGGAAACCAATTGATCGGCTTCGTTCCATTCATATCGATACTGGCCGTCTTCCAATCGGTTGCAGTTGGCATCGTACCTCATCGTTTCGCTGCCAAACCGAATAAGCTGATTGGCCCGTTATAATCGGCATTTGTCGTCGTCGACTGTCCATCCTTTGTTTTCGCAACTTTCTTTCAACTAATTAAATCCGTCATAAGTATAGTTGTTGTTCATTGTAACTAAAGGCTGTTTAAACGAACCTATGTCTTCAAAGGTTAATCTAGCTAAAATTAGGCTAAACGATGTTTATAAATAATCCTCAAAAATTTAACTATAAAAAAAGGGGGTGATTCCCCCTTTTAAACGATAAATTTCCCTCTCATATTTAAGTTTTTAATTTCTTTCTAATAAAATTCTGTCAATACCATCTGAAGTTGAAGTAATGATTAACTCTTGTAGAGTACAACAAAAAATTTTTCGTGCTCTTCTAACAAAATAGCCATCCTCAATTCAAAATCAAATAATAAATTATTTTTTTATATTTATTATTTTTCCATCTAAAGAAATTTTTCTTGTCTCAATCAACAAAATTGAATCCCAAATTTCTATTATAATATTTACTTTAGAATGATATTGTTTACTCCATTCCTCCTCATTTGGTAAGCAAAAATGTAGTTCACCTAAAGGTTCGTTTTGATAATGGATGGAGGTTAACTCCAAAAAATCCACTTTTTCCCTATCATAAAAATTAAATCTAAATTCTTCACTATCCTTCACAAAGTAAAATGAAGAAACATCAATAAAAGCTATTTCATGAAATTTTACAACCTTATCATCCGTAATCTTAATCTTAAATTTTATAATGTCATTTAGTAAGTCTACTTGTGTATCTAAAATTTCAGCGCCCCATAGCTTATCAAGTATTTTCTGTATATCAGCGTTCCCCATATTACTCCTTCTTTCTGTTCTAATATTTTTTATTTAAAATACGGCTTATTTCTTTATAAGATTTCCTTGAAAGATTAATATGTGTGTGTAGCCTATCACTACTTTTGTTGCCATACCTATCGAATGAACCATATTTGGAATGACTTATTCGATAATATGCTTTCTTTCTATTACCAGAGCCAGCATTCATCACTCTAACCCGATAGGAGTGCTTTCCATCAGGAATAGATACTTTCCATCCATTGCCCTTAGCTCTTTCCAAAGTACCTCCATGTTTTTTTGCAACTTTTTTCGCTAGCCTATAAGTTCTTGAAAATTTACCTGCTTTATATGCTCTATATGCAATTTTGGCACCTTTAAACGCAGCACCACCAACAAGCCCTACGCCTACTGCAATCGCCGCCGCTTTCCAACCACCTTTTTTAAAGGCTTTATACCCATCATACGCCGCAAATCCCGCATTAATAGCCATCCACACAAAATGCCCATCCGGATCGACCAACATGACTGGGTTGTTGTTCGCGTACGTATATCCGTTTTGCGTGAGGATATCGTCCGCATCCCCCTGATCTGGATCTAGGGATAGGAACACGCCATGCGTTGGATGATAGTATCGGGCAATCAAATAGTGCAGTCCAGTCTCTTCGTCATATTGGTATCCGGCGTAGCGATATGGGTTTTCCGCTGCCATATCCCCCAATTGGGAAAGAATCTTGCCCCATGTATCGTATTGATAGCGCGCGGCAATGTTTCCTTGTGCATCCGTTAAAGCAATGACATCGCCATGCGCGTTGTAGTGGTAGAATGTAGGTGGCATTGCCCTTTTTCATCGCCAACAGCTGGCCGTTTTCTCCGTATACATACGATCTTACCACATTTCCGCTCGCATCCGTTTCGTACAGAACATTCAAGCTGTCGCCTTGGTAATGGTAGTTTGTAATTACGCTATTAATGTTCTTTTGAATTCGTTAACTATCTTCACTGTATAATAAAAAAGGTTATTCCTTAAATCATGGGATAACCTTAAAGAAGCTAATTACTATTTTCTCGTTTGCTTTTCATAGTAAGATTTTACAAGCATTTCCACTATATTATTACTACCAATCAGACCAATTGGATTTTTTATTTTTTCCCCTTCCTCTTTAGAAATAGGCTCTAATTCTGCTATTGGTGTATTCGCATCCCCTCGACTCACAAAATATTCCTTACCATTGTAAAACACAAAATCAGGTAACTCATATTCTTCAGGATTGAATTTTCCTTTAGACAATTTCCCAATAATTTTCCATTCTTTATTAACGATTCCATATATTCCACTGTTAATAGTATATAGAACAGAAAGTTTTTCAAATTGATTACTAAAGTTTTTTATATCTAATATTTCATTAGTGAAGATATCAAAATATTGTATATAAATGTCATCCTTTAGACCTTCTCCTTTTACTACTAAACCATAAGCATATTTTTCAATTTCTTTAAGCGGGATTGCAAATACAATGCCTGGTTCAATGTTAGGAACCTTTTTTCTCTTTTTCAACTTAAATTTTACATCGGAGATTTCCATTTCCTCCAATTGTTCAGCTATATTTGAATCAAGTTGTATAGCCTCCATAATCAATGCTTCTAATTCAGCCACCGTTGGTTTTCTTTCTAAATCTTCTTCATAAATTTTTTTGATTTCTAATAGCGTATCACTTAACAAATCGATTGCATCATCACTTAAAATAATTGTTTCCTTGTTCTTTATGCTTTCCCAGAATGACATACAATCACCAACCGTATCTTCTTATTACTTCTTTATAAATCCTTCTAGATTCGCTCATATATTTTCTATACTTTTTATTTCTTTTACTAATAGGTCTTATCTTGTTTCTAAGCTTACTTTTTCCACCGTGTTTCAAATATAGGCGGTGTTCTAATCCACGCGCTTGTCCCCAGGACAGATTGCTAGCAACTTCTTCAAAATCTAAATTAGAATGGTTTTTACTATGGACATATCTTCTCTTCTTAATATTTTTAGTTCTTCCGACATATTTTACTACATTTCCTTTCTTTAAGACATAAACAGAGTGTTTTGCCGCTTTGAGTCTTCCTCCACCAACAAAACCAATAGCTGCAGCAGCCGCGACACCTTTCCATCCTTTTCCTGACTTATATGCCTTATACCCGTCATAAACCGCAAACCCTGCATTGATGGCCAGCCATACCCAATGCCCATCCGGATCGACCAGCATCACCGGGTTGTTATTTGCGTACGTATAACCGTTTTGTGTGAGGATATCATCGTCATCCCCCGGGTCGGGATCTAAAGATAAGAACACGCCATGCTCTGGGTGATAGTATCGGGCAATCAAATAGTGCAGTCCGGTCTCTTCGTCATATTGGTATCCTGCGTAGCGATATGGGTTTTCCGCTGCCATATCCCCCGATTGGGAAAGAATCTTGCCCCATGTATCGTATTGATAGCGCGCGGCAATGTTTCCTTGGGCATCGGTTAAAGCGATGACATCGCCATGCGCGTTGTAGTGGTAGAAGTAGGTGGCACTACCTTTTTTCATCGCCAAGAGCTGGCCGTTTTCTCCGTATATATACGATCTTACCACATTTCCGCTTGCATCGGTTTCATACAGAACGTTGAGGCTGTCGCCTTGATAATGGTAGTTGGTCACAACCCCATTTACTTTCTTTTGAATGCGCCGGCCATCTTCATCGTATTTGTAGGTGACAAACGGCGTGCTTTCTCCTTTTCTTGTAACGGAAACCAATTGATCGGCTTCGTTCCATTCATATCGATACTGGCCGTCTTCTAATCGGTTGCCGTTGGCATCGTACGTGATCGTTTCACTGCCAAACCGAATAAGCTGATTGGCCTCGTTATAATCGGCATTTGTCGTCGTCGACTGCCCACCCTTTGTTTTCACGACTTTCGTCCGGTTGCCGAATCCATCATACGTATACTCGATCTTCGTTCCATCTGGAAGCTCTTCTTCCACTAATTGATCCAGCTCATCATAACGGTAATCGATTGCTTTTCCTGTTGGGAATTCCACTTTCGTCCGATTGCCGTTTTCATCATAACGGTACGTTTCGGACAGTATTTCTTTTCCGTCCGCTGTACCAACCGATACGTTTTCGACGAGGCCGCGATCATCATATATAAAGGTTGAACCGGCTCCGTTTCCTGTCGTGAAGGTGCGGATGTTTCCTTTCTCGTCGTAGTCAAAGCGGTACGTATACGTCCCGTCTGTCACAATTGTATTTTGGTCCAAGGCATTATATTGAAAATTCACTGTTTGGCTAAAGGAGCCGTGGGAAAACATAAACTGCTGCAATTTATCCGATGTCGTTGGATATTGCCATTTTTGCAGTCCACCGCGATCGGATTGTTCGATAACACGGTTCGCCGAATCAAATTTTCTTGTCTTCGTCGTGCCGTCTTTTAGATATTGGACGGAAAGTTCGTTTCCATTTTTATCGTAGCTGAATTCGTAATATGGGACGTTATTGTAGGAAATTGTTTTGACTCTTTCCGTTCCGTCATAAGACCATTGAATCGTGTTTCCCTTCGGAAGGACTGTTTTAGTTTTATTTCCATTTGCATCATATTCATTCGTCGTCGTATCTTTGAGCGGACCAACAGTTTTAATGAGTTTATCAGCTGCATCATACGAGTAGGTAAAGGTTTGCGACCGGCCGCCGCTTGTCCGAATGACTTTTGATGTCATATTTCCGTTCGCGTCATAATCATAATTGACGGAAGTGCCGTTCGCTAACAGCAGCTGTTTTAAGCGATTCGATAAATCATACGTGTATTCTTTCTTGTTTCCTTTCTCATCGAACTCGCTCAATATATTACCAACGGCATCATAATTCTTTTTCGTAACATATCCGGCTTCATCAGTTTCTTGAATAACATAATTTCCGCTAGAATCATACTTATTTTTCGTCACGACGTTTCCTTCCATCAAACGGATCGCGTCAAACCACACTGTTCCCGTGTAATTGCCTCGAAACACAACGGATACATCGATTTTATCGATGGGCTTCGAAGGATTGATGGAAACGGCGGCACGGTTCCATTCTTGGGTTCCGATCGGAAAGTCTGCAGTATACGTTTGAGTTGCCCCGTCTGTAAAATACGCTTTAGCCGTTATGGAATAGTCGCTCGGGCTCACCGTACCGTTTGCTTTGACATCCTGCGCTTTCGAAAGACCTGTGAGTGTCAAACGAAGCGGTGTATCATTTGATGTTTGGCCAACAATCACCGTCTGTTTATATTCGCCGGCCGATTGCGTAGTGCTTGTTCTTGAAAATTTTAAAGAGGATCCTCCGTCAAAGGATTGCGTAGAATCCACACTTCCTCCTGTTCCGTTCCAATTCGCAATGGTCCCTTCAAAACTGCTATTGATAACTGGGTTATAACTCGAAGAAACCTGTGCCTCTTCCAATTGGATGCTATCAAACCAGGCTTCTCCGGAAGCATCTGGAGACTTATGATCGACCTCTAAATACACGCGAATTTTGACGGTACTCGGTGGAGTAGTAAACGTCACTTGCCGTTCTGTCCATGGTCTCGTACCGGTTAGTTGGCTGTAGCGATTGTCAGCCCAAGAAATCCGGCGATTTTGACTGTCTAAAAATTCGATATTAAAGAACGCATTGGCCTTCGTCAAATTCGTTTTGATCTTCCCGCTTAACGTATACGTCGTGTTCGGTTTCACGGCAATTTCTTGGGTAGCCGCCACATAGCCAAGTTCCGTTCCAGGCGAACTTGAGGCAGTGACGATTTTTAAAGTTTTTCTTCCAAGCGACCGATGATGACGATTCGTGTCTTCAAACAATTGTCCGGAATCGTTAGAACGAAGAAGATTCCAAGCTGTGATTCCCTGTTCGAAGCCGCTATTTGAGAGTAAGTTCGCTGCACTGCCTAATGTATTGCTTTCTTCAATAATATTCCCATAGGTATCGTATTTTGCTATAGAAGATGTTTTTCCGGATTGATCAGTTTCGGATACAGGATTTAAGCCATCGTAGGCAATCGTAGTGGTATCGCCTTCCGTATCTGTCTCGGAGATGACATCATTATTTTTGTTATACTTGTATGTTTCTGTACCGTACTGATCTTTCACCGTTAACACATTCCCGTTTGCATCATACGTATATGTTTCAGTAGGTTTCACAGCATTTTGATCATTCGGATCCCGTGATTCTACTAGATTATTTCCCTCATACACGTAGCTTGTCGTAATGTTTAACCCGCCTGCATCTTCGATTATTTGAATGGGGTTCGCTGCTTCATTAAAGGTATACTGAATTTTGCGGCCATTCGGCTGGATCACGACGAGCTGCCGTTTCGTTTGATCATAATTCAACTTATAAATGCGGTTCTCGGGATCTATTACTTGACTGATCCTGTCTCCATTGTAAATGAATTGATTGACAACAGCTTTAGCTTCTGTATGCGTCGGTTCATATACTTTCTCTAGACGGCCATGTTCATTATATTCGTATCTCGTGGTTTCTTTGCCCGCCTTGGTGACTTTTGTTAACAAACCATTCTGATACTCAAACGTGATCGAACGGTTTAGTGGATCGGTAATCTTTTGAATTTTGCCGCTTGCGTTATACTCCATAGTCAGTTTTCTTCCTGATGCATCAATAATGGACACAAGCTTTCCATTCGCATAACTATAAGTCGTTGTATTTCCATGACCGTTGACCATTTTGGTTAACTTTCCGTCGCTTTTTCGGAAGTGAATTTTCGTTTGATCTTTGTCGGTCAATATATATTCATCGGCTGTTTCGCTTAATTCCAAATAAACACCTGTCGGAGCTTTATACGTACCATCGGATAGCTTCGTGAATATATGGAGCGTACCATCTTCATCTGTAAATCTCGCTTCTTTACCCTGAGCAATGATGCTTATTTCCGCATCACTCTGCCATCCTTTTCCAAATAATCCATCCGAAGTAGATAGACTATTGTAAGTTCTTGTCATTCCTAGCCCCGGTCCTCTTCCAGAAATCGATACATCATCTTCGTCGACGATGAGGTTACCGGTAGCGGCATTCACGCTTGCATAAGGAACATCAATGATGGACCAGTATTCCTCCTTTCCTAAATACTCATTCCCCTCCGGAATTTTTACCGTCAATGCCTGATTGGAATATATTGTTTCCCCATCTGCATCGTATGCACTGAGTCTAAACCAGTAATTGGTGCTTGTCGCGTAATTTGTCCCCATTTTTGCATATAATGGGGAAGGATCCTTCGGAAGCTCCAATCCCTTTCCATCATGATGCAGCGTTAAAGATCCGGAAGCCCCTTTTTGGATTTCCTCTGAAGTAGGCCAGATTCCTTTATTTTGGGTCGTCCAATGGTCCACATCTCCTACATCAAATGCTTCATAGTACTGGCCGTTAAATATCCACACTTTGTAACCTGTTGCACCGGGAATTTTTTCCAATCCAGCATAACATAACCGGATTTGCTTCCTAATTGGTTGGCGTAAGCAAATCCAGAAGGAGCTGACGGCACAGGTAAATCCGAAATGCTCGGCTTATACGCATCCGAGTAGACGGTTTCCCCTTGAGCGTTATAGGCACTGACACGAATCCAGTAGTTGGTCGCCGTTGCATATTTTGTTCCTGCATTTTCATAGACTGGGGAAGGATCAACGGCCAATTCTGCGCCAAGACCATCATGTAAATGGAGTTTATAGCGGCCAGTATTTATTTCTGCAGCAGTTGGCCAATATTTTTTGTTTTTCGTTGTCCAAGAAGTGACGTTCCCGACATCAAGCGATTCATAGTTTGAACCGTTAAAAAGCCAAATTTTATACCCCGTCGCTCCGCTCACCGGTTTCCATTTGAAATCGATATATCCTGTTCCGTTGCCATTGGTATAACTAACCCCCGTTGGTGCAGATGGTTTCTTCAAATTAGGAATGGTTGGCATAAAGGCTCCAGACATGGCGCTTTCGCCTTGGGGAAAAATCGCGCTTACTCGGAACCAGTAGTTCTTGTTATTCGGATAACTTCCTCCTGAATTTCGATAGACTGGGGAAGGATCGACAGCCAGCTCCGTTCCTTTCTGATCTTGGTGCAGGTCGTATTTTCCGGCGTTAATTTCAGAAGAAGTCGGCCAAATTTTCTTTCCATTAGTGCTCCAAGAGGTAACATTGCCTACCTCAAAGGCTTCGTATGATTTACCGTTATATATCCATACTTTATAGCCCTTTGCCCCAGGAACCGGATCCCATGATACATTCACATATCCTGTGCCGTCTCCATTGCTAAAAACTGTTCCTTTAGGAGTTTGGGGAGCAGGGATCGTATACGTCACCGACAAATACGGTTTATAATTACTATTCGTAGAAGAAACGACTTTTTTCCAATAGGTTTTTCCATTTCCATTCGTATGAAGTTTGAAACCATACTGTTGCTTCTTGCCAGAAGCCCATTCTTTAACTGTATTCGTTACATTAAATTCCGCCCATTGATCTCTGGCCACATCAACTTTCCCAATATTAGTTGAAGAGGGCTTATTATTCCAATTCAATGCACTAGCTGACCATGAACCATTCACAGCATCTAACCATAACCCCGTTTTGGTGGTAGAGGAGTATGAATGGGTTACATAAACATTAAAAGTGGCATTCGTAATATTCATATTCTGTATACTTGATAGATTGTGATTTAAGAAAGCATAGCAAGTGCCGGTTGTGTTATCATAATAACCAACTTTTAAAACATACTGTCCTTGTACTGAATCCCATTTACTGGATGAAGAACTGTAATTAGTCGTTGGATATGCACTCATCACAAATGTATCCGTTGACACATTTATTGAAGTGCTTGGATCAATATAAACTGGATATACGCGTTTAGGATCTTTCAACCATTCAGGATCAGCTTTGATCGTTAAAACATATCCTTGCGCTTCTTTTTGCAATTCGTATGTTACATCTTCTGAACGCTCTACTTCACCAGAGTATTCATCGACATTGGAATCTACCATAAACGGCTTCGGCAGTTCAAAAACCTTTTCTTTTTCTTGATTCATAAACAGTATTGAACCATCATTTTGGACTTCAGCCTTTAAATCCGTTTTCAAATAAAATTTAAATATATGATAACCGGTAAATGAGTGAAGAACTAAATCTTCTTTTGTCGCTTGATTGAATGTAATATTCTGTAAATCTATAAAAGGAAAAATATTTTTGTGAAAAATTTTATTATCTTTTTTCTTATAAATAGCAGAAACATCCTTCGCCTTTATTGGCTGTACACCATTGCCGGCTGCTTCTAAAATGGAAAAGGAAATTGAATGTCCATTATAATGGAAAGTGGCATATTCTCCTTTGACCATTTTTTTATGAAAGTTTGTCTCGATAATAGTATTCTCTGTTTTGACAGAATTCGACTGATCGGTGCTTTCTGTTAGATTAGGAGAAATTTCCTCAAATGGCTTCCCCTTCTTTTTCCTTATATGGATCGGCTCAAAATAAATCTTTTTGGTAAATGTGCCATCACCATTGTAAAAAACTTTTGTATTCTCTGTCCGTTCCTCAATGATTTCCCCTCGTTTAAGGTTAATTTTAGGGGTCGGGACTTTTGACGGTAAATGACTTTCAGTAGAGCTGTTCTCTTTCTCCGAAAACGTCTAAAGAAACGGATGAGAAAAATAACAGATTCACAGTTGCCCATATCAACTATTTTTTTAAATGACTAATTCTCATATAATTCTTCCTTTTCAATAATTTGTTAAATTGATTATACTTTATAAAAACTAGATTTAGGTACATTTTTTGACATGCAAAATTCTGTATTTTTCGACAAATTTCGCTTCTTTTGTACGAAAAAACCCCCCTTCAATGAATAAATTAATCCATTCAATTGAAGGGGGGATGCTTTTGACTTATTTAATAGAATACGGGTATGAGCGGTGGTCGTTTAGAATCACTCGCCCGTATATTTTCCAAGTGATTTTAATAGGCCCCTAAAGTGTGAGCAGAGGCTTATGATTATTTGAAATGAATTAAGAAATATTTCTTTTTGCCCCGGCGGATCACAGCAAATTGACCTTCGATGGTGTCTTTTTCAGACACAATATAATCAAGCTCCTGCACCCGTTCGCCGTTAATGTAAATCGCACCGTTTCCGATGTCTTCTCTTGCCTGCCGTTTCGATGGAGAAATTTTCGCCTGAACCAATAAATCGACTAATCCGATTTCATTTTCGGTCGTTTCATACGAAGGCACATCTTTAAAGCCTTGTTTTATTTCTTCTGCTGTTAAAGCTTTTATATTGCCGCTGAACAGCGCTTCGGAAATTTTGACAGCCTGTTTGAGTGCTTCTTCGCCATGGACAAGTTTTGTCACTTCTTCCGCTAACGCTTTTTGCGCAGACCGTTTTTCAGGAGCATTTTTCACTTCTTCTGCCAATTGTTCAATTTCTTCTTTTGATAAGAAAGTAAAATATTTTAAATATTTGATGACATCCCGGTCATCGGTATTGATCCAAAATTGATAAAATTCGTAAGGCGATGTTTTTTCTTTATCGAGCCAGATGGCTCCTCCTTCCGTTTTGCCGAATTTTGTGCCGTCGGCTTTCGTGACGAGCTGGAGTGTAAGACCGTATGCTTTCGCATTTTCTTCCGTTTTTCGAATTAGTTCAAGTCCTGACGTAATATTTCCCCATTGGTCGCTTCCGCCGATTTGCAAGCGGCAATCATAGGTTTGGTACAGCTTTAAAAAATCGTACGATTGCAAAATCATGTAGCTGAATTCTGTAAAGGAAATGCCCGTTTCAATTCTTGACTGCACGGTTTCTTTCGCCAGCATGTAGTTTATGCCAAAGCTTTTGCCGATATCTCGCAAAAATGTGATGACATCCAATGGCCCGATCCAATCGTAGTTGTTGGCCAAAATGGCCGGATTCCCTTCTTTTTCAAAATCCAAAAAGCGGGAAAGCTGTTCCTTAATGCGTTCTGACCACTGCTTCACCGTTTCTTTTTCATTTAATGTTCTTTCCTGTTTTTTTCCGCTTGGATCGCCGATCAAGCCTGTTGCGCCGCCAACAAGAGCAATCGGTTGATGACCAGCCTCTTGAAATCTTTTTAACGTTAAAATCGGCAGCAAATGCCCGATATGAAGGCTGTCTGCCGTCGGGTCAAAACCGCAGTACAGCTTCACCTGTTCCTCTGACAACAATTTATCTAATCCTTCTTCATCCGTTACTTGATTAATGAGTCCGCGATATTTTAAATCTTCTAGCAAAGCATTCATCAAACCCACTCCTTTTCAAATTTTATCCAAATAAAAAACGCCCCTTCATGAAGGGACGTATAATTACGCGGTACCACCCTGCTTAAGAACATTTGCATGTTCTTCACTCATTCTGATAACGGCTAAAACCGTCCTTTGCTACTTCACTTTCACAAAGAATGCTCATGGAGGTAATTCACAAAGCATTTATGTGCTGATTCGCACCGGCCATCAGCTCTCTGAAACAGGGAAATGCCTGCTACTTTCTCCAATCAACGCTCAAGTATTTTTTTCATTAATAAACATTTTTAGCATAATTGACATCCTTTGTCAACTAAGATTAGAACAGAGGGCGTCAACCGGAGAAAAAAATATGCTATAATAAACTAGATTTTGTAGAGGGATGATGAAAAATGGAGAAATGGTACGAATTTTTTAGGAAGGTAAGCTCCTTTTATCATAAGCACCAGCAAAAAATGGTCATTGCCTATAACGTAACATGGAACTTATTTCTTTTACTATTGGTTATCGGTTTAATAGGCTTCTCCTTTATCGGAGGATTAGGAGCTGGTTATTTTGCATCGCTTGTAAAAGATGAGCCGATCCGTTCCGAAAAAGAATTGGAAAAAGACATTTACGATTATTCTGAAACAACGAAAGTGTACTTTGCAGACAATGTCTATTTAGGGAAAATTCGCACAGATCTTGAACGTGAAAAAATCAAAATTGATCAAATTTCCGAGCATTTAAAACATGCAATTGTTGCAGTGGAGGACGAATATTTTTACGAGCATAAAGGGATTGTCCCAAAGGCGATCATGCGGGCGATTTTCCAGGAGTTCTCAAACTCTCCTGTCAGAACCGGCGGAAGCACCCTCACACAGCAATTAATTAAAAACCAAATATTGACCAACGAAGTGTCATTTGAAAGAAAAGCAAAAGAAATCCTGCTAGCATTGAGATTAGAAAAATATTTTACGAAAGATCAAATATTAGAAGCCTATTTAAATGTATCATCATTTGGACGAAACAGCTCCGGAAGAAACATTGCAGGCGTGCAGGCTGCAGCGCAGGGGATTTTTGGCATAGATGCGAAAGACTTATCGATACCGCAGGCAGCTTTTATCGCTGGTCTCCCTCAAAATCCTTTTGCTTATACACCGTTCACAAAGGACGGAGAAGTAAAAGAAGATTTACAGCCTGGTATAAACCGAATGAAAACCGTCCTAAGAAAAATGTTTGCAGAAGGATATATTACAAAAAAAGAATATGAAGAAGCACTTAAGTTTGATTTAAAGGCTCATTTAGCCAAAAAGAAAAAACCTGATATTGAGCAATATCCTTGGATTATATACGAAGTTGAAAAAAGAGTGAAGGATATACTGGCTGAGCAGCTAGCGAAAAAAGACGGTCACAAGCTGGAGGATCTCCGAAAAAATAATAAAGAGCTGTTTAATCGATACATGGCGCTGGCCGATCAAGACATGAGACAAAACGGCTACAACATTCATACGACCATTAACAAGAAAATTTATGACAAAATGCAAGAGGTTGTCAAAAACTACGAGTATTACGGAAGTCCAAAGCTTGAAAAGAAAAAAGATCCTGAAACAGGCAAGACCGTAACCATCGAGGAACCAGTTGAAGTCGGCGCTGTTTTAATCGAAAACAAAACTGGAAAAATTATCTCCTTTGTTGGCGGCCGTGATCATAACAGGGAGCAGACAAACCATGCTACAAGAGCATTAAGACCAAACGGTTCAACAATGAAACCGCTCGCTGTCTATGCACCCGCGATGGAAATGGGCATCGTCCAGCCGGGAACTGTTGTGGCAGATCTTCCATTTTCAATCGGGAAATATCAGCCGAAAAACTACGGAGGCGGCTATCACGGATTAACAAGTATTCGAACAGCATTGAAACATTCATATAACATTCCGGCGGTAAAAACCTATGCAAAAATTATTTCGCAAAATCCGGTATCCTATTTAGAAAAAATGGGATTTAGTTCACTTGCTCAAGAAGATTACAGTTCATTCTCCCTCGCTCTTGGGGCAATGACTTACGGAGTAACCGTGGAGGAAAACGTAAACGCCTTCGCAACATTTGCCAATAACGGTGAATTTGTCGACGCCTACATGATTGAAAAAATTGAAACACAAGACGGAAAAGTTATATATCAACATAACAGCAAGAAAGAGAAGGTCTTTTCCCCTCAAACAGCCTATTTAATGATTGATATGATGCGGGATGTCATTCAAAGCGGAACGGCTTCCTCTTTAAAAAGGTATCTATCATTTCAATCTGATTGGGCTGGAAAAACAGGAACTGGGCAAGATTATCGGGATGCATGGTTTGTTGCTGTAAATCCTAATGTATCCTTCGGCACATGGATCGGTTATGACACGCCGAAAAGGCTGGAAACGACCTACAAAGGTTTGACCTACAGCAATAGAAATATATTGCTTTGGGCAAAATTAATGAACGCCGCATACAGCGTCAAACCTGACTTAATAGATCCTAACACTTCCTTTAAAATGCCTAAAGGAATTGTTTCAAGATCGTATTGCGCCCTCTCTGGGGATCTGCCTTCTGAATTATGTAAGAAAGCTGGACTCGTTCAAACTGACTTGTATAACGCTAAATTTCTCCCGAATAAAGTGGATAAAAGCTTGGCGTACGGCAAATTTGTTTTAGTAGACAACGTAGCCTATCAAGTGCCGGCAAATGCACCGGCTGAATTCGTCCAGGAAGGGCCTCTGCTGAAAAAAGAAGTATTGAATAATCTTGGGATTTCAGACGTGTCCCAATTGACTAAACTTCTTCCTAGCGGAGTTAATTTAGAGGCTTTGACGTTGACCGGCAATAGGGTTCTTCAGGATAATGGCAAAGCTCCTTCTAAAGTGCCTGCTGTAAAGCTTAGCGGAACAACATTATCCTGGAGCAAAAGCGGTGAATATGATGTTATCGGGTACAGAGTTTATGCAGCTCCATCTAATTCAAATAGTTTCAAAAAAATTGCCAGCATACCTGCAAAAAATAACTTAAGCATCTCAGTCGGAAAATCTCCTGCCTCCTATTACGTCGTTGCAGTTGATGTGGCAGGAAAAGCGTCTCCTCCTTCAGCCATTGTAAAAACGGCGCAATCTGGAAAAACAGAGCCGCAGCAAAAACCGAAGCAGACGGCAAATGCAAGACAATAGGCGAATGGAAAAGATGCATTAAACGATCAATAAAGTAGACGAAACAGAAAAAACAGCCCAGCAAAACATGCTTTCACCCAATAAATATTTTAAAAAGGACCGCACGTGGTCCTTTTTATCTTTTACTGGCTAGTGTGACGGCAGCTTTTTTAAGAAAACATAGCTTACTTTATTGTATCGCATTTTTTCTTCATAGAAGCGGTGTGCGTCAACGCGCTGCAAGCCGGAAGATAAAGAAACAATATTATAGCCATTTTCTACAGCATATTGATGAACATACGTTAAAAGCTTTTCACCGTATCCTTTTGATCGTTCTTCAGGCAATGTCACTAAATCACAAACCCAAATGAAACGCCCGTAGTATAAAGTGATCATTGGCATAAATCCGGTGATGGCAACCATTTTATTATGATCGTAAAGAGCAACTAATTGATATCCTTCCTTTTGTTTAGCTTCAAGCACCAATTCAAGAAATGATTGTATCCGCAAATGTTTCATCACTGAAAATCCTTCTAAAATTTCCTCTTTCGTTCGCAATTCTTTCAATAAAAGGGATGATTCCATAAGCTTCTCTCCTATTTCCATTTTTAGCGTTTATTTTATCAATCTATTATTAATGCCAATAACAAAGCCGCAAGCCTATTTACTAGACTTACGGCTTCGATTATTTTTTAATCTTCCAACGTCGACAAGTCACCTGTTGGCAAGTTAAGCTCCCATGCTTTCAACACGCGGCGCATAATTTTTCCGCTTCGAGTTTTCGGCAGTTTTTCGCAAAATTCTATTTCCCGTGGCGCTGCATGTGCTGCCAGCCCTTTTTTAACAAACTGGCGAATATCCTCTTTCAAATCTTCTGATGCTTCATAGCCGCTGCGCAATGCAACGAACGCTTTAATAATTTCTCCTCGAACAGGGTCCGGCTTGCCGATAACTCCAGCTTCCGCTACGGCAGGATGTTCAACAAGCTTGCTTTCTACTTCGAACGGTCCGACCCGTTCGCCGGAAGTCATAATGACGTCATCAACCCGTCCCTGAAACCAAAAATATCCATCTTCATCCATATAAGCGGAGTCTCCAGATACATACCAGTCACCGATAAAATAAGATTCATATTTTTCAGGATTATTCCAAATTGCTTGCATCATGGAAGGCCAGCCTTTTTTAATTGCTAGATTCCCCATTCGGTTTGGAGGCAATTCATTTCCATGATCGTCAATAATTGCTGCTTTTACGCCGGGGATCGGCTTGCCCATTGATCCAGGCCGGATATCCATACACGGATAGTTGCAAATAAGATGCCCGCCTGTTTCCGTCATCCACCAAGTATCATGAATGCGCTTATTAAATACTTTCATTCCCCAGCGAATAACTTCAGGATTTAAAGGTTCTCCGACACTTAAAATATGGCGCAGAGAGCTTAAATTATATTTTTTCACCAATTCGTCTCCTGCACTCATCAGCATCCGAAACGCTGTTGGAGCGCTGTACCAGACAGTGACACCGTATTTTTCGATTGTTTCATACCAATAATCAGGGCTGAATCTGCCTCCAACAATAACATTTGTAACACCTAGGAGCCACGGACCAAAAATACCGTAAACTGTTCCGGTCACCCATCCAGGGTCTGCCGTACACCAATAAATATCTTCTTCCTTCAAGTCAAGAACCCATTTTGCTGTTTGATAATGCTGAATCATCGCATTATGGACATGGAGAACGCCTTTCGGTTTTCCTGTTGATCCGGAAGTATAATGCAAAAGAAGTCCGTCTCTCCGATCCACCCATTCAATTTCCAAATCTTTGCTTGCATTTTCAAAATGAGCAAAGAAATCGATTATTTTTCCTTCTTCTTTTACATCTTCTCCAACAACCACCACATGTTTGAGCGCAGGCAATTCATCAATTGGAACTCTTGACAGCAGCTCTTTTGTTGTTACAATCACTTTTGCTTCACTATCTTCCAAACGATCCTTTACCGCGCTCTCCATAAACGCTTCAAATAAAGGACCTACAATAGCTCCTAGTTTAATTGCGCCCAAAATGACAAAATAAAGCTCTGGACTTCTAGGCATAAATACGAAAACCCGATCACCTTTTTGAAGGTCGGTATGCTGTTTTAAAACATTCGCAGCTTTATTGGAGAGCTCTTTCATCTCTTCAAACGTATACTTTTCGTCACGATTCGCATCGCGATAATAAAGTGCGACTTTATTTTTTTTGGACCCATCTGCATGACGGTCAATCGCCTCATAAGCCGCATTGATTTTCCCAGTTTTACTCCATGAAAAATTCTCCTCTACTTCTTTCCAGTCAAAGCTCGCATATGCTTCCTCATAGTTTGCTAAGTTGTAGTTCCCTTTTATTGCTGGTAGCGCTTCCACTTTCATCGAAGTACCCCCCTAAAAATTAGTATATTTGTTTATCATTATATAACTTTTTATTCCATTTCGCAATTTTGTAAAAATTTTTTACAAAACAAATCCGATTATGTTCGACAATTCCTGTATAATATGAATAGGTTATTAGATTGGTAGGCGGTGTAATGAATGGAACATAAAAAAACATATCATGCCAAAGAAATTGAAACTCCAAATGGAACGGTGATTGTCGAAGGGCCAATTCCCCCCGATAAACTGGCAGGCTATAAATTTCATGAGGATTTAACAGCTTTCCGTCCTGCACCAAGGCAGCACAAAGCGCTTGTAGAAATTGCCAAGCTTCCTGAAGGACGGATTATTATTGCCAGAAAAGACGAAACAATCATCGGGTACGTTACATTTTTATACCCTGATCCTCTAGAACGATGGTCTGAAGGAAAGATGGAAAATTTAATTGAGCTAGGAGCCATTGAAGTGATTCCAGAATTTCGCGGATGTGAAATTGGAAAAAATTTATTGATTGTTTCGATGATGGATGATGCAATGGAAGATTACATCATTATTACAACGGAATATTATTGGCATTGGGATTTAAAGGGAACTGGCTTAAATGTTTGGGAGTATAGAAAAATGATGGAAAAAATGATGAATGCAGGCGGTCTTGAATGGTATGCAACAGATGATCCAGAAATTTGCTCTCATCCTGCAAACTGTCTAATGGTTCGTATTGGAAAAAGGGTAGATAACGAATCGATTCAGAAATTCGACCAATTAAGGTTTACAAACAGATTTTTGTATTAATCGCCATGCTATTCTTGGAAAGGGGATGGATAACATGATTATTGAAAAAATCATGCAAAAAAACGTACTCACGCTTTCTCCGGATCACTCGATCCAAGATGCTTTAAACTTAATTAAAAAAGCTAGAATCAAGCATATTCCGATCATCAGCGAAGAGAATACCCTTATTGGCATTATATCAGACAGAGATATTCGCGATGCTGCTCCCTCTATATTAAGTAAAAATGAAAAATTGGATGCGCTTTTAAACAAGCCAGTTAAAAACATTATGAAAACCGATGTCATAACCGGACACCCTCTTGATTTTGTTGAAGATGCTGCTACGATTTTTTATGAGCATAAAATCAGCTGCCTCCCCATTACTACAAATGGAAAGCTTGTCGGAATTATTACCAAAACAGATGTTTTGAATACGTTTGTAAAGTTGACTGGAGCCCATCAGCCCAGCTCCCGCATTGAAGTAAGAGTTCCCAATATAACCGGAATGCTTTCAGAAGTCGCAACAGTATTTCATAAAGGAAAAGTAAACATTTCCAGCGTTTTTGTGTATCCGGAAGAAAACGAAAAATTCAAAACACTAGTTTTTCGGGTGCAGACGATGAATCCAATGGGGCTTATTACTGAGCTTGAGAAAAAAGGTTATACCGTTGTATGGCCTCATATGTTGGGGGAATAACATGAAAGACAGCGTGTTTATTTATTCCCCTTTATTTTTAAATTATAAATTTAGTAATAAGCACCCATTCAACCAGCTGCGAGTAGAATTAACAGTTGATTTGCTAAAAAAATTGAAAGCGCTTGAAGATGATGAAATAGTTGAACCAAGATTTGCAACAGATGAGGAGCTGGAGCTTATTCATGATGCCGGCTATATTCGTGCAGTAAAACAGGCAGGGGAAGGAAAGCTGTCTGAGCATGAAGCTTTAAACTACGGACTTGGTACGGAAGATACACCTATTTTTCAAAACATGCATCAGGCCAGTTCTCTTATTGTTGGCGCGACATTAACAGCAGTTGATCATGTCATGATGGAAAAATCGAAGCATGCCTTAAATTTAGGCGGAGGTCTTCATCACGGCTTCAGGGGGAAAGCGTCTGGATTTTGTATATATAATGACAGCGCAGTGGCGATTAAATATATTATCGAAAAATATGGGGCAAGAGTGCTGTACATTGACACGGATGCGCATCACGGAGATGGTGTTCAATGGTCGTTTTATGATGAGCCAAACGTTTGCACACTATCTATTCATGAAACTGGGCGATATTTATTTCCTGGGACAGGAACAGTTCATGAGCGGGGACAAGGTTCTGGATACGGTTTTGCCTTTAATATTCCGTTAGATGCATTTACCGAAGATGAATCATGGCTAAAAGTTTACAAAGAGGCCGTTACAGAAGTTGCAGAGTACTTTAAGCCTGATGTCATCGTCACTCAAAACGGAGCTGATGCCCACTATTTTGATCCACTAACTCATCTTCACGCCAGCATCAATATTTACCGGGAAATCCCGAAGCTTGCACATGAAATTGCCCACAGCTACTGCGATGGAAAATGGATAGCTGTCGGCGGAGGAGGCTACGATATTTGGCGGGTTGTTCCAAGAGCTTGGTCGCTCATTTGGCTGGAGATGAAAAATTTAAGCTGCAAAGCACAAGGGGCTCTTCCGAAAGAATGGCTGGAAAAATGGCAGGAGAAATCTCCCGTTGAATTAATCCCAACATGGGAAGATCCCGATCCGTTATATCAACCGATTCCAAGGAAAAAAGAAATTGAAGAAAAAAACAATCACACTCTTGAATTGGCTCTGCAATTCATCCGGCAGCAAAGGGAATATAATGCAAAAAAAAATGTTAACGGCCAAACTTTTTAAAAAAGCTTGGCCGTTTTTTCTCCAGCTTAAAAAGATTATGATTTTGTCGATTGCCGAATTTCAATACGATGCGGGAGTTCAACAATATGATTATCTACTTCCTCTTTGTTCATCAATTTTGTTAACAGGCGCATCGCAACCGCACCGATATCGTAAGACGGTTGGACAACGGTTGTTAATCGCGGACGAACCATAGTCGCCAAACGAGTATTGTCAAAGCCGACGACATCAAAATCTTTCGGAATTTCATAGCCTTTATCTTGAGCGGCATGAATCACGCCCAATGCCATTTCGTCCGTTCCAACAAAGATTGCAGTCGGTTTTGGCGACAGCTCCAACACTTTGTCAAATGCTTCAATCCCGGATTCGTAGGAATAATCTCCTTCTACTACAAATTGTTCATCGTATTGGAGCCCTGCCTCTTCAAGTGCACGTATGTATCCTTTAAGCTTTTTCACTTTATTCACAGGCTCTTCCATCGGCCCGGATACATAGGCAATATGTTTGTGTCCTTTATCGATTAAAAACTTAACCGCATCATAGGCTGCCTGTTCATAATTGATATTAACAGAAGGCAGTTCATTGTTCTCATCAAAAGTTGATGCAAGCACAATAGGAACCGGTGAACGTTTAAATTCTTCCACATGCTCCTCTGTAATATTGCCGCTCATAAATACAATTCCATCCACTTGTTTCCCTAAAAGGGTGTTAAGCAAATGCAATTCTTTTTCTTTATTTTGGTCAGAATTGCTTAAAATAATATTATATTTATACATCGTTGCGATGTCTTCAATCCCGCGAGCCAATTCTGAATAAAATGTGCTTGATACATCCGGTATAACAACACCTACAGTCGTCGTCTTTTTGCTAGCCAGCCCTCTTGCGACCGCATTTGGCCGATAGCCGAGACGCTCAATCGCTTCCAATACTTTCTTTCTAGTTGTCGGCTTTACATTCGGGTTGCCGTTTACAACTCGTGAAACTGTCGCCATCGAAACGTTCGCTTCACGTGCAACATCATATATCGTCACATTATTCATGATCAACACTCCTCATCTAAATGATCTATATCAAATAAATAACAGTCTCTTCCGTATAACTCTTATCATACGATACAAAGCATTCGTCCGCAATGTGCTTGGCGTGTTTTCTTATATTTTTACCTTTTTCGTTAAAAAAATATGTTCATTAAAGTATATCCTTCATTAAATAATGTAAACGATCTACGCAAAAAAAGGAACCTTAAAAGGCTCCTTTTTTAAAAAATAGACGATATTCAATTAGGCATTTACTTTCGCTAATGGTCTTAATTCAGAAATAAACTGATTGAATTGCTCAATATTCATTTGCTGCGCAGAATCTGACAAAGCTACTTCCGGATCCGGATGAACTTCAGCCATAATACCGTCTGCCCCAATAGCAAGAGCAGCTTTTGCAGCAGGAATTAGAAGGTCTTTCCGGCCTGTTGAATGAGTGACATCAACTAATACAGGCAAATGTGTTTCCTGTTTTAAAATCGGAACTGCTGTAATGTCCAGCGTGTTTCTTGTAGCGCGTTCATACGTGCGAATTCCGCGTTCACAAAGAATGATTTGATCGTTACCTCGAGAAATAATGTATTCCGCAGCGTTCATAAATTCTGATAACGTTGCAGAAAGACCGCGTTTTAACAATACAGGCTTGCGAACAGATCCTGCTGCTTTTAACAATTCAAAGTTTTGCATGTTCCGTGCCCCGATTTGGATGACATCGATGTAATCAAGGGCCACATCAATATCTTGAGGCGACACAATTTCACTAATAACTGCCATATCAAACTCATCAGCAATTCTTTTTAAAATTTTTAAGCCTTCAATACCTAAACCTTGGAAATCATATGGTGATGTTCTAGGTTTAAATGCACCGCCTCTTAGCAGCTTCAAGCCTTGTTTCTTCGCTGCTTCCGCAACAGCAGCTACTTGCTCATAGCTTTCTACCGCACAAGGACCGACAACAAAGTATTGGCTGCCATCCCCGATTTTTTCGCCTTTGACGTCAACGATTGTATTCTCTTTCTTTTTCTTTCTTGATACTAACAATGCTTTGCGATGATCGTCCTCTTGAAGCTCTAATGCCGCTTTAAATATTTCCTTAAAAATATGCTGTAAAGTGGAATCTTCAAATGGACCATTATTATGTTCTTTTATTAAATCGAGCATTTTTCGTTCACGGACAGGATCATATCGGTTAACTCCTTGCGCTTCTTTCGCTTTCCCAATTTCTTGAACAAGCTTGCCTCGCTCGTTAATTAATTTTAAAATTTGCAAATTGATTTCATCAACCCGTTCCCTAAGCGCTTCTAATTCTGTATTGCTCATTTTTTCCACCCTTTCACATCCGTCAAAATTTTAAGCATTTGATTTTAATTAGGGTTTATTATAAACCATATTCCTTGAAATGTCACTAAAAATTTCTTTATCGATTAAACGCTTTTAAGCGGTAAAGCGTTTATTTTTTTCAAAATATTTTCTTCAGTTCTTCACAAGTCATTTCCCAATGATCATCATGCCAGATAAAATTATTATACAATATTTGGGGGATTTATGTTTCATTTATGATATGTTTCAGTTATGGAATCGGACAATTCTTGTACATGTAAACTAAATGATTAGGGCTTTGGCAATCAGCAGCAAAAGCTTAAAATTCTTGAAAACCTTGCCGGCTGATGGACTTGTAACACTGTTCGCAGAATTTAAAATTGATCATATTCCCCATGAAAATTTTCACGCTCTTTTCCTCTATTCGCTGCCTATTTTTCTGAAAACGAAAATCATCGGCTTGTTTGCCGATGATGATTTTCTTGCCAAACCTATGACTTTGTTTCTTTATTTTTTTCGCTTTGAAGCTCTTCATCTAAGGCTTCTGAAGTGTCAGTCAAATTTTCTGTTTTCTGACTTTGTTCGTCGTCAAGCTCGGTGTCAGCGGAATCTGAAGGATTCTCTTTTTCAGAAATTTCATTTTCATTGCTTCGTTCCTTTATTTTTTTTACCAAGCCCTCAGACTGCTCTTGGATTTTCTGTTGAATATTTTGTGATTTTTCTTTTGCCAAGCTGATAAACTGTACTCCTTTTTCATATGCTTCGCTTGTAATTTTTGATGTTTTTTCCTTCACTTTTCCCGCCTGATCATTAAAATTTTCGCGAAGCTCTTTTCCTGACTTTGGCGTAAGCAATAATGCGGAAGCTGCCCCAACAACAGCGCCTATAATAGAACCTATTATGAATCCTTTTTTATTCGTGCTTTTTTTTGACATGTTTGCGCCTCCTGTTTTTTAAGTAAAATTAATTAATCAGTTTGCTTCTTTGATCGTTTTCTCTGCTTTACTTTATCAATCAATTCCATCACAGCATTTGTCCACTGGATGACTTGAGCAACTTTTTCTTCATTTTTTTCCAATTGTCCAGTTACACTCGCTGAAACTTTTTTCATAGACCGATTAAATTGTTGAATGGATGTTCCAATCTCTTTTACGGCATCCACCACTGAGTTGACCTTCTCAGATTTTTTCTGAATGTCTTCCGCCAATTGGTTTGTTTTATGAAGCAAATCTGTTGTTTCTTTTGTAATGCCCTCCACCTGCTTTTCAAGGCCCGCAAGCGTCCCGGCTACTTGATCGAGTGTAATGCGCAGAGATTTTAATGTTTTGGCTAAATAAACAACTAACACTGTAAAAGCTACGGCTATTAGCGCAATGCTTGCATATAATATGAATTCCAACTGCTGCACCTCCAAGTAAAACCAATAATACAATTCCCTAATTTTTCGGAATGCAAACATAAAATCTGCAATCATTTATCTATTCGACATTTTGTCAATTGAATCCTTTCGATCATATCAAAAATAGAACAAGTTTTAAATCCAATCAGGAAACGCTACAATATTATTGTATAACGAAAAAAAAGGAGGCCGGCAAGTTGAAAGATCCAAGAATCGAAAAATTGGCAAAAATTTTAATTCATTATTCATGCCAACTGCAAAAAGGCGAAAAAGTGCTTATTGAAAACTTTGGTCTTGAGAAGGAGCTTGTGATTGCTCTCATCCGCGAGGCTTACAAAGCTGGCGGGCATCCGTTTGTTTCCATTAAAGATCATCAAATAAACCGAGCTTTATTGCTTGGAGGACAAGAAGAACAATTCGAAATGATGGCTGATTTCGAAGCAAATGTCATGAAAGAAATGGACGCATACATAGGCCTCAGATCAGGCAAAAACATTAATGAATTTGCTGACGTTCCAGAAGAAAAAATGAAGCTGGAAGGCAGAACAATCGGGCAAAAGGTGCATCGTGAAATCCGCGTTCCGAAAACAAAATGGGTGGTTCTCAGATACCCGAATGAATCCATGGCACAGCTTGCAAAAATGAGCACAGAAGCGTTTGAAGACTTTTATTTTAATGTCTGCACTCTTGATTACGAAAAAATGGATAAAGCGATGGATGCGCTTGTTGAACTGATGAACAAAACTGACAAAGTACATATTAAAGGTCCTGGCACTGATTTGACTTTTTCAATCAAAGATATTCCTGCGATTAAATGTGCAGGACGCATGAATATTCCTGACGGTGAAGTATTTACAGCGCCTGTTAAAAATTCTGTGAACGGTACCATTACGTTTAATACGCCTTCTCCGTACCAAGGATTTACATTTGAAAATGTTCGGTTAACATTTAAAGACGGAAAAATCATTGATGCGTCAGCTAATGATACAAAACGATTAAACAGCATTTTGGATACAGATGAAGGAGCAAGATATATCGGTGAATTCGCCATCGGTGTCAATCCATACATCCTTCACCCGATGCAGGACATTCTGTTTGACGAAAAAATCGCTGGAAGCTTCCACTTTACGCCAGGGCAATGCTACGATGAAGCGTATAATGGCAACCATTCCAATATCCACTGGGATTTGGTCGTCATTCAGCGTCCGGAATATGGAGGCGGAGAAATTTATTTTGACGACGTATTGATCCGAAAAGACGGACTGTTTGTCATTCCGGAATTGGAGCAGCTAAATCCTGAGAATTTAAAATAGTGCATTCTTCGCTATAAAAACAAAACGACTGTAACATTTTTTGTTACAGTCGTTTTGTTTTAAACACACAGCTTTTCATAGGCATCTTGATATTTTTGAATATCTCCTGCACCCATGAATAAAATAACGCTGCTTTCATGCTTTTTCAAAACTTTAATGTTCGTCTCATCGATTAACTCTGAATGTTCAATTTGCGCCTGCAAATCTTTAATCGTGAGGTTCCCTATGTTTTCACGGGCAGAGCCAAAAATTTCGCATAAGTATACTTTGTCGGCGCTTTTTAAACTATCCGCAAACTCATTAAGAAATGACTGTGTTCTTGAAAAGGTATGAGGCTGAAAAACAGCAACAATTTCCCGGTCAGGATATTTTTGCCGCGCAGCTTCAATTGTTGCTTTTATTTCCGTAGGATGATGGGCGTAATCGTCAATCAGCACTTGTCCTCCGAAATTTTTGGCGCTGAATCTTCTTTTTACGCCTTTAAACGTTTTGACGCGCTCCTGAATAACATCAATTCCAATATTTTCGTATTGGCATAACGTAATAACCGCCAGCGCATTTAGAACGTTGTGATCCCCGAATGCAGGAATTTCAAACGTGCCGTAAAACGTATTCCGAATATATACATCAAATACAGTTCCCGTTGTGCTTTTCACCACATTTCTCGCTTGAAAATCGTTTTCCTCATGAAAACCGTAATATAATACCGGAACTTTCGCTTGTATTTCCTGTAAACGCTCATCATCTCCGCAAGCGATAATTCCTTTTTTCACTTGTAAAGCCATTTGCTGAAAGGCTGAAAAAACATCATCCAGATCACGATAATAATCAGGGTGGTCAAAATCAATGTTCGTCATAATCGCATAATCCGGATGATAGGATAGAAAATGGCGCCGGTATTCACATGCTTCAAAGACAAAATATTTGCTGTTTTGAACTCCTTTTCCCGTTCCGTCTCCAATCAAGTATGAGGTAGGAAAAGCACCTTGCATAACATGAGACAGCAAACCGGTTGTAGATGTTTTACCGTGCACGCCAGTTACCGCTATGCTTGTGAATTTGTTCATCAATTCCCCTAAAAATTTGTGATAGCGGTAAACCGGCAATTGAAGTCTCTTTGCTTCTTCAATCTCCTCGTGTGTATCTGGAAAAGCATTACCAGCTATTACAGTTAAACCAGGGCGAATGTTATTTTTCGAAAAAGGAAATATTTGAATTCCCCGTTCCTCCAAGCCTTTTTGTGTAAAAATATATTTTTCAATATCAGATCCTTGTACATTTTCATTCATATCATGAAGGATTTGAGCTAAAGCACTCATCCCTGTTCCTTTTATGCCAACAAAATGATAAGCAGTCATATAAGAACCTCCAACAATCGTCTATCTGTAAAATAATATATGACGAATGACTAGTTTTGCAACTATAATATTTATTTCCTGCAAGCTTCATAACGCAATATTGTATACTTTTAGTGTTTCCTAATTGAAAGCAACGTATATCGTTTTAAATCGGCATTGCCAAAATCAGCCCAACATTTTAATAATATCATGTTCAGTACATCTCAACTACTCTCTTTTATTGTTTTCAATTGTTCTTCTGACACTAGCACGTCTCTCGGCTTGCTTCCTTTCGGCGGGGAAATGATCCCCTGCTCCTCCATTAAATCAATCAATCTGGCCGCTCTATTATAACCGATTCGAAAACGGCGTTGAAGGCTTGAAGCCGAAGCATGCCCCTGCTCTACAACAAACTCGCAGGCTTCATAAAAAAGATCATCTTCTTCTGCTTGGAAATTTGTTTTCGCAAGCAATTCCTCTTGTTTAAACAAATAATTGGGCGCCATCTGGTTTTTTACATGGTGAACGACGCGATCAATTTCATCATCAGAAACAAAAGTTCCTTGAACTCTTACCGGTTTTGCAGAACCGTTTTCTAAAAACAGCATGTCTCCTCTTCCTAGGAGTCTTTCTGCACCGGAAGTATCAAGAATCGTTCTTGAATCTATTTGCGATGATACGGAAAATGCTATTCTTGTAGGAATATTCGCCTTTATTAAACCGGTTATAACATCAACAGACGGTCTTTGTGTGGCAATTAATAAATGGATGCCGCAAGCTCTCGCTTTTTGGGCAATCCGGCAAATCGCCTCCTCCACATCGTTCGGCGAAACCATCATTAAATCAGCGAGCTCGTCAATCACAATCACGATGTACGGCAATCGTTTCTCCTTTTCCTTGTCGCCGACTCGTTCATTAAATTTCTCGATATCTCGAACGCCTACATGGGCAAATAATTCATACCTTCTTTCCATTTCATCTACCGCCCATTTCAGTGCAGCAGTAGCTGCTTTTACATCCGTAATAACAGGGCTGACGAGATGAGGTATGCGGTTATACGGTGCAAGCTCCACCATTTTTGGATCAATGAGGAGCATTTTCACATCATTTGGAGTTGCTTTATAGAGCAGGCTGACTAAAATCGTATTGATACAAACGCTTTTTCCTGACCCTGTAGCTCCCGCAATCAAACCATGCGGCATTTTTTTCAAATCCGTCACAATCGGCTCCCCTGAAATGCTGAGGCCCAGAGCAACCGTTAACGGAGAGCGGTTGGCTTGAAAAGCTTTCGACCGTAAAATCTCTCTTAAAAAAACCGTTTTGCTTTTCCGGTTTGGCACCTCAATCCCTATTGTGTTTTTCCCCGGTATCGGAGCCTCAATCCGGATGTCTTTTGCAGACAAGCTTAATTTAATATCGTCTATCAAGTTAGTTATCTTGCTCACTTTTACGCCGGGTTCAGGATGAACCTCAAACCTCGTGACGGAAGGTCCTTGTGACACATTGACCACTTTTGCATTGACATGAAAATTTTGCAGCGTAAGATCGAGCAAATTCTTTTGCTTTTCTATCCACTGATCATCCGCTTCTTCCTCAAACGGCTGAACGTTCAGGAGGGTGAGCGGCGGAAACAAATAATTTTGCCGTTTTTCCTTTACTTCAAGCTTTCGTTTATCTTGCCCAAACATAATGACATTATATGGAATAATTGTCTTTTCGTTTTGATTTGATGAGAGCTTTCCTCTGGAAACAGGCTTTCGTCTGTCATCGGACTTTTTCTCTAAATGCTTTGGATCCGCTTCCTGTTTTAGGCTCGTCTCCTGTTTTGGACCCTCCTCCTGATTTAGATCTGTTCCTTGTTTTAGATCTGTCTCCTGTTTTAGATTCGTCCCTTGTTTTAGAATTGTCTCTTGTTTTAGATGCGTCTCTTGCTTTGATTCCGTCTCCTGGTTTAGATCCGTCCACTGTTTTAGATTCATCTCTTGCTTTGAATCCATCTCCTGGTTTAGATCCGTCCACTGTTTTAGATTCGTCTCTTGATTTGGATCCGTCTCCTGGTTTAGACCTGTCCGCTGTTTTAGATTCGTCTCTTGCTTTGAATCCATCTCCAGCTTTGAAGCCTCGACCGATTGAGCTTCCTCAGCTTCTCGCTGTTTATCCTCCGAAGGCGGTGCTGTTATTTCAAAATATGAATCCTCAGCTTCGTGATCTTGTGTTTTTAATATTTCTTTTTCATAATCGTTTTCATATTCTATCATTTCATTTATTTCTATTTCTTCTGCTGCAGCAAACTCCCTTTGCACTTCTTTTTGTTTTTCCAGATCATTGATGAAAATATCATGTACGTCTATGTCCGTCTGTTGCTGATATCGCTCTTCAATTTTTTTGAAAAATAAATCATCTCTATTCCTTGGTCCAAATCCAAAAATCGGTGAAGGGATTTCCGTTGGCTGAAAAGATTTTCTTTCCTTTTGTGCGCCTTGTGCACTATTCAGTCGAGACTGCTTGCGTTCAGAAGATGTTTTTGCTTTTGATTTTGCCGCATCCGCTGGGCGTCTCGTTTCTCGCAATGTTTCATCATCGGATATTAGCGGAAACCGAAAGTTTCCTTTCGGATATTGATATGTAACTCTAGCTTGCATCTCTAATCTATCGTCAGTTAATGATTGATCTTTTATTTTTTCAGTAGAATTGTTTTTATCTATCTTTCTTTCATATTCTTCTTCCTGATTATCGAAAAACAACCGCAACAGTTTTGACAACCAGCTCATCTATGATCACTCTTTCATTCATACTAATCTCATCCTATATTTTATCAATAAAAATGCTTTTTGGAAGTTTAAAAAGCAATGACAAACATTAATATTATATTGCTAAAATCACAGATTTAAAAATAAATAAGACTCCCTGTATAAACAAGGAGTTTATTCTTTATTTTTTATATTTTCGATATACATAATTCGTTCAATCAGAGGCGGATGATCGTAACGTAAAAATTTCACTATTTTCGGCGGATTTATTTCGCTGCGGCTAAATTTCGCTAAATGTTGAAATGTTTTTACAGCCGCTTCCTCATTTTTTGTCATTTCAATTGCATATAAATCCGCCTGTTTCTCTTGATACCTTGATACTATGCCGGATATAGGGCTTGAAGCGAACGATAACATCCCCAGCAGCAAAAGAAATAGAGGAAGCGACGACAATTCACGTATAGATTGAATGTTCAGCCTTTTTCCCCATCGATTTGTACAAAAAATCATTAACCGATGAATGATATATAAACCTGCCAAGGAAAGAAGCAAATACCCGGCTATTCCGATATAGATGTGCTTCATCACATAATGTCCCATCTCATGAGCCATAATGAATAATATTTCATCTTCGCTTAATTTATTTAACGTCGTATCCCACAAAACGATTCTCGAATTTGATCCTATTCCTGTCACATAGGCGTTCAACGCATTTGTTTTGGTGGACATATCCACTTCATACACATGCTCCGCGGGAATATCTGCTTTGGAAGCTAGCTGTAAAATTTCTTCCTCCAGCTTTTTATTTTTCAACGGGTAAAAATCGTTGTACAGCGGATCAATGATTACCGGCTGAATAAACATTATAAACAATGTGAATGGTATCGATGCAAACCATGCCCAAAGCCACCAGCGCTTTTCAAATTTTCGAATAATGATGTATAGAAACGTGACGACAACCGCCATTAAAACATAATTCACAAGAAAATCGGTCACTTCATCCTTCAGCCACGAGTTCAACGTCTGGGTCGAGATTTGAAAATCCTTTGACAGTTTGTAGTTCAGCCAGCTGACAGGTAATGTTAGTAAAGTGACAAGCAATGACAGCCAAAAATAGTATAAAGCTGTTTGGACTATAAAGAAACGGGATGCTGTTTCCGCCCATTGCTGAAATGTTTTTGAAATCCCAAAGCTTAGCACAATAAAAAAGATGATCCACTCTAACGGAATGGATATGAAAAATAACAAATTTTTCAATTGCGAATAATTTTCTGACAGCTGCAGCTCCTCTGCCGTTAAAAACGTTTTCGGATCGGCAGCAGTACCTTCAATTCCCTTCGGCAGCTCATTACCCGTCCAGAAGAATAAATAGAAGTATAAAACCAAACCGTAAACTGCATATAATAAAATGATCGTTAGAAGACTCTTTTTCAAGCCGAATACCCCCTTGAGCTTAACTCCCTCCTTTAGTAGTTTAGATAAAAAAACATCGTAATAGAACTGCTTTTCCAAAATATTTAGAAAAAGAAGCTGTAAAAAGATAAAACGGCAATTGAACATATAACTACAAAAAAGACGTTGGCTCCGAAATAAGCAGCAATGAACGCTGTAAATGCACCGACTGCTCCAAACAGGAAATCCTCGTGAATAAAAAAGACCGAGGGCACGATCAATGCACCTAATGTTGCATATGGTACATTTTTTAATACATTTTGCCAAAACGGAGGGAGATGTAATTGACTGAAGACGACAAAAGGAAGCATTCGCGGTATGTATGTCACAATGCCCATTCCGATAATCAACCAAAATATTTGGCTATTCATCTTGCTGCACCTCTAATTTTCTAAAGATACATTCCACAACAACGGAGGAAAATAAGGACGAAAATGCAATAGACCAGCCTATAGACAGCCGTCCGGTCGCCAATAAAACGGAATTTATCACTGCAGATAATAAAGCTAGTACGATAATTTTCCGATGTTTTTTTAATGAAGGAACCAATAAGCCGATGAATAGGGCATATAGAGCAATTCCCATGCTTTCCTGTAAGAAAGCGGGCAAATTTTCTCCAACTATATGACCGATTCCAGAATTGATCACCCAGCTGCTATATGCCATCGAGCATAGTCCAAACATATATGGTGCTGTGACCATTTCCTGTCTGACAGCCGCAACTGCATATGTTTCATCTGTTACACCAAAGCCGTACAGAGCTTTTTTCCAAATGGAGTCTTTCTCCACTTTCTCATTTAATGATGCTGACATAAGGAAATGGCGGATGTTTACAATGAAAGTTGTCATAATAATTTCCCATGCACCAACATGCGCAGCAATTAGGCTTAATGACATATATTGAGCCGCTCCTGCAAAAACGATTGCGCTCATCATCACCGTTTCCGCAATCGAAAGTCCCGTTCTTTCAGCAAGAAGGCCGAAAGCGATGGCAACGGGGAAATAGCCGATGGCAATGCTGATTCCTGCTTGAATGCCTTGGATTAATTCCGATTTATATTTTGCCAATGCTGTCGAATGCAATCGGAATCACCTCCATTTCTAGTTTTCCGGATAATAAATGATCACATAATATTTAACTTTTTGATCCGTTATATTTTTATAATCATGCTTTTTATCCGCTGCAAATCGGATCGCTTCCCCTTCGCGAACAACATAAGAACATCCATCAATTACAATTTCTAAAGCTCCCTTTTGAATGATCAAAATTTCTTGCACCCCGTGCGCATGTTCATCCGATTGATGGACATGTCCAGGCTCTAAATGTGCTTCAAACACCTCAAACGGCTTGCCGATTTCAAACGTAAACATCGGGTATACTTTATACTTTTCATTATCATCAGATATAGCCGGTATGTTTGATAAAGATATTTTTTGAACGCTTGGCGTCTCCTCCTTCATCAAAGCGGAAAATGATACATGAAGTCCGTTCGCTATTTTCCACAGCGTGGAGACAGTCGGATTCGCTTCCCCTCTTTCAATTTGTGCCAGAATCGCTTTGGAAACGCCTGTCTTTTCAGACACCTTGTCGAGGCTTAGCGCCATCCTTTTTCGGATTTTACAAAAATTTTCCCCAATAATTTGCTGAATCGGCTTCATGTTTTCCTCCTTTTTTATGTTTTGTTTATTATTTCATACATTTGTTTTATATATTGAACAAAATTGCATTTAAAAACCTCTCCCCTGAATGGAAAGAGGTAAATATCAGCTTAAGAGCACCCGGTCAGATACTGCATCTTGAATTTTGGCAAATTCGTCCATTAATTTCGGAATGGTCAGTTTTACTTTTTCTTCAGCAGATGCCTCAAAAATGATTTTTCCGCGATTCATCATCAGCAATCTGTTTCCTAGATCAATCGCCTGCTGCATATTATGTGTAATCATAATCGTTGTTAAATTATATTCTTCAATAAACTTTTTCGTAAGCGACAGGACGACCTCTGCGCGTGCGGGATCTAATGCGGCTGTATGCTCATCAAGCAATAATATTTTCGGTTTCGTAAATGTTGCCATCAAAAGCGACAACGCCTGTCTTTCCCCGCCTGACAGCAATCCTACTTTCGCATTTAAACGGTTTTCTAATCCAAGCCCTAAAAGCGACAGCTGCTCCTTAAAATAATTTTTCCGCTTATTCGTTACACCTCTGGCCAAAGTTCGTTTATGAACACGGCCGTAAGCGATCGCCAAATTTTCTTCAATGGTCAACGTCGGCGATGTGCCTGACAACGGATTTTGAAACACTCTGCCGATATATTTTGATCGTTTATGCTCAGGAAGTGTTGTTATATTTACGCCGTCAAGCCAGACTTCCCCCTCATCGGGAAACAGTTTTCCAGCTATGATGTTCAGCAAAGTCGATTTCCCTGCGCCGTTGCTGCCAATAATCGTAATAAAATCGCCTTTTTCGACCTCTAAATGAATTCCATCTAAGGCGATTTTTTCATCCAATGACCCTTCGTTAAACACTTTATGAATGTGTTTTAGCTGAAGCAACTTGTTCACCCCGCTTTCTTACCAATTTTCTTTTTTTCTCACGCCGTTTTTCAAAATATCGCGGGATGATTAACGCCAAAATGACGATACAAGCTGTAATTAATTTTATATCGCCTGTTTCAAAAAAGTTAAATCTAAATGCAAAGGCGACTATGAAACGATAAATGACAGCACCGATTATAACAGCTAAGGTAGCCCGAACAATCGTCTTGCTGCCGACAATTGCCTCTCCAATAATAACGGAAGCAAGCCCGATCACAATCATTCCAATTCCCATATTGGCATCGCTGAAGCCATTATATTGGGCGACAAGCGCACCTGACAGAGCAACCAAACCATTTGACAATCCTAATCCTAATACTTTAAGAAAGTTTGTATTCGCCGAAAAACTTTTAATCATTTCTTCGTTATCTCCGACAGCTCTTATAGCAAGTCCGATTTCCGTTTTTAAGAAGTAATCAAGGATGAGCTTTAAAAAAGCGACCAATAACACCATTGAAATGATGACTGACCATGTGGTCGGGGAAAAAGAAATGACGCTCTTAACGGCTTGATCGATCGGTGCCAGCGCATCGGCCAGCTTTGAGAAAAGCGTTTCCTCCTGTAAAAGCGAAACATTCGATTTTCCCATAATTCGCAAATTAATGGAATAAAGAGCGATCATCATTAATATACCGGATAACAACGGATTAATTTTCCCATACGAATGTAAAATTCCCGTTAAGATCCCAGCTAGAAAGCCGACAATCATTCCGGCAATCGTCGCCATAACAGGATGAGCTCCGTCTATGATCATGACGGCTGCGACGGCAGCTCCAGTAACGAAGCTACCGTCAACCGTTAAATCTGGAAAATCTAATATTCTAAAAGATAAATAGACTCCGAGAGCCATTATTGCGTAAATAAGTCCCGCCTCAAGTGAGCCATATACTGCTGTCAGCATGTAAACACCCTTCCAAATTACTCAATAAACTCTGCTTCTTTGCTCCACTCGTCTAAAATCTTAACGTTCATCTCAGCTGCTGCTTTTTTATTAATGAGAAGCTTTAAGTTTTGCGGATATTGAACAGGCAGTTCAGACGGCTTTTTCCCTTCTGTTAAAATTTTTGCAGCCATTTCTCCTGCTTCATAGCCAATGTCATAATATTCAAATCCGTACGCAGCAAAACCGCCTTTTTTGACTGAATCTAATTCACCGACAAACAGCGGGATATCGTTTTCATTTGCAACGGAAATGACCGAATCAAGCGCAGAAACAACGGTATTGTCAGTGATAATGTAAAAACAATCGACTTTGCCAACAAGAGATTCAGCAGCTTGTTTCACTTCAGCTGAAGTAGAAACAGAAGCTTCGACAATTTTCAAATCCGTTCCTTCTGTCGCTTTTTTAACAAGGTCAATTTGCGCAACAGAGTTTTGTTCGCCTGAATTATAGATCATTCCTATTCTTTTGCCATCTAAATATTGATCAATAAATTTCACCGTTTTCGGTATGGCATCAGGATGGGTATCAGTTGTTCCTGTTACATTCCCTCCTGGATTTTCCATCTCTTTCACAAGCCCGGCGCCGACAGGATCTGTTACGGATGTAAATACAATTGGAATATCCTTTGTAGCATTTGCTGCAGCAAGTGCACTAGGCGTTGCATTCGCAAAAATTAAATCGACGTTATCTCCGACGAAGTTATTCGCAATCGTTTGGGTATTCGATTGATCCCCTTGAGCGTTTTGAATATCATAATCTACATTTAACCCTTTATCTTTAATTGCTTGTTGAAATCCCTTCAATGCCTCATCCAGCGACGGGTGCGCTACAAATTGAGTGATACCAATTTTAAATGTTTCTTTCTTTCCTTCTTCACTATTGCTTTCGCTGCTGGACCCTTTGCTGCTTCCACAACCTGACAGCACGAGGAGCGCCATCAAAAAAATTCCTCCGATTGCTCCTATCCTAGTTTTCAAAATTTTCTTCCCCCTTTTTTACTTTTATGCTTTAAATTATAACAATATATTTTTGATTTTCAATTATTTTCTGACGAATTTTCCAAAAAAATAAGGATGCCAACATACTGCACCCTTACAGAAAATGGAACACTATTCTGTCAAAATGAAACTTGCAAGTAGCTTTAAGTTTATGAAATGTTCGGCAAAAGGCTGTCCCATAATTTTGCTAATATAATTTCTCTTTAATCAATATGTAACGACAACCCTGTTTTAGCCAGCTTGATCGATCCATTAAAAATCGTTTTAGCTTCTTCTATCAATTCTTCATGATTGCCTTTATGAGGCAAATGAGTCAGCAAAAGTTCTTTTACATTTGCTTCCTTAGCAATTGTCGCAGCTTCGTGGGAATTCATATGCCCAAACTTTTTGCCGTCTTCATTCGCATACATATTGCATTCGCATATAAGCAAGTCCGCATTTTGGCTGAAAGGAATGAATTCATTTTTAAAGCTTGAATCTGCCGTGTATACAACCGTTTTATGTCCTGAAGTAAATCTCATGGCAAAACAGTCAACAGGATGATCTGTTTTTAAAAATGTAATCGTAAACGGACCGATCGAAATCGATTGATCAGGATCGTATGAAATTCCTTTTGTCACATTCAAATGTGTGAGTCTGTCAAATTCTTTTGTATCAAGGCTATGTCCGTAAATGGGCAAAATTTTGTTTGATTTTTGCAGCATGCCGGTAATCTGTCTTGCATATTGCAGCGGTCCAATATCCGCAATATGATCATGATGATAATGAGAAAGGATCACAGCATCTAAATCTGAAAGTGATACAAAATTTTGCAGCTGTGATAATACAGCACTTCCGCAATCAACTAACAGGTTAAACCCCTTTTCCTGAAATAAATAGCCTGATGTAGCCTCATTCGCTTCTGGATAGCCTCCCCAGAACCCTACAACTGTTACTTTCATCACCCTTATCCTCCTCAACAAGAAAAAATGTTTTAAAACAGTATTGACATTTTTTATTCTGTTATAATACAATGTTAATAACAACAGTACGGGGGGATAAAAAATGTTAGGACAAAAAATCACTGAATTTTTTAGAAACTTGCCAAGAAAAAAATGTATTGAATGCGGAAAAGAAATTGAAGAACAGCACGAATGCTACGGGAACAAATGCAATCATTGCTTACATGTAAAATAAATTTATTCAGGCAATTCTAAAAAGAATTGCCTGAATATTTTTTCTCTTCTCTTAACCTGTACTAATACACATTGTAATTGGCTAGCTTTGAAGAATCCCTTACAATTAATGTAAGAGGCAAAAGATGCACCTCTCTTTCTTTATACCGTCTCGTTTTTATTTTTTCCATCATCACTTCCATTGCTAAATGACCCATTTCTTTCACCGGCTGATTAACCGTCGTAATCATAGGCTCCATCAGTTCAGTTATAGCCTGATTGTCAAACCCGACGACCGCTAATTCTTCCGGGACACGGACGCCAAGTCTCTTTGACTCAGAAATCATCCCGGCTGCCACTTCATCAGAACCTGTGAAGACCGCCGTTGGAGCTTCAACCATCTCCATCATTTTCCTCAAGACATTTTTTCCGTCTTCAAATGTAAATACATTTCGGAAAATATATTGCTCAGGAAGGTACAATCCGGCTTCACGAAGTGCTTTTCGAAAACCTTCTTCCCTAGCTCTCGAAACATTACTGTTTACATTTCCGCAGCAAAAAGCAATTTTATTGTATCCTTGATCGATTAAATGCTTAGTTGCAACATACCCTCCGTAGTTTTGATCCATATGAATCATCGGGACATTTGCCTGTTCATCGAATTCGTTGCATAAAATAATCGGACCGTATTCTAAAAACGGCTCAACAGCCTCCCAGCCATTTAGCAATGTCGTCATAATCACTCCATCTACTTGTTTCGTTTTTAACAAGTTTAAATAGTCTAATTCTTTTTTTGCTGAATATAACGTTTGACAAACAATCAATTGATAATGGTATTGAGACGCAACGATTTCCAGCGATTCAACAAATTGTCCAAAAAACGGGTTCATAACCCTAGGAATAATGACAGCAATAATTTCAGTTTTTTGATTTCTTAAACTTCTAGCTGAAGAATTAGGTACATACCCTAATTGCTTCATTGCTTCTAGCACTAATTGTTTTTTTTCCTCCGATACGTAAGGCTGATTATTTATCACCCTTGAAACTGTCGTTTTCGATAAACCAGCCAGTTTTGCCACATCTTCAATTGTAGCCACTTTCATTCCTCCAAAAACTTTGGGATCCCTTGATTTTCTTTTGATTATAGATCAATGGTCAACAGATGTGCAATGAATTTTTTATATCTTTCCAGATCGCTTTTTCTAAAAAACAGAAATGCTAACTTGTTCAACAAATATATATTTTCTTCAATTTGAATTGTCGGACTTTAAACAATGGGAACCAACCAAGGCGTTTTAAAGATCAGAAGTCGGAAGCGTCAAAACTTGCTAAAATGGATGCCTCCTCTGAAAAAATAAGAGACAAGCCTGCCTTTTAAGCTTGTCCCAAATGTAAAAATTGAAGAACATCTTTCACCGCTTTTTTACCTTGATCAATGCAGTCCGGGATCCCCAATCCTTCAAAAGAAGCACCCGTTAAATATATTCCGGGGTATTTTTGTCCCATAATACTTTTTATATTTCTTATGTTGTCAAGGTGTCCGACAATGTATTGTGGCATTGCTTCCCTCAATCTTGTAACAATAGAAAAAATCGGTTCTCCTTTTACCGGCATCAATCGATTTAAGTCATCCAAAACGGTTTGAATGATCACATCATCCGGCTGGTCAACAACCGCTTCATCTCCTGCTTTTCCAACATACGCTCTTAGCAGCGTTTTGCCCTTCGGAGCAGTATGCGGCCATTTTTTGTTGGTCCATGTACAAGCAGTAATCGTATAGCCGCTGTTTCTCGAAACAACAAACCCCGTTCCATCTGCGGGCAGCTGAACAGCTTCTTCCGGAAAAGCCATTGCAACGGTTGCAACAGATGTTGAAGGCATTTTTTTGAAATAAGCGAGTGTTTGCTGCTCATTCGGAAACATAGATGGAATAGCATCATGCTGAGCGGTAATGACTATCGCATCCGCCTTGTCAACAGTTCCGTCAGATAATTCCAAATGGTAGAGATCATCTTCCTTTTTAATCTCCGAAACTTTTATTCCTTTTTTCACTACCGTATGATCCAATTGGCGTTCTATAGCTTCAACAATCGATTGCAAACCAGTTGAAACGGTTTGAAAAATCCCTTTATGTTGCTCCTGTTGTTGTTTTTGTTTAGACTTTTGCGCCTGCTTGGCCATTCCTAAAATTAAACTGCGATGCTTTTGTTCAATTTCATAAAAGTGCGGAAAGATTGCTAATAAACTTAAATTATAAATATCTCCTGCATAAATCCCGGAAAGAAGCGGTTCAATCAAATTTTCAACCACTTCGCTGCCGAGCCTGCGGCCAAAAAATCCGCCTAATGACTGATCTCCGTCCACTTTTTTCTTCGGCAGGAAAAGGTCAAACGAAGCCCGCAGCTTGCCAGTTAACGAAAACAAACCGGAGGTGGCGAAAGAAGCAATATTTGTTGGCACGCCCATAACCGCTCCTTTTGGGATCGGATGGAGCTTGTCGCCGACAAGGACAAAAGATTGCCCCACGTCATTGTTCACCAAATAATCTCCGAGCCCTACGTCCTTTGCAAGCTGCGTAGCGCTTTTTTTTCGCTCCAAAAAGGAATCCGGACCTCTTTCAATGATAAATCCGTCCCTTTTTATCGTTTCTATTTTTCCTCCTAATCGCGGCTTCGCTTCAATCAGCACAACATCTATTGGAAGATGATTTTTTTTAATTTCTGACTGCAAGTAGAACGCAACTGAAAGCCCAGTTATTCCCCCGCCAACAATTGCTACTTTTTTTCTTCCCATAAAATCTCCTTCTTATTTTGACATTCCTAAGTGTTTTAACACGACTGTAGCTAAACAATCGATGAATTCAGGTTTTGCATTCGGCATTTCTGGACGATAATAAGCTGCTCCAAGCTCGTCTGTTACTGCCTTGCACTCGACATCGTTATCGTATAGAACTTCCAAGTGATCAGCCACAAAACCTACTGGAGCATAAACAAACGTCCGGTATCCTTTTTGTTCAAACAGATCTCTTGTTAAATCTTGAACATCTGGTCCGAGCCACGGCTCCGGAGTATTGCCTTCACTTTGCCAGCCAACAGCAAAATGCTGCACTCCGGCTTCTTTTGCAATTAATTCAGCTGTTTCTTGTAATTGTTCTGGGTAAGGATCCCCTAATTGAACAATTTTTTCCGGCAGACTGTGTGCTGAAACAATTAATACAGCTTTTTCCCGTTCTTCTTCAGTCATTTTCGCGTACGTTTCTTTTATTTGTTTAGCCCAATATTCAATAAATTTCGGTTCTTTATACCAGCTTTCGATAGAAGTGATGGAAGGCCCTCCGAGTTTTTTTGCAATTTCCTTTGCCCTGCCGTTGTACGACTTAATGCTAAAGGTCGAATAGTGCGGAGCTAAAACGATGCTGACCGCCTCAGTGATTCCATCTTTATTCATTTGTTCAACTGCATCTTCAATAAACGGCTCAATATGTTTTAATCCTAAATACATATGGAATTCTATTTCATTTTGAATTTGATTTAAATGTTTTTCTAAGCCTTTCGCTTGTTCTTCTGTTATTTTAGCAAGAGGAGAAATGCCTCCAATCGCCTTATATCGTTCTTTTAAATCTTCCAGACTTTCTGGATCAGGCTTTCTTCCATGGCGAATGTGGGTGTAATAGCGTTCAATATCCTCTTCTTTATATGGTGTACCATATGCCATCACTAACAAACCCATTTTTTTCTTCGACATTACGTGCACCTCCAAAATTCAAGTTGATCATTTTATTCGATCTATTTTTGCGTATAATCATGAATAAATTCCGTTAATTTTTTTAAGGTTTCCGGTTTTACTTGTGGAAAGACGCCATGTCCAAGATTAAAAATAAAACCTGGCTGTTTCATTCCTTCTTCTAAAATAGCCTTTACCCGTTCTTTCACAAAATCCCACGGCGCAAGCAAAACTGCCGGATCAAGATTTCCCTGCAATGTTTTGGAAATCCCCATTTCTCTGGCAGCAGAAATCGACAGACGCCAATCTAAACCGATCACGTCTAAAGGCAAATCATTCCATTCTTTTACTAAATGTCCTGCTCCCACTCCAAACATAATAAGCGGCGCCTCTTTTTCCTTTAATTCCGAAAAAATGCGGTTCATCACCGGCTTAATATAATATCGATAATCAGAAGCATTTAATGCTCCGACCCATGAATCAAAAATTTGCACCGCTTTAACCCCTGCGTCAATTTGCGCTTTCACGTATGTAATGGTCATATCGGCAAGCTTTTCCATTAAAAGAAACCAAGCTTCTGGTTCAGCATACATGAATGCCTTTGTTTTGTTATAATTTTTAGAAGGGCCTCCCTCAATCATGTAGCTGGCAAGAGTAAATGGTGCTCCGGCAAATCCAATCAACGGAACATTCAGCTGCTCATTGACTAAAAGCTTAATCGTATCTAAAACATATGGAACATCTTCCTCAGGATGAATTTCACCAAGTTTTTTTACATCCTCCAGCGACCTGATCGGATTTTCAATAACAGGCCCTGTTCCCGCTTTAATTTCAACTTGAACTCCAAGGGCAGGCAGCGGCGTCATAATATCTTTATATAAAATTGCGGCATCAACCCCGTACTGCTCGACAGGAAGTCTAGTGACATATGCACAAAGCTCTGGTTGATGAGTAATTTCAAATAAGCTATATTTTTCTTTTAACGCCCGGTATTCAGGCTGGGATCTCCCGGCTTGCCTCATATACCAAACAGGAACATAGTCCGCCGCTTCGCCTCTGCACGCTTTTAAAAAAGTATCATTAAAGCTTTTCTTCCTATCCATGTAAATCCCCCTTTAAAAACGATTCCTTTCTAATACTCTTTTTAAACTATACCTCTTCCCGTGCCCGATTGTATAGGAATATAAGGGAAATGTCATAAAATCGACGAAAGATCTTTCCAGCATTTTGTTATTCCCAGCGCGGGCTGACAAAATCAGTACCTTCCCCTTCCTGATGGGTTTGCGGATTATAAGGGACAACTTGATAAAAATGCTCTGAAAAAATGTTAATATACGGTATTTCATATTCTCCTTTTCCCTTTACAGATCCGACCAATTTCTTGCTTTCTCCGCTTCGTTCATAAATTCGGTATACGACCCGGTCATCATCTTGAGCAGGCCATTTTAATGTCACTTTAAATAATTGAAGTGCGTGAAATTGATATGTGGCGGAAAGCGAAGGGATTCGTGAAAGCCTGATTGGTTTTTCTAAATCTTTCACTTTTTTCGGAATCGTAAAGGATGTTTTTTCCTCAAATTTCAAACCGCTTAAAATATTTTTAAACATTTTCGTTGGATAATCGCTCCCACCCTTTAAAAAATGTTCTTCATCTGTCTGGTCATATCCGATCCACACTGCCCCCGTCACGTCAGGAGTATATCCGACAAACCATGCATCCATCACGGCGCCCTTTTTTCCAGGAAATGATGTCGTACCCGTTTTTCCAGCTAAAGCTCCTTCATATTGTCCCGCTTTGGCAGTTCCTTCTTTAACAACCTGCTCCAGCATCCTCGTCATATTCCACGAGGTTTGCGGAGAAAAAACTTGATATTTTTGTTTTTTTACTTCTGCCACTACATCGCCGTTGGCATTCACAATTTTTTGTATGAAATACGGCTTGCTGTATTGACCATTATTGGCAAAAGTTCTGTATGCATTTGCCAAATCAAACGGCGACACGCCGTACTTTAGTCCTCCTAAAGCAATCGCCAGTCCTTTATCCTCAATATAAATCCCGTTTTTCTCTAAATACTCTTTGCTTTTATCGATTCCAAGCTTATCGAGCACCCATACAGAAGGAGCATTTTTTGAATGAATGAGCGCATCAAACATGGTTACATGTCCATCATAACGTCCATCGTAATTGCTTGGAGAGTATCCTTTATAATCCAATTTCTCATCTTTTAGAAGAGAATAAGGCTGAAAAAGTCCTTCCTCCATTGCCGGAGCATATACAGCTATCGGCTTAAACGTTGACCCCGGCTGGCGCTTCGCTGTCAATCGATTAAATCCTTTGGAAACATAATTTCGCCCGCCGATCGCAGCAAGCACACCGCCTGTTTTATTATCTAATAAAATAAAAGCGCCTTGAGCATCATCTTTCGTACCTTGAAAATAAGCCTTTTCTTTAAAAACTTTGAATGCTTTTTCCTGAACATCGATATTGATCGGAACGGTAATTTTATATCCGCCTTTTAGGAGTTCTTCATTTGAAAGATGATACTTATTTTCCGCTTCCTCAAATACCATGTCAATATAGGCGGACAGCCAAGGCTTATCTTCCGTTTTATGAATATTCAGACCTAATGTTTTCCCCTGGCTTCTGACAGCTTGCTCCGGAGAAATATAGTTTTCGCGCTCCATTAAGGTTAATATCGCATTTCTTCTTTCTAAGCTTTTTTCTGGGTGCAAAATCGGAGAATAGGCTGCTGGAGCCTTCGGCAGGCCGGCTAGCAGCGCCCCTTCTTCAATAGTCAGTTCAGAGGCATCTTTATTGAAAAAAAATTTTGATGCAGACTGGATGCCGTATACGCCATGTCCAAAATAGATTTGATTCAAATACATCTCTAAAATTTTTCTTTTGCTATATTTCTGTTCAAGATAAATGGCAATGATAGCTTCTGTCATTTTTCTCAAAACCGTTTTATCGTTTGTTAAAAAAACATTTTTGGCGAGCTGTTGGGTGATTGTACTGCCGCCCTCTACTTTTTTGAAAGCAGCAATGTCCTTGAACAGCGCCCTTGAAATTGCCCGAAAATCAATGCCGTGATGCTCATAAAACCTTTTATCTTCAACAGCGATGAAAGCATTTTGTACATGCTTCGGAACTTTATCAATATCGATGATCTCTCTGTTTTCTAAATATAATTTCGTAATGGGCCGTCCTTCTTGATCGATCAAAGAGGTCGCAGAATGCAAAACAAGCTTTTTTTCATCCACAACGATAGCGCCTATCCAAATCATGGCAAAGTATGCGATAATACTTAACACAGCAGCAGATAAAACGATTCCCGAGATCATCTTTATTTTTTTCAACAATGTTTTCACCTCTGTTTAACTCCCATAATTAGTATTGTATAATTTTGGATACAGTATGTAACATGTTTAACTTTTTTCGCAAATTGTCAAGTGATTTTCGTGCGAGGTGACTGTTATGAATGTTTATATAGCTTTCGGCACTATTGAATATTTAAGCAAAATCAAAAAAAATAATCTAGCAGAATGCATGTTATTCATGCATGACGGTGAAAGCGCCGTCCTTATGCATGAAACAAAAGGAACAACAATTTTTAAAGAACCCAAAAAATATGAAATTATTGATAAAAGAGGAAGTATCTGCAGCGATGGAGGGTTTGCCGTGTTTACCTATATATCTGTTACAGATGAAGGAAAACCTCTATTTGAACAGCAATTTAAAGAGCTATCTCGATTCATTGAAAGCCATTCGGGCTTTGTTGCCTTAAGAGTTCTCCGCCCTCTTTTCAAAAACACTTATATCATTTTCACTTTATGGGAGACAGAACAAGATTTTAACAAATGGGATCAAAACGAAGCTTTTGCTAACCACTTTAAAAAAGCTTTAGGGATGAGCGATAAACTCATTTTTCCTTCTCCACCCCGAGTAAAGAAATATTATATTGTAAAAGATGAGAAGGAATGATTTAAAATGGAAAGAGAGAAGAATGGATCAAAACATGCAAAAATCGTTGAAACGGCTAAATACATCAAGCCTCATTTAATTTTAAAAAAATAAAGGGGAGAGGCGGAAAATATGACTTTATTATCAGTAGATCAGATTACCGGCGGGTACACAAATAAGTCTGTTTTAAAAAATGTTTCATTCACTGTAAACGAAAATGAAATGGTCGGTTTAATTGGATTAAACGGTGCGGGGAAAAGCACAACGATCAAGCATATCATCGGTTTGATGGAGCCAAGTGACGGGACTATTAAAATTAACGGCAAAACATTTCAGGAAGATCCGGTGCAATATCGAAAGCAATTTAGTTTTGTTCCTGAAACCCCTATTTTATACGAAGAAATGACGTTATTTGAGCATTTGCAATTGATGGCTATGGCGCACGGGATCAGTGAAGAGACATTTAACGAGCGGCTCGATCCTCTTTTAAAAACATTTCGAATGGAAAAGCAGTTGAAATGGTTTCCGGCACATTTTTCTAAAGGGATGAAACAAAAGGTCATGATTATGTGCGCTTTTTTAGTTCAGCCATCCCTTTACATAATTGATGAACCGTTTGTCGGGCTGGATCCGTTAGCCATTCACGCCCTGCTTGATCTCATGAATCAGGCGAAAAAACAAGGTGCTGGCATTTTAATGTCAACCCACATTTTAGCAAATGCAGAACGGTTTTGTGACACTTTTGTGATTTTGCACAACGGAACCGTCCGGGCTCAAGGAACTAAACTTGAGCTGCAGGAGCAATTCAATATGCCTGGTGCAACATTGGACGATCTTTATATTCGGCTGACAAAGGAGCAAGACGATGAGATCAATCAATGATATTTGGCCTGCCCGTTTGGCAGCACATATAAAAGAAACACAAACATACTTGCGTTATATGCTGAACGATCATCTGCTTTTAGTGATTATGTTTTTATTAGGCGGAGGAGCCTATGCGTATCAGCAATGGCTTGATCAACTCCCACCTCATTTTCCATCAGCATTCTTAATGGCACTCTTGTTAGCATTAACGGTAACTTTTTCGCAAGTACGCACGTTGTTAAAAGAACCTGACATCATCTTTTTACTGCCTATGGAAAAAGGATTAAACCATTATTTTCAGCGTGCTTTTATATACAGCTATATCCTTCAGACTGTCCAAATGATCGTATGCCTAATCATTCTTGCACCTTTATATTTTCAAAGCGGTGAAGGTGAAGGCATCAACTATTTATTCCTTATCTTCCAGCTTACGGTTATTAAATATTGGAATTTGTGGATTCAATGGAAAATGACGCATTTTCCGGAGCGGTTATCCCAGATAATGGATAAGTTTGTCCGATATGCTGTCAATTTCACGGTAATTTATTTGGCTGTTAAGGAAAGCATGCTGTCCCTGTTTATTTACGGCATGATGGCATTGGTAACCATTTATTTCTTCAAGATAACGAGGAACAAAACGCTGCAGTGGGAATTTTTAATTTTGCAGGAAAATCGCAAATTGCAATCATTTTATAGATTGGCCAATATGTTTACTGATGTGCCGAAACTGAAGGCTGAAGCAAAAAGACGGAAATGGATGGACTGGATTTTGTCTTTCATCCCTTACAAGCAATCAAATGTATTTTTATATATGTTTTCCAGATCCTTCATTCGTTCAGGAGATTATTTCGGATTGTTTATCCGCTTATTGATGATCGGCGTTATTGTCAGCATCTTTTTGCCTTTGTCACTTGTATCTTGCATCATTTTGCCGGCAGCTGTTCTCTTCCTAACCGGAATTCAATTAACGAGCTTATACAAGCATTATGATGCTCTTTTTATCGCTGACTTATATCCAGTTCCACAAAATGTAAAGAAAAAAAGCTTTTTACGCCTTCTTTTTACCATTCTTTTCATTGAGCTAGCCGTTCTTACCATTGTTTTATTAACGCAAACGAATATTTTATTTGTCGGCGTCCAGCTGGCAGTCAATGCGTTATTTGCATATATTTTTGTTTATATGTACTTTTCGGGAAAGTTTTTGGCACGATAAAGGAATGGATCGGAACGGAAGAACCTTCTTGGACATCTGTTTTTTATCGTTTTTCATGGACGGTTTGAATAAACTTTATGACATTTAAGGAAGCGTCCTAATTTATTTTCAACAGGAAGCTCTTTTTCATTTGGACCGTGAGGAAAAGCGTTCATTTTCCAAGCAACCTGTTTTGGCAGATGGCTGCGAATGCTAAAAACATTTCACAAAGCCAAATTTCTCTTACGGCGCCGGATTGTTTTTTTTAGAGCGAGCGGTTTTTTTGACTTAACGCTTTTTGCTTATGTCGCCAATTTTTTTCCCGAGGCGTTAAACGCCTTTTGATATTTATCATTAAAAAACGCTCAATTTTTTTATTTTACACAACATAAAAAATAAATTTGTGGGTATGCTATTGACTGAAGAGGGTGACAACACACTTAAACAGATGTTTGTCATTAAAATTTTTTCATGTCGTGTTCTAGCAAAAGTTTAAAGTGTCAAAAAGGAATACCATTCATTATTTGAAAATGGGGTGTTGACGAAAGACACTTTTAAATCGCTTTTTTAACATGTGCATTGAAACCCCTCTTCAAAGGAACGGACTTATGTTCGTTCCTTTTTATGTTTTCTTTCATTTTCAACACGTGGTAAAATAAAGAAAAAAATTGCGGGGAGTGTCATTATGAGCGATTGCATTTTTTGTAAAATTATTAACGGAGAAATTCCTTGTGCAAAAGTATACGAGGATGAACACGTTTTAGCTTTTATGGATATTATGCAGGTAACGAAAGGACATACACTCGTCATCCCAAAAGTACATAAAGAAAACGTTTTCGAGCTCACACCTGACATCTCAAGAAACTTTTTTGAAGCTGTTACGAAGGTCGCAAAGGCAGTAAAAAAACAATTGAATCCAAAAGGATTAAATTTAATCAATAACAATGGCGAAGAAGCCGGTCAAACAGTGTTTCATTACCATATGCACATAATTCCTCGACACGGAAAAGAAGATGGTTTAGGCATAGTATGGAAATCCCATCAAAATGATTATACTCCAGAAGATCTTGCACAGCTTGCTGAAACAATAAAAGGCGGATTGCAATAAAAAATAAACGGCTAAAGGATCCTAACAACAGGATCCTTACTGTTTTCTAACCGACACAAAATTTTTTATTTCCCCTCTCCTTTTTTCATGATAGGATGTTTTTATAAATGTGTTAAAAGGAGGACGAATCGTGGATCGAGTATACAATTTTAATGCAGGACCAGCAGCTATACCAGTCGAAGTATTACAAAAAGCTCAAGGTGAGCTGTTGAATTTCAATCATACAGGCATGTCCGTCATGGAGCTGAGCCATCGGAGCCAGGCGTATGATGAGGTTCACAATAATGCCAAAAGCTTATTGAAAGAATTGCTTAATATCCCTGATTCGTATGATGTGTTATTTTTACAAGGCGGGGCAAGTCTGCAATTTGCCATGATCCCGATGAATTTTTTGAATAATGAAAATATCGCCTATTATATTTTAAGCGGAGCATGGTCTGAAAAAGCGTTAAGCGAAGCAAAAAAATTTGGTGAAACAAATGTGTTGGCATCAAGCAAAGAGTCAAATTACACACACATCCCAAAACAATTCGAGGCAAATTCGCTCCAAAATGCTGCGTATTTGCATATTACGTCAAACAACACAATTTTTGGGACGCAGTGGCATGAGTTCCCAAGCACGAATGCACCGTTGATTGCGGATATGTCCAGCGATATTTTGAGCAGAGAGCTGAATATCGAGCAGTTCGATCTCATTTACGCAGGGGCGCAAAAAAATCTAGGACCTTCCGGAGTCACTGTTGTCATCATTAAAAAAGATCTAATTGAAAAAGCAAATAAAAATGTACCAACTATTTTGAGCTATCAAACACATGCAAGCAAAAACTCTTTATATAACACTCCACCGACCTTTGCCATTTACATGCTTTCTCTAGTGTTGGAATGGGTAAAAGAACAAGGCGGAGTAGCTGAAATTGAACGCAGAAACAAACAAAAAGCTCAAATATTATATAACGCTATAGACGAAAGCGATGGCTTTTACAAAGGACATGCAGAAAAAGAAAGCCGTTCATTCATGAACGTAACATTTACGCTGCCATCTGATGAATTGACAAAGGCGTTTGTTCAAGAGGCAAAAGAAAATCGATTAATAGGTCTATCCGGTCATCGTTCTGTCGGTGGCTGCCGTGCATCCATTTATAATGCGGTAACGATTGAAGCATGTGAAAAGCTCGCCCAGTTTATGAAAGAATTCAGAAAAAAACATTAAAAGCCTATCCTAACTTTAACGATCATACGCTATAATAGTGGAAAGTTTATTAAAGATGAGAACAGAAGAGGAGAGTTTAGAGATGAGAACGAAAGAATTAGTCATTTTATCTTTATTTGTCGCCATCGGCGTTGCTCTTCATGCGATTGTGCCGCCCATATTTAACGGGATGAAGCCGGATATGATGCTGTTGATGATGTTTTTAGGAATTTTCCTGTTTCCTGGGGTGACAAACGCCGGTCTGCTGGGCATTGCAACTGGCATATTATCCGGATTGACAACCAGTTTTCCCGGCGGACTCGTTCCGAATATTATTGATAAAATTTTGACGGCATTTTTAATATATTTTCTATTTCTAGCCTTAAAACCACTCAAACAAGCAATAGCAAGGGCGGGAATTTTAACAGTCATAGGAACATTAATTTCCGGCACAGTGTTTCTTTTAGCAGCGCTCTTACTTGTAGGTCTCCCAGGAGGCGCCGGATTTACTGCATTGTTCCTTGCGGTTGTATTGCCGGCAACAGTTATCAATACAATTGCAATGGTGATTATTTATCCCATTGTTGAAAGCATTCTTAAACGTTCTAACGTTCTATCAGAAAATAAATAAAACAGATTGACCCGATCTATGATCGGGTTTTATTATTGTATATAATAAAGAAGAAAAGCTATTAAAAGTGACGTTAATCCGCCAATCGCTAAAACTGACGCCCTCTTTTTCAGAAGATGTTTTGGAGGATATGAACTCGCAGAATTGGCTAACTTCAAATTATAAAAAGCTCCTACAAGAAACAACATGCTAATGATAAAAAATAAAAAAATAACACCCGCCATAATTTTCCTCCCTTACTTTTAGTTTATGCATCTTCAACTAAGGCTATGTTTTTATTGACGGATTTTGAAAACAAGGAACTATAGGAGTGGTAAAAATGTCAAAAGGCAAATCTTTTCTATATGGATTTTTCGTCGGCGGTGTTGTTGCCGGAGCAACTGCACTGATTACGGCTCAAGCGAGGAACGGCAATGTTTTAAAAAAGACCAGATGCAATTTGCATAAGCTTGAAAACATATTTGGAGACTTGAAATCTGATGGGAAATCGTTAAAAAAGCAAATCGCACAATCAGCGAAAGAAGGCTTGCAAATTGCTAAAGAAGTCGCTGCTGATGTCAATCGGTCCATTCAAGCATGGCAGATGGAAATTGATCCGAATAAAAAAAATTTGGAGCTGCATGTAAAAGAAATTAAAGATAAATTAACAGAGCTAGAAGATCAAATCAAAAAAGAAAGAAACTGACGCTTCAAGTTTGCGGAAGCCTTTTACAATTAAAAATATTAAACATGTCAAAGAATTGGCAGGGTGTCAATTCTTTTTTGCTATAATTTATAATCATGAAAAATTGTTACAGTATAGAAAATCTTGATCGTTCTCATCATTCTTCGCAAAATTTATTACCGCTTCTATGTGTACTATTTTTAGTGTTTCACTATTTATTTAAAAATTTCGTAAATTACATCTTTATAAATCTTTATTTTATTGGCATAATAGAAGATATTAAAAATGTTAGTATTATACAAAGTAGGTGGAAAAATTGAAGAGATCGCTCGACAGCTATACGATAAAAGATGCACTTCTGTTCAGCCAGCGTGTCGCTCAGCTAAGCAAAGCGCTTTGGAAATCCATTGAAAAGGATTGGCAGCGCTGGATTAAACCATATGATTTAAACATCAATGAACATCATATATTATGGATCGCCTATCATTTAAAAGGAGCCTCGATCTCAGAAATCGCAAAATTTGGGGTCATGCACGTATCGACGGCATTCAACTTTTCGAAAAAATTAGAAGAACGCGGTTATTTAAAATTTTCCAAAAAAGAAAATGATAAAAGAAATACTTACATACAATTAACAGAAAAAGGAGAGGAAGTGCTGCTTAAGCTTCTTGAAGATTATGATCCATCCAAAAACACCGTTCTGAAAGGCGCACTTCCGCTGCAAAATCTATACGGAAAATTTCCTGAAATGATCGAAATTACAGCAATTATCCGAAACATTTACGGAGACGATTTCATGACAATTTTTGAACGCTCATTCAATAATATCGAAAATGACTTTGTCATTGAAGACGGAAAAATCAAGAAAAAGAAAGATGTGGAGGAACATTCTTATTTAAAAACTACAGTGAATCAATAGTTCGTTTTAAGTCTTTCATTAATTCAGTATACAGCCCTTGTAAATAAAGGGCATCGATCGTTTCATTGACATCCAGCTTTGGCGTCAGCTGTCCGGCAAAAAGCGTAAGGAGATTTTCAAAATATACAAATCCTTGCGCTTTTTGCTCCTTATGCTCCTTTGCTAATTCATCGCATATGCGAAAAACCTCTTCTATTTCCTCCTTCATAAGCCCTTTTTCCATCACGAGCTTGTAGAAAGGATACATTTCAATATTCATCATTTTCATAAACAAAGACATATAATATTCTAGAGTTTCCAGTCTTCTTTCTAAATCTTTCATTCCATCACATCTTTCTTCGGTTCATAATGGGGGCTGAAAACTCCCCAAAAATTTCCCATAACCCTATCTTTTTTGTCATTATTTTGATATTGTAATAGGTATGAATGGAAGGGGGGATTTCAAATGCTATTATATTTTATCATTTTTGCCGTCTTCATTCTATTTTATATAAACAAACTGACAACTGCTCTTTGTTCCATTCGTGAACTCCCTGAAGAAAAACAGTCAAACGTATTCCGCACCATTAATGTCTTAATTACCATTTTACTAATTTCATCATACATAGAAATTTCCTTTACTTAAAAGTTTTTTTACTTCATTAAAAAAGCCGGCAGAAAACCTCTTCTGCCGACTTTTTTGAAACCATTAATAGATCCAAGCAGCACCAACAATAATTAGTAAGATGAACAATACAACGATTAACGCAAAGCCTCCACCATATCCTCCGCTCATCACGACACCCCCTTTTTGTGTCTTTACGTTATCGTATGCACTGTTCTTTTTTTCGCATAGGCATTTGTCCTTCTTACTGGAATTTTCTTAACCCAAATTCGAAACGATTTTTCCATTACTTGGACAAACAGTTGCAAATCATATAGTTTCATGTCAAAATGTGAGTATATTTGTTTTAGATAGACAAAAAAAGGTAGGAGTTGTAAAGTATGAAAAAATTTGCATTAGCGGTTATCGCAACGGCCAGCTTATTCGCTTTGAATGCATGTTCAAACGGTGCAAATGATGCGGTCGTTGAAACAAAAGCCGGAGATATTACGAAGGACGAATTTTATGAAGCATTGAAAAACCGTTTTGGTAAAGATGTTTTACAAGAACTTGTGCATGAAAAAGTATTAAGCGAAAAATTTAAAGTCTCCGACAAAGAAATTGATGAAGAGCTCGAAAAAATGAAACAGCAGTACGGCTCCCAGTACGATTTAATTGCTCAGCAATACGGAGACAAGGTTTTGAGACAAATCGTGAAGGTCGACTTGCTACGCAAGAAGGCAACAGAAGCGAATATTAAAATTACAGATAAAGATTTAAAAGAATATTATGATTCATTGAAAGGAAAAGTACGCGCCAGCCACATTTTAGTGGAAGATGAAAAAACAGCGAAAGAAGTAAAAGAAAAACTTAATAAAGGCGAAAAATTTGAGGATTTGGCAAAAGAATATTCGATCGACGGATCTGCCTCCAACGGCGGAGATCTTGGATGGTTTGGCAAAGGCCAGATGGTGAAAGAATTTGAAAATGTGGCATTTAAATTAAAAGAAGGAGAAATCAGCGATCCTGTTAAAACAGAATACGGTTACCACATTATTAAAATCACTCAGACGGTAAAACCATTCGAAGAAATGAAAGACAGCCTGAAAGAAGATGTCAAAAAACAGAAAATATCTGATCCGTCATTGATGCAGGAAGCTATTGACAAAGCAATTAAAAACGCAGATGTAAAAGTAAACGACAAAGATCTAAAAGATTTGTTTGAAACCCAAAATTAACATATGGCATATAGAAGAAAGGGGGACTAAAAGCAAAGCTTCGTCCCCCCTTTTTAGCATTCAAAACATGACAGCGTATATAAATGTTTTTTTATCAACCTGCACCAGCTTTGCCGGGTTGACAATGGATCTTTTTATCCGGATTAAAGCAGCTCACGTTTTGTCTGATGTCTTTTGACTGTTTGATGATGTTTTTCCGAAAATCGTCGCGCTCCCGCTGGTCGGATAGAGGAAATTGAAAGCATAGTAGAAAAGCTGACACAATTTAGTTTCTAATTTGCAGATGTCATCTTTTCTTTCGCTCGCTTTTCTTTTTCTTTTTTCATTCTTTCGATATATACATTTCCTTCCCGCTCAATAAAAATTTCTTCTATTTCTTTGTCTTTTTTAGCTGTTTTATATGCCATATATGCACTAAAAATAATTCCAACAATACATAAATATACCCACCACGGCAGAAACGTCATTCCATCTCCTCCTTGCATAGACAAGCTTTTTTATTTCATTTTATGCAAGGGGCTCTATATTATGATTCTCTATCGATGAAATGACGGTTTATAGAATGAGCGATTGTCCAGAGCGAAAATCCGTTCCGTAAATTCTCCCGGCTTGACTCGTTCAAGCGCCCGGTCCAGCATGTTCATTTTTGCATCGATATTATCAATATGATGGAGAATTTCCGCTTCCTTAACCATCGGCATTTTCGGACTTCCCCATTCCGGTTTCCCGTGATGGCTCAATACCATATGCTGCAAAATGACGACCTCTTCGCCGGAAATCCCAAGTTCCTTCGCTGCTTCTCCAATTTCGTTTACCATGATGGAAATATGCCCAAGCAAATTCCCTTCAACTGTATAAGAAGTGGAAATGGGGCCCGACAGCTCAATTACTTTGCCAAGATCATGAAGTATGACCCCGGCATATAATAAATCCTTGTCTAAACTCGGATAAAAGTCAGCAATCGCTTTGGCAAGATCAAGCATGGAAACAACATGATAGGCAAGGCCTGATACATATTCATGATGGTTTTTCGTCGCCGCCGGATATAAGAGAAAAGCGCTTTGATGCTTGTTCATCAAGAATCTTGTTATCCGTTGAATGTTTGGATTTTTCATTTCAAATATGTACTTCGTAATTTTTTCAACCATTTCTTCTTGAGATAATGGCGCTCTTTCTACAAAATCCTGTACATTTAAATTTTCATGCGGCTCTGCCAATCGGATGTTGCGGATTTTCAGTTGATTTCTTCCCCTGTAATGATGGATATCGCCAAATATTTTAACAATCTGTTGAGGCAGATAATTTTCTTCATCTTCTTTGCTCACATCCCATAGTTTTGCTTCAATTTCCCCGGAACGGTCTTGCAAAATTAACGTTAAAAAAGGTTTTCCATTGCTTGCAATACCTTTTGTTACTGATTTTATCAGCAAAAAAAGATCTACCTGCTCCCCAACATTGTAATGAATAATTCCTTTAGCCATCGTATTCTCCTTCCACTTTCCGCCTCGTAACTTATAGTATAGCATACGAACCAAATGTGCGACGGTCTAACAAATATATTTTATAAGTAAATGATTTCTTCGTCTTGAAAGTAAGATAATATATGCTGATGGCAAGTAAACAGCAGCATTTGATGATGATCCGACAGCTGTCTCATAATACTCACAATATTTTTTATGCGCAAATGGTCAAAATTCACAAAGCTGTCATCGATCATTAATGGAAGATGAATTCTCTTTTGCATGCTTTCTGCCAGCGCAAACCGGATCGCCGTGTACAGTTGTTCAGCTGTTCCTTGACTCAGTTCTTCAGCCGTAAAAATAAGCCCGTCTTTCCTTTTCACTGAGAAAGAAGGCGAACCCTCCGCCAGATAAATGTTTTCGTATTCCCCAGACGTTGCTATTCGGAAAAAATATTCCATTTTATGCAACAACTTCGGCATTTTTTCATTTCGAACATAATTCGTCGTATGTTTCAGCATCTCTCTTGCCACTGCCATTGCCGCCCATTTTTTCGCAAGCTTTTTTGCTGCAGAACGCTTCATTTCAAACGAATATTTCAACTCAGAATATAGACCTGATAGTTCTATTTTTCTAATCTCTATTTCTGTTTCCGCTAATTTCTTCCGGATAGAATCCTCCATTTTTTCGAGTTCTTCTTCTTTTTCCTCAAGAAATGTTTCTCGCTCTTTCAAAGCCCTCTCATTTTGATAATCGTTCATATCGCTTGATGTCAATAATCCTTTCGTTCGCAGTTGCCCTTCAATCCAGTTTAATTCGGTTTCGATTTTTTCTTTCTCTTTTTTGAGCATTCCTATTTTTCTATATTCTTCCTCGCTTGCTGCTCCGGCTGACTGAAACAGCTTCTCTAATTCTCTTTCAATGCTTTGAAAGGTCAAACGAAATTTTGTTTTTTCCTCTTGAACCTCTTTTAGCTGCTTCATCAATGCCTCTTTTTGCGATCGTTTCTTTATATTTTCTTCCATTATTCTTCTCAGTTCTGAATAGCGTTTCTCAATTGAGTCGGCACGAATGTTATAATATTCACACAAAGGCTCAAACTTTTTTCTAAACTGATTTAAGTTTTCTTCATACAAACGAACTTTTTCCTCTAACATTCTTTTTTCTCTTATCAGCTTTTGACAGCTTGCGATGCGTTCAAACTGCTCAAGCAATTGTGATCCTTCGGCTTCTTTCGGAAGTTGAAAATGTTCATAAAACGGGAAAATTAAATGTTGCAATTGATACTTTTCATGTTCCCATTCATCATATAACGAAAGAATCCGTTCATAAGCTTGTTCTTTACCTTTATAATTCATCTTTTCGATCTCAATTTTTTGGCGGACTTGCTGATCCTTCCATAATATTTCCTTAATATGCTTCAAACGCAACGTTCTTTCCAAGATTCGGGAATCATTTTGTTTATCAAGTTTTTTCACAAGCTGTCCATGCTCATTTTGTAAATGCTTTAACAGCTCATCATCCTGTGGACGGAAGAAAAAGAAAACAATGATGAAAGGAAGAAACGCTGTTAAAAACAGCCAATTCTTATAAACGAACGAAAGAACAATGGCAAACGCAAAAACAGATAGCAAAGATACAGTGAGAATTTTCCATTTTTTTAATTTTTCCCGATTCTTTTTTTCTCTTTCATTGATTTTTGCTTTTAACTGGGCAATCTGCTCTTTTAAATAATGTTTGTCGGCCGTTTGCGCCATTTCTTGTTCTATGGCTGACTGCTCCTCTATTAATCTTTCCCTTTCAGATGGATCAAGCAGAAAAGATTCGTATTCTTTTATGCGGCGCTCACATTCTTCCAGCGAATATTGGGCACGCTCATATTGTTCATCGAGAAGCTTTTTTCTTTGAAATAATTGTTCATATTTCTTCGCAGCATCCTTTATTTTTTCCTTCATGCGAACAGATGTGTCGATTTTTTTTATAGCATTTTCATCTTGATGGCCGAAAATATAGATGAGCTCCTCATGAATCTGTCCTTCCAGCATTTGTTGTTGAACAATGAAAAGTTTTTGCTCTTCTAATTGTTTTTGGATGAGGGGAAATTGGCTTTTCAACTCCTCAAATATTGTCTCGTCAGCTGGACGGCCGTCGATCTTCAAGGCTGATAAGGAATCCTCGATCCCCTTTTCTTTTTCCTGCACCCTTCCCAGCTGTTCTAAAACTTCGTCTCTTCTTGCCGAAAGCTTTTCCAGCCGAACAAACCCGTCCTCCGGGAATTGAATGCCGTCAGGAAAATCTTTTAACAGCTGCAAGCATTCTTTCCGTCTTTCCAAAAGGGGAAGAACTGCTATTTGTTTTTCCACTTTTTTCCGTTCTGTTTTCAGCGTCACCTTCTCGTTCTGGCAGTCCTTCAGCTGCTTCTCTAAGCTGTCCCTTTCTTTGATCAAAAAATTGTAAGCGCGCTGCTGTTCTTTTGCATGTTGCAGTTCTGCAAAGTCCTCCATCAGTTCATTTAACGATCTGTTCAGCAACGGTTTTCGTCCGTTCGGTTTAAACAAATCCTCCTGCTCTCTCTGCAGTTTCTCCTCTAAACGATATAACTGATCAGACCCGAATACACTTGTTAAAAATAAATATTTTCCCAGCTTCTCACGATTCAGCTCATACACTTTTTGCAGCCCGAATAAATCAAAGGAAAAAATCGCTTGATATGTTGGTCTGTCGGTTCCTTTTAAAATTTCAGCCAGCTCTTTATCCCCTCCTGTCCGTCCATCTTGGAAATAAAGAGTTACATCCCCCGCTGCGGCTCTCCCTTTTACGCGCTCCACTTTTACTGTTCCGTAAATTTCACATTCGATGATTAATGCCCCGCCGTATTTTCCGCCCGCTTTCGGTTCGAACCGTTTATCCGGATGCTGTTTAACGGGAAATCCGAACAGCATGCTATGGATAAAAGACATCAGCGTCGATTTTCCGGCTTCATTTAAACCGTAAATGACTTGTATGCCATGATCCGAAAATGAAATTTTTTTATCTGCAAATTTTCCGTAGCCATAAATATGCAGTTCTTTTATTTTCATCTTATCACCTTTTTTACGACCGCTTCCATTCTTGCTTAAACAGCTCATAATAAATCATTGTTTTCGCTTCTTTTATCAATTCTTCTTTTTCATTTTCTGTGAAAGATTGAAAGAAACGCCGAAATAAACGATTTTTATATAAAGGCTCCATCGCTTCGTCAAATTGATGAAAATGATCCAAAATTTGTTCAAAATCTTTCGAAATGTAAGAGGAGGAGAAAAAGTCGTCGCTCGGCACGATTTGATGCTGAATGGAAACAATCCAAACGAATTCGTTCTTTCCTTCTTCCTCTTCATTCAATATTTGCGCAAGCTCATCCAAATGATCCTGATCCATAAGATCCCAAAACAATGATGAAGCTCCATCTAGCATAATTGTCAAAAGAGCCGAGCCATTTCGTCTCTGCTGTTCCTTTACCGCTCGAATATGATCATATAGCTCGCCAACAGCAGCTATTTCATTTACAGAGAGCTTGATTTCATTCCAAAGTATGTCAAATACCGGCACAAATCGGTACGCGCTTTTCCCGCCTTCTGCTAATTCTACAAGATACATTCCCTTTTCTCCCGTTTCTTTTTTATGGCGGCCTTGAATATTTCCCGGATAAATAATCGGAGGGTCGGAACGATGTAAAATTTGCCGTTTATGTATATGTCCTAAAGCCCAATAATCAAAATCTTTTTCCAATAAATTTTGAATCGTAAAAGGACAATACGGCTCATGTCCTTCCGTCCCTGACGCGGTGCCGTGAAGAAGACCGATATGAAGCGGCGCTTCGCTTCTTTTTTGAAATTTATAGACAATATTTTCTGTAACCGAACGAGTCGGATAGCTGTAGCCGTAAATGTTGGCTAAAACCTTTCCGTCGCGGACAAACGGTATACATTCTACATCACGATCGGAAAAAATATGAACGTTTTCAGGCCATTGAATATGAACCCAATTACCTCCTGTATGATCATGATTTCCAAAAATAATAAAAACTTGGATGCCTTCTTCATTGAGCCGTTCAAACTGTTTCTTTAATCTCAACTGGGCTTTCAAACTGCGGTCTTCGTCATCATACAAATCTCCTGCGATCAGTATAAAATCGACTTTTTCTTTTGCCGCCAGTTCAATTACACGTTCAAATGCCGTAAAAGTACTTTCTTGAATTCTTTTAAAGATGCTTTCCGGCAAATGCTCAAGCCCTGTGAACGGACTATCTAAATGCAAATCTGCCGTATGTATAAATGTTATGCGGCGAGTCATAGTCTCCCTCTTTTCACTTGTTTCCGGAACGTACGTTTGCTTTTCCATATTATATCATTTTAAAGTGAAAAAATACATCCCGGTACCCGGGCCCCTGCCAAAAAATTTTTTAAAAAAAGCTGAAAGGATTTTTTTTCAGGAAAAAGAAATATATTTTTTAAAAAAGGAGGATGTTTGAAATGCCGACATATTTTTTAACTGCGTTTACAAACAAAGGAGAACTGCTTTTAAATGAAAAGTTTGAAGCAAATTCAGAACAAGAGGCAAAAGAAATCGGTTCAAAAATATTGAAGGAGCATCAATGTTTAAATACCGCGCATCGCTTAGTTACTTCTTCTGGCCGGCTTGTTTTATTTCATCGCTAAAACTTATCAGGATTGACAGTCCACAAAACAATGACAGGGGAAGTCTTTCACAACAAAAATACTGCGCGGCATAAGCCGCCCGCTATATTCATCCTGCTCCCAAAATTTTATGAGGCTAATTTAAAATATCTAAATGGATATGACGCTTTTTAGCCATTTACCCGTGTGGAAAAATTGTAGTGGGCATCTAAAATCAGTTTTTTCCTAGTCCCCTGCATTTTGTGGGGGGGCATTTTTCTTTCCAAAACTGCCTCTCAAAAATTAGGATGATTTTGGTTCTGGAGCTTACTAAAATCCGATCACAACAATGCTAATAATGGTCGCGACGACATCATGTTTAAGAACTAAATTTGAAAAAGTAATAGCTAAAAGACCGACTATTCCAATTATGATGAACATCTTATTATCTCCCATTTTGTTCACAGAGCCCCCTTCAATATCATCCCATTAATTTAAAAAATCATTATGGCTAACATGATGAAACAGATTTATCAGAGGCTGTCCAAGAAGTCCTAAAAATAAAAGCAAGTAGAGAAAGAGCTCGTATTTCTCTACTTGCTTTTGTATGTTTTGTCTGAAGTCTGCCGGCTACGTTTGTTGCAGGCTAATGGCGCAATCGCTTTTATGATTAAGTCTCGCGATCTCATCTATTAAAATTTGTTCTAAAGTGTTTTTAGGGAAATACGGGAATCGTTCTCCATTTTCGACGTTCCCAAGCTCTTGTTTTCTATCGGGCCCTCCTTTCAACACGACCCGATACGTATGTGGAGCGTAAAATTATCAATTTTCGCCATAAAGAGCGTTTAGCAATTTGATTTTTTCGTTTGTATAATGTTTAAAGCCATCGTTATACGATTTCGGATCTTTCGGATTGGCGAAATGAGTGATTTCCCGAGAAACCGGGTCGATCAATTTGCTTGATGCCCCGCAGCCTAATCCGATAATCGTTTGCATTTCTTCCATGATGATTATATTGTATATACTCTCATAACCCTTCCGGGAATATCCGACATTTTCTAAATTTCCTAAAATATTTTTTTGACGGTACAAATAATAAGGCTCATAATGATTGGCCTTTGTCCATTCAACCGCTTTATTCATCATTTTTTCTACTTCGCTTCGTTCAGCTACTTTATATTTTTCTTTGTTTTTCGTCATTTCCGATGCCCGCTTAAAGGAAAGCGTGTGGACAGTCAATGATTCAGGCATCAATTTGGCTGTCTCCTCAAGGGTGAACTCAAATTCTTTTAACCCTTCCCCCGGCAGTCCAATAATTAAATCCATGTTGATGTTGTTGATGCCCATTTCCCTAGCTAAATGAAATTTTTCAATCGTCTCCTCAACTGTATGATGTCTTCCGATTGCTTTCAATGTTTCCTGTATATATGATTGAGGATTAATGCTGATTCTGTCTATGTTCCATTTTTTTAAAACATTCAGCTTCTCTCTTGTAATTGTATCCGGTCTGCCGGCTTCTACTGTGATTTCCCGAATGCGATCAACATTTGGAAAAGATGTATACATTTCTTCATAAAGCATATCCATTTCTTCTGCCGTAATGCTTGTCGGTGTCCCTCCGCCGTAATAAACGGTCGTAATATTGATGCCTCGTTCTTTTAACCATTCGCCGATCATTCTCATTTCATAATGCAGACCGCCGAGAAAAGAATCAACTTTTCCTTGCTTGCCGCCAATAGCATAGGCAGGAAAGGTACAGTATGCACATTTTGTCGGGCAAAAAGGGATGCCGATATAAATGCTTACTTCTTTTGTCAAATTGTAAAGATCAGGAACAACAGTTAATTGTTTTTCTACAATTTGTTCCATGATGCGAATTTTTTCATTTGACACGAGCAAATCTTCTTTTAATTGTTTATAAATTTCTTCATTTTTTCTTCCTTCAAGCTTCTTTTTATGAAAAAGCTTAGTGGGTCGGACACCTGTTAAAATCCCCCATTTTTGTGTAATTCCCGTATACTGTTGAAGAACTGTTACATAAACATTCAATACCGCCTGCTTCATTTGTTTGAATTGTTCTTTTTCATCTGTTGCGGTAAAGCTTTTTTCTAAAAAAGCTTCATACGTTTTTCCTTCTGCTTTTAGCTCGCAAGCCAACCGAAAATCACTTTGTCTGAATTCGAAATTGAATAATGCTTCGATATCATGTTCAGAAGGTTTTAAAAAAATTTCGGCTTCTTCAAAAAACAAATTAGATATTAACTGAAGAGGCCGCATAAAACGTTCATCATTTATGCCGCTGATTTGAATGCGCATGTGATCACCTTGTCGAATAGAATAAAACTCCTTATAGTGTACTAAAGGGGATTTTTTCAGTCAATACGAAAAAAACATCCTAAGAAGCGGATGTTTTTTATCTGTTTTTAATTTTATTTAAAAATTTAATTGGGTATTGTTTTCGGAAATGTTCTTTTACCATATATGAAACGCCTTGTTCATCATTCGACCTCGTGATCCAGTCTGCTGCCCGTTTTACTTCAAACGGAGCATTCCCCATCGCAACCCCCAAACCTGTCTGCTGGATCATATCCAAGTCGTCAAGGCCGTCGCCGATTGCGACCATTTCATCCAGCTTAATGCCTAAATGATTGCCAAGTACCTGCAAGCCATTCAGTTTAGATATTCCCTTTGGAACAATTTCAATTTTTCCGTCATGAACCTTGATCACATCTACATCATAAAAAGAATCAAGTATCGTTTTTTCCGCCTCTTTCAATTCCTCCTTCGTATCAAAATATACATCAATTTTTGGGGCAGCTACTGGCTCATCAATTAACGCATCAGCAAGAGATTCTACAAATTGTATTGGATAAAAAAGCGGATCTGACGAATTCAATAGCATTTTGCTTACAAGATTTGAAGAGATTTTTTTCCGGTTGCCGATCGAAAAACGCTCATGAATGATTCGAATATTACAATTAAAATATTCGAGCACTTGCACAATATTAAATGTTTTTTCTTCTGAAATTCGCTTCACATATAGAGGTTCATCTAAACGGTTTCCGATGAACGCTCCCCCATGAGTAATTAAGTGGCTGTCTATTTTGAGCGCCTTTGCAACTTTTTTTGCCGATTGAAAATGGCGGTTCGTCACCAAAGTAATATATACATCCTTTTTTTGAACAAATTCTATCGCATCCTTCGTAGAATGCTGAAGGCGTCCATTTGAACGGAGGAGCGTTCCGTCGATATTTAAGGCAAGCAAGCGGTAGAGCATGTGTTGTCCCCCTTCTCTTGTTGTTAAATTCTATTATGAAAATATGTCCTTGTGAGACAAATTAGAACTTTTGTGTACTAAAGGAAGGGGAAATATTATGACACCGATTCATATTGAACAGAAAACATTTCATTTAGCACTAGGGCAACAGCGCCAATGACCGTCGCTTGATCTCCCAGCTTTGACAACACAATTTCTGTTTTTTTCGCTTGCTCTGTCAAAGCTCTTTGTTCAACCACTTCTTGAATCGGAGTTAAAATAAAATTCTTTGCCTTTGCCAATCCGCCCCCAATAATAATCCGCTCTGGATTGAATAAATAGATAATGTTCATGATGGCAATTCCTAAATACCTGCCAGTCTCCTCTAATATGTCTTTAGCAAGCAGGTCTCCTTCTAATGCAGCCTCATAAATCAGTTGTCCGTTCACATTTTCTATCATTCCGTTTGTCCGTTCTATTAATTTCGTTTTATACCCAAGCGATATTTTGTTTAATGTACGCTGTTTAATCCCTTCAGACCCAACAAGCGCCTCTAAACATCCGTCATTTCCACACGAACATTTCAAACCGCTGCTTTCTATAAACATATGGCCGATTTCACCCGCTAGTCCGTTCGTTCCATGAAACAGCTTCTTATTTAAAATAAAACCTGCCCCAACTCCATGACTGATCTTAATGCATACAAGATTGCTAATTCCCACCCCGCTGCCAAACCAGTTTTCGCCTATTGCCATGGCACGAACATCATTTTCAATTTTGACAGGAAGACGAAATTCTTTTTCAAGCTCTTTTTTTAACGGTACATTTCGATGCTGCAATTGGGGAGCAAAACCGCTTGAACCTTCATCTGCGTCAATCCTGCCATGAATACCGATGCCAATTCCTACAAATTTTTTCAATTCTATACAAGCTTCATCCATCATAATGTAAAGCTGTTTGGCAATCATTTGGAACAAACGTGAACTCGTCATCTCTTCTTTCATGGTGATTGTTTTATATAAAAGTGTTTGAGCGTTTAAATCCGTGATGGCAAATCGGATTTCCCTCGGGCTGATATCAATACCGAAAACATAAAAATTTGATGAGTTGATTTTCAGCAAAATGGGTTTTCTTCCCCCGCTGGAAGATCCGGTCTGCCACTCTTTTACCAATCCTTCTTCCAACAATTCATTTACAATATTTGTGACTGTCGGAGGTGTTAATTTTGTTTCTTTCGCAATGTCAGATCTTGAAATCGATCCGTGTGTCCGAATTGTATTAAGAATTAAAGATTTATTCAATGATTTCATTAATTGGAAACTGCCGACAATTTTTTCATCTTTCATGACAACCACCCCGAAATATACAGAGGCTCGTAATGTAAACCCTTACATTTTAGTATCTCAATGAATCAAGGTTTTCGCAAGTAATATTTTATTAGAAATTCCTACAGCTCGATGCTGAAAGAGGAAATGAATTAAGAGTATGAAAGGGGATTTTTCCCCTTTCATTTTTTCATAATTTATTTTTCTAAATAATGGATTTCAGAAATTTTAACAGCTGTTTTTCCTCCAGGTATGTCTAAATCAATCGAATTTCCTCTCATTTCAAGCAGCAGCTGATTACCGATGGGAGATAAAAATGAAATTTTCCCTTGGTCAGGATCAGCTTCTTCAGGAAAACAGATTGTATATGTTTCTTCATCCTCTTCTTCCAAATATACAATTTTCACTGTCGCCCCAATAAAAACTTTTGTGAAAATATCTTCATCTTCTTGATTAAAAAGCTGTTCCAATTCCCTTACATATTGCAAAAACTTTTTTTGATTATTCATATAAAATCGGCCGATTGGAGAAGTTCTGTCATTTTGTTGTTTCTGAAAAAGCGTTAATTGTTCTCGCAATGCCGTTTTTAAGCTGGATAGCGTACTATGGCTCATAAAATATGCCACCTCCTTTTTCTTTAATAAAAAAATGGAAAATGAGTCTTTGGTTCATGATCTGTTCCCTCCAATTTTGAAAATGAAAAAAGAGATGCACAAAAAGTACATCTCACTCTAGACTACCAAATATTTTATTTTTTTCAATAAAATCCTTGATTTGATATTCTTTTCTTTTACTATTCACTTTGTTTTATAAAGCTCATCAAGCGGCTCCAAAATAATGCTGGTTATCCTCTGTAAAAGCATATTCATGCTTTCCTCTGCTTTCAACAATGCAGCAATCTTGCCGTTTTGCTGTACTAATTGAACGCATTTTTCTGCATGAATAATTTCTTCTTCAGTAATTTCTTTTCCGGTTACTTGTTTTTCATGCAGGTTTAATTGAGTGCTGCGAAAGTTGTGGAAAATGTTTTTCGCTGATTCATCGTGTTGGACATCATCATACAATTTTTTTAATTGAATATATTCCTTGCTTTGTTCTAATGCTTTTTTCAAATCGTACGCGGAATTATATAAAATATTAGACACTCCTAATCCCTCCTCGCTCCGCGAGCCCTTTTAGCTAATATAAAGGATGACAAGGCCGCCTGTCAAAAAAGTTTTAAAATTCCCTTACACCCTGAGGAATTTTTTAGAAGTTCGGGAAGCTACGGTTTCATTTCATGAAGAGGAGAGTTATTAATTGTGCCGATTCTCCTTAGCTTTACGTCAACATCCACATGAACCGGTATATCTTTAAAATGAGAGTGCCAATCTTTTTTAACTTTATGCCAAATCGACGGATGGCTGCGATGAAGGGCTTCTCCAAATCCAAAAATATCTACTTCATATTTTTTCTGGGAAGCTTGAATAGCTGTCAGAATATCTTTTTTAACCTTTTCCTCAGCTTTTTTCTGCAAAAGGTTTATCGTTTCTATTTTCTCCAAATCCATTCGTTCGCATTGAACCTCGGCTACCGCCCCATCTATATGCAGCTGAACGGTGCCTTTAAACTGATGACCGTCAACTTTTGTTTGAATCTTGCTGTTTGTTCGGATCGTTTCAATTGCCACCTTCTTCTCTTTGCATGGCACATTAATGACTGCTCTTTGCACTTTTCCTAATGCATAATGGAGACCATTGCTTTCCTTCTCCGTTAACCAGTCAACTAACTTATCTTTCCTCATGATAGCTACACTACCAAATTTGAGATACGCATCAGCTTTTGTTTTTTCAACATTTTCTATTTTTTCTCCAGCTTCAGGATTGCCTATTATTTCTACACCTATCACATGAGGTTCAATGCCTTTATAAACTAACTCGTTGACAAATTGATTGATTTCTATTGTTTCGATAGGCCCCCATGATTTTTCAGATAACTTTAATGAAGAACTTAATTTATGTGCGGGAATTGTCTCCAGCTGGCTAAGTACTTTTAAAATGTTTTCAGCTCTAGTGTTTTTAGCGATAGAGAGATAAAAATCTGTCCGAAATTCTTTCCCCCTTACTACATAATCAATAATTTCCCCCATTCCTTCTTTTGCTAAATCCTCTCCAATAATCAACATGCGGAGATGACTTGAATAAACGGCTCTTGGCGAGAAAGTTGTCACTTTTCTCATCGCCTCAGACAATGTACGCGCTTTCGACTGGAATGTTCTAACAGGAGCTTTTGTTATTCCCCCTTGTTTTACAGTTGCTACCTGTCCCGGGTTGATCACTTGTATCGTTACAAGTAATTCATCATCTACTTTGTCTATTCCTAATGCTGAAACGATTGCGATGTCATTTAACTCCCTCCGATCCCAGCAGCCTGCCAGCAACATGATGGACGCCAATATGAATAAAAGACTTGTCAACCGCTTATTCATCTATTTCCCCTCACATGACGCTGACGTTTTTTCATTAGAGCTGTACCCAACAGGATGAGAGGAAAAAGAAACCCGATCGTTAAAGAGTACAAAGGCCAAATATTATGTACAAACTCAAAAAAGTGAACGATGTTCGGATGGAAGGCGATCGCATACACAATCAGCATCATAGAAATAGGAAGAGTAATCGAACGATAATCTTTTATTTTAAATAGTTGAGAGAGACCTAAAACAAAAGCATAAAAACTGATGGTTAGCTTATAAAAAATAGATAAAAACCAAATTCCCGCCATAATAACCTCTACGCGTTGAAAAAATTTTCCTATTTCAATTTTTCTTGCCAGGGCATAGCTCGGATATATTTGTCTGGCTGTATTTTCGACACCTAAAACAAGAATAGAAAACATGACAACAAATGTAAGCAGGATTCCTCCAATTATAACGCCTACTAAAAATCCTTTTTCTGCTCCTTTTTGATGATTGACAAAGGGAGCAATCATTAAAAAAACGATTAATTCTAAATACGGCAGACTAATAAAATGATAAAACCCAAATAAAATCGGTTTCATTCCTTCTCCCAATATCGGTTGCAGGTTTCCTATTTTGATTTGAGGCAAAATCGCGATGAAATAGATTGCTAAAAGGATGAATAGCCATAATGAAATGATTTCTGAAGAACGTCCAATCACTTCTAATCCTAAAAGGGTTGCCATAACAACGACTCCCATAAAAACAATATGGATAGCATCGATCGGTGTATCAGGCATCATTTGAGTAGTTGTAAAATCGCCGATTTCCCTGAGCAATTCACCGGATAAAATAAAAGCATACATGAGAAATAATGCAACCGCGAATTTTCCAATCCATTTTCCGAGCAAAAGCTCGCATATTTCTACAAGAGTCATATTTGGAAAAATTGAATATATTTTAATGTACATAAGCACTAAAAGAATGGAGATGATGACCGTAAAAATGGTTGCTATCCAAGCATCCTGTTTCGCATCATTCACTAATGCAGTAGGAGCAACGAGAATTGAACTTCCAATCGTAAATAATAAAACTAACATTTTATATTGATTTGCTGTTATTTTCCCGTTGTCTAACATACCTTCACCAACCTCTTATTGAAATATTTTGTTCACTGCTTCGCTTAGCGGCTGGTAGATCCATGTGAGCAATTCAATCGGATTTGGAATAGGAAAATTAATGCATCTGGCAATACTTAATCCTGTTCCTAAAAAAAGAAAAATGATAAACACAATAAAATCCTTCCAGAGCTTATGTTTTAATAGCAGCAGAGCTTCGATTATAAAAATACATGCAGAAACGAAAAGAATGCCGATTATGTTCCACATTCATTTAATACCCCTTTAGGTAATCTATTTCTTCTTTCGTTGATTTTCGTTTTGAAAAAGTGATTTCTCTCTTTTCGTATTTTGCTGTGAACTAAAAACTCGTGGTCGAAAAATAAGCAGACGGCGGGGCAGACGAATAAAAACGTCCTTTTGATCTGCCAGCGTAAACGGAGCCATTGGACTTAAATAAGGGACGCCAAATGAACGAAGACTGCTCAAATGAAGAACTAGCGCCACCAATCCAAGGATAATTCCGAACAAACCGAAAGATGCGGCAAGCCCCATAAAAACAAATCGTAACATCCGCACGGTGATCGCTAGGTCATACGAGCTGACCATAAAACTTGAGATAGCTGTAAATGCTACAACAATTACCATTGCGGCGGAAACAATTCCCGCGTCTACTGCTGCCGTCCCGACAACTAATGTTCCAACAATTGAAACGGCTTGTCCGATAGCTCTTGGCATTCGAAGTCCTGCTTCCCTTAAAATTTCAAGCATAATTTCCATTAGAAATGCTTCAATAAATGCGGGAAACGGAACGCCTTCCCTTTGGGCGGCAAGACTGATCAAAAGCTGTGTCGGCAGCATTTCCTGATGAAAAGTTGTAATAGCAACATAAAGAGACGGTGCAAGGAGCGCAGTGAAAAAACCGAAAAAACGGAGAAAACGAATTAATGAACTTATATCTGCGCGTTGATAATAATCTTCAGGGGATTGCAGAAATTGCACAAAAATTGACGGTACAGTTAAAACGAAAGGAGTGCCGTCCACTAAAATGGCTACGCGGCCTTCGAGAAGATGTCCTGCCACGATATCAGGACGTTCCGTATTATAAATAGTTGGAAATGGCGTGTATGAGTCATCTTGAATCAGCTCTTCGATATAACCGCTCTCTAATATTCCATCAATATCAATTTGTTCAATTCTGCTTCTGACCTCCTGCACCACTTCTTCTCTCACAATCCCTTTAATATACATAATGCTGACTTCCGTTTTTGTTACTTTTCCGACTTTTTTTGATTCAATCCATAAACGATGGTCTTTTATCTTTCTGCGAATAAGGGAAGTATTGACACGCAAATTTTCCGTAAATCCTTCCCGAGGACCGCGAATAGTTGTTTCAGTTGTTGTCTCTTGGACTCCCCTCTCCTTTCCGCCTTTCATTTCAACGGCAAAGCCTTGTTCGTATCCATCGAATAATAAAACAACTTTTCCAGACAGAACAGCATTCGTGATAACGTTGAAATCATGCACATCTTCAATCGAACCGACGGTCAAGACCATTTCTTTTATATAATTGAGCAGCGTCAAACCTGCCAGATCTTTCAGATCCACTTCATTTCTTCTCAATTCAAACATTAACGATTCCATAACAAAATTATGATTCGCTTCACTGTTAATCAAACCGTCCGTATAAATAATCCCGACGCGGATTTCCCCTTGTCTTCCTATTCTTATTTCCCTTGTAACAATGTCGCTGCTGTTGCCAAATGCTTCTCTAATTTTTTTTAAGTTTTCATGCAAGCTGCGTTTGATCGTTTCTTTGCTTTGCGGTTGCTCGCTGCTATCTTGCTTTTCCTTGTCTGCTAATAGCTGTTCAAATGACTTTTTATCGATCGATTTCTTAAAAAATTTTAAAAAGCTCATGCCGAATCCCCCTAACGTTTTTGAACCTTTTACTTGTAAAGTGCCCAATTGTTCTTTTAATATGTAAAAAATCCCATGAAGCAGGCGGTTTGCCTGTTTTCATGGGATTAAATAAACAGAATGATAATCGATTGTACGAACCCGATTATACCACCAAGGAGAGCGCCTAAGTAGGTAATCATTTTAAATTCCCTTTTGGAAATAGTCAGTACAACTTCTTCGAGACGTTCAACCGAGAAGGATTCTACCTGTGCCGTCACAATTTCATCGATATCGAAGGCTTTCATAATCTGTTCCACACTGTTTTGCAAATAAAGAACAGAGCTGGAAATGACAGCTGGCAGCATTTTTTCCGTAATTGCTTGTTTATACGGCTGGATAAGCTCTGAAATTGGTTTATCCAATGTTTCGTAGATACGTATTTTTTCCGAAATAAGTTTTGCAATGGACAAGCTTGTCTTGTCTTTGTCCATCCTGCTTGTGAACTCAGAAACCGGCATTTCAAGCAATCGGCTCCATTCTTTAAAAAGAATGGAAGCAATCAGATCAATCGTCCCTTGATGACGAAAAAACTTTGCTGCTTCTAATTGAATTTTATCTGCGATATTCAAGTTTCCTAAAAACATTTGAATCATGCCGCCAAACGTTCCTTTTTGTTGAAGAAAGTCATCGATCATTCTTTGCAGCGCTTGTTTCCCTTCATCACTTTCAACATATTGAACGCCTTTCATTGCAATCCATTCTGCAAGATTAGGAATTTGCAATTCGATGTTCTTCTTCCATTCTTGCGGCAAAAAATGACTGACTTTTTGATCTGTATTGAAAAAATGAAGTATGCTTTTTTCAATCGCTCGTTCAAGTCGGGTGGTAATCATTTCCTTGCTGTTGGATACTCCATACTCTTCCAGTAATTCCGTTAAAGTTTTTTGTTTGGCAAGCCAAGCATCTATCGATTGAAGCAGGAATAATTGTATTTTCTTCTGGAAGGAGACCTCCTCCATTTTCTTTTTGATTCCTTCTGGTGTAACTAAATGCTCGATCACCATTTTTCCTAGCTGCCTAGCCAGCTCATCCCGGCGTTTCGGAATAAGGCCTGGCGTAAAGGGAAGCTTTTTTCCAAACAAATAGATTGGTCTATATGGGCGAAAAAGCATTTTAATGGCAATGTAATTCGTAACACCGCCAATAAATGCACTAATTACGACCATCATAGCTGATGTTAATATAAATTCCATTTGCATCTTCCTCACTGTTTATTCACAAGATCAACTGCCAGACATACGATATCATAGCATGATTTACCTAAGTTAATATTATAAATCGGTTAACATTTGTAAGCAAACGGGGTAATTCAAATGGCAGAAACGAAAATTTTGATGCTTCCACTCGAAGAAAAAAACGGTTTCTATATGGAAATAAGCGATTCTTTGCAAAAAGCTTTGACCCTTCCACTGATCCAAACGTTTTCCTTACATTGCGGCAAAGAAACAGTTAGAACAAAAGCCTCCTTCATACGAAACGAAAAAATCGTTCTTTATGCCAGTGAAGAGATTTACAACGCTCTTCATCTTCCAATAAAATCTTTAACGCTTCGTCTTCAGTATGATAAATTCACCAACACCTTCAAACTCGGACCGGTCATTTGTGTATTGATTGATTCTATTCAGGACGATGAAAAAATCCATTTTGGAAATATTGATGATTTTTGTAAAGAGATGGCGAATTACTGTGAGGAAATTGGCGCATTTTTTTGTATTTCAACATTAACTGATCTGCAGCAAAATCAGAAGAAAGGGTTTCATTTATCTCATCAAAATTGGAAAAAGGAAACCATTCCTTGTCCTGACGTGATTTATAATCGGATTCGATCAAGAAAATTGGAGTATTCTCAAAAATATTTGAAGTTTTTGCAATTTGCAACTGCAAACGATATACCGGTGTTTAACCACCGCTACTTAAACAAATGGGAAATTCATAAAATTTTTGCGTCTAACCTGCATCTTCTTCCCTATCTTCCAAAAACGATGCTTTTAACAAAAAAATCAGATTTGCAAGTGTTTGTAAATGATTTTCAAGACGTATTTATTAAACCGATTAACGGCAGTCAAGGGAGAAGAATTATTCGCTTGAAAAATAGAAACGATCTTTTCGAAATATACTTTACCCATCCCGGTAAAAGCGAGCAGCCAATTATTTTTCATTCCTTTCAGGAAATGTATAAACATCTCTTTCCATATCTCAAAAGAGAACCGCATATTATTCAGCAGACAATCGACACAATCAAATTGGATAATCGACCGCTTGATTTCAGGTTTCTATGTCATAAAATCAATCATCAGGACTGGAAAATAACCTCTTCTGTCGCCCGCCTTTCCGCTAAAGATCAATTTGTTAGCAATTTAGCTAAAGGTGGAGAGCTGTATAAAATTAAAAAAATCTTATCTGACATTTTTGATAAAAGCACTTGTTTACATCTTTGCAGCATTCTTTCGGAAATAGCACTGGAAGCCGCCAAAACAGTTGAAATGAACGTGGAGGGAGAATACGGGGAATTTGGAATTGATATGGCTGTAAGCGAAGATCAGAAACCATGGATTTTAGAAGTCAATACAAAGCCATCTAAAAATATTGAATACTCTCTCAATCCTTCCATTCGTCCGTCTGCCAAAGCAATCATCCGTTATTGTTTCTTGATAAGTGGTTATGATGTTTCATAACGATTCATATAATAATTGGGTAAATATAGATAAACGGAGGCAGGCGGATATTTGTGGCAGAACCTCTTTTGTCTTTCGGATTTTTAGTCAATAAATATTTTCATGAAGCAGCCTATTTTAAAAATATTTCAAAAGCGGCAAAAAAATTGAATATGAAATGTATTATGTTTCGCCCGTTGGACGTACAATTTGCAAATGGGACGTTAACGGGATTTACATTCAATTTGACATCTAATAAATGGGAGCGAAGTACTTTTCAGCTTCCACATTATATTTATGACCGCTGTTTTTATGGCAAAGATGCTGCTTCCATTCAAAACAAAAAAGCCGTTCAAAAATTAAAAATACAACAAAATGTTTCTTTTCTAGGCTACGGATTCCCAGATAAATGGAAACAATATAAAACATTAAAAACTGATCCATTCATTTATCAATATCTTCCTGAAACAGAATATTTCCATCATCCCGATCAAGTTTATACATTTTTGCAATCATATGAGGAATGTATCTTAAAACCAATTCACGGCAGTTCAGGAAAAGGAGTGCTTGTAATTAAAAAGGAAAAGGAGACGCTTTTTCTATACTTTTTCATTGGAGCGAATCAAAGGATCGTCCGTTTGAAACATTTCAATCAATTAAAACCATTTCTTGCGAAGAGACAAGTTGACTCATACATTCTTCAACGATTGCTCCCTTTAAAGGACAAACAGCAGCGTCCATTTGACTTGCGCATTTTATTTCAAAAAAACGAGTTCGGTCAATGGATTATGCAAGGAAAAGGAATTCGAATCGGTCAAAAACATACGTATGTATCCAACTTGTCAAAAGGCGGTTCTGTCGTTTCCCTTGAACAATGGGAAAAAGATATTCCAAGGCAGCGATTGAACCATATTTATAACAAAATCGAACAGCTTGCTCACCATCTTCCGCAAAAAATTGAAAAAAATTTTGCTCCTTTATTTGAGCTTGGTGTGGACATCGGCATTGATTTGCAAAATGAAACGATATGGATTTTAGATATTAATTCTAAACCAGGGAGAAATGTCGTTTTAAAAACAGATCCTGCGAGAAAAACAGTTCTGTACGAAGCTCCTGTCCGCTATGCCCGCTACTTGCAACATTCTCTACAAACCGGGGTGGAAATAAATGATTTATCAAATTAAACAGGCAGACCACCTAAACCAAACCGTATTGCTTCCTAGCTCTTTTTCCCATGTAACGATCGAATCGATCTCTTTCGGCAAACGGAAAATAGCGTGCCGTTCTATTCTCCATGACGAAGACAGCCAAAGCATTTATATTTCAAAAGATATTGCCGAATCTCTGCTTTTACCTAAAAATATTAGGATCAAAGCTTTAGTCCATAGTGAAACGCTATTTTTAGGCCCCGTTGTCGGCATTTTCACAGCAGGTTTTTATAAATCCCTTTTGCGCCCATTGGGCGACAGATCGATATTTTTTTCAAAATTAGTGGTCAACGGCTGTTCAACAGGCGCTTTTTGTTTTGTATTTGGGATACATCAAATTCATTGGGATTTAGAGATGATTGAAGGCTATACATTCAATGAATCCGGATGGGTAAAAATAACCGTTCCATTTCCAAATGTCATCTATGATCGTCTTCCAAATCGGAAGGTAGAAAACTCAGACTACTTTCAGTCTGCGAAAAAAAACTTATTTATGCGCTCAATTCCGCTTTTCAACTCAGGCTTTTTCAACAAATGGGATGTCCATCATATTTTATCCAAAGATGAAACAGTAAGGCATTACTTGCCGGAGACATATCATGCTCCGTCCATAAAAACAATTGAACAGCTGATTAACCGCTTTCAAACGATTTATTTAAAACCTGAAAACGGAAGCCTTGGCCTAGGAATATTTAAGCTGGTGAAAAATCGGAAAAATGGATCAATTCTTTGCTGCTATTATGATGAGAACGGAAAAGGCCAGTTGAAGCTGTCCTCTTCTATTGAAGGCTTTTTGCAGCATTTTTTTACACAGCGATCATTAGATCAATATATTGCTCAACAAGGCATTTCTCTTCTTCACTCGAGTGGAAATCCTGTCGATTTCCGCGTGCACACAAACAAGAACGAAAACGGAATCTGGCTTGTCAGTGCAATCGCTGCGAAATTGGCGGGAAAGGGAAATCCTACAACACACGTAAAAAACGGAGGAACAATAAAATCTTTGCATGAATTATCATTGCCGCTGAATAAAGAGGACATTTACCGTTCACTTTCCACCGCGGCCCTTTCTATTAGCAAGGCGATTGATCGCAAAATGGACGGTGAAATCGGAGAAATCGGTTTTGATTTCGGCATCGACAATAACGGGAACATATGGCTATTTGAAGCGAACTCGAAGCCTGGCCGCTCCATTTTTATGCATAAAGATTTGCAGCAAGAAGACCGGCAAACATTGCGCTTTCCATTCCAATATGCCGAATATTTAATGAAAAAAACAATTTCAACTGAGGAGATCTATGATGCCCCATGAAATGCTCGTCGGAATTTTAGCTGGTGATAACGATCGAAGCGGTTCTTTTTATGGAAACATTTCGTTATTTAAAGCTATACAAAGACATTTGGCTGAGCAGCACAGTTCAAGCTTTGTTTTTACACCTTCTGGCATGAAAGAAAAATCGATCGTCGGCTATATATATGAACCGAACGAAAATCGCTGGTTGAAAAAAAAGTTTCTATATCCAGATGTTGTCTATAATCGCTATCCGTTTCGCGATACAGTTCAAAAAACAGATTTCGTTTTCCGCTCTTTAAACAAAAAAAACATCCCTTATTTCAACAGACATTTTTTTAATAAATGGGATGTCATTACTTGTTTGCAAAAAAATAAGCACCTTCTTCCTGTCATACCTGAATCGCAATTAGTAACATCGAAACAAGATTTTTATACATTTTTTGAAAAATGCCCTTCCGTTTATTTAAAGCCTGTTGGACAAAGCCAAGGGAAAGGAATCATTAAAATAACAGCCGAATCCAAGCATAACTATATTATCAAAACGGTAAATTCTATAAAAAATGAATCTTCATTAGAAAATATTTGGAAAGAAATAAAACATTTCATTTTAAACGAGCCGTATATGATGCAGCAGGAGATCGTTTCCGATCAGATTAACAATCAGAAATACGACTTGCGTATTCTCGTTCATTACAGTCAAAACAAATATGTTATTTCAGGAATTGGCGTGCGCGCATCTAAAAACATCACAACACATGTAGTACATGGAGGCTCTATCCTTCCCTTCTCCTTAGTCAAAAACCGTGTCGATACAAAAAAACTGGAAACTATTTGCCATGAAATTGGCAGCACACTCTCTCAATGTTTTCAATTCATTGGGGAATTTTCTATTGATGCAGGAATTGATACAAAAGGAAATATTTTTATTTATGAGGTTAATTCGAAACCGATGGTGTTCGATGAAAAAGACATATTCCAAAACGGAATTGTCCAGCTAAGCAAATTGTTCCATCATTTAGCAAAAAATCGAATCGATTTCAAAAAAACTTGATAAAAACGGATGCACAGGCCACAAATTTTTGTAATCATCCATGATATCATACATTCTTTTTATAATTTTACCTTTTCCTGAGCAACCTAATGAATAATTCCAGTGAATAAGGAGGGTAATACGGTTATGGATAAGGATAAGGAAGTAAAAGATTCGCTATATGAAGGTCGTGATCAATCGTTTATGGACATTGACAGAATGATTAATGAAGGTCTTTCAGGAGGATCTGTTCACTACCGTTACAATGCGACCAATATTGAAGAAGCAAGGGACCTCGAGGAAGAAGAACCGCCATTTGACATAGAGAAAATTAACAAAAAGTAAGCCTGATGTTTGAAAAACACATCAGGTTTTTTAAATTTTAGCTGTAAAAGAATTCAGAGCTTAAAAGCTTAAAAAGCCCCTTTCGTTATGTTTCCTGAATGATTGCATGCTCTTCTTCATGGCATTGGCTGCAATATAAAAGATGTATGCATTGATGATTTTTTAGTGAATCTCTTTTTCCATCTAAAAGCTTCATCAAGTCCATTTCCATATAAGCACTGTAGTCATCTAAATAATCAGTTATTTTCCCTGCATCCAATAAAATGCCTCCGCATTTGGAACAATACTTATGAAGTTGCTGAAATCCATTGCATAACGGACAGGCTCGCATGTGAAAACTCCTTTATTTGTTGTTGATTTATGTATAATGTTCCCTTTCTAGTCTGATTTACAGAGTAACGACACAAAACAGAAATTACCATTTCTCATTTCGAATAGATTTTTACATCCTACTCATACTACTTAATGAACACCATACATCCCGGTGGGTTAAGCCGAGTTTGGCAGTGAATCTTTTGATTCACGCTGGTGCAAATCCAGCTAACCCAGCCAAAAAAAAATTTCACAAGGAGTTGAAAATTATGGCTCAACAAAACCGCAGCAACAACTCAAACCAACTTTTAGTTCCTGGTGCACAACAAGCGCTTGAACAAATGAAATACGAAATCGCAACAGAATTCGGAGTAAATCTCGGACCAGACACAACTTCCCGTGCCAATGGATCTGTTGGTGGAGAAATCACAAAGCGTTTAGTTGCACTTGCTCAACAACAAATTGGCGGTTTCCAACAACAATAACTAAAAAATTAATATTCATGGCTATGGAGGCACTACCCGTGTCTCCTTTTATTTGAGAATAAGGAGGTTTTTCAAATGACAGTTGGTACAAAATTGATGGAAACTATTTCAAGCTGTGAAAGTGCGGTTGCGAACTTACATAGCTTCGCACTGGAAACAGAAGATCAACAAGCTAAGCAGTTATACCAAAACCTTGCAAAACAACAACAGGAAGTGCTTGATCATTTAAAAGCGAGACTAAATTACATTCAAAACGAAGAGCCGCAATTTAAACAGCTATAAATCAGGAGAGGACCATTCACTCTCCTGATATTTCCCATTTTGTGCTTGAACCCTTCCAATTCAGCTTCCTCTTTCTATTTCTGTTAATTCTAATCCTTCCAAGCTTCATTCCATTACAGGAAAATCGCACCTCTCTTCAACTTTCAAATCCACTCACGAAGTGTCGTGTTTCCCCCTTTCGTTCGAGCAGTTGTTATAAGCATTTAAAATCTGATCTTTCTAAAAACAATTGCAGTAATAAATCGTCTATAAAAACCTTAGATATCCGTTAGATCATCACACTGTGATAGACTGCCAAACAATCGAATTAATATTCAAAAAACAAAAAAATTATGGTAGATATTCCATGTTTTTGCTAAAATATCTAAATATTGGGGGGAAGGGAATAAAAACTGAAGATCATTTTGTTAAAGAAAGCGTCATCATGGAAGTCTTGACTGCACGCGCATTTTGTCGATTATAAAAAAATTCTTGATTCATGCCGCCAGCTGCAACATCATCTACAGGTTATTTGCTCGGAATGTGCTTTTCGGCGAATATGAGTTTTACACCATACTAAAATCTTCGCCTTTATAAAACATCATTCATTTTTGAATATAAAATTTAACAAATTAGAATAAAAATTAAAAAATAATCGAAAAAATTATTATTTAGCTGCCGATATATACAGTGGACACTAATAATGAATTTTGAAGGGGAAATCAACCAATGTTTAAAAAAAGAAAACAAGTTCCATCACTTTTTGAAAAACAAGTAGATCTTCAACAAGTAAAACTTGAAGTGACTGATGAAAAATATCAAAGACAATTAGCGATGGTTGGCCTGACAAAGGATGATCTTATTTGTACTCTTATATTAAAAGATGCGATTGAAGAAAACATAAAGTTTATTATCGATGCATTTTATGATGCTCTCCATCAAGAACAATTTTTGATTGACTTAATTAATAAATACAGCTCGATCGAAAAGCAGAAGGAAAGATTGAAAAAACATGTGCTGCTTATGTTTAGCGGATCCTTAACAGATGAAGATATAACAAGAATGAAGCGGATTGCTGTAGCCCACGTCCGCATTGGATTAGATACGATTTGGTACATGAGTTCATTCCAGCAATTACAGAAATCAATTTTTTCCGTTGTTGCGAAAGCGTGTCCATCGAAGGAAGATTATCATAAAGCGGTGGTCACCATTGCAAAAATGTTAAACTTTGAACAGCAAATTGTGTTGGAAGCATATAATGAAGAGTATTTAAAAAGACGGCAAAAAATCGAAAAGGAAAAACAGGAGCTTCATGAAAACATCGCCCAAACCTCCATTCGTCTTGCTGATCTTATTGAATCAGCCAATTCAGCTATACAAAAAATTAACGAACGATCCAAACAATTTGCCTTAATTGCAGTTGATCGTTTTGAAACAGCGGCATCAACCGAAGCAGAAGTCAGTTCAAGGAGAGAAGACTTGAATTTTCACTCCGGTTTAATGGTCAATATAAAAGAACGGACAGATGATATTGCTTTAAAAATAAAGTCGCTTGAACAAACTTCTGAAAAAATTAATCATGTCGTCTCGATTGTTACTTCTATTGCTGAACAAACTAACTTGCTGGCTCTAAATGCCGCAATTGAATCAGCGCGTGCAGGGGAATACGGGAAAGGATTCGCTGTTGTTGCTAGTGAAGTGAGAAAGCTGGCGGAAGAAACAAAAAATTCCGTGCTTGGCGTTTCCAATTTAATTGAGGAAATCAGAGCGAAAATTAACGATATCGCTTCATCTATTGTGGAAGTAACAGAGCTTACAGGCAATGGTTCGCAAAGAATGAAAGAGATGAACCAATTCTTCGACAATATTTTGTATGCCTTCGACAAAAATAAAGAACAAACTGAAAAGACGAAAAATGAACTCGAAAACTTTGCTGAAATCATTGATGATATAACAAATTTCATTGCGCAAATCAATGAGACTTCAGAACATTTAAAAAAGCTGGCCAATCATATATAAAGGTCCTTTTTCAAGCTGGCGACAAAACCCATTTTTCCCATTCAGGAAAAATGGGTTGATTATTTATTTGGATGAATCTTCAAAAAGCTGAACAGCCTTTATCCGCTAAAATAGTTGAGTCGTAAAAGGAGATCCAATTGATCGCTTGAAGGTTAAAAAATGAGGATACATGTTCATATATTGAACATAGTATCCCAACAAATAGTATGTGTTGATTTTTTTATACCCCAAGATATTTATGCTGGATATCAGCATTATTCAGTGATTTCTTTTTTGTAAGAAAATAATATCTGCGGTAACTTCTGTTCCTGCGTTCTTAAATGCGTTATTAGGAAGTCGAATTGCACCTATTAAATCAGCTCTTTGTGCAATATATTTGCGTACTTCTTCATTCTCTTTATCCATTGTACCTTTCGAGGTAATGAGAGCAATAATACCACCAAGACGTACTTTATCTAATGTTTTGGCAAAGAAATCATCATGAATAAGAAAACCATATTTATCATAACGAGAATCAGCTACTTGATATTGACCAAAAGGTACATTACCTATGGCAACATCAAAGAAGTAATCAGGAAAATCAGTATTTTCAAATCCGTCAATAGTAATATTAGCTTTTTGATATAACTGTTTAGCGATCCGACCGGATAAATCATCTAATTCAACACCATAAAAAACACTGTCTGATAAAGTTTCCGGTAAAAGGCCCATGAAATTTCCAATCCCGCAAGAAAATTCCAAAATATTTCCTTTTTAAAATCCCATATTTTCAAGAGCCTGATACATAGCTTTAATAATAACCGGAGAAGTATAATGCGAGTTTAAAGTAGATTCTCTAGCACTTGCATATTCTGCATCAGTTAACAATTCCTTTAATTCAATATATTCATTTGCCCATGCTTCATTATCTTTATCAAAAGCCGAAGATAGCCCTCCCCATCCAACATAACGCGATAATACTTCTTGTTCTTCAGGAGTGGCTAATCTATTTTCTGCTTCTATCTTCTTCAAAGTCTTAATAGCTTCTATATTCCAATTAAATTTGGTTTTAGGACCTGCAGCACCTAATTCATTATTGGTAATGTGAAAATTTTTATTTTAGAAATAGAAACAGCAGTGGCATTTTGTTCCACTGCTGTTTTATTGATTTCTTTTTCCGTAATAGAAAAAGCAGTGGGATTTTCCTCCACTGCTACTGGGAATAAACTCAATTGTTCTTCTTCTTTTTCATCTATACGTAAATCATTTCCCGTAAGATGACTTCTTCTGCCATCGCCCGGATATTGTTCACTTCTTGGATCCATTTCATCTGATCTTCGGCTTTGAGTTCCTCTGTCACTCCGTATTGTTCCATCAACTTTTTCGTCATTATTTCCATTCGCTTGTTCGCTTGCTCGTTGATGTCGACTAGATGTTGATGAAGCTGACCTTGAATCGATAGACTCTCGTAGAGTATCATGTTGTTTTCCATCAGATGTTTTCTCCTTAGGCTGCCATACTTTCCTATCGGCTTTTCGTTCATTGTTAACTCCAAGTTGGGAATTAGATATTCCCCCTCTCCCTCTAAGCGATAAGTCCCGCCCTCTTTCTCGAAACTCGATTCCTTCGCTACTGGAGTGTATATCCCGTTCTCCACGTAATATTCCTTTTCTCCCAGAGTCACTTTTTTCATTTTCTTCATTACCCCTTTAATATGCCTTTTAGAGGCTTCATTTTCGCTTCTAAGCCGTTCTTTTTCTGTGCTTGTATTATAACTTGCGGCAACATTTTCCCGCAAGTTTTTATTTGTTCTTTCTAGGGACTGTTTTTCAAATTCTTGAATCTTAGTTGAAATGTTGGTGTAATTACTCATGGTTTCAGCAACTAATAGATGATGTATAAAATTTTGTGTAAAGTATTTTGCTAGACCAAAAGAAAAAAGGTAGGGTATCTCTGATTTGGACAAAAACACATTCCAGAGAAAGGAGAACCCTACCTATGTCTAAAAGTATATCGAATGTAGACTGGGTCAATCAACTGGAAAGTGCGATTCGCCAATTAGAACTCATCATGCGTGAAGAAATAAAACATTTCCTCGAAATGGAACAGGCTGGAACGTCGAATATGAGAAACGGTTACTATCAACGAAATCTAGATACGCAATATGGCCGGATTGAAGGTCTTTTGGTCCCAAGAGACTGAAACGGGGAATTTCAAACGCAGCTGTTTCCCCCTTACCAACGTCATACCGGCTGGCTCGGAGAAGCTGTCATCAAGATGTATCAAAGTGGCATGAGTGCGCGGGAGATTGGCAAGTTTATTGAACGAATTTTTGGAATGCTTATTCTCCTGCAACGATCAGTCGTATGACCGATGTCGTGAAGGAATACATCGAGAAATGGCACACTCGTCCTCTACATAAGCGTTATTCCGTCTTATATTTGGATGGGTTGTACGTAAAACTTCGTCGAGATACGGTAGAAAAAGAGGTCATGTATGTGTTGTTAGGTGTAAACGAAGAAGGATATCGGGAAATTCTTGATTTTTTCGTAGGAGGAAAGGAAAGCGCCTATGGATGGCAGGAGATTCTCCAACAACTATATAACAGAGGCGTAAAGGAAGTGCTTCTGGGCGTATTCGATGAACTAACGGGGCTGGAAGAAGCCTTTAAAGCTATTTATCCGAAAGCCGATGTGCAGCGTTGTGTCGTTCACAAAGTCCGTAACACACTCAGTCGTGTACGGAAAAAAGACCAATTCGAAATGGCGGAAGATTTGAAACTCATTTATCGATCTCCGAATAAAAAAATTGCACTGGAGATGTTTCACCAGTTTGAGTCAAAATGGTCGAGCAAGTATCCGAGAGTGCAATCGTGGGGAAATGAGTTGGATGTCCTTCTTACCTTTATGAATGATCCAAGCAGTATCCGACCAATGCCATCGAACGAACGATCAAGGAGATTCGGAAACGTCTAAAGCCGATGAACAGTTTGAGCAGTTTAGAAGCCGCGGAAAAAGTCATGTATTTGACCATCCAAGACTTTAATGAGAAATGGGCAGGGCGAAAGTTGCGAGGATTTTCCGAAACTCATGAAGCCCTCCAGCGAATGTTTGAAGAACGTTATGATTAACCAAATAATGTAAATCGATAAGATGATGGGATCTCCCTTTCCACACAGGAGACTGAATATTCAGTCTCCTGTGTGGAAGAAACAGGCCCTCTCTATTCTAAATCCATTTCAGAGATGCCCTATCTATCTTACATTACACAAAATTCTTGACAGTACCATCATTACTTACTTCAATTTCTGGGTGAATGTATTTTGGAAAAATTGTTGTAGATAATACAATGAATCCTTCCGGAATATTTTTCACAAATACAACTAAATAATTATCATCTACTCTAATTATTTTTGTTTTAAGTTTTTTACCACTATCAGTAACATATGCAACAAAGAATAATTTTTAAATTTATAAAGTTGTCCAACAGCAGTTTTCAATCATTGTAAATTTATCCAGCTAGATCTGTTAATTCCCAGCATGGCTGCAATTAGCAGCTTACTTAATTTTCTTCGTATGTAAACTCTTGTCTAATAACAACAATATGCTGTCCATTCGTTCACCAAGTTTTGCTAGGTTGTGCTTTTAAAAGCAACAAACAAGAAACGATTTGGATGCAGCGGACTTATTTATATTTTTATGATTAAAAACAGTAATTTAAACTTTGCTATATGTATATTTCTCTTCTCAACACAAATAATATTTTCTGTAAAAAAATCAAAGGAGGAACAATCATATGGCTCTCATTCCTTACGATCCTTTTTCTGAGATCAACCAATTTAGACGAAACATGAATCGCGTTTTTTCTGAAGGCTTCCCGCATTTTTTTGAAAACTTTGAGACTATGAATACCCCCCGGCTTGATATTCATGAAACTGCTAATGAAGTAATTGTTACGTGTGATTTGCCCGGCCTTGAAAAAAAGGAAGACGTTGACATTCATCTTGATCGCAACGTTCTTACGATCAGTGGCACAATTCAAAGAAGCAAAGAAGTAAAGGAAGAAGAAATGCATAGACGCGAACGGTTTATCGGGCGGTTTCACCGCGCTGTTGCATTGCCGGCAAATGTAAAAGAAGAAGAAGTGAGCGCGACATATAAAAATGGCGTTCTGGAAATCCGTATTCCAAAACAAACCGAAAACAACAAAAAGAAAATTGATATTCAGTTTCATTAATTGTTTCGTGAGGTTGCAAAATTTCAATCAGCCTCACTTTTTTATTGCAATTTTCGCCAAGTACGATTATGATGAATATATAACATCAAAAATCTATATATTGTGTAATCAAAAACAATTAAATACTATATATTGAAAACCTAACGACAAAGGTGCTGTTTTCAGCTTAAAAGGGAATCCGGTGAGAATCCGGAACTGTCCCCGCAACTGTGAGTGCTACGAAATGAATAATCCACTGTACGTTTCGTATGGGAAGGATTCAAAGTAGGATGAAGCACGAGTCAGGAGACCTGCCTTTGTCCGAACGTTTCTAATTCTTCGGGGGTTGGGAAGATGAAACGATGGTTTGAATGGAGTAGTTTCGCCTTGTAAACTGCCTCCTTTTTAATCATCGTTTGATCCGCTCAGCTTCCTGAGCGGTTTTTTATTTTGATAAGGAGGATGTTTGATGAATATTACGAAAGCATTAAATCTATACGAGGTTTTTCAAAATCATTTTAACAGGAGCGATTTGGAGCTTTATCTAAGGCAGCTTGAAGAAAAGTTTCCGTCCCTTTCCTTTCATGAATACAGCGAAAGAGTGCTGACAACCTTACAATACCAGCAGATTGATGATCTTGAAAAATTTACAAACCTGCTGATTATTGAAGCTTTAGCAAACATTTCGGAAAGTGAGCCGGATTGGACTTTTTTAGCTGCACACGTATTTCTTGAAAAAATTTACCATGAAGCGAGCCAAAACAGAAATTACAACCAACCGGGCTACGGCGATTTTTATTTGTTAATCGAAACATTAACCGATCTTGGAATCTACAGCCCTCTTTTGCTAGAGCATTATTCAAAAGAGGAAATTATGGAGCTGGGAAATGCCATTGATCCTGAGAAGGACAAGCTGTTTACATACATCGGATTAAGGACCCTTTACGACCGGTATTTAGCTAAAGATTTTCATAAACGAACATTTGAGCTTCCACAGGAACGTTTTATGATCATCGCTATGACGTTAATGATGAAAGAGCATCCATCCAAACGTTTGCATCTTGTAAAGGAAGCGTATTGGGCATTGAGCCATTTATATATGACGGTTGCAACACCGACATTGGCTAATGCAGGAAAATCAGTCGGTCAGCTTTCAAGCTGCTTTATTGATACGGTAGACGACAGCCTTCAAGGCATTTATGATTCGAACACTGATATTGCCAATGTTTCTAAAAGCGGCGGAGGCATTGGAGTGTATTTGGGGAAAATCAGAAGCCGCGGAAGCGATATCCGGGGGTTCAAAGGAGTTTCATCAGGTGTCATTCCTTGGATGAAGCAATTAAATAATACGGCAGTGAGCGTCGACCAGCTCGGCCAAAGAAAAGGAGCAATTGCCGTTTATTTGGATGTTTGGCATAAAGATATTTTCGCTTTCCTTGATGCAAAATTAAATAACGGAGATGAACGGCTGCGCACCCATGATTTATTTACAGGTGTATGCATTCCTGATCTATTTATGGAACAAGTTGAAAAGCGCGGAGACTGGTATTTGTTCGATCCCCACGAAGTTCGCAAAGTAATGGGATTCAATCTGGAAGATTTTTATGATGAAGAAAAAGGTAACGGCAGCTTTCGGGAAAAATATTTTGAGTGTGTGAATCATCCATCCTTATCTAAAGAAAAAGTGCCTGCGATTGAAATAATGAAACGGATTATGATCAGCCAGCTTGAAACGGGAACGCCTTTTATGTTTTATCGTGATGAAGTGAATCGGAAAAACGCAAACAAGCATGCCGGCATGATTTATTGCAGCAATTTATGCACAGAGATTGCGCAAAATCAAAGCTCAACAACTGTTGAAGAACAATATGTCGAAGATGGAAAAATTGTCATTGTGAAAAAGCCCGGCGATTTCGTCGTCTGCAACCTTTCTTCCATCAATTTGGCACGGGCTGTCACTGATAATGTTCTGGAACGATTAATCCCTATTCAAGTGCGGATGCTGGACAACGTCATCGATTTAAACAGCATTCCGGTATTACAGGCGAAGCTTACAAATGAAAAATACCGTGCAATCGGTCTTGGAACGTTTGGCATGCATCATTTATTTGCACTAAAGGAAATTGCATGGGAAAGTAACGAGGCAGTCCAATTTGTCGATCAATTATATGAAAAAATTGCGTATTTAACCATTCAGTCGAGTATGGAGCTCGCAAAAGAAAAAGGCGCATACCCTCTCTTTAAAGGCTCGGAGTGGGATACGGGCCGATATTTTGAGATCCGCGGTTATACGTCAAAAAAATGGCAGGAATTAAAGGAAAAGGTGCAGACTTTTGGCATCCGCAACAGCTATTTAATGGCGGTCGCACCGAACGCATCGACCTCCATTATAGCCGGAAGCACAGCAAGCATCGATCCAATTTTCCAAAAAGTTTATTCAGAGGAAAAGAAAGACTACAAAATTCCAGTTACTGTTCCGGACTTAAATGCAAAAACGACTTGGTATTATAAATCCGCTTATTTGATCGACCAAACATGGAGCATTAAACAAAATGCGGTGCGTCAAAAACATATTGACCAGTCCATTTCGTTCAACTTTTACGTTCTAAACACGATCAAAGCGAAAGAATTGCTGGAGCTTCATTTGACTGCTTGGAAATCCGGATTGAAAACAACGTATTATGTCCGTTCGACATCAAGCGACATTTATGAATGTGAATCATGTGCAAGTTAAGGAGGAATTAATATGGAGCAAACATTAACAAAACGAGTTATTATGGATCCTGATGCACCAAACCGTTCAACAGCAATAGTGAACGGAAAATGTTCCAACGTGCTCAATTGGGATGATGTCGCCTACCCGTGGGCATATCCAAAATATAAACGGATGCTCGCAAACTTTTGGACACCTTTTGAAATCAATATGGCTCAAGATGTGAAGCAATTTCCTGAGCTTTCAGAAAGAGAACAGGACGCATTTTTAAAAATTATCGGCCTCTTAGCTTTATTAGACAGCATTCAAACCGATTATGCCGGAAAAGTTGCTGATTATATTACAGACTCGAGCATAAACGCCTTAATGATCTTGCTCGCTCAGCAGGAAGTGATTCATAACCATTCATATTCGTATATTCTTTCAAGCATCGTGCCTAAAAACGTACAGGATGAAGTATTTGAATATTGGCGGAACGAACCGGTTTTAAGGAAGCGAAATGAATTTGTCACCAACGGGTATAAAGCATTTGCAGAAAATCCGAATGTGGAGAATTTGTTGAAATCGATCGTCTTTGATGTCATACTGGAAGGTTTATTTTTCTATTCCGGTTTCGCATTCTTTTATAATTTAGCCAGAAACCAAAAGATGGTAGCCACTAGCACGATGATTAACTACATTAACCGTGATGAACAAATACACGTAGGTTTGTTTGAAAAAATTTTCAAAGCGGTGCTGAAGCAATATCCTGAATATGATACAGATGAACTGAAACAATTCGTTTCGAAAACATTTATGAAAGCAGCCGAGCTGGAAATCGAATGGGCCGGTGTAATTATCGGCAATGACATTGAAGGCCTGCATTTAAAAGATGTGGAGAGCTATATTAAATTTTATGCGAATTTCCGTGCCAATCAGCTGGGATTCGAACGTCCTTTTGAAGGCTATCGGACAAATCCTTTGAAATGGATACGGGCTTATGAAGAAGTGGACTTAGGAAAATCAGACTTCTTTGAACAAAAATCGAGACAATATACAAAAGTCAACACGATTGATAACGGCTTTGATGAGTTGTAAAAATTTACGTTCTCATGATAACGGGCAGCAGAGACTGCCCGTTTTTTTATCTGCTGCCAAACCAAAAGGAATGCTATGAAAGAATTGTTCGATAAGCAACTACTTTCTTTTAAAAGAGCTTATCTTTTTGGGAACCTAAGCATCCCATTTTTCCATGCCATGGTATAATATGTGCGGAGGGGATCTATGTTAAAATCAACCTTGATCATAATGTCAATTTTGTTAGTAACAATTCATTTCGCTATTCTATATTTTTGGATGTTTGATTGGCAAAAACTAGCTACAAAAACAGGCTTTATAAGTTGGTTTGCCTCGATTCTATTAGGCATCTTTGTATATTTTGCTTTTCAAACTTTCAGCAGATGCGACAAAGCTGCTGTCGTCATCAGAAACATATTGTTATATTCAACTTTACTGACCATCTTTTTAGCTTGTATTGCGTTCATTATAGAAGCAATTACAAAGGCGATGCCCTAAAAAGAAATATAGTTTTCACGAAGATTAAGAAAATCATATTGGCTAAAAAGAGCTATGTTGTTTTCCACCATTGCGAGGTGAATATAATGATTTATTTATTAGTCGGTTTGGGCGGGATAGCAGGTGCCTGCCTTCGATACAGTGTCGGCCTATGGACTTCCAGCTTTTGGACAGGATCTTTCCCAGCAGCGACACTTTTAGCCAATTTGGCTGGAAGTTTTCTTTTGGGATGGTTGACTGAATATGTATTTAAAATAAAAGGATTTCCTCCCCATTTTGCCGCAGCGATCGGTACTGGCTTAATCGGGTCATTCACTACATTTTCAACTTTTAGTTTTGAGAACATTCAATTGATGATTGCCGATAAATGGGAAACAGCCATTATGTATACATTGTCAAGCTTAATAGGCGGTTATTTATTTGTTTCGTCTGGTTATCATCTTGGCCGAAAAATGCTTTCCCAGCACATCGCACGAACGGCCGATCATGAATAGGAGTGAAGAGTAATGCTTTTCAACTTTATCGTTGTAGGAATCGGAGGTTTTTTAGGAGCTAATGCCCGCTTGATCGTCACCAATTGGATTAAAAAGAAAAGCAATATGAAGTTCCCTGTCGCGACATTTATTATCAATGTCAGCGGATCTTTCCTGCTCGGCCTTTTGATCGGCATGAATATTTCAGAAGCATATCTACTGTTATTTGGAACGGGATGTTTAGGAGCCTTTACCACCTTTTCTACGTTTCAGCTTGAAAATAAACAGCTGTTAACAGAAAAACAAAAAACAGTGTCCATTTGCTATTTTCTTTCAAGCTATGCGTTCGGTCTTTTGTTTGCCTTTCTCGGCTTCCAGCTAGGCGCTATATTTTAAAAACTTATTTGAATCATATTGTCATGGTTTGATTTTTTCTTTATAATACAGATTGTCCAGCGGGATGTAGCTCAGCTTGGTAGAGCACCAGCATGGGGTGCTGGGGGTCGCAGGTTCGAATCCTGTCATCCCGACTCTGTAAATCTCCTAAATCATCATTTAAAACCAAAAACGCCGCTTGAGCTTTTTCAAGCGGCTTATATTTTGAATTACGTCTTTTTAATCCCTTTCCTCAGTTTAATTAATTTATATAAGTTAATCACAACCGTTTTGGTTACAGCATATGTTGGAACAGCCAAAATCATCCCCAAAATTCCCGCGATATTTCCTGCAACAAGCAACAAAATAATAATGGTCAACGGATGTGTATCAAGCCTCTTGCCGATAATAAACGGAGAAATCACATTCCCATCAATTTGCTGAACAATTGTCACGACAATAATCGCAAGAAGTGCTTTAAAAGGCGAATCAAGCAAGCCGACAATAACGGCTGGAGCAGCTCCAATAAACGGACCTAAATACGGAATAATATTGGTGATTGCCACAGTTATTCCAAGCAGCAAAGCATATGGCAGATCAATAATTAAGTATCCGATAAACGTAAAGAGCCCGACAAACATGGAAACAAGCATTTGTCCTTGAATATAGGTAGATAAGGTTTCGCCTGTTTCCTTTAAGATAATCATAACTTCATCGCGGAAATCGCTCGGAAAAAACTTTACGACCTGGTGCGGCAGCTTATGTCCGTCCTTGATCATATAAAATAAAATGAACGGCACCGTGACAATAATGAGTGTTATATTTGTGATAACGCTGAAAACGGACTGAACGCCATTCGTAATATTATTTGTAATTCTCGATGCATATTGCGTAATGGTGCTCTCAATTTTTTCAATGGAAAAATAATCTTGCGTCAATACCCATTGGAACCAGCTTGTTTGATAGAGGTTTTCAATGATTTCTCTCGTTTTTGTTATATAAAAAGGAATGTTTCGAATTAAATCATTAAACTGCTTAACAATCGTAGGACCTACCAATCCGATGGCGATCGAAATTCCTCCGATAAACACGATATACAAAATCAAAATGGCCAGCACTCTTGGAATTTTTCGCTTTTCAAGAAAGCCAATAATCGGAGCAAACAAAAAGTAAAGAAAACCGGAAATAATTATAGGAAAAAACAAAGTAGTTATAAAGATCACAATGGGCTCAAAAAGAAAAGATATTTTTGTGCTGAAATATAAGATCAAAATGATCAAAAGTATTTCTAACGTCCAAAAATGAAGTTTTGATTTAAACAAAATGCTTGCCTCCCGCATCCAATTTTGCAACATTCGTTCCAATATTTAGAATATCATGTATTTACATATTCTAAGCAATTTTTTTCAATCCTCCTATTGCTTCTAATCCAAATTTTCCGCTCAAATTTAAGGAAAACCTTTTTAAATTTTTATGTTAAGCTTTATAATGTTTGCTCTTCGCAATGTTTCAAACAAAATCACAACAACTGGACCTAAGAATAAACCTAATATACCGAGCATCTTTAGTCCAATGAACATGCTGATCAAGGCGGCAAGAGGGCTTATTCCCATGTTGGTTGACATAATTTTCGGTTCGACAGCACGTCTGACGACAGTGATCACAAGAAATAAGACAACTAATCCTATTCCGAGATTGGTTTGCCCCTGGCTAAATGCATAAATAGCCCAAGGAACCAGCACTGATCCTGTTCCCAATATAGGAAGGATGTCAACAACCACGATAATGATCGCCAAAATCAAGCTATAATCTACACGAAGCAGCACCAACCCAATATAAGCTAGTATAAATGTCAGCAAACTTAAAATAACTTGCGCTTTAATAAAGCCGAAGCCTGCTTTATAAAGATCATTCACAACATATTTTATTTTATTTCTCGTTTTTTCTGTCAGCATGGTCTCGAGCGAAGCCCATATTTTCGGCAGATCCAAACTGATTAAATAGAGAGCAATCAAATAAATCAGCGCTTCAATGAAAAAGCCAGGAATGCCGGAAACAAATAATATGAGCGATTCCATCAATTGCTTCACAAGACCGTCAACTGCATTGACAGAATTATTAATGGAAATTTCAATAGACGTCATGACACCTTCTGGAAGGGAAGCGGAATAATTTTCCCACGTATCAAGAAGAGGATTAATAAAATCATGATTGAATTTTCTAACATATAAAGGGATATTTTCTATAAAACTCACAAAGTTTGTATATATAAAGTTTATCAAACCAAAGCCTAGAATACATAATAAGAGTAAAAAAACAACAAAAATGAGCAAAACTGCATAAGGTCTTTTTATTTTAAATCGATTTTGGAGAATGCTGATAGGCTTTTCAAGTACAAGAGCTGTAAGCAGCGCAAGCAATATCGGGATGCTGAACGGTATTAGTATAAGAATGGCAATACCAATGATGATAAGCGGAAGATACTTTTTCATTTTCAATACATCATTCTCCTATCTATTCTATACTCAAAATCATCATGTTATCCTTATTATATCGCGGATTTTCCATTTGAACTATTGAAATTCCTTATTATTTTTATAAATTGTTATTTGTTCGACATTTTGCAAAACACATTTACTTCAGTAAAAAAAATACTAGACAAATCGCAATTTGACCAATATAATCAAATTAGAAAAACGGAATAAGAATAAAAATTCCCAAAGGGGAGTAGCTTAACAATAAAGTCGTCATTTCGTGGAGGAATCCACCGGCTTTATTGAACAACTGGATGTTGTTAGCGAGACCTTTGCCATAAAAATGGCAAAGGTCTTTTTGCATCTTAAAACAATTTTTGGGAGGATGATTTGAGTTGCTGCTTAGAAAATATATGTCCAAAATCGGAATAGGCTCTGCAACAGTCGATCTTGTACTGGATAAAGAAACGTATTCTCCAGGAGAAAAAGTAACAGGCACGCTCTACATTAAAGGAGGCACTATAACTCAAAAGATTAAGCAGCTGCAATGTGATCTTATGAAAATAAACAATCAGGCTGATCAGCAATCAATCGCCTCCATTACGTTATTCGCTCCTGACATAATCGATCCAGCTGATTGCGCAAAAATTCCTTTTGAATTTGTTTTACCAAAGCATCTTCCCGCAACAACAGACAGTTTAACATACCGTTTTAAAACAACATTAGTGTTTGAAGAAGGAATCGATAGTCTGGATCATGACACAATACAAATTTTAAAAAATAAACCTAGTGGAGGGGAAAACGATGAGAAAAATATGGAAAAGAATTCGGTTCATTTATAACTTTCGTTCATTTTTCCCTTTTATATTTGAATTTTTCTTATCGAAGGAGGTGAATAGGAAAAAAAAGCTATTCTCGATCGCTTTCATAATTGGATATTTCCTGTTGCCGTTCGATGCAATACCAGATTTCCTGTCCTTAATTGGAATTGTGGATGATGTCGTTATATTTACTTTTATCATGCAGCAAATGATCAAAATGGCTCCGAAGGAATTACAGGAAAAATATTGTCTTGCATAACAAAGGATAAAAACATCGAAATGAGTATAAAATATTTGAGGAGTGATAAATATTGGAACTATTCTCACCTGAGTTTTTTTCAGCATTACTTTCGATTGTTATCATTGACCTTGTTTTAGCTGGTGATAATGCCATTCTAATCGGTTTAGCAGCTAGAAATGTGCCGAAACACCAACAAACAAAGGTCATTATATGGGGGACATTTGGAGCGATTTTTATCCGGGCAATTGCGACGCTTGCGGTTGTTTGGCTTTTAAAAATCCCTGGACTGCTATTAGTCGGCGGAATTCTTCTCCTTTGGATCGCCTATAAACTTCTCATCGATAAAAAAGAACATAACGTCGATACCGGGAATAGCTTTTGGTCCGCTATGAAAACGATCATTGTAGCAGACGCTTTAATGGGGCTTGATAATGTTTTAGCGGTTGCCGGTGCCGCGCACGGATCGTTCCTTTTAGTCATAATCGGATTGTTAATTTCCATTCCAATCGTTGTGTGGGGCAGCACGCTCATCATCAAATGGATTGAACGGTTCCCAGTTATCGTGACAATTGGGGCTGCCGTTATTGCCTTTACAGCAGCCAAAATGATCGTAGATGAAAAATTTCTAAAAGGCTTCTTTGAAGAAAACCCGCTTCTAAAATGGGGCTTAACCATTATTCTTGTTGCAGGCGTTATTTTTGCCGGATATTTAAAAAAGAAAAAAGCTTCCCCTGTGGAAGCAAAAGAAGAAGCATCTTAAAAAATGATGCTGATACCGTTTTTCCTAAAGCCTAAAAACAAATTCCGTGGGGCAAGACAATCTTGCCCCATCATTACAAATATTTTCGATGGACATTCCGGCCGTCAAAATTAAATAAAACAGGTTTATCCTCAATAATCGTTTCTAAATGGACACCTCTCCCCCAAAGCTGATAAATGTATGGAAGCACCTTTTCAAGGTACTTAATATCAAGTTCAATCCCTTCATACCAATGTTTTAAATATAGTTCGCCGTTTTTCATATAATCCCCATCCATTACCGTAATGTACGGAAAACCGCCATTCACCCGCATGCTTACGAGCTGATCCCGCACTTTTTCCCAATCTTTATCAACAATTTTATAGTCTTTGCCTTGTTTTTGAAATAAGTACATGTCTTCCCGCATAACAAGATCTTTTGTTAAATAGTTGCGAAGAAATGAAATATCCGATTCAATTTCCCGCACCTCAAACAGCTTTTCCCTGCCCGAACCGGGTTGAATTCCCCGCTTTTTCATTTCCTCTGTCGGATTGTTATACCTTTCTTCGATATCCTCAAATATTTTTAAACCTAAATAATAAGGGTTAATGCTCGTTCTTGACGGTTGTACGACACCTGCATTTAATTTAGCATATTCAATTGCTTCATCAGAGGTCAAATCCAGCTCTCTCATGATCCGCTGGTGCCAATACGTCGCCCAGCCTTCATTCATTATTTTTGTTTCAAGCTGAGGCCAAAAGTATAGCATTTCCTCTCTCATCATTGTTAAAATATCACGCTGCCAGTCTTCAAGCTCCCGGCTATACTCTTCGATAAACAAAAGCACGTCTTTCTCCGGTTTGGGAGGGAATTTTTTCTTTTTCTTGATTGTCTGTTCACTTTTTTCTTTTTTTTCTCCTAAAGACCAGAGATCATCATACGGTGTTTTGTATGTCTTAAGCTCTTCTTCCTCATCAACATCATCCAAGCTCCAAGAAAGTTTTGTCCGAACTAAAGACGGATCAATATGTTCTTGGATGGATAAAACCGCGTCTAAAAATTTTTCCACTTCTCTTTTTCCATATAAAAGTTCATATTTCTTGATTCTTTCCGCTGTTGCCGCCATGCTTTCGACCATATCCCGTTTCGTATTACTAAAGCGAATATTGTTTTTAAAAAAATCACAATGCGCGAGGACATGTGCAACAATTAGTTTATTTTGAATAAGAGAATTAGTATCAAGCAAAAAGGCATAACAAGGATTTGAGTTAATCACCAGTTCATAAATTTTACTAAGACCTAAATCATAATGGAGCTTCATTTTATAAAATTGCTTTCCAAAGCTCCAATGGGAGAAACGAGTCGGCATCCCATATGCACCAAATGTATAAATAATATCAGCTGGACAAATTTCATATCTCATCGGATAAAAATCAAGGCCAAACCCCTTTGCGATTTCTGTTATTTCTTCAATTGCATATTGAAGAACTTTATGATCCTCCTTGTTCATTGTTCATCCCCCTTCTTTTTCCTTACAACAATTTATGAAAACAAACGGGAGATGATGAAAAACATTTTGAACGTTGTGTCAGATTGCACTATTTCCATTTCACATCTTGAACTGCCTGTCACCAAACGAAAAGCTAAAAAGGGAGACATTCCTGTTCAAAAATACACAATCTTATAAAAAAAATGGTGCCTTCTCACGGCACCAAATATTAAAAACTTTTTTGGAAAAACTACATTAAATGGTCGAACCTTCAGGCTGCGCAATTTGTAAAGCTGGGCCAAAAAATTCGTAATGAATATTTTCGGAAGCAACCCCCAGCTCCTTTAAATAATTAATGACTGCTTTCATAAATGGCACAGGGCCGCAAATAAAATAATCTGCATTTTCAGATATGAATTGCTTAAGAATGTCTTTAGTCATATAACCTGTATGATTGGCGCTTTCTTGACGTGACGGCTCCGTATAACAAATAAAGGATGTTCCATTTGGCAACCTGTTCATTAACTCATTTACTTCCAAACGAAAAGCATGAACATCTTCATTTTTAGCAGAGTGAACAAAACGAACCGGTCTAGAAGGATTTTCTTTTGCTATTGTATTCAGCATGCTCATAATTGGCGTTACTCCAACACCGCCGCTGATGAAAACAACCGGCGAGTTTTGCGTGACATCCAATGTAAAATCGCCAGCAGGCACGCTAATATTAAGCTCATCGCCAATTTGAACATCATCGTGCAGGTAATTCGATACGACCCCTTTTGGTTGATCCGGTTCTGCCTCACGTTTAACAGAAATTCGAAAATATTCTTTGCCAGGAGCGTCTGATAAGCTGTATTGACGATTCAGCAAATATTGATGGCCGTCTATTTTTACTTTTACGGTAACATATTGTCCGGGCAGGAATGATGGCAATACAGCATTATCTTTCGGTTTTAGGTAAAACGATGTAATAACAGAGCTTTCTTTTACTTTATCTACAACAACAAACGGCTTAAAGTCTTTCCAGCCACCTTCCATATTTTCAGCGTCAGCATACATTCGTTGCTCCAATTCGATAAATACGTTTGCAATTTCGTTGTAAGCTTCTTCCCACGCAGAAATAATTTCATCTGTTGCTAAATCGCCTAACACTTCTTTCATAGCTGCTAATAAATTTTCTCCGACAATTGGATAGTGTTCTTTTTTAACCCCTAAGCTTCTGTGTTTATGAGCAATTTGCTTCACAACTGGCAAAATCGTCTCCAATTGATCAATGCGCTCGGCAGCAGCATAAAGTGTGGTTGCTAGCGCTGTTTGCTGTCTTCCTTTCTGTTGGTTTGTATGATTAAAAATATTTAATAACTCCGGATGATTGGAAAGCATTCGTTTATAAAAATGACTTGTGATTTCTGTTCCTTGCTTAGCTAAAACAGGCACGGTGGACTTTATAATTTCAATAGTACGTTCGGATAACATAAATTTGCACTCCTTTGTTTTGAAAAAAGATGTATTTTATATATATCTTTAAAGTAGTTGATCTTCGTCTTAAAAGCAATATTTTAAATACATCTTTTGAAAAGATGTCACATTTTTGAACCTAAATTATCCATCAGTGTATAATGGAGCTAGTACGGACAAAGAGAGGGAGGCCAATGCGTCTTACAAACTATACTGACTATTCGCTCCGTGTGCTCATTTACATTGGCACGAAAAACCGAGAGGAATTATCCAATATTAAAGAAATTGCGGATGTGTACGGCATTTCAAAAAACCATTTAATGAAGGTCATTTACCAGCTTGGGAAAAACGGGTATATTGAAACGATTCGAGGACGAAATGGCGGTTTCCGTTTAGCACGTCCTGCATCTGAAATAAATATTGGCGATGTGGTCAGAAAAACTGAAGAAGATTTCCATCTTGTCGAATGTTTTAATGAAAAAAACAGCGAATGTGTGATCACATCCGCCTGCAGGCTGCGCCATGTTTTCCAGCAAGCCTTGCAAGCTTATTTACAAGTGCTGGATCAGTACACACTCGCTGATTTAATCATAAATCAAAACGAATTGAAGCATTTGTTTAATGTGAAGTAGAAAAAAGCCTTAAATGGTCTTTCGTTTTTTGAATGAGGCATTTATACATTTGTTTTGAAAGAAACGGCTGTTGTTATGTCCAACATTTGCAACGGTACAAAAAACCGATTTATTCATACAATAAACATAACTCCTTTTAGGGAGGGATGTTTATTATGAATAAAATGGATTACGACAAAGCATTATATTACACGCACCGTTCGCAATGGGACAATTTGATTATTTTAATGGTGCGCACAAACGACGATTTTCTTTCCAAAAAAATTGAGCATTTTTTACACGCTTATAATTTTGAACACGATTATCAAATTATTGAGCATAAACTATATGCTTTACTTCGTTATATTGACCATGCATTAGAAAACGTAACAGAGGTTGAACCGGAAATCGCGCTGAAATAGTTTCCAGAAAGGTGACTCAATAGTTTAAGCAACCTTTTTTCAGAAAAGTTATTTCTGAAAAATGGGGTTGCTTTTTCTTTCTGTTTTAGTCGTTTAAGTTATTGCTTCAATGCTAAAAGCGGCGATCGTTTTTGCCGAAAGCCCGTTTTTTCAGGAGCCTTTTTTCATGGCTATTGATCCGCTGCTATAATCGGCTATCAACTTTGCCAAAACTCGGGACTTAGCTCGCTTTTTCAAGAGCGTAAACGAAAAAGCGAGGGTGGAAAAACGTCTTGTTTTTCTCCCTCGCTCTTATTTTTAAGACTTATTGGACAGACTGAAGGGATCTCAATCGAAATGGAGTTAAGCTTTTTTAACTGTCAGAATATCATTTACTTTTTCCATTACGGCATTTATTAATTCTTCCAATGCCTTTTCACTATTATTCAGTGAATCGGCCTGAACAGCAAAATAAAATTTCACTTTCGGCTCGGTTCCCGAAGGCCGCAAACAGAACCAAGATCCGTCTTCAAGGAAATATTTCAATACATTTGATTTTGGCAAATCAATTGTTTCCTTTTTGTTCGATTGAAGCAATGTACGTTCACTTGTTAAATAATCCTCGATAATCGTAACCGTTTTACCTGCAATTTCAACAAGCGGATTTTGGCGGAAAGATTCTAAAATTCGCTTAATCTGTTCTGCGCCGTCCTTACCTTTTAAGGTTAACGATTTTAACCCTTCTCTGTAATACCCGTATCGATTGAAAATTTCCATTAATCCGTCATAAAGTGTGAGCCCTTTTTTCTTATAAAATGCACATACTTCAACAGCTAAAACGGCCGCTTGAACGGCATCTTTGTCTCTGGCAAAATCGCCAATTAAATATCCGTAGCTTTCCTCATAACCGAATTGAAATTTGTATTGTTTCGTTTGTTCAAATTCTTTAATTTTTTCCCCGATAAATTTAAACCCGGTAAGCGTATCAATTGTTTTTAGTCCATATTCTTCCGCTATTGCACGGCCTATTTCCGACGTAACAATCGTTTTTAGAACAACGCCATTTTCAGGCAGCAATCCTTTTTTCTTTTTCTCAGAAAGGATATAGTTGAGCAAAATCGCACCCGTTTGGTTTCCTGTTAACACAATGTATTCGCCTTTGTCATTTTTGACAGCAACTCCTAAACGGTCAGCATCAGGGTCAGTTCCGATTAAAATATCAGCATCAATGCGTTTCCCTTCTCTTATCGCTAGCTCAAACGCTGCATGCTCCTCAGGATTCGGCGAAGCCACTGTCGAAAAATTTGGATCTGGAAGCTCCTGCTCTTTGACGACGGTTACATTTTGATAGCCTAATGATTGAAGAGCTCGTCGAACCGGTTTATTGGCAGTACCATGCAGCGGCGTAAAAACGACCTTTACATCTACTTCTTTTGCCAAATTAGGATTCAGTGAAATCGTTTTGATCTTTTCATTATATGCTTCGTCTATTTCCGCTCCAATGATTTTAATCAAGCCTTTTTGTTTTAAAATATCTTCATTTTCAACAGCAACTTCTAATTCATTTTCAACTTCATTCACTTTTTTGATGATTTCATCAGCTATTTTTGGAGGAATCTGACCTCCATCCTCTCCGTAAACTTTAAATCCATTATATTCCGGCGGGTTATGGCTTGCCGTTATTACAACACCTGAAAATGCGTTTAAATAACGGACAGCAAAAGATAATTCAGGAGTTGGCCTTAATTCATCAAATACATAAGTTTGAATACCATGCGTTGCGATAGTTTTTGCCGCTTCCATAGCAAATTGCGGCGATTTGTGGCGGGAATCGTAAGCAATTACCACGCCGCGTCTTTTGGCTTCTTCTCCAAAAGATTCAATATATCTTGCCAATCCCTCAGAGGCCTTGCGGATAGTATAAATGTTCATCCGATTTGTGCCTGGGCCAATTTCTCCCCGCATTCCTCCTGTACCAAACTCTAAGCTTTTATAAAAGCAGTCCTCTAATTCGAGTTCATTGTCTGCTTTTTCTAGTAATTGCTGTTTTAGCTCTTGATCTATATCTTCTTTCGATATCCATCGTTGATAATTTTCTTTCCACTTTGCCATAACCTAACACCCCTCCAGTTCCCCTTCTTTTTCTCTCCTGAAATATTTTATCACAAATTTTATGGAAATGAGATGATCATCCCTATTTTTAGAACTATTCGAAACAGCTTTTACATATTTTTCGCAAATGATCGTCTTTCCATTTCTCGAGTTATTTATAAATTTATGTATTATTTGTATCATTTGAAAAAAAAACAAACCGAGCGACAAAGCTCTTTGCCACTGAACGGAAAAAAGAGCGCCAAACGGACGCTCTTTTTTCAGCAAGGCACTCCCACCCCGGGGATTGCAAGAGGGGTTATTGAAGATCTTTTTCAGAAATGTTTGTTAATGCTTCTCCTGCTGCTTCATCAGAAGTCTTATTTGTTGCTAAATCTCCTAATGCGACCATGCCGACAACTTGATTATTTTCCACTACAGGCAACCGGCGAATTTGATTTTGTGCCATGATTTGGGCAGCTTCTTGCAGACTCGCGTCTGGACTACAGCATACAGGGTTTGTCGACATAACTTCTGCAACGGTTGTGCTTTCGTTTTTGCCCTGAGCTGTTGAGCGAAGCGTAATATCACGGTCTGTAATAATTCCTTTTAATTGTCCATTATCTGCAACAGGGATCGCACCAACATTATGCTGTCTCATTAACTGAGCAGCTTCCTGAACAGTTTGATTTGATGAAACGGAAATGACATTAGAAGACATGATATCGCGAATTTTATCCATAGTCTCACTCCTTTCGTTGATAGTTTGAACAATATGTAAAAATTTATGAATGATAATAATTCTTAGCTGATGTTTTATTGATTTCATCGCAAAATCATTTTTAATTCAGGGGAAATGTATTATAATGCCTTTAGAAAGAAAACAGAGAGGTTAGTTGGATGGATGATAAGCGAAAAGACAATTTGCTGTTGATAGGCTGGATCGCTTCTTTAATTTCTACCTTAGGAAGCCTGTATTTTTCTGAGATCATGCATTTCGAACCATGTAAATTGTGCTGGTTTCAAAGGATATTTATGTACCCGCTCGTTGTTATACTTGGAATAGCTGTAGTAAAAAAGGATTACAAAATTGCAAGCTATTCCTTAACTTTGTCCATTATGGGAGGCATGATTTCCATTTACCATTATTCTATACAAAAAATTCCTTTTTTGGGGGAACATAGCCTCGCATGCGGAAGAGTTCCTTGTACAAGCGACTACATTAATTGGTTTGGATTCGTTACAATTCCTTTCTTGGCTTTAATTGGCTTTTCAATTATTTTCCTCACAAGCTTTTTCATTTTACGGCAGAAAGGATAACGTTTCCGTTATTTTCAGATTTTTCAAGAGGCGAATGATGCAAATTCTATAGACCAGCAAACAAAACCTTTGGATTTATAGCTTTCAATTATGTTTTTTTACCCATATTAAGACTTAATCGCAATCCGGCAAGTTCATGAGGTCTTAGAAAGATAAACATTTATTTTTTGCGGTTGCCGTCATTCCCGTCATTTATGAAAATCGGTTTACATTTTTTAGTGCAAAGGAACGAAAGGAGTGAATAACGGCGATACTTTCCCCAAAATTTTTAAAATTACGGGGTCTTCTCGCCAAATTATATGAAAAAACTGCTTATATTCGGCGGAATCATTATTGTACTGTTCGCGGCACTGGCAATTGTAACAAATTTGCAAAATAAGCAAAAGGCGGAAGGAAATCCGTACAAAAAGTCGAGCCTGCATCCTGAAACCGTCAAGCTGCTGGATGATCCAAATTATCAAAACATCATACTTCCGGATGAGCTAGAAACAAAATTAAATAATCAAGAAGATGTCATTGTCTATTTTTTCAGTTCTACCTGCCCACACTGTAAAAACACAACACCGATCTTAATGCCTTTGGCAAAAGAATTAAATGTGGATATCTACCAATACAACCTTCTTGAGTTTGAAGAGGGCTGGGACGAGTATAACATTGATGCAACTCCAACGCTTGTCCATTATGTAAACGGAAAAGAAGCCGATCGTATCGTCGGTTCACAGGAAAAAAGCGTTTTTCGAGAAGCGCTGGAAAATTGGACAAAATCAGAATAAGGAAAACCTGTCTTTTCATGACAAATATGGAAGCTGTAAATGCCTGCTTGGCAATATGGAACAATTGTCTGTCGGAGAAAAACAAAAACTTGCACAAGAAAGTTAAAGCCGCTTTTATTTCAAAAGCGGCTTTTTGAATAATCAAATTTTGTCAATCTTAACAGGAAAAGCGGACAGAATATCCGTAGCTCCAATATTTAGAAATTTTGTTCATACTGCAATAAATCGTCTTCATACGCTTGGCTCCAGCAAAATAATGAATGATTTGCAAATCACTATCGCAAAATAATCAATTTATCCGGAAAGATTTCCAAACATATTTCTTCTTCAAGCTCACAAATGTATTTCCATTGAAGCTGAAGCATTTTTTCACCTTTCAAAAGCTGCTGAACAGCATATAGGAAAGGCTTGTAGTATTACCGATTTCTTATTTCTTACCTTTTAAAAAGTATCAGGATCAGGACCTATCCGCTCATTTTTATTGAGGGAATCGATTTTTTCCATATCTTCTTGAGATAGTTCAAAATCGAAAATAGAAGCATTTTCAATAATTCGATGCTCTTTTGTCGATTTTGGAATTGTCACGACCTCATGTTGAAGATCCCAACGGAGAATCACCTGTGCGATCGTTTTATTGTATTTTTCAGCAATCTCGGCTAAAGTTTCATTATCGAGAAGCCCGCCTCTCATAAGCGGGGACCAAGCTTCAAATTGAATGTTTTGCTCTTTGCAATATTTTCTAAGTTCCTCCTGTGTTAATCTTGGATGAAATTCCACCTGATTAACCATCGGTTTAATCTCCGCACTTTGCAATAAATCCTCTAAATGGTGAACATGGAAGTTGCAGACTCCAATCGCCCGAACTCTTCCGTCTTTATACAACCGTTCTAATGCCTTCCATGTTTCTTTATATTTTCCTGAAACTGGCCAGTGGATTAAATATAGATCCAAATAGTCTAATCCTAATCGATTTAGGCTGTCATCAAACGCTTTTAATGTAGAGTCGTAGCCTTGATCGTCATTCCAAACTTTTGTTGTGATAAATAGTTCTTCTCTCGGTATTCCCGATTCTTTTATCGCAATTCCGACTCCCTCTTCATTTTTATAATATGCCGCCGTATCTATGCTGCGGTAACCCGCTTTAATTGCTGATTTTACAGCTTGAATTACTTCTTCCCCTTCATTGACTTTATATACGCCTAAACCAAACCACGGCATTTTAACACCATTATGTAAAGTCACCGTATCTTGCAAGCTTTTGACCAACCAACTCCACTCCCTTTCTAGTTTTGGTGCATCATTTCTATTATGCATGATCCTTATCAAAAAGTGAATATTTCGAAAAGATTAAATCATTTCAACTATATCTTCTACTTCCTTTAGCATCGCCTTTTTTGTATTTTCATCGACATAAGGAACTGAATAAAAAAACTTATGAGTGATTGTTTCAATCCCGCAAAAATTTAAAATACCGACATCAACGATTGTCTCCATTGATGCAATTAACTGATATGGCTTTAAATAATTTTCCGGATGAGATGTTGTTTGAAAAATAATCGCTCTTTTATTTTGCAAAAGCCCTTTTGCCCCTTCATCCGTAAACGTAAAAGCGAAGCCATTCGTGAATATTTTTTCGATATATCCTTTTAAAATAGCGGGCATGCCGTTCCACCATGTCGGATAAATAAAAATTAATTGTTTCGCCCACGAAAAATGCATTTGCTCTTCTTGTATCGCTTTGGATACGGCTGGATTTTGTTTTGTAAAGTAATCCTCTTTTAAGACAGGATTAAAGTTCATTTCATATAAATCCCGAATTCTAATTTCATGCTGCTTTTGCTGAAGTTTTTGTACAGTAGTCTGCAAGATCGCGTAATTAAAACTGTTTGGATTTGGATGGGCGTAAATAATCAGTGAATTCATAAAACTACCTCCAGATGATGTTACTTTTAGTATGAAAGTTCTTGTTGAACTTCATGCACGACAGAAAATAATGAATCCCCTTTCATTTTTCATAATTTTTGAAATGGAAAATAATCATAAAATAAGGTTGAAAGTTAGTTGGAAACTGATAAAATAACAGTAATCTAAATCTTTTTTTGAAAAGGCTGGGAATACTATTTGAGTACAAAAAAAACTTGCCGTTTTATTATTCATGCAACTGGAAAAAATGGAGAAACGTATTTGGCGACCTGTCAAAACAAATGGGAAGTAAAACAATGGATTGCAGCCAATTACTCGAAAGTAAATAAAAAAGAATTGAAAATCATCGACAAACAGAAAAAACAAATAGTAGCCAAAAACATTTTAATTGTGTCCACCGTTTTAATTGCACTTTATCAGCTTTATATACTTCTTTAGGGACATCCAGTCAATTGGCTGGATTTTATTTTTGATCATTTTTTGGACAATTTCTTTAGTATAATATATAGAGAATTTGTTCTTTATTAGGAGGAACTTGAATGGAAAACTGGATTACAGAATTTATGGAGCAATATGGCTACCTCGGAATTTTTTTAATTATTGCGCTAGAAAACATTTTTCCACCGATTCCGTCCGAAATTGTCCTTCCTTTTGGCGGTTTTATGACGACTTATTCGAACCTGACAGTTCCAGGAGTTATTTTGGCGGCAACTTGCGGCTCCGTTGTCGGTGCAATCATTTTATACGGCGTCGGTCTGTTGCTGGATGTTGAGAGGTTGGAAAAAATTGTTGACCGTTGGGGATACATATTGAAAATTACAAAAGAGGATATACATAAAGCAGACAATTGGTTTGACCGTTACGGCATATGGACTGTGTTATTTTGCCGAGTTATTCCGTTATTGCGAAGCTTAATTTCCATTCCTGCTGGAATGTCCAACATGAATTTCGTTCTATTTTTGATTTTTACCACAATCGGTTCTCTCGTATGGAATATATTTCTCGTATCGGTTGGCGCGGGATTAGGAGAAGCTTGGCCTCTCATTACCGAATACATAGATATTTATTCAAAAATCATTTATGCTGTGATCGCCGTTCTTGTATTTGCTGCAATCATCATTTGGTATTTTTTTCGATTCCGACGCTCCAAATCATAACGCTTTGCCTGAAGCGCTGAAAAATAATATATGCACGTTTTTATACTTTTTGCTCGCCTCAATCAAACAAATACCGCTCGCAATGATGATTGAGGCTTAGCTATTCCATTCATCGCTGAGAAGCGATTATTTCCACTTGTCTGGCCGAATGAAAGGATATTGGAAAGCTGCTTCGAAAACGCGCTTTCCAAAGACTTGTTTTATGCGTCATACAATTCAAACAATGTAGCGAGGCCCAGACCACCTGCGATTCCTAATGTCGCGATTGCCCGTTTGCCTCTCAATCTTTTCATTTCTGTGCAAAGCCTTGCAACAAGAATAGCGCCTGAAGCACCATAAGGATGTCCGATGGCAATAGCCCCTCCTCCCACATTCAGCTTTTCCAATGGGATGTTTAATTGCTTAACAGAAGCCAATACTTGAGAGGCAAAAGCTTCATTAAATTCGATTAAATCGATATCCTCCATTTGGAAGCCGGTTCGTTTCAGCAGCTGTTGCACTGCTGGAACAGGACCAATGCCTAAAAGGTTCGGATCGACACCTGCACTTGTACAATCGACAAATTTCAGAACGGGCAGAAGCCCAAGCTCTCGGCATTTTTTTTCAGACATGACAAGGACGGCACAAGCCCCGTCGTTCAATGGACAAGAATTGCCAACAGTCACTGTGCCATTTTCTTTAAATATCGGCTTCATGGCACGAAGCCTTTCCAAGCTCAACCTTTTCCTTGGACATTCATCACGATCCATGCCATTTACAGGGACAATTTCACTGCTGAATCTGTCATTCTCCATCGCTTGAACCGCTTTTTGATGGCTCCTGTATGCAAACAAGTCCTGCTCTTCCCTTGAAATTTGAAACGCTTCCGCAACATTTTCCGCCGCTTCCCCCATTTCAGGATCACCGAACGACTCCGGCGAAAACCGTGCTCTCGTATAGATCTTAGGTGGCTTCATTTCATATAAAGATAAAGGTTTTTCAATTTTCCAAGGGGCAAGGCTTGTACTTTCGACTCCTCCGGCAATATAAATGTCGCCGGCTCCTGATTGGACAAGCCGGCAAGCGAGATTCACCGCTTCCAATCCTGATCCGCATTGGCGATCAACAGTAATACCCGGAACTTGATCGGGAAGCCCCGCTAAAAGGAGTGAGAGTCTAGCGATATTTCCTCCTGGACCGACCGCATTTCCTAAAATAACTTCATCAATTTCCTGCGGATCAATTCCGCTCTCGTCTACAACCGCTTTGATGACTGCAGCAGCCAGTTGTTCAGGGCGGACGTTTTTAAACATTCCCCCCATTTTTCCAATAGCCGTTCTTTTTGCCATAACAATGACAGGGATCGTCATTTTTCTTCCCCTTTCACAATGAATTCAAGTTCTTTTCGCGCAATCTTTCCGCTGGATGTATAAGGGAACTCGTCCACTTCATAAAACGTTCGCGGGCATTTATATAACGGGAGCTCAGATCGGCAATAGCGCTTTAATGCATTGAAGCTTCTATGCTGAGCTTTCTCTTTCCATTTAATAAATGCAACCGGCTTTTGCCCCCAATAATCGTCCTCTACTCCAATAACAACCGCTTCCTCAACCTCATCCCGTTCCTTCAAAACTTTTTCAATTTCTTCCGGATAAATATTTAAACCGCCGCTGATGAACATATTTTTCTCGCGCCCAACGATCGTTAGAAAACCGTTCTCGTCTAAGTACCCTAAATCACCAATTGATGCACCGTCATCCTTCAATACATTTTTTGTTTCAATCGGGTTGTTGAAATACCCTGAAAATAATAAATTGCTACGTACGACTACTTCCCCAACTTCATTAAAGGATGCTTCCGATCCATCTTTTTTTCTGATTGCTACTTCCACACCTGGAAAAGGAATGCCGACACTTTTTGGCGCTTTTTTAAAAATTTCATCATCGACATAACTGACAAAGCTTAATTCTGATGCGCCATAAAACTCAAACAACTGTCCGTTCGGAAACATTTCTTTTAACTGCTTTCTAGCTTCATAAGAAAGCTTTGCACCAGACGAAATGATTGTTACATTGTTCATTATGCATTTCTCTTCATTTTTCTTCATTTGAAGCAAAGCTTGAATCATCGTTGGAACACCATAAAATACAGTTGCCTCTCTCTTTAACAAAATATTAAATGTTTCCTTTTGAGAAAAAGCCGGGAGCAAATAAAAAGTCGCCCCGATATGTAAGGCGTGAACAGCCGCAAACAGGGACAACGAATGACATAAAGGACCGGGAGCAAGGATGACATCATTTTTTCCATATCCAAAAATTTGTTCTCCGACATTAAAGCTTTCCAGCCAGGATTTATGATTTCTCATATATCCTTTCGGTTTTCCAGTTGAACCTGAAGTAAAGCCGAGATAAAACAATTCTTCATCAAACTCTTCCCACTTCTCGTGATGATCCGTTTGGACATCTTTTTTTATTTCGTCAATTAACATGACGTTCTCCTGCTTTATTCCGGTCCGCTCCAAAAAATCGCGGCTTCCAATGCATACATCCAGCTGGCCGCTTTCCAATACATGCCGGATATCGCGCTTTCTCCATTTTGGATCAAAAGGAACAGCAATCCCGCCAAGTGTAATAACGGCAAAAAACACTTCTAAAAATTCTGAAGTGTTTCCCATTAATATGCCAACTTTTATATTTTTTTTGTTTGTCATTCGAACGAAAGCTGTTTGTATTTTTTTTATATTTTCGTACAGTTCATAATATGTAACTGTCTCTCCATTTATTTGTTTAATTGCCGGTTTTTGAGGATGTTCGTATGCAAATTGACTAATGTTTCTCCCGATCCCCATCAGCTCACCCCTTAAGCAGCCTGTTTATTACGAGCTTTAATCAATGGATACGATTTTTGAATTCTTACTGCCAAAAATGCTGAAATCACCGCTTTTGTTAAATCTCCTGGAATATAAGCCAACGCCGATATGCTCGCACTTATCCAATTCATATTGGCAATCCAAGACAAATAGGAAATGCCGCATAAATAAACAAATAAAATGCCTCCAATTATATTAAATACTAACACTTTCCAAAATGCTAATTTTTCAAAATTCTTTTCAACTAAAAAACCGATTATAAAGGATGCAAAAGGCCAAGATAAAATATATCCACCGCTCGGACCAAATAATACTGCCAGCCCGCCTCTTCCGCCAGCAAGAATCGGTGCTCCGGCTCCTACAAGTAATACAAACAACAATAAACTGATAAATCCTCGTTTGGATCCTAATATTGCCCCTGCCAGCATCACACCCAATGTTTGAGCGGTGATTGGCACTGGCGTGAACGGAAGCGCAATCGGCGGTATGAGGCCGAGCACAGCAACAACAGCCGCGAACATTGATACTAATACCATATCATATAACTTCATATAAATAACTCCTTTCGAAAAAATTTTATAATCACATAATAGTTGAAATAACGATTTTTGTAAACCTAAAATTTATTTAAGTTTACATTAAAATGTTTTTTCATAAAGAAATGACAATTAGGCTTGTTCACGATACAATATCTTTATAATTGCTATTGAGGTGACTCTTGTGCCCGAACTAGAGCTGACTTTTGATACATTAATCATCGCCCTTTCACTGCAGATCTGCATACAGATCGGGCTAAACTTTTTTCATCGTTATGTCCGTACTGGTTATCAAATTTCTGCCAAAGCGAAATTTGAACAGTTCAAAAACAGCTTTTTTGACAGCATTTCAAGAGAGATCCCGTATTTCACTTTCCTTTTTCTTTCATTTCTTATAAAGAAAAGAAAGCGGAAAGAGGGGCCGGACGATAAGGAGGATCATCTTTTTCCTTCCCTGTTGGAGACACATTTTGTTTATTTATAAGGAGGAAAAAGATGCGAAATATTTTGTATATCGTAGTCATGATCACTTTTGTTGCACTAACTGGATGCAGCGCTGGCAGCTCAAATCAATCAGGCTTTTTCCATCAAACATTCGTTGAACCTTTTTCAATTATTATTAAAACTTTTGCGGACTGGTTTCACGGCAGCTATGGAATCGCGATTATTTTAATTACGGTCTTGATTCGGTTGATTCTTATGCCGTTAATGCTTCGCCAATATAAAGACCAGCAAAATATGAAATTGAAAATGGAGAAAGTCATGCCGGAGATGAAGGAGCTGCAAGAAAGGTTTAAAAAGGCGAAGGATCAAGCAGAACAACAAAAAATTCAAAAGGAAATGATGGATTTCTATCGAAAGCACGACATCAATCCATTGAAAATGGGCTGCCTTCCCATTATTATTCAAATGCCGATCATCATGGGGCTGTATTATGCCATTCGCGGTTCGAAAGAAATTGCAACACATTCATTTTTATGGTTTAATCTCGGAACACCTGACCTTATTTTGACGCTTTGTGCTGCAGCTATTTATTATGTGCAATTTAAAGTTTCCATTAGAACGGTACCTGAAGATCAATTGCAAGGACCGATGAAAATGATGGGAATGCTGTCGCCGCTAATGATAGGAACAGCTTCTTTTGCTTCACCAGCTGCCTTGCCTCTTTACTGGACAGTAAGCGGATCATTCCTTATTCTGCAAACATTACTTGCTCAAAAGCTCTACTATAAACCAATAGAAAAAGAAAAAGGCAAGAACTCTGAACAGTAGAATCAGTAGCCGTACAAAAATACCTTTTGCGAACAATATGAATAAACTAGCGAATTGATCTTTCCTCTTGCATTAGACAGTAAAATCATCTGTCTAGCGCAGGAGGAAATTTTTTTTGGTTGAAGGGGACTGTGAAAATCTTCGTGCTTATCTTCTCTCCAACATTCAAATGAATCTGCTGAAATTTTCCTTCAAAAAATCTTTTTGAACAGCTGTTACTAGAAACTGCAAACAAAAGAAGGAACCTATGTCAGGTTCCCTTTTCACACTTAGCCGATTTTACTTTCTTGTTTTTTAAAAAAAGTTTTCATCGCATGAAACACATCTGCTTTTTGCTTTAACACAAAATAGCGGAATTTTGGATTGTTGATGTTTTTATAAGCAGACATTAAGGTGGAGTATCTGTTGTACTGGTTAACCTCGCCGTAACAAAAGATGTTGCAAATTTTCATTAGTTCTTCGACAAGCTTCACGCATCGGCTGTTATCTGAAGTTAAATTATCTCCATCGGAAAAATGGAACGGATAAATATTGTACCGGGAAGGCGGGTATTTTTCTTCAATAAGTGCTAATGCTTTTCGATAGGCAGAAGAACAAATGGTGCCTCCGCTTTCACCTTTTGAAAAAAATTCATCCTCAGTGACAACTTTTGCCTCCGTATGATGGGCAATAAATTCAATATCTACCGTTTCGTATTTCGATCTTAAAAATCTAATCATCCAAAAGAAGAAACTTCTCGCCATGTATTTTTCCCATATTCCCATAGAACCGCTCGTATCCATCATTGCAAGCACAACAGCTTTTGACTCTGGTTTTTCCACTTCGTTCCAAGTTTTAAATTTCAAATCTTCCGGATATATCGGATAAAAACTTCGTTTTCCTGCCATCGCATTTCGTTTAAATGCCGAAAGCATTGTCCGTTTTTTATCAATGTTTCCCATAAGGCCTGTACGGCGAACATCGTTAAATTCTATTTTTTCAGCAATATTCTCATCCATTTCTTTTTGCTGTAAATCTGGAAGTTCAAGTTCCTGAAAGAACGCTTTTTCCAAGTCCATAATCGACACTTCAGCTTCATAATAGTCCTCTCCAGGCAAATCTCCAGCGCCTTCGCCTTTCCCAGCTGCTTGTGCATCATTGCTGCCATCCCTCGCAACAACATCGCCAATTTTACTGTCTCCCTTTCCTTGGCCGACATGTTTGTTTTTGTCATAGTTATATCGAATTTTATATTCATCAAGCGACCGTATCGGAATTTTTACTACATTTTTTCCGTTTGACATGATGATGCTTTCTTCTGAAATAAGATCAGGGAGATTATTGCGAATCGCTTCTTGCACTTTTTCTTGATGGCGAACTTGGTCATCATGGCCTTTACGATGGAGGGACCAATCCTCTCTAGAAACAACAAAGTGATGGTTCCCTTTGGATGTCATTTTTTTCCCTCCCTTAAAAAACTTGGCAATTCTTTTATTATATTCAAACGAATGGGTTCGTTTGGACAAATAAAAGATTATTCTATCATATGCTCGAACCTTCCAAAATTGACATGCTGTTGCACACCTTTTTTGATTAGAAATTTTGAAAAAAATAGCGCCCATTGGGCGAATCATGAAAGAAACCAGCTTCAATTGTCAACGATTTAGTAAACTGCCTACATAGCGAAGAAGTTCATTGGCAGATGTTGAATTGTATCCATATTCATCAATGAGTCTCGCTACAACCTCGTTAATTTTCTTTAATTGCTGTTCGTCAGGCGTTTTAGTTGACGTTGTAATTTTCACAACGTCCTTCAAATCAGCAAACAATTTTTTCTGAATAGCTTCGCGCAACCGCTCATGGGAATTGTAGTCAAAACGTTTCCCTTTTCTTGCATATGCTGAAATGCGAATCAAAATTTCTTCTCGGAAAGCTTTTTTTGCATTTTCTGAGATGCCGATTTGCTCCTCAATTGAACGCATCAATTTTTCATCCGGATTCATTTCCTCGCCTGTCAGCGGATCGCGGATTTTGCTTTTATTGCAATACGCTTCAACATTATCTAAATAGTTGTCCATTAAAGTTTTTGCCGATTCTTCATATGAATAGACAAACGCCTTTTGAACCTCTTTTTTCGCAATTTCATCGTATTCTTTCCGCGCGATGGAAATGAAATTCAAATAACGCTCACGGTCTTCTTCTGAAATCGAAGGATGCTGATATAAACCTTCTTTTAACGAACGAAGTACATCTAACGCATTAATAGAAGGCACTTCTTTCCGAATAATGGTAGAAGAAATCCGATTGATGACGTAACGAGGATCGATGCCGCTCATTCCTTCTTCCGGATATTCTTTTTTTAGCTCTTCCACATCTACAGCATTAAACCCTTCAACCAATTCTCCGTCGTAAAGCCGCATCTTTTTCACAAGATCGATATCCGATCTCTTCGGCTCCTTTAAACGGGTTAAAATAGTAAACATTGCCGCTACTCTCAATGTATGCGGAGCGATATGAACATCGGATACATCGCTTTCTTTAATCATTTTTTCGTAAATTCTTTCTTCATCGGAAACCTTTAAATTATACGGGATCGGCATGACGATAATTCGCGAATGGAGAGCCTCATTTTTTTTGTTTGAAATAAATGAACGATATTCTGTTTCATTCGTGTGAGCGACTATGAGCTCATCAGCTGAAATGAGCGCGAATCGGCCCGCTTTAAAATTTCCTTCCTGAGTTAGAGATAGCAGATGCCATAAAAATTTTTCATCACATTTCAACATCTCTTGAAACTCCATCATTCCTCTGTTTGCCTTGTTAAGCTCTCCATCAAATCGATAAGCCCTCGGATCGGATTCTGAGCCGTATTCAGCAATTGTAGAAAAATCTATACTTCCCGTTAAATCGGCAATATCCTGCGATTTTGGATCAGACGGACTGAATGTGCCGATTCCTACCCGTTTGTCTTCTGAGAAAAAAATTCGTTCAACTAAAACATCCTCAATTCTTCCGCCGTATTCTTCTTCAAGGCGCATCATATTAAGTGGAGATAAATTGCCTTCAATTCGAATGCCGTATTCTTTATAAAAGTCATCGCGAAGATGGTGCGGAATTAAGTGCAAAGGATCTTCATGCATCGGGCAGCCTTTAATTGCATAAACTGCACCTCTATCGGTTTTCGAATATTCTTCTAATCCCCTTTTTAACAAAGTGACAAGTGTAGATTTTCCGCCGCTGACAGGACCCATTAACAACAGAATTCTTTTTCTTACATCCAGCCGCTTAGCAGCGGGATGAAAATATTCTTCCACAAGCCGTTCCAATGCTTCGTCCAGTCCGAAAATTTCCTGGTTGAAAAATTTATATCGTTTTCGGCCATTAATCTCCTCAATCCCTGCATCTTTTATCATATTATAAACGCGAGAGTGGGCGGATTGGGCTATCCATGGTTTTTCTTTTAATATTTCCAAATATTCAGCGAAGGTGCCTTCCCATTTTAAGCGCTCTTCCATTTCTCTATGCTTTTCGATTTTTTTCAAAATATCCATCAGGGACCTCCTCCATCGTTGGTTTGAGCACCAGATTAATACAATTTATGCGAGGATGTCCTTAAAGATGCTTTTTGATTAGCTTAATATTTGAAAATGAGTTAAAAAATTTTGACAAAATGACAAACCTTAGGGAAATTCTTTCACTCGTTGGGAATGTTAATGTATAATAAAACTAGTAATTTTTGATTACGTTGTACATATGAAGGAGGGATCTTTTTCATGAAAACTGCTTTAGTTTTAGGTGTCTGCATCACATTTTTAATTGCTATTTTCACTGCAGGATACAACGATAAACCTGGTGTCAACAAAAAATAATTTTGTGCATATTGATGATTTGTTCACAAGTAGTCCTCCCGATAATTTTGTGAAGCGATAAAGCAGGTAGGGAATTGCGGCTTGTTTTAGTTCCATGAAAATAACTCCAAAAACATAAAAGGGGTGCTAATTATGGCGGCAGAAAGAGTATTTATCAGCCCTGCAAAATATGTTCAAGGTAAAAATGTCATTACAAAAATCGCGAATTATCTTGAAGGAATTGGAAACAAGACAGTCGTGATAGCTGATGAAATAGTTTGGAAAATTGCTGGGCATACAATTGTAAACGAATTAAAAAAAGGAAATATTGCAGCCGAAGAAGTAGTTTTTAGCGGAGAAGCTTCGAGAAACGAGGTAGAAAGAATCGCGAATATTGCAAGAAAAGCAGAAGCTACTATTGTAATCGGCGTTGGTGGAGGAAAAACGTTAGATACCGCAAAAGCGGTAGCGGATGAATTAGATGCTTATATAGTGATTGTGCCGACAGCTGCTTCAACTGATGCTCCAACTAGTGCTCTTTCTGTTATATATTCTGATGACGGCGTATTTGAAAGCTACCGTTTTTATAAAAAGAATCCAGATCTTGTACTTGTCGATACGAAAATTATCGCTAATGCTCCGCCACGTTTACTTGCCTCTGGAATCGCTGATGCACTTGCAACTTGGGTGGAAGCACGCAGTGTTATAAAATCCGGAGGAAAAACGATGGCGGGCGGCATCCCTACAATTGCAGCTGAAGCAATTGCAGAAAAATGTGAACAAACTTTATTCAAGTACGGGAAGCTTGCCTATGAATCAGTAAAAGCAAAAGTCGTCACCCCTGCGTTAGAAGCGGTCGTCGAAGCAAACACGCTCCTTAGCGGACTAGGTTTTGAAAGCGGCGGTTTGGCAGCGGCTCATGCTATTCATAACGGATTTACCGCGTTAGAAGGCGAAATACATCATTTGACACACGGAGAGAAAGTGGCATTTGGTACTCTTGTCCAGCTCGCTCTCGAAGAACATTCACAACAAGAAATTGAACGCTATATCGAGCTTTATTTGAACCTTGATTTGCCAGTCACGTTGGAGGACATTAAATTAAAAGATGCTTCACGCGAAGATATACTAAAAGTCGCTAAAGCAGCAACCGCAGAAGGGGAAACAATCCATAATGCATTCAATGTGACAGCTGATGATGTAGCAGATGCGATTTTTGCTGCTGATCAATATGCGAAAGCATATAAAGAAAAACACCGCAAATAACGTTTTGAATTGGCATTTCTTCATGGGATACCTTGTTGACTGCAAAAAAGGCCAGGCGCTTTGACAGCTCTGGCCTTTGTATTTGCTTTTTTAACCTTATGGTAGTCCGCTCCTTCTCATACTTCCTTTATATTTGAACAGAATAACCGCCAAAAATAATGTATATTTACAATCCGAAAGAAGCCCAAAACTAAAAGTGTTTAAGATAATCCATGAAAGCTTTGCTGTCTTAGCGCCTCATACACTAAAATAGCGGCAGTGTTCGACAAATTTAATGCCCGAACGTTTTCCGTCATTGGAATGCGCAAACACCGATCTTCATTTTCTGCAAGCAATTCTTTTGGAAGTCCTGTTGTTTCACGTCCAAAAATGAAGAAAATCTCTTTGGAAGGATCACTAAAATCATAGCTCGTATAATATCGTTTTCCAAATTTAGTTATATAGTAGAAATCCCCGTTCTGGTTTTGCTGAAAAAAATGGTCAAGAGAATCATAATAATGAATGTTTACAAATTCCCAATAATCAAGCCCTGCGCGTCGAAGCATTTTATCATCCGTTGAAAAACCTAAAGGACGAATTAAATGAAGGGCTGTATTAGTCGCCGCACAAGTTCTAGCAATATTTCCAGTATTTGCAGGGATTTCTGGTTGATATAAAACAACGTGTAATGCCACAATGATTCACCTCGAAAACTATTATAACATTTTTAAGAATCCTCATTATCATCAATGATATGAAAAAATTTATATTGAATGTTTTCTGTATAGGCAGTTGAGTCTTCGTACGACCAATATCTCATTCGGCTGTTGGATGTTTGGGCATTGACAAGCGGCATATCGCTTTTATCTTTTGCAACAACAAATGTTGAATGGTCAAATCTGCCGTCGCCTTGAAAATCATAACAAATCACATCCCCGGGCTTAAGCAGCTCAGGAGACGAAACTTCTTTCGCTCTAAGTCCTGTTTTTGATGTGGACAAATACAGCATCAGCGCATGAGCTACAGACCAGCTGTAGCTCCAATTATTATTCGCAAGCCACCATCCTGATGACCGGTTCGGGTAGCCTCTCATCGGCGCATCACCGGCACGTAAACATTGGGAAACAAAATTTGTACAATTTACGTCAAAATAAGGATAATTCGGATTTCTGCTGTTCCACCACCGTTCCGCATATTGGACGCTTTTCAACCGATCATATTGAAAAGAAACCCGTTCATCTTTTTCATGCCATTTTTCGTTTGTCCAATCATCCTCTTCATCTTTATGAAAACAGTCTTTTAGTTTAACTTCATCAGATATTAAATGACCTTTATTGGAAAACTTCGCTACCCGCTCTTCCCCAATTTCTTCTATATATAAAAAATCACCTTGCTTATAAAGAAGCCTGTAATCACATAAATAATCTAAAACGGTTGCCTCATCTTCGATCTGTTTCGGCCATTTTATGAGACAAGTCGCTTTCACTATTTCCGCTTTTCGTTTTGCTGCCAGCTCTTTTTTCTTTTCACACCATTCAAGCTCTGAAGATTGCTGCCGATTGTGATTGACAGATTTGTTCACTAAAAATTGCAGCTTTTCATTTATTTTTCGATAAACAGCCTGTACGTCCACATTTGTCACCACCATTTTCGTTTCTTCTATATACGTATGATGGTGACAATTAAAATCATGCTTTCAACATTTCAATTCCTTTGACAATTTCATTCTTTACTTCTTCATCTTGTTCTTTTTCCAGAGCTTTTTCTAATTCAAAAAGCACTGATTGATCTCCTATCCTTCCAATCGCCCATGCGGCGGTTCCCCGAATAATCGGTCTTGAATCTTCGTGCATCAGTTTAATTAAATCAGGCAAAGCCGTTCTATCTTTATAATGGGCTAAAGCGATGATCGCATTTCGCTGAATCGGCTTTTTTCCTCTCCATGAACCAGCTATATGGCCGAATTTTTCTTTAAACTCGCGGTTTGAAATATGAAGAAGCGGCTTTAATTTTGGTTTTGCAATTTCAGGATCCGGTTCCATTTCAGAATGGATATGGAAATCCTTTCCTTTATTTTCCGGACAAACAAGCTGACAAGTGTCACAGCCGTAAAGCCTGTTTCCGATTTTCCCACGGTATTCATCAGGCAGAAACCCTTTTGTTTGCGTTAAAAAAGCAATACATTTCTTTGAATTGAGCTGCCCGCCTTGCACGAGCGCACCAGTCGGACATGAATCGACACATATGTTGCAGGATCCGCATCGGTCTTCAATCGGGGTGTCGGGAGGAAAAGGAATATTTGTAATCATTTCGCCTAAATATACATAAGAGCCAAATTCCGGTGTAATAATCATGCAGTTTTTTCCGCTCCATCCGATACCGGCTCGCTCTGCTACGGCCCGATCCGACAGCTCCCCCGTATCGACCATCGATTTAACCTGTGCTCCGTCCACTTTTTCTAAAATAAAGCTTTCCAGCTTTTTTAACCGATCTTTTAGAATCACGTGATAGTCTGTCCCCCATGAAGCCCTGCAAAATAAACCGCGCCGCTCTTTTTTTGTACTTCTGGGAGCATTTTTCATTTTTGAAGGATATGCCAACGCTATAGAGATAATCGATTTTGCTTTTGGAAGGAGCAGCTCAGGATTTGTCCGCTTTTCGATATCAGGCTCCTCGAATCCTGACTGATATCCTAACTGCTGCTGTACAATTAGCCGCTCCTTCAATGTTTCAAAAACATCAGCACTCGCAAAACCGATTTTATCGATTCCAATTTGCTTGCTGTATTCAATAATTTCTTGTTTGAGAACTGCGAAATCCACACCGCTCCACCCCCTTTGTTTTTATTTCAAAAAATATATAAACTATGTTAAGATAAAATGGCTGAAAATAGGAGGGAAATCAATGGAATTTTTTATTGCTGAAGAGGTCAAACAACGAATTCCTCACTTTAAAATAGGCTTAATTGAGTATGATCATATTCAAGTATCCGAATCCCCCCAAATGTTAAAAGGGAGACTTCGTTTCTTTCAAGAATCTATTTTTTTCGATCTAGAAAATAAAAATGCAGTTGAATTAGACGGCATTCGAGAATGGCGGGAAGTCTTTAAGCGTGTTGGCACTGATCCTAATCGATACCGCCCATCCAATGAGGCTCTTTTTCGCCGCGTTCAAAAACAGCAATACTTACAGTCTATCCATTCAGCAGTTGACTTAAATAATTTTTTCTCTTTGAAATATGAAATTCCGTTAGGCATCTACGACCGAAACAAAATAAAAGGACCTATTACGTTAAAAATCGGTAAAAATGGCGATTCATATGATGCCATCAACGGCCGCCAAGTGAATTTGGAAAATAAACTAGTAACCTGTGATGCAAACGGACCTTTCGGAAGCCCCTATGTTGATTCTAAGCGAACAGCAGTACAGCTTTCGACAACAAGCGCTTTACATATCGTTTATTTAAAGCCATCGATGCGGACAGAAGAAGCAAAAAAATTACTTGAAGCGATGGCAAACATGTTTGTTCAAATTCACGGTGGAGATGCTCGCCAACAAATTTTCGCTTAAGCCTCTCCCTTTTCTTTCTTTTAATGGCATGGCAGCCATATACAAAATTTCTATAATGAAAAAACGCAATGCTTCGTTTGCTTATAAAAACGAAACACTGCGTTGATGAATGATATGTATGGAGCGGGTGATGGGAATCGAACCCACGACATCAGCTTGGAAGGCTGAGGTTTTACCACTAAACTACACCCGCATACATTATTTCTTTTCTATTTAAGATGAAAAACACGCACTTGTCATGCCTCTTCCTCTTCCAGCTTATTCGAGGAAGTAGATGCGTCGAGGCAACTCGATGCTTATTCATCGAAGCATCGCTCGTGGCTGAGGTTTTACCACTAAACTACACCCGCATACATTATTTCTTTTCTATTAAGATGAAAAACACGCATTTACCATGCCTCTTCCTCTTCCAGCTTATTCGAGGAAGTAGATGCGTCGAGGCAACTCGATGCTTATTCATCGAAGCATCGCTCGTGGCTGAGGTTTTACCACTAAACTACACCCGCATACATTATTTCTTTTCTATTAAGATGAAAAACACGCATTTACCATGCCTCTTCCTCTTCCAGCTTATTCGAGGAAGTAGATGCGTCGAGGCAACTCGATGCTTATTCATCGAAGCATCGCTTGTGGTAGCCGTAATGCAATGACGGGTTTTATTATAGCAAAGCGAAAATGACGGTGCAATGGAAAAATGTAAAAAAAACGACATTTTTTTATGTTTTTGTCGAAATTGTGAACAAAATAGATACAAAGCTGTCCATTTAACGCCCTATACCGCTGAAAAAAGCATTAAATCAACAGTTTTTCTTATTTTGTTCATATATTTACAAAGCTGGTGGTAAATGTCCAGCGTTTAAATGTAAACTCCGAAATCATGGCAAGCTTAGATAACAGTTAGATTGAACCCCTCAGTCATTCCTTCGCAAACTAAATTTATCAACCAACATAAAATACTAAGAGCTGAGAAGATTCCTATAAAATCAGAGTAACTATACCTCAAAAACTACACCATTTTGATTCATTGAAAAATGTGATGAACGCACTTATCCCATATTTTTTAACTTTCTATAGCACTTTCGTGACTACAGCTCCCATACCTTGCCCATTTCAGAGCTGTCAAGGATTTTTTCAAAGATAAATATACGCTTATCCGGTGGATCAAAAATCTGCCTTTTTTACATTACTATAAACAACTTGCTCTTTTAACAGTTCAGCTGATGAATCGTTAAAAGAAAGTAAAAAAATCGACGTTCAAAAACGCCGATTTTCACCTTATTTTTTCAACATTTCAAACACTTGCTCGACATCCTTATCTCCTCTGCCGGAGAGATTAACGATCACAATATCCTCCTTGCTTAGCTGCGGGGCAAGTTTCATCGCATATGCTACAGCATGTGAACTTTCAAGGGCAGGGATGATTCCTTCCAGCTTAGATAATTGCTGAAAAGCTTCCAAAGCCTCTTTTCCAGACACCGTAACATATTCTGCCCGTCCGGTTTCCTTCAAATAGCTGTGCTCTGGACCAATTCCAGGATAATCAAGCCCTGCTGCAATAGAGTAAGTCGGCATTGGATCATTATTTTCGTCAAGCAAAGTTAAGCATTTAAATCCGTGAATAACAGTTGGAACACCTTTCGTAAGCGTTGGTGCCTCTTCCGGCTCCACTCCTATTAATCTTACGTTTGGTTCGTCCAGATAATGCGCAAAAGCTCCGATTGCATTGCTTCCTCCTCCTGCACAAGCAATCACAGCTGTTGGAAGCTTCCCTTCTTTTTCAAGAATCTGCTTTTTCGACTCTTCACTAATAACCGATTGAAAATGCTTGACAATTGTTGGATACGGATGCGGGCCGACAGCAGATCCAAGCAAGTAAAACGTGTTTTGGTAATTTTCCACATAATCAGCTAAAGCTGCATCCACCGCATCCTTCAAACGTCCTTGTCCTTTTTCAACCGGTACTACCTTTGCACCAAGCAGCTCCATCCGAAACACATTTAATGCCTGCCGCTCTGTATCGAGCTTGCCCATATAGATGGTGCATTCCATTCCAAACATCGCACACGCGGTTGCTGTTGCAACACCGTGCTGTCCAGCACCCGTTTCTGCAATGATTCTAGTAGCCCCCATCCGTTTGGCAAGCAAGATCTGGCCAATTGCATTATTGATTTTATGTGCTCCGGTATGATTTAAATCTTCACGTTTTAAATAAACTTTCGCGCCCCCGAGCGCTTCTGTGAAATTTTTCGCATATGTCAGCGGATTTTCTCTACCGACATATTCTCTTAAATAATATGCCAATTCTTCATTAAACGTTGAATCGTTTTTGAATTTTTCGAAATTCTCTTCCAGTATGTCCAATGCTCTTTGCAAATCCTTTGGAACAAAGCTTCCTCCGAATTGGCCAAAATAACCCTTCTCAACTGTTTGCTGACTCATCTTACTCATCTCCTCTAAACTTTTATTCAATTATAGCAAAACATGTTCAAATCAAACACTTATTTTTAGAATTTCTGCCGCTTATTATTTTGCATAGTTTAGCTCCCAAACTACACCGTATTTATCGATTACCACACCATATTTTGAATTCCAAAAAGTATCTTGCAATTCCATTTTGACCTGTCCGTCTTTCGCTAATGTTGTAAAAATTGATTTTATTTCATCTTCTGACTCCAAATCCAATGTCAGCCATATATTGTTCCCCTTCGTCACCGGTGAGAAAACATCGGCAAAATAAAGTACACATGATTCGTTAATATGCAGCTCGGCATGAATATATTTTCCTTCGTGGCCTTTAAACATTTCTTTTCCATCGGATGTCTCTACATTTTTGAGTTCTCCTCCAAATACTTGCTGATAATATTGCAACGCTTCTTTACAGTTATCCAAATAAATATGAGGGATTATTTTTTTCATTTCATCTTTTTTACCCGCCTTTGCCAGATTGTAGGGATAAACATTCTTCTCGTCCATTTTATCATAAGGGAATGACACCTTGTTTTATATAAAAATAAACGGGTTAAATGATTCAAAGCTTTTTCTTTTGTCCAAACTAAAATCTTTATGAAATAGAGCATTACTAGAAACAATTGAAATATTCTAAAATATAAAATGGAGTTAAAAAGCGCAGCGTGATGCAGGTTACCTGCTCCGAAAATAGTTTTCAAATTGGTAAACAAGAAACATTTTGTTATATTGTGTAATCTTTCCTAACGAGATACTTAGCAAAAAATTCAAATTATGTAAAAATCAATTTGGAGGGCACATTCATGAAGAAGAATGACTACTTTCATTCGAAAAATTACACCGGGAATCATTTACATGTAGACAACTTTAAAGATGAATTTTCCCCTTTTATCGAAGGAATTGCCTGGGAAAGAACAGATGGCACAATGGATTTATTTTTTGACGATTTAAAAGAGGAAGAATTTCAACAATTATTTGCAAATAAAGAGCATTATTATGATAAATTTAAAGGTGTATTTATAGAAAATGTTCAAACAAATGAGGAAGCGTATGAAAAATTTCGTCAATGGGTGGATGAAGTGCTGGAACCGTTTAGAAATGGCCAAAAATAAGCGAATGTTCCATTGAAATGCATTTTGCAAAATTCCCCCATATTTTTACTACAAATGAAAGAAGGGATTCTATCACATGAAAAACGACAGTTGGAATGCAGCTTTGTATGATGCAAAACATTCATTTGTTTCCAAATTTGGAGAGCATTTGCTTGATCTGTTGGAGCCAAAAAAAGGTGAACGTATTCTTGATCTCGGCTGCGGTACGGGAGATTTAGCCTGGAAGCTTTACGAATTAGGAGTTGACGTCGTCGGAATTGATAAATCAGAAAATATGATTAATCAGGCTAAAGCAAAATACCCCGGTTTAAGCTTTGAGGTGAAGGATGTTTTAAATCTTGGATACCGCAACGAGTTTGATGCCGTTTTCTCCAATGCAGTTCTTCACTGGATCAAGCCGCCAAAACAGGCGTTAATCAATATATACCAGGCCTTAAAGGAGAACGGCCGTTTTGTAGCGGAATTCGGCGGCAAAGACAATGTCAAAACGATTACCGATGCCATCCGATATGAATTCAATAAATTGGGCATGGAGGAATTAGCAGACCAATTTCCTTGGTATTTCCCGAGCATTGGTGAATATTCATCGTTGATGGAGGAAGTGGGGTTCCGTGTCGTGTTCGCCCAGCATTTTGACCGTCCAACGCCATTACATGGGGAAAATGGGGTAAAAAATTGGATAGAGATGTTCGCTGGCAGCCTGTTTAACAGTTTGACAAACGAAACAAAAAATCTTATCTTCACAAACGTGGAAAACAACTTGAAAAACGTCATATATAAAAATGGCATCTGGTTTGCCGATTATAAGCGAATTCGTGTCATCGGGATTAAAGAATAGCACGTAAAGAGGCGTCTCATATCTTCGCGAATTGTTGAATCTAAAAGAAAGTGAACAATATGTAACTTTCTCAAAAAAATTTTGGAAAAAGCTAAATCTCCAAGAGCTTAAAGTTGCTTCTTATTTTCTCTTGATTTATGCTCAAATTAAAGGCTATTAGAATAACAGCTAAGAGCCTCCATATATTGACAGATTATAAAAATGATGATAGCATAAAGCGAACTATTTCAATAAGATTTATATGTTTTTTAGAATCGTAGAAAGGAGCATAGTAGTAAATGAGCAAAGTTGTAATTATCAATGGAAGTCCGTTTCCATCATCAAGATTAAATGGATTAATCCAATATGCTGAACAGCAATTGCAGCAAAAAGGAATTGAGATTGATTACATTCAAGTAGCACAGCTGCCTGCGGAAGATTTAATCAAAGCAAAATTCGACAGCGAGGCGATTCTGAACGCCAACCAAAAAGTGGAACAAGCTGACGGAATTATCATCGCAAGCCCAGTGTATAAAGCAGCTTATACAGGCGTATTGAAAACATACCTTGACCTACTTCCGCAAAAAGGGCTTTTGGGTAAAACAATACTTCCGTTGTTTATCGGTGGCACATTGGCTCACCTTCTATCTATAGATTATGCGCTAAAACCAGTGTTATCCACAATGGGAGGCAGATATATTCTAGGAGGCGTTTATGCCGTTGATGCCTGGGTAACCAGAGAAGAAAATGAACAATACAGCTTGTCAGAAGAGCTAGTGCAAAGATTGGACGCAGCAGTAGAGGAATTTGCGAATGCTTTAAATGGACAAAAAGCATGATCAGCTCCTAATCGAAACTCAGAGGTTTTTTTGTTCGTTCTTGATTTCGCAAAATTGCCGATAGTAAATTAAAAGCAGACTGCCCGTACGGTGCAATCTGCTTTTTTCATTATTATTGTTAATGAAAAATGAAAGCATTTTGAGTAAAATATTGAATTTTCCTTTATACAAGATGAAGATTAACGCCACTATTTTCCCATTTTTTGATTTCAATCTCACTTAATTCAGAGCCTATAATTACCGCATCAATTTGATTTGGACTGGCAACAGTATGCAAAGCAATCCTTCCTACTTTCGTATGATCCGTTACAACATAGACGCTCTTCGCAGCTTTTATCATAGAACGCTTCGTTGCAGCAATCTGTTCATCAAAATGAGTAAGGCCAAATTTGTGATGAAGGGCTGGCGTTCCGATGAATGCTTTGTCCACATGGAGATTGCCTAACACTTCATCAGCAATGAGTCCATTTAACATATAGCTTTCCGGATATAGCGTACCACCTGTTACAATAACTTTAATCCCATTTGAAAAACGCAACTTTGCCGCAACATTTATATCGTTTGTAATCACTGTTATGTTTTTTCTATCTAATATCGCTTCAGCAATATGAACGGTCGTTGTTCCTGAGTCTAGTATAATATTTTCGCCATCTTGTATAAACTGTGCAGCACGCATGCCAATTCTTCGTTTTTCCTCGAACTGAACGGTTTCCCGATCCTGAAAAGACGGCTCCGATTTTACTTTATCTTCCTCAATGACAACGCCGCCATGGGTCCTTCTCAATTTTCCCTCTGATTCTAATAGCGACAAATCTCTTCGAATCGTTGCCTCATGGACATGAAAATATACAGCCAATTCAGCCACAGTAGCAAATTTCTTTTCCTTTACGTATTCTACTATTTTTTTTTGCCTTTCAAGAGCTAACATAGTCGAACTTCCTAACAATTTAAATTTTTTCTATTCTTATATTATTCTCTTTTCATTAGGAATTCAATCGACTATGTTTTTTCAGATCTTGTTATTTCGTTTCTTCAGGCAATGTAATAAATTTGGTTAATATAGCGCTTACAAAATAAAGTATTGCCAGCACCCAAATAACTCCTGCATTTCCTATTGAACCAATTAACAGGCCAACGATAGCAGGACCAACAAAAACAGGCAAACCAGCGCCTAAATTTAGAACAGACATTGCAGCTCCTTTGTCCTCTTTCACCAACGAAGGTACTAAAGCAGACAACGGAACATATCCCGCTAACAATCCGCCCCATAAAATGGCTACTAAGCCAACGATCCAAATATTACCATTAAACCACTCTGGAAAATAATATATAGCTAAAGTAGTAACTCCGCAGCCAATACCGCCAAAATACATGATGGTATTGCGCCAGCCAATTTTATCCCCTATATATCCAAAAAATAGATTAAATAAAATATTGCTTGTAAAAATTGTCCCCCAAATAGCCAACCATGTAGATGTTGGAATTCCGTGTCCAGCAAGATAAGTAGGCAAAAAAACAGGAAATGCAAACTGCGCAGTAGTATTAATGACACGAACAATGCCGCCTAATAATACTTTCGGCTCTTCCTTGACAATTGTGACACCTTTTATTAGCTCATATAATTTTTCTTTTGCAGAACTTCCTTGATTTGGTTCTAATTTGTCTTTATTAACTATTAATGCGATTATCGCCCCTAATACGACCCAAAAGATTGATGACCACAACGTAGTATAGTGCCCAAATAATTTGATTGCAACTACGGAATAATAAGCCCCTAAAACATTTAAACCTCCCGTAAATACAAACCAAAACCAGCCGACTGCTGTTCCGAGACGCTCCTGATCGGCACGGTAAGCAATCCATACTAGAAAAGAGTATGCAAACAGCGGGTATCCCAAGCCCCTTAATGCATAAAACGGAACCATCCACCAAATATTAAAATTCGGCAGCCCAAAACTCAAAAATCCAATTGTTCCCAGTATATAAAATAACACCCCTAGCCACATCGTTCTTTTTGTACCAAGTGCTTCAACTAATACTCCAGACAGCCACGAAGAAACAGCGACTGTCACCCCATAAGCCGAAAACAATAGGCTAGTTTGCTGAACTGTAAATCCTTGATCAATTAACCAAGGACTTAGCCAGCCAATTTCCAGTCCATCTCCCATCATGAAAATTAAAATCCCTAAATAACCCCATGCAATCGAAGAAGGTATACCTAATTTTTCAGTCCATTTCACTCCAGTTACTTGTGTCATTATTTTACACCCCTTTTATTTAGTTCCATGAAAAAGATAAATATGTTTTTTTCCACCCTTTATGTTCAGCAGCTTCATCCATTGCCTTTTTTAAATCTTCTGCCTTTCGGATTGCTATGCTTTTTTCCGGTATCAACTTAGAGAGAGTTTTCTGATAATCTTCATTTAGAAATGCTTGCATCAAAGTTTTAAAATCTTCACTTGAACTTCTGGAACTTCCGTAAAGCTGCAACCCTTTTTCTAATACATCTCTCGTATTAATTGGTACACGCTGCTCTGTCACCCCCATTAAAATCAATTTGCCTTCAGGCTCCAATAAATCAATCGCTTGGTTGATAGCGCTTTCGCTAAACTTGCCACCTGTGCATTCAATTGCAACTGTCACCCCTTTAGCTTCTAAAAAAGGAAAATCGTTAACTAAGTGTACAGTGGCAAAATCAAACTGATTCAGTTTTTCTTCCACTGCTCCAAACACTAATAGCTGGCTTTTAGGAATATGAAAATAATGATATAGCATTGCGGCTGTTAAATATCCTACTGGTCCATCTCCGAACACAGCAATTTTCCCTTTATGAAAATCTTCTTCTTTCAAATGATTCAGTGCATGCAGTGAAACTGAGCATAACTCTGCTAATACAGCAATCTCATCTTTCAGCTTTTCTGGAATTGGTACAACATTTTCGCTTGGCAATACTAAAAACTCCTGACCAATGCCGTCATATCCGCTTCCTAAAAACACTCCAGTTTTACAATAGTTATCTGCGACATTTCTCCTGCAGGATTCACAACAATCTTCTTTTTTCTTTTGCTCTAATCTGTAACCAGGGATGCTTGGCACAATTGCAACCTTTTGTCCAACTTGTATAAACTCATCTTTTGAAATGACTACTTCTCCAATCCCTTCATGAAATAATGCCATCGGAAGCTTTTGGTTAAGAGCTTCTTTTCTTCTTTTGCCGGTATAGTATCTTAAGTCTGCATGACAAATACTGGCTAAAATAGGCTGGACGACAACTTCACCTTCCTTTACTTTATGTTCAATAATTGTTTCTTTAAATTTTCCAGGCTCTATTAATCTATAAGCCTTTGAATGAATCACATCTGTCATCCTTAATCCTCCATGTTCATTTATGTTTTTTCTTGCTTGTTTTTGATTGTTTATAATGAATATAATTCGATATTGTTTAAATTGTCAATATAAATGAACAAAAATATGTTTATTTTTGCTCGATTATATTAATTTTATGCTTGTAAATTTTATTTTATTAGTTTAATATAATCAGTACAATGAAAGCATTTTCACGGAGTGGTTGGTATGGAAAAATATACTATTGGAATTGATTTCGGTACTGAATCTGGGAGAGTTTTAATAGTAAACATTGACGATGGATCTATTAAAGGACAATGTGTCATTCCATATGCGCATGGAGTGATTACAGAGATGCTTCCGACAAACGATGGGACGAGATTACCCAGAGATTATGCTCTTCAGCATCCGGGCGACTATTTAGAAGTCATTATGAAAGGAATTCCTCATGCTATCAAAGATGCAAATATCAGCTCTTCACAAATTATAGGTATTGGCATTGATTTCACCTCATCTACTATGGTCGCAGTAGATGAAAAAGGAAAACCATTATGTTTTCACAAGGAATTTCAAAACAATCCCCATGCATGGGTAAAATTATGGAAGCATCATGGACCAAAAAAAGAAACAGAAGAAATGTTCAAATTAGCTTCTTCACATAAAGAAAGCTGGCTAAAAAATTACGGCTACAACATTTCAACAGAATGGTTTATCCCAAAATGCTATGAAGTTTTTTGCAAAGATCGTGAAGTGTATGAAAAAGCCAGCTTATTTTTGGAAGCAGGAGATTGGATTGTTTCACAGTTAACAGGGAAAGTTGTCAGAAGCAATTGCTCGTTAGGCTTCAAAGCTTTTTGGAATGAAAACAGCGGTTTTCCCGTGCAATTTTTCGAAAAGCTCCATCCTGAATTTAAAAACATTGTTTCTTCAAAGTTAAAAGGTAAAATTGGATATATTGGTGAAAAAGCTGGGGTCCTCACTGATGAAATGTCAAGTCTTTTAGGATTGCCGAAAAATCTGCCTGTCGCCGTTGCCATTATCGATGCTCATTCCGCAGTATTAGGAGTCGGTTCATCCAAACCGCATCAATTGACAATGGTAATGGGGACGTCCACTTGCCATATTATGCTGAGCAAAAAAGAAATTCATATACCGGGTATTTCGGGAGTAGTAAAAAATTCTATTATCCCAAGATTATATGCATACGAAGCCGGACAATCCGCTGTAGGCGATTTATTTGGCTGGTTTGCAAAACAAGTTCCGGAATCATTGATGAAAGAAGCGAAAGAACAAGGAATTTCAGTATTTGATTTACTGGAAAAAAAGGCATCTCACCTAGAGCCTGGTCAATCTGGTCTCATTGCATTAGATTGGCATAATGGAAACCGATCTATACTTTCAGATGCAGATCTTTCAGGAATGATTGTAGGACTGACCCTCGCTTCCAAACCTGAGGATATCTATAGAGCATATATGGAAGCTACAGCATTTGGCGCAAAAATCATTATTTCAAATTATGAACAAGCAGGATTAAAAATTAATGAAATATTTGCTTGCGGTGGTTTGCCCCAAAAAAATGATTTACTCATGCAAATATATGCAGACGTTTTAAATAAAGAGATTATTGTTTCAGCCAGCGATTATACCCCTGCAGTTGGCGCTGCCATTCTTGGCTCTGTTGCAGCTGGCAAGGAAAATGGAGGATATGATAGCGTAGAAGAGGCTGTTGAAAGGATGAAACAACCAATTTTGAAAACTTACAAACCAATTCTCAGCCATGTAGAAAAATATAAAAAATTATTTCAAATATATCAGCAATTACACAATTATTTTGGAATTACGAAAAAAAGTTGGATGAAGGATTTAAAATCTCTTTAATCCGAACATGTCGCCCCAAAAAATATCTGCATGGAAGCATATCGTCAGTGCCGAAAGCAATATGATCATTCATGCTTGAGCAAAAACTGAACACTATATTTTTAGCAGGTTTCCAACTGGAACAACCTGCTTTTTCTTTTCATGCAACAATTCTGCCAATATTTTGTTCAAGTCTGCCAAAAATTCGGCAAAATTCTATTTTGTATTTTTCTAATATTCCGCAAATTAAGCGCTTTCAATTTTGGTACGGTTCTTGCATGATATAAAGTCGAAAAAAATGAAAGGGGTTGATTTGAGTGAAAGCAGCAGTAGTTAACGAATTTAAAAAAGCACTTGAAATTAAAGAGGTGGAAAGACCCAAACTAGAGGAAGGTGAAGTTTTAGTTAAGATCGAAGCATGCGGTGTGTGCCATACGGATTTACATGCAGCCCATGGTGACTGGCCGATTAAACCGAAATTGCCGTTAATTCCGGGGCATGAAGGAGTCGGAATTGTTGTAGAAGTCGCAAAGGGAGTTAAATCAATAAAAGTGGGAGATCGCGTCGGCATCCCATGGTTATATTCTGCATGTGGTGAATGTGAATATTGTTTAACTGGTCAAGAAACACTTTGCCCGCATCAATTGAATGGCGGATATTCCGTTGATGGCGGATATGCGGAATACTGTAAAGCTCCCGCAGATTATGTGGCGAAAATTCCTGATAACTTAGATCCAGTTGAAGTAGCGCCAATTTTATGTGCAGGCGTAACGACATATAAAGCGTTGAAAGTATCAGGTGCTCGGCCAGGTGAATGGGTGGCCATTTACGGTATTGGAGGACTTGGTCATATTGCATTACAATACGCCAAAGCGATGGGACTTAATGTGGTAGCTGTTGATATCAGTGATGAAAAATCAAAATTAGCCAAAGATTTAGGTGCAGATATTGCAATCAACGGTTTAAAAGAAGATCCTGTCAAAGCGATACATGATCAAGTAGGCGGAGTTCATGCTGCTATTAGTGTAGCGGTGAATAAAAAAGCATTTGAACAGGCCTATCAGTCAGTGAAACGGGGAGGCACATTAGTTGTTGTCGGTCTGCCAAATGCTGATCTGCCTATTCCGATCTTCGATACAGTATTAAACGGCGTTTCCGTTAAAGGTTCCATCGTCGGTACAAGAAAGGACATGCAGGAAGCATTAGATTTTGCTGCTCGCGGAAAAGTCCGTCCAATTGTTGAAACCGCTGAATTAGAAGAAATAAATGAAGTATTTGAAAGAATGGAAAAAGGAAAAATCAACGGTCGTATCGTACTAAAATTGAAGGAGGATTGATGATGAGCTCAATTGCAGCCCCTAAATTAAAAGAAAAAGTTGAAAAGTTTTTATCCGGCAAGAAAAAAATGTATATAAACGGCAGCTTTGTTGAAAGCGCTTCAGGAAAAACATTTGACACTCCTAACCCTGCAACGGGAGAAAGATTGGCAACAGTTTATGAAGGAGATGCTGAAGATATCGACCGCGCTGTGAAGGCAGCCAGAGAAGCGTTTGACCGAGGACCGTGGTCAAGAATGAGCGCAGCAGAAAGAAGCAGGCTCATGTATAAACTGGCGGATTTAATGGAGGAAAATAAAGAAGAACTGGCTCAGCTAGAAACATTGGATAATGGGAAACCGATTCGTGAAACAATCAATGCCGACGTACCGTTGGCAATTGAACACATGCGTTATTATGCTGGATGGTCTACGAAAATTGTCGGACAAACAATTCCAGTCAATGGACCGTATTTTAACTATACACGTCATGAACCAGTTGGCGTCGTAGGACAAATTATTCCTTGGAACTTTCCATTGCTCATGGCAATGTGGAAGCTTGGCGCCGCGCTTGCAACCGGTTGTACAGTTGTATTAAAGCCAGCTGAACAAACACCTCTTTCAGCTTTATATTTAGCTGAACTTATTGAAGAAGCCGGTTTTCCTGCTGGTGTTGTCAATATTGTTCCCGGATTTGGTGAAACAGCAGGTGATGCATTAGTCAAACATCCACAAGTTGATAAAATTGCCTTCACAGGTTCAACTGAAGTCGGAAAATTAATTATGGCAAACGCTTCGAAATCTCTTAAACGCGTTACGTTAGAACTAGGCGGTAAATCACCGAACATCATTTTGCCTGATGCTGATTTTTCAAAAGCAATTCCGGGTGCTTTAAATGGCGTCATGTTCAACCAAGGACAAGTTTGTTGTGCAGGCAGCCGCGTCTTCATTCAGAAGAAACAGTATGACAATGTTGTGGCCGATATGGTATCCCATGCAAAATCTATTAAACAAGGATTTGGACTAAAAGCAGATACAGAAATGGGACCGCTTGTTTCTTCCGAGCAGCAAAACCGAGTCCTTGGATATATTGAAAAAGGGCTGGAAGAAGGTGCTGAACTTTTAACAGGAGGACAAAAACCTTCCGAACAAGGGTATTTTGTAGAGCCGACTATTTTTGCCAACGTTGAAGATTCTATGACCATTTCAAAAGAAGAAATATTCGGACCGGTAATCGCCGCTTTGCCATATGAAGATATAGACGAGTTGATTGAACGTGCAAACGATACAAATTATGGATTAGCAGCAGGGGTTTGGACGCGCGATGTTACAAAAGCTCATTACATTGCTAACAAGCTCCGTGCTGGAACAGTTTGGGTAAACTGTTACAACGTCTTTGACGCTGCAAGTCCCTTCGGCGGATATAAAGAATCCGGCATAGGAAGAGAAATGGGATCCTATGCATTAGACAACTATACAGAAGTGAAAAGCGTTTGGATTGCCCAGAATTAAACAAAATAGGGGAATGCTCGATAAGCCCCTAAATAATTCAAGTAGAGAAAAAAAATCGTTTTTCTCTACTTGATTTCGTATTTTTGTCTGAAAGTAGCTGGCGGATGCCGGCTACTTTCAGTATGTTGAGGTAAGCAATGAATTGTTGCTTGCCACTTACATATTTTGTTTACCTTTTACATATTAAAAGGATTTTTTTATTTTAATATGGAATTATGTATTTATGGAAAAACTGTCAATGTTAAAGGGGGGACATAATGAACATTCATAAATTTGTCATGCCGGAGATAATATTTGGAAACGGTTCTATTTCTGAAGTTGGTAACTGCTGTTTACGTTTGGGCGCATCCAATGTGCTCATCGTCAGTGATCGCGGTATTTCGGAGGTCGGTTGGCTGGATGTAGTCATTGATAGCTGCGTGAAAGCCGGTTTAAAATATGAGACATTCATTGATATTACGATTAATCCAAAGGATACAGAAGTGGATAAAGGTCGAAATATATATCTTAAATATGGATGCGATTCGGTGATCGGGATTGGCGGAGGCAGCGCTATTGATGCAGCCAAAGCTATTGCTCTGTTAGCGACAAATGGCGGAGTCATTCATGATTATGAAGGCGTCGACAAAATTAAGCATCCCCTCCCGCCTCAAATCATGATCCCTACTACAGCCGGCTCGGGATCAGAGGTTTCACAATTTTCTATTATTTTAAATACAGAAAAACAGAAAAAGATGACCATTATTTCAAAATCGTTAATACCTGATATTGCTATTATTGACCCTGAAACACTCGTGACAAAAAGTTCCCATTTAACTGCTTCAACAGGAATCGACGTTTTAACACATGGGATTGAATCGTATATTAGTTTGGCCGCAACACCGCTAACTGATGTTCATGCCAAAAATTCTATATCGCTTGTCGCTAAATATTTACGGCCTTCTGTCGCCTCTAAATTAAATAAAGAGGCGAAAACCAATATGGCAATGGCAAGTTTACAAGCTGGAATTGCCTTTTCCAATGCCATTTTAGGAGCTGTTCATGCCATGTCTCATGCAGTTGGTGGCAGATATCCTATTTTGCACGGCGATGTGAATTCTATTTTATTGCCTCATGTCATGGAATTTAATTATTTAGCAAATCCTCAAAAATTTGCAGATATTGCGTATCTCCTTGGATTAAATGATTGCGACATATCGAAAATGGAAGCAGCCAAAAAGGCGATTGACCTTGTGAAGGAATTAATTCAAGATGTTGGAGCTCCGCAAAGGCTTTCTGAAATTCATGTAAAAAAAGAAGAAATTCCTCAAATGAGCTTAACTGCTTTAAATGATGCATGTATGATCACAAATCCAAGGGATGTCACTGTCGAAATTATTGAAGAACTTTTCAGAAAGGCTTGGTAGAAATGTTGCTAAAAGATCGGGAAGAAATGATCAGCAAGCTGACTGGTGTCCAATCTTCTAAAAAAAGCTACTATAATGAATTGAAAATCATGGTTGAAGAGCTCAAAAAGAAAAACATGCAGCTAGAGGTGATAAATGAGGTAAATAGAAGCTTCAATATCGATATGTCAATAGATGAAATGCTGAAAAATATATTTGAAAAGCTAAAAGTTTTTTTTCCGCTTGAACGAATCAGTTTATCTTTATATGAACATGATAAGCTGACGCTAACAAATGTATATCCTCCCAATTCTTTATATTTTCCTATTGGATTTGTTTTTCCAAAAAAAGATTCTTTATATTGGCAGGCAATTGAGTCGTCACAAAAAATTTTTTACCAAATGAATAATGATCTTCATTATTTCATTGAAAAAAAGGCGTATCAATCATTAGGTATTCAAAGCGCCTTAGTCATTCCCCTCGTAAGCAAAGAAGCGGCTATCGGTCTTTTAAGCATTGGAAGCAAAAAAATCAATCATTTCGATGAATCGGACCTTGCGTTTTTTCAGCAGCTATCCGATCAAATTGCCGTTTGCATCGAAAATGTCCGTCTTTATCATAAAGTCTTAACAGCCAAAAAAGAATGGGAAGAAACGTTTCGTGCGGTATCAGATATGATGTTTATTACAGATTTAGAAGGAAATATATTAAAATCGAATGATTCTGCAAAAGAATATTTTAAAACCGATCTTATCGGACAGAATATACACAAGTTATTAGAAATCGATAAAAAGGAAGCTACTCAGGAAAAATATCTCTCAGTCAAAGAAAATATTATTGATGAGTTTCATTTAAAAAATCACGTCTTTGAATTCCGCTCATTTCCGATCTTTAATAGGAGCCATGAGGTTTATTCATATATCATCTACATTATCGATATTACAGAAAAACGAAAGATGGAGGCTCAACTAATTCAGTCTGGAAAATTAGCTGCTATTGGAGAAATGGCAGCCGGAATCGCACATGAACTGAACAGCCCTTTAACAGCTATCCTTGGCAATTCTCAGCTTTTATTAAGATCATTCAAACAGGACGACCGCTCCTACAAACTTTTATCAGACATATATTTATGTGGAAAAAGGTGTAAATCCATTATCCAAAATTTACTTACTTTTTCGCGTCAAGATGAATATGTGTTCGAAGAATGCTCTATCAATGAAGCGGTGGAACAAGTATTAGGAATTTTTAGCGACCAGTTTAAGCAACAAAATATCATCATTCAACAAGAACTGGCTGAGCATATAGATCATGTGAAAGGAAATATTCAGCAAATCGGACAGATCATTTTAAACTTGTTAATTAATGCAAAGGATGCCTTGGAAGAAAAAAATATACCGAAGAAGATCATCAAGATTGAAACAAAAGAAATAATTGAAGACAACAAAAAATGGATCACACTGTCCATAACAGATAATGGAATCGGAATTCAAAACCAGCATTTGCAGGAAATATTTAATCCTTTTTTTACCACGAAAAGTCCAGGAAAAGGCACTGGACTAGGGTTGTCCGTTAGTTTAGGGATCGCTGAAACACACGGCGGTACAATTGTCGTGAACAGTAAATACGGAGAAGGCAGTGAATTTATTTTAAAGCTCCCAGTTAGACACGAATAGAAAGGGAGATGATTTGCAATGAAAAAGGTACTAGTAATAGACGACGAACGTGAAGTAGGAAACTTTTTTCGACATCTTTTAGAAGAAAAAGGATATGATGTAAAAGTAGGTTTGAATGCTGAAGATTTTTCCAACTTAATTTCGCTCCATTCCTTTGATTTAGCACTAATTGATGTCAAGCTGCCTGGTACAGATGGTCTGCATTTGCTTAAGCAATTAAAAACAGCTCATCCTTCCTGTAAAGCTGTCATTATGACAGGATACAGCACAGTGAAAACGGCTGTAGAGGCCATTAAGAATGGTGCAAATGATTATATTGAAAAACCGTTCGATGATATAAGCCAATTAGAGAAAACATTAGAAGATTTATTAAATAGCGAGAAATTTTCTTCACCAGCAAACACCGACAAACTGGCCGATACGATTGGATTTATTATCGGCAACAATAAAAAGATGAATGAATTAGTCAAGCTGGCGGAAAAAATTGCTAAGAAAAACATAAATGTATTAATTGAAGGAGAAACAGGAACAGGCAAAGAGGTGCTTGCCCATTTTATTCACAACATGAGCTTAAGATACGATCAACCATTTGTCCGAATAAATTGCGGAGCTGTTTCCGAAACGTTATTGGAGAGTGAATTATTCGGGCATGAAAAAGGTGCTTTTACTGGAGCCATTAAACAGAAAAAAGGAATATTTGAAATAGCCAATAACGGTACACTGTTTTTAGATGAAATTGGTGAAGCAAGCCAGGCCATTCAAGTACAGCTGCTAAGAGTACTAGAGACGGGGGAATATTTCAGAGTAGGCGGTGAATCGATCCGTAAAACGAATACACGGATCATTGCGGCCACGAATAAAAATTTGGCCGAGGCTGTCCAAGAAAAAACGTTTCGAGAAGATTTATTGTATCGTTTAGATGTAGTGAAATTAAGAATTCCCCCACTGCGAAACAGAATAGAAGATCTCCCGCTGTTTTTGGATTATTTTCTAAAAAAGATAAACGCTTCACATCTTACATTCTCAGATGAAAGCATTGAACTAATGAAAAACTATAACTGGCCGGGAAATGTCAGAGAGCTATTTAACATTGTCAAAAGAGCCGCAACATTGGCAGATGGAGAGACAGACATAATTACGCCAAAATATTTACCCGACAAATTAAAAACCAGCTTCAGCTTCCAACTAACAAAATTTCCAAAAGCTAGCACAGTTCATGATGATTTAGAAGCTTATTTATCGAATTGGACGAAACATATTTTATCGTTATGGAAGCAGCAAGATGACATCGACCTTGAACAAGTATTGGATTCCATTAAAGAATTAGAAAAACAAATTGGCCGATCATTTGTCCTCAAATCACTTAAAAAACATACAGGAGATCGAAAAAAAACAGCAGAAGCACTAAACATTACAACTCGGCAGCTACGATATTTGCTTAATGAAAAAGGGAAAATTTAAATTAAGCACTTCTTAAATAAATAAAAATTATTGTGAATGAGAATTAAATGCTGCCCGTAAGCTAAAACAAGCGGATCATGAAAGATCCGCTTGTTTTATTAACACATTACTTTTATAGTGAAAAAATCAAGCAAGCTTGAAAGCAGAAAACTCACAGCCATAAAAGCTGATACGGTTTTTCTAAATATTTTTTCACCAGCCCGAGAAATTGGCTTGCCGGAGCTCCATCAATTACTTGATGGTCAAACGTTAAGCTGAGCGGCAAAATTTTTCTCTTTTGAATGGTATCTCCTGAAAACACTGCCGTATCCGCAGCTGTTCCTACTCCGAGAATGCCCACTTCCGGAGGATTCAAAATCGGGGTGAAAAATTCAACGCCGTAAGCCCCTAAACTGGTGATCGTAAAGGTCGAGCCGCTCATTTCTTCGCTGCTTAAATTTCCTTCTCTTGCCTTCTTACTTAGTTCCTTGATATTTTTCGAAATTTCGTTTAAGGAAAGCTTGTCGGCATGGCGCAAAACCGGCACAACGAGCCCGTTCTCCAATGCAACTGCAATGCCTAAATGCACTGAATCATACGTTTGAATCTGCCCATTTTCATACAAACTGTTCATTTGCTTTTGATTTCGCAGCGACAGAATGACCGCCTTAGCTACAAAGTCAGTAATAGTCAATTTTAAATTCTGCTCATCCTGCAGTTCGCTTTTAATCTTTTCTTGCAGCTCAAATAAAGAGGTCACATCGGCTTTCATATGAATCGTCAGCTGTGCTGTCTGATGCAGACTTGTAAACATCCTTGATGCAATCACTTTACGCATGCCAGTGACAGTTTTTACTGCAATATCTTCTTGCTCTTCCGCCGGCTTATTTGTCGGGATTACTACTTCTTGTTCAGGTTCTAAATGGGGGGATGCTTTTTTCGATTGAATCGCTTTTTCAACGTCCGCTCTTGTAATTCTTCCTTTTGGCCCTGAACCCGAAATACTGCTCAAATCAATCCCGGCTTCACGTGCTAGTTTTCGGGCGGCAGGTGAAACGCGAATTGTTGTTTGAGAAGATAAGCTTTCTTCTTTCAAAATGGTTGTCGCCACTTCTTGGGCAGCATCGTTCGTTATGTTGTTGATTACCTCCCCTTCTTGACCGATATAGCCAATGGCTTTTCCTACTTCCACTGTTTCATCCTGCTCGGCAGCAATCTCTAATAACACACCATCTTGCGGTGCTTCGATATCCTTTTCAATCTTATCAGAGCTGATCACCACAACTGGTTCTCCTTTTTTTACTGGATCGCCCTTTTTCTTTAACCACTCTACTACCGTTCCTTCTTCCATGCTCATTCCCAGCTTTGGCATGATAATTTCAACTGTCATGTTTCATCTCTCCTTTGATGAATACTAGAAATGCTATGCGTGTTGATGTCTCCATTCATCAACACGCACAGCTTTTTTTATGCGGTCACGATCGCTTCGTCTCCAATTATTTCAGCCGCTGCCTTAAGCACTTTTTCCGGTGTCGGCAAGTAAAGATCCTCCAGCGCAGGCGAAAAAGGAACCGGACAATGCGGAGCCGTAATCAGCTTAATTGGTCCATCCAGATAATCAAATCCTTTATCTGCTACAAGAGCGGAAATGTCAGCAGCTGCACTGCAGCGAGGATTTGCCTCATCAATGACAATTAACCGGCCTGTCTTCGATACAGAAGATAAAATCGTTTCTTCATCAAGCGGGGACAGTGTTCTCGGATCAATTACCTCCGTTTCGACTCCTCTCGTTTTTAATATGTCGGCAGCCTTCAAGGCCGTGTGCACTTGCTTCCCTATCGCTACGATGGTCAAATCGCTGCCTTCCCGTTTGATATCCGCTTTTCCAAACGGGATCGTATAAAATCCTTCCTCTACTTCTCCTTTCAGGTTATAAAGTGTTTTATCTTCAAAAAAGATAACGGGATCATCGTCAAAGATGGAGGTAAGCAACAGTCCCTTCGCATCCGCCGGTGTAGAAGGAACAACGACTTTTAAACCGGGTATATGGGTAAAAAGGGCATACAGGCTTTGGGAATGCTGTGCCGCCGCTCGAAAGCCGGCACCGTGCATTGTTCGTATCGTTACAGGCACCTTCGCCTTGCCTCCGAACATATAACGAAGTTTTGCCGCTTGGTTCATAACTTCATCTAAGCAGCTGCCGATAAAATCGTTAAACATTAATTCGGCAATCGGTCTTAGTCCTGTTGCTGCGGCGGTAACTGCTGCACCAATATAGCCGGCCTCCGCAATAGGCGTATCCAACACTCTTTCTCTTCCAAACTCTTGAACAAGACCTTTCGTAACCCCCATTACTCCTCCCCAAGCTTCATCGTCCTGCAAATGATCCACATTCGCTCCTCCTGCAACGTCTTCTCCAAGTAAAATAACATTTTGATCTTTGCGCATTGCCAGCTTCATAGCTTCATTGACCGCACCAGAAAAAGAAATTTTTCTTGCCATTTTTCGTTCCTCCTAACTCCTTTGATTTAATAAGATACATAAACGTCCTTTAAAAGATCCTCAGCAGACGGAAACGGGCTTTTTTCAGCAAAATGTACCGCCTCCTCAACCGCTTTTGTTACCTGTTGTTCGATATTTAATAATTCTTGTTCGGATATTAATTGATTGGAAAGAATGTAATGGCGGAATTTTGCAATTGCATCATTCTCCTGTAAATGCTTTTGTTTTTCTTCCGCAGATTTGTAAGTCTGGGCGTCACCTTCAAAATGTCCGTAATTCCGATATGTCTTACATTCAATTAATGTCGGGCCCTCTCCATTTCGAGCTCGTGCAACTGCTCTTTCTGCCGCCTCATATACAGCTACCACATCTTTGCCGTCGACCACTTCTCCCGGGATATTATAGGCTTGAGCCCGATCCGCAATGTTTTTACAGCTGGATGCATATTCAAATGGGGTCGCTTCTGCATATCCGTTGTTTTCCGCCACAAAAACAACAGGCAATTTCCATATAGCTGCAAGATTAATACCTTCATGAAATGTTCCATGATTGTTCGCGCCGTCTCCGAAAAAACAAACTGCAACCGCTCCCGACTTCTTCAATTTTGCTGTCAGGCCTGCCCCAACAGCTAGCGGGAACCCCCCGCCGACAATTCCGTTGGCCCCAAGCATTCCTTTTTCAACATCGGCAATATGCATCGATCCTCCTTTTCCGTTGCACAATCCTGTTGCCTTTCCGTAAATTTCAGACATCATTCCGTTCAAATCACAGCCTTTGGCAATGCAATGTCCATGTCCGCGATGCGTACTTGTGATATAATCTTTGTCATCTAAATGCGCGCAAATTCCTACAGCGACCGCTTCCTCGCCAGCATATAAATGGACAAAGCCAGGCAGCACTCCTTTGCTAAAAATTTCATGAACCTTGTCCTCAAACTGGCGAATTTCATGCATTTTCTGAAATATCCATTTTGCTTTTTCTTGTGTAATGGGAGTAGATGTTGATTTGGCAATCGTCATAAAGATAACCTCCTATTTGATTGGCTTCACTTTTTTCATTTGCAACTATCATGCCAATAAAAAAATGCTTACAAATCAACATTCTTTGTAAGCGCTTTATAAAAAATATTTTTTTCATCTCATTTTGTCCTAATTTTTATCGTTTTGTCGCAAATTAGCTCAATTTATATTTTTTTAATTTGCGATACAGTGTACTTCGAGAGATATTTAACGCAGCAGCCGCCTCACCAATATTTCCATTTGTTTTCTTCAACATATTTAGAATGCGTTCTCTTTCTAGCTGATCCCGATACGACAAATTACCTTTATGGAATGTTTCGGAATTTTCCTGTTCTTGCTCCCAAGCAATCAGCATGGATTTCAAGTGGGAAATGGATGGAATACGGTCTCCATATTCCACTCGTATACGCTCGAGCACGTTAAACAGCTCCCTTATATTTCCGGGCCAGTGATAAGCTGAAAACAACTGTATGACATCATCTGGAAAAGAAATGAGCCAATCATTTTTTTGACAATAATACTCAATAAAGAATGGGATATCTTCTTTACGCTCTCTTAATGGCGGAACGTTAAGCGTGCATACATAAATGCGGTAAAATAGATCTTCACGCAGCTTTCCTTCCTTTACTAATTTGTATAAATTGCGATGTGTTGCAGTTATGACTCTTATATCAACAGGAACGGGCTTTTCCCCGCCAATCGGTACAACTTCTTTTTCCTGAAGCACTCTTAAAAGCGCTACTTGCATTTCCGACGGTATTTCACCGATTTCATCAAGAAAAATGGTTCCGCCGTCAGCCTGAACAAATTTCCCTTTATGCCCCGTCCGTTTGGCTCCTGTAAATGCCCCGTCAACGTAACCAAATAACTCGCTGCCGATCAATTCCTTTGGAATAGCTCCGCAATTTACTGCAACAAACGGCTCATTTTTTCTCACGCTATTTTGATGAATCGAACGAGCAATGAGTTCTTTTCCTGTTCCTGTTTCTCCCATGATACAAACAGTCGACTCCGTTTTTGCAACTTTTTCACAGATCTTTAAAAGATTTTGAAATGATAAGCTTTTTCCAACTACTCCTTCAAAGTGATAAATTGTTGTAGGAAATGGAAAAGCTTCATGATGATTCGTCTTCTGCAGGGTAACTTCATAGCCAATCAAATCATGGTAAATGGAAGAAAAAATAGGAGTCTTCGTTTTGATTCGCCAATTTTTATCACAAATTTCTTCAAGCGGTTGATCCATCATGCTCGCGAAGAAAGAACGTAAACAATGATTGATCCATACAATCTTCCCTTGATCATCACATATCATTGAAGGGAAATGAGGATTTTTCACTTTCGATGAATATTTAAGCAACTCCAACATATCGTCCTTTTTTCTCATGTGAAATTGTTGTTCAATCGTATACGCTGCAGCGACAACAGTGGCTAAGGCATGGTTGGAAAATTGAGAGCAGTCGATGGGGTAAGATAAGTCGATAATTCCGACAAGTTCTTTTTTTTCGTCATAGATCGGCGTGGCTGAACATACCCACTGCTGAGAAGCAAGAGAGTAATGCTCTAACCCAGTAACCGTAATAGGTTCACGAATCCTCAATGTTGTTCCAATTGCGTTCGTCCCCACCTCATCTTCAGTCCACTTCACCCCCTCAATAAAATTGATTGTTTCTGCCTTGTTCATGGCCTGTTTATGGCCGTTCATATACAAAACGTATCCGTTACTATCAGCGAGAAGAAGAATTGATTTCGTTTCTTGAAACACTTTTTCCAAATGTTCTAATATCGGAGCAGCAATTTGAAGCAATCTTTGATTCTTTTTCCTTCTTTCCGTCAACAGCTGCGAATCGAGCACAATCCTTCCTTTTCCATCGTAAGGATCGACATTTTGTCGGCGGCAAATATACCATGACTCTTCAATTCTTTTATTCATCCTCCCATGATCCAATACTCCCTCCCGAACAAAACGGCGCCAAATTTCGTGTTTCAAAGGATCAACGATACTCATTTTTCTCCTCCTTCCCACATTTTCCACCAATATGAACATTCGACTTTTTATGCAAAATTCCTTTTGAAATACGCTAATCGTTGAATTAAAGCTTTTACTGCTGAACAGTTTTTTATTTTAGATAGCGACTTGTCTGGAAAAGTTTTTTAGATAAACGCTTCATAGGTCATCGTGAAAATGAAAACGATCCAAGCGACAGCCATGGAACTTTTCATTGTCAAAATCAGATTATTATGATGCGGTGAAAACAATGAAACGTTGTGTTGACCAAACATTGATTAAATGATTTTTCGTCATAATCAAATATATGAAACTGAAAGACTGAAATTCTGGAAGTATCTTAACATTTGCATTTCGAGGATGTTAGTCATTCAATATTTTCATGCAGTAAAACGTATAGGCGTATCTAGCGAGCAATATTGACATACAATTTTCACCTTTATGTTCTAGTAACAAGGAAAAAAACTATTGAAGTTGATTTTTATTCCCAATATAATTGAGAATGAAAATCATTAATTTGAGGGGTTGTTGATCGCATGAAGCGCTATAAATTGCCTGTCATATTATTTTTATCAAGCAGTTTGTTGTTTAGCTGTTCCCAATCAAATGAAAGTTCAACAACGGAACCGGCAAAAAAAGAGACAGCGAAAGAAAGCTCCCAAGTTGATTTAAATCAAATATCTACAGATTATCGCACGTTTGCGATCGCTGAAATAGATGAATTTGTTAAAAAGACAGAAGAGTTTGCCAATGCAGTGATCGCTGGGGATGTGGAAAAAGCAAAAGAACTTTATGCGCCGGCTCGCATGCACTATGAGCGTTCTGAACCGATTGCTGAAGCATTTGCAGAACTCGATCCGAAAATTGACGCTCGTGAAGGTGATGTCCCTGATGCAGAGTGGGGAGGTTATCACCGGATTGAAAAGGGACTCTGGGTTGAAAATACGACGAAAGGCTATGAAAAATATGCTGAGCAGCTTATAAAAGATGTGAAGCTTTTGCGCGCAAAAGTTGAAACTGTCGATGTGACACCCGACCTTTTGATCACCGGCGCAGTCGACCTTTTAAATGAAGTTTCAACATCAAAAGTTACAGGGGAAGAGGATCGTTATTCCCATACAGATTTATACGATTTTGTTGCCAATGTTGAGGGTGCTGAAAAGATTTATGAATTAATGAGCCCTGCCCTTAAGGAAAAGGATGAGGCGCTCGCTAAGGAAATCGAACAGCGGTTTCAAGCAGTTTATGCACTTCTTGACAAATATAAAAAAGGCGACGGGTATATTTCATATACTGAACTAACCAAGGATCAAGTAAAAGAATTGAGCCAATCGATCAATGAACTGGCAGAGCCTCTTTCTAAACTAGGGGTTGTACTGGAGGGATAGCCAATGTCTGAACCTGATAAAAAAGAAACGACATCTGTCTTTAACAAGAACGTATCAAGACGAGATGTGTTGAAGGCTGCGGGCATCGGAGGAGTCGGCGTGCTAATCGGTGCATCCGGCATTGGTGGAGCGCTAGCATTGGCTGACGTGTTGCCGACCTCTCAAAAAAAAGAAAATACAAATGCGGTTGTTCCGTTTTACGGAAAACATCAGGCAGGCATTGCAACTGAAGTGCAAAACCACATTTATTTTGCTGCATTTGACGTGACGGCTGAAGGCAGAAACGAGCTTATTCAGCTTTTTAAAGAATGGACGAAGGCTGCCGCAGCTATGACAGAAGGCAAATCGGTTGGAGATCCAGCTAATAATAAATACCTTCCTCCAGATGATACGGGGGAAGCTGCAGGACTTAATGCGTCAAATTTAACCATTACTTTCGGCGTCGGCCCGACGCTTTTTACAAAAAACAATAAGGACAGATTTGGTTTGCAAAAAAAGCAGCCGGATGAACTAAAAGAACTGCCGAAGTTTCCGCTTGATTCATTGGAAGAGCAGTGGACAGGCGGAGATCTTTGTATTCAAGCATGCTCGGATGATTTGCAGGTTGCCTTCCATGCGGTTAGAAATTTAGCGAGAATTGCCCGCGGCAAAGCGGTTCTTCGCTGGGCACAGGCCGGCTTCCAGCGTACAAAGCAAGCGAGTCCGAAAAAGGAAACGCCGCGAAATTTATTTGGCTTCAAGGATGGAACAGTGAATCCAAATGTGAAAAATTCTGCTGAAATGAATCAATACGTTTGGGTGCAGCCCGGTGACGGACCTGATTGGCTCGTGAACGGAACGTATTTAGTAGTAAGGCGGATTCAAATGTTTATCGAAGTTTGGGATCGGACTACTTTAAAGGAACAAGAAAATACGTTTGGCAGATATCGGGATTCAGGTGCATACCTTGGGCAAAAAAATGAGTTCGATCCGCCGGATTTTGAAAAGAAGGATGAAAACGGAGAATACTACATTCCAATGACCGCCCATGTTCGAGTCGCTCACGGTGACGGAAAACAGAAAATTTTGCGCCGTTCTTATTCATATGCGGATGGAATAGATGCAAAAACTGGAACATTTGATGCCGGATTATTGTTTATCAGCTTTCAGCGCAGCATAAGCAAGCAATTTATCCCAATTCAAAAGCGGCTTTCGCAAATGGATGAATTAAACGAATATATCGTCCATCGAGGAAGTGCCGTATTTGCCTGTCTTCCTGGAGTAAAAAAAGGCGGATATATTGGAGAAACGTTATTTTCATAATCCCTTTCTCTCTTTCATAGGAGTTGAAGCTGATGTATAAAAAATTAGGGCTTATTGCCTTCACAATTCTTTTCACAATGGGTATTTTCTCAAATAAAGCCGTAGCCGCAGAGAACCTTGATGATTTATATGTTTTGATAGGCGATGCCATCATGAAAACAAAGGAAGCGAACTGGGATGTCGTACAGGACAATTTGGAACAATTCTCACAGCAATGGAACGAAGTAAAAGCTGTTGATAGCAAAAAAACAGCTGAAGTCGATAAACAGTTAAAAAATGCGAAAAACGCCCTGGCTCAATCTGAAAAAGATGCAACGAAAATAAGTGAAAATTTGTCCGCTTTATCAAAAGCGCTTACTTCGTACGAAGAAGAACAAAATCCGACAGATCCGCAAAAAGAAAAAGAAAAGCTAAAACAGATGTATCAATTTATTGATGAAATCGAAAAAATGATTCAAAACAATAATTTTGATCAGGCGGCCATGAAATATCAGCAATTACTTTCCACTTGGACGGCAAACGAGAACATTGTTCGTACCGAAAGCGTTGTTTCGTATGGCGAAATTGAAACACAGCTTGCTTTGTTAAGAATTTCACTGACGCAAACTCCGCCTGATCGAGAGAAGGCTTTAAAGAGCCTCAAGGATCTGACAGCTTCTGTTGAAAATTTTTTAAGCGGGAAAAATGCGGGAAAATCCGCTGGAAATGAATACACATTAAGTGATGTAACAGATTTATTGGAAAAAAGCGTACAGTCGCTAAAAGATCATAACCCATCCGAGGCATCAGAACATTTAAACAAAATATTGCTTATATGGCCGGTAGTTGAAGGGGAGGTTCGGACAAAAGACTACTCCCTATACAATCGCATGGAAACTGAAATTCCCTCCGCAATCAGTTTATTGCAGTCTGACAATAAAAACGTAGAAAAAGCTCAAACGATGATTAGTGAATTGTATGATTCCCTTCAGCTCATCGCAGCCAAAACAAGCTATACGTATATAGATGCTATGCTTATTTTACTGCGTGAGGGATTTGAAGCTCTTTTAATCATCGCCGGTTTGCTTTCATTTTTGAAGAAAACGAATCATGCCGACAAACAAGGTTGGATTTGGATCGGCGTTTTGTGCGGCATCATTTCTAGTGCTATTCTAGCTGTTGTCATGAACATGTTTTTCTCCAAAATAACTGTTGCCGGAAGCCGCGAATCGATCGAAGGAATCGTCGGCATCACTGCTGTTGTAATGATGCTGACGGTTGGCGCTTGGCTTCACAAAAAGTCAAATATCGCCCACTGGAATCAATATATTAAAGAGCATCTCGGACACGCATTGGCAAAAGGAAGCTTGTTTTCCATGGCCTTGCTAAGTTTTCTCTCAATTTTTCGCGAAGGTGCCGAAACAATTATTTTCTATGCCGGAATGGCTCCGTCGATGGAAATCAGCCAGTTAATTTTAGGAATCGCTATCGCCATGGCGATCTTAGTGATCCTCGGGTTTATTATCATCCGCTTTAGTTCAGCGATTCCCGTCCGGCCGTTCTTTATGGGCGCAACGCTGCTTATTTATGTATTATCATTCAAAATGCTCGGAATCAGTATTCATGCCATGCAGATAGCAAACACGCTGCCAACACATTCATTGCCGAATGTTCCTTATATTGAACCAATCGGTTTCTATCCGACGATTGAAACAGTAGTGCCGCAGCTGCTTCTTATTCTTATCATCATCGGCGTAACGATGTATGTGAAAAAAACGGCTGTAAATGAAAAGGCAGTTGTTGAAAAATAAAGGATCTTAAAAGCTTCAATAAAAAAATGTACTTCGGTGAATACCGCAGTACATTAGCTGAATGCACGAGGTGCTAGTTGAACTTATTATTGTTCGACTAGCACCTCAATATTTTTCATTATGGAGTTAATTTTAAATCCGCCCAGTGCGGGTGTGCCTCAACTCTACGCTCCATATCACGGAACGCATTGAGTGAACGTCTCAGCTTACTATAAGCGTCGCCGCCTTCACTCCAACCTAAGTAGCCGATCATTCCGTTATAACCGATCTTTTTTAACTGTCCAAGCAACGCAAAATTATCTAACTCCCCAACATCCAAAGGCTCGATTGTTGCCACTCCGCCAAAACCGTGCGGATTGCGGCTGCTGCCGGACATGTTTACTTGTTTTAAGTAAGGAGCTACCGCTTGAATCGTTCCTTTTAGATTTGTTCCATCTGCCGCATACCAATGGTAGCCGCAAAAGACAATTCCAAGATTAGAATGGTTCAGGCGTTTGCATAGTCTCACTGCATCTTCATGGCGTTCAATCCAGAAGGATAGATGCGTGTAAAGCAAAATGTTAATATTTCTTCGTTCGGCAATCTTCAATGCTTTTTCCAGCCATTTTACTGCGATGTCGTCCCCTTTTGGATCTGAAGGGCGGATATGCTCTCCGACAGATTGAATCGCCAGCTCAACCGTGCTGCACCCTTCCATAATCTCCAGCATCTTTAAAATGCCTGCATTTCTTGGATGGTCCTCGCCTAGTGAAAGATCTAACACAACGTACACGCCTGCGACGTCCAGCCCATATTTCTCCTTAACGTTTTTGAGCTTTTCTACATCTCTCCATCGCTCTCCGTGCCAGACGGATAAATGGGTTGCGTCATAGCCAATTTCCTTTAACATTTCACATCGAGCTTCAAAACTATAAATACCCATTGAATTATAGAAAGCAAAATCCATTGCGTAAAAAGGGTAAGCCATTTTCTAATTTCTCCCTTCCTTTTCCATTGAACGGTACATTACAGTGATTTCAACGCTTCGCTAATTTCTTTATCTCCTGACATTAAATCGAATGCTTTTCTATACGTATTTGGTTCATCAAGAGCTTGAACAATCGTTCTTGCTACATCCTCCCGAGGAATGTAACCAACAGGTAAGTTTTCGGCTGCGGTAACCAGTCCTGTACCTTTTTCATTCTTTAGATAACCAGGACGAATAATCGTATAATTTAGGCCGCTATTCATCAACACACGGTCGGCATAATGTTTGGCGACATAATATGGCTTAAGGTTTTCCGGCCAGTTCTGACGATTATGGGCTTGGAATGAGCTCACGATAACAAAACGTTCAATTCCGATTTTTTCAGCAGCCTCCATGGCTTTTACAGCGCCGTCTAAATCTATCAGCAATGTTTTATCAGCCCCTGTGTGTCCCCCTGAACCAGCTGAAAATACGATCGCATCGCAGCCTTTGGCCGCTTCGGCAATTTCATCGACAGTGCCTTCCAAATCAGCGAGCACCGCTTCAATTCCTTTTTTCTGAAAATCCTCCAATTGCTCTTGCTTTCGAACCATTGCACGAACAGAATGCTGTTCATGCGCATGAAGCATATTTACTACTTGTTGTCCTACTTGCCCGTTGGCTCCAATGACCAAAACTTTCATCATATCCATCCTTTCTCATATTGATGGTTTTTAAATTTTCTTATCATGTTAAAGCAGGGAAATGCGGAAGCACATACTCGCCTAATTCTTCAATCACTTCTTCGACTGGACGCTGTCCATATTTTAAGTTGATGATGACATGGTTCACACCTGCATCCTGTAAAGCTCCAAGAAATTCGATTACGAAATTTCGTCCCGTACGGAATCCAAGATGTATCGGAATTGGTACATGATTTGGATCTTCCGTTAAGTCAATGTAAAGAGATTGGGAAAATGGCTTAAATTCTTCTGTTAGCGAACGCCAATTATCGATTAATGCTTTTTGAAACTTAATTCCACGCGGATAGTATATCCATCCATCACTATGTTCAGCAATCCATTCAGGAGATTGTCCACTGTGACCTGTTACCATTAATGGTATATCTGACAATTTTGGTTTTGGCAGCATATCTCCACTTGTCATATGCACTCGTGTCGTGTTAATCGTCGGAAAATGGTCACGCCAAACCTTTCTTATAGCAGCTACTGATTCTCGGAATAATTCGCTCCGTTCTTCTGGATTCACAGAAAATGCTGGAAACTCGATTGGACGGTCACCAGTTGCGACGCCGAGAATGAGTCTTTCACCAGATAATCTGTCTACAGAAGCTGCCGCTTTTGCCACATGAAGTGGGTGACGCAGCGTTAAAATAATGCTTCCAGTTGCTAAAGCAATCTTATCGGTGTGAGCCGCAACATACCCTAAATACGTAAACGGATCATACATTTGTCCAACATCTCCGAAATTTGGATCGCGCAGCGGCACATCTCTCACAAACAATGAAGCGAAATTCAGCTCTTCTGCTCGTTTTGCCAGCTTCATTTGCTTTTCGATATTCATCTCAGGGACGTCTCCCATATACGATTCAATCGGAAAGAACAGCCCTAAAGTCAGTTTGTTCTCTTGATACATGCGTGAATACCCTTTATGATTTTTAAATTTTTCCATTGTTTTTACCACTCCTTAAGAAAAGGTGGGCCGTATATAAAGGAAAGGCCCTGTTTAAAATAATTTGTTTTACAGATATGAACAATATTTATAATTTGTACAAAAACATATATTATATCTGTAACGAACTTTTTATGATGCAGCCGCGGCAATAGCAGCATCGTCTTTTATCACTTTGTCAATAATGGCGCTGCCAAGACAAATCTCACCTTCATAAAATACCGCTACTTGCCCTGGTGTCACAGCCTTAACTGGTTTTTCAAATTCTACAAACACCGTTCCATCCGGACGAATATGGACACGCACCTTTTGATCCTCTTGACGGTAGCGGAATTTAGCTGTACATGCAAACGTACTAAGACGAACATCCCCATTTATCAAGTTCAGGTTTGATGCAATCAGTCCAGTAGAGAACAATGCCGGATGGTCTTTGCCTTGAGCAACAAGTAAAACATTGTTGTCTAAATCTTTATCGACGACATACCAAGGTTCTCCTGTTCCTTTGCCGCCGATGCCAAGCCCTTTTCGTTGGCCGATTGTGTAATACATTAAACCATCATGAGTACCGAGCACTTCTCCATCAAGCGAACGAATTTCTCCAGGCTGTGCCGGCAAAAAATTCTTTAAAAAGTTTTTGAAATTTCGTTCTCCAATAAAACAGATTCCGGTACTATCTTTTTTATTGGCGGTAATAAGGTTCAATTCTTGGGCGATTTTTCGCACCTCACCCTTCGTTAACTCACCCAGCGGGAACAGAACTTTAGACAAATGGTCCGATGTTAGCTGGCTAAGAAAATACGTTTGATCTTTATTCGCATCTTTTCCACGCAGCAAGGTGATTTGGCCATTTTCTCTGTTGATTCTTGCGTAATGACCCGTTGCGATATAATCCGCATCAAGTGAAAGAGCATAGTCAACAAACGCTTTAAATTTAATTTCAGTATTGCATATTACATCTGGATTCGGTGTTCGGCCTCGCTTCAGCTCATCCATGAAATACGTAAATACACGATCCCAATATTCTTTTTCAAAGTTGACGCCATAGTAAGGAATCCCGAGTTGGTTGGCAACTCGTTTAACATCTTCATAATCCTCAGCTGCCGTACATACACCATCATCATTCGTATCATCCCAGTTTTTCATAAATACCCCGATGACGTCGTACCCTTCTTTTTTAAGAAGATAAGCAGCTACAGAGGAATCCACTCCTCCAGACATTCCGACGACTACTCGTTTTTTCTTCATCATCATTCACCTCCTTAAACTGAAACGTTTTTGATTACAGTTTTATTTAAAAAAAATTTTTGCCGCAACAAACTATTTTGTTTCAGGCATGAAACGAACTTTTTGAGCTATTATTATGAATTTCATTAATGATATCTTGGACCGTCACACCTTTTAAATAGTTTAAAAAATGTTCTTCTGCATTATGAAAAATACGAATGAGTACATCTGACAGATGTTTGCCTATTATACAGTTGTCATTGGAATCGGGACATTTCGGCACAAGCGTTTCCTCACTAGTGATTCTAAAAATTTTGTCTAACGTAATTTGTTCAGGCTGAGCGTTTAACGAAAATCCGCCCTTTGCCCCTTCTTTAGAAGCAATTATATTTTCTTTTCTTAATATGCTTAAGATTTTTCTTAATCTTACTGGGTGGACAGAAACACTTTGAGAAATGTCTTCACTGGTTACTCGCTGATTTTGCTTTTCAGCCAGATACGCAACGCAGTGAACGGCAATCGAAAAATCGCTATTCATATTGAACCTTCCTCCTAAGTGTAATAATAATGATTACAGTTTATATTGTCAACTTAAAATTACTTCTTTTCATCAGCCGCAAATAAAAAATTCGGATCATTGGCCTAAACTTAGTGTCGAGTAGTAATGATAATAAGCGATATAAAGCTCATTAGAAAAAAACAAAAATTAGCATTTTAATCATGATTCCATTCAACTATATGAGCTGCGATTGCTGAAGCTTTGCCAGAGCATCGATTCATTTCCAAACGATCAAAGTTAGTCATGTACAGTGTTTACATGTAGCGCAACGATTAAAAAATTCTTTGTAAAAAATCTTCACATTAGCAGAAACCTTTTGCTATTTCATTATAGACATGATCGATAGATTTACTATACAATTATCTGCTCATTGTGTCTATATAGACTGACATTAGAGAGCAACCTGCTAGTTAAGAAAGAATACTATCAAAACAAATACTCCTCTTTGAAAAGATGAATCTCAAAGAGGAGCAGAGAGCTTTCATTTTATTTTTCCACGCTTATCCAGTTGGCGGTATTTAGAGTTCCATAAGTACGGAAAGTTTTATCTTGCTTCAGTCCGAGTAATCTGCTTCCAATCTGGTGCAAAAATTACGGAATTTCAATACGGTTTTCGCCTAGTTTATGCTTTTGGTTGATGCAAACCCCGTCTAAATTTATTGAGACGCTTTCGTTTGAAATAATTTTATACTAATCCCTATAAAATCACCCCTGTTAAACAGGCATCGTTCCGAAACTCTTCGCCTAATTAGTGATTAAGCAAAACCGGTGATAATCCGTAATTTGCAGCATTTATGTATTAAACGAGAAAGCAGTATCATAACAATTCTGAAAATAAATAACAACAAAAAAAGAAAGCTTCTTATAGAAGAGCTTAGTCTAAATTATATTGCCTAACTTTGTAATATGGGTAGTCCATTTGTTTTTGAATGCGAAGAACAGCTTCTCTGCCTGCAAGCAGCTCACAAATAAATAAACCGAGATCCACAGATGTTGCGACCCCGCCGCCAGTAATAACATAACCGTCCTTCACAATTCGATCTTCTATAACTTCTAAACAATAAGATCGAAGTAAATCATACTCGTTTGGATGGGTCGTCGCTTTCTTTCTATCAAGAAAACCAGCAGCGCCAAAAAGTATGGAACCTGTACAAACGGACACTTTATACGTCGCATTGCTGCCCGTTTTTAACCATTCGATAAATTCAGAATCATGCAATAATTCTCGAGTACCGAATCCCCCGGGGACAAATAACAAATCATACTGAGATAAATCAGGAGCCACTTCTTGAATCTTAACTGTAATTCCCCGATCATCACTTATTTCATCTTTCATTCCACACAAGGTCCAGCTTAATTCTTCATTAAAACCCATTGTTTTCAAGCGTGTTACCGCATCATAAAAACCTACAAAATCAAGAGCTGTCATTCGATCAAAAAGAATAAATGCAATTTTCATAGAATACCTCCAAAAATTGAAAAAATTGCCTAACTTATTGCTATCATACGGCATTGCTTTTCATACTTACAAGCTTTTATTTTGTCTTTCACCCGAAATCTCTCTGAATAACTTTTTCTCTTATCCATTCATCGTTCGCCAAATTTATTGTCTGCTAAAGAATATGATTGATTTTCGTGAAGTAAAGGTATTTCAAATTTGGAGGGATCATGTATTTAGGAAAGCTGTTTTTATTTGTGAATGAATGAAAGGCAAGGGTGTTTACAAGGAATTTGCAATTGAGTTGAAAAACGTCCGCATGGTCTGCAAACAGGAATTGATATCGGCTGTCTTAAGACTTCTCCCTTTTATAAGATACGATTATAAAATCAAATGTCTAAATTCATTGAGAGATCAATAGGGTAGAAAAGTGATGCAACAGAGGCAAGAGGCAAAAATAAATGGCACTGCATATGTTTATTCGTTGATCTTTATAATTGAGAAACTATTGCTCACAGATCGGGCAACTGCTTCCGCTTTCAAGTGAACTAATGCTCAATTAGTTTTGATTCCTTATACTTAAAAACCGCAAAAAGCGAGCACTGAAGCTTCAAGATATGGCGTTTCAACTCCTTATAGTTAAGATAAAAACTTCAAGCAGATGGGATTTTGTGCCGAGGAATATTACGTTTCAATTCCTTATAGTTAAGATAAAAACCGGATTCTGAACATGCTGAACAGACTCAACAGCAGGAGTTTCAATTCCTTATAGTTAAGATAAAAACTGCATGGGGCCTAATGTTTACATTTCGTTTCATCAGTTTCAATTCCTTATAGTTAAGATAAAAACACGAATTTCAGAGACACAGCAAAAGAATTGCACATGTTTCAATTCCTTATAGTTAAGATAAAAACGGAGACGTATTTTATGCTTCTACTATGAGGCAGTATATGTTTCAATTCCTTATAGTTAAGATAAAAAGCCCAAAAAACGTTGATGTTAGTATGTTTTCTAAATAATGGCGGATGTTGGTTTTAATTATAACGAACATGGAAAATTTTCGCAATGGCCCATTATTCTGCTGTTTCCTTCAAAAAACAGCTGTCGTCGATCTCCAGGGATTTTTACACGATTGGAGGTCGACGACTTTTTTTCACACTTGGGCGATGTGATGAACTGCGTTTGTTTCAAAATTCATACCAGAAAAAATATCGTCATTGTTTTGAAACTAACCCTTGCCTTCTCCAGCTAGCCTGCCAATTAGTCAATCATGAAGGGATCTTCACCACAGATAAAGAAGTTAGTCCGCTTTTCCATCGGAGTTAATACGTCTAAATGTTTCCAAAAGAAAAAACAACATCTGGTAAAAAGCTTTTTTTGCTGATGCTTCGTTATATTTTAAAGAGAATGGGTCACTGAATCCATGTTGTCCATTCAACTTATGAACCTCAACATTATGCTTGTTTTCTAAAGCTAAAATTAACTCATCAACATTAAACAATTTTTCTTCTTCTGGAAAGAACAGCAATTCCGGGCATTGAGGCGATATTTCCATATAATTTCTAATACGGAACCATAATACCCAATAATTCCATCAACAAGTCGTTCTTCACTACATAGCCATGCAACGGTTGCTCCTGCACTGAATCCGGCGACAAATATGTTTTTATATCCATCCTTAATCTCCGATAACAAACTTTTAATTATGACCAAAGCGTTTGTAAAACCTATGTTCTCCATAAAATTAAAGTAAGCATCTTCCTCTTGAGAATAATCAAAAGGAGTTTCCTGTTCTAACATATTCGAACAGAAGACATCAAAGTCGAATTTCAGATAATGATTGACAAACATGTTTCATATGTTGATTGATTCCATAAATTTCGTGAACAAGATAATTGCAGCATCAGAATCTTTTTGTATGCTAATCATTATTGCTCCTCCACCAAAGCTGTTGCACCTACTTTAAATTCTCTTTTCACTTTTTCATCACTATACTGCCGGCGACACAGCAATCTTTATTCTTCAACTCAAGTATTATTTTCAACAACTTCTTCAATAATTGAATTTCCTTCCGTTTCCTTATCATCGAGCCATTTCCAATTCTCATACAGTCTAATTCGCCCATCTGGTAAGATTTTTGGAGTAGAAGTACATTTTCCACCCCTAATCTCGTTTTTGATATTCATATGGTTATACCTAAACTCTAAGCATCCATCTTCTTTTACTATCCCAATTAAAAATCCTTTTATAATTTCTCCACCGCTATACGTTGCTGAGATTATATTTCCTTCTTGTTTATATTCAAAAAGCGTTTCTGAAGAAACTTCTCCATTATCTGTATTTTCAATTGAAACAAACTTGCGGCCATTATAATTTATCACAAACAACGCTCCTCTAATTTTTAATTTTCACTATTTTACCACATATTTTATCCTTTTTTAGCCATCAAATTTATTTTCTCATGTTCAACTATTTCACAAGGGATACTTTGAGAAATACTTAATCAGATTTTCTAGTGCGGAATCTGTCAAAAAGGGATTCCTACATTCAGCAGGAATCCTTGATACATCCAATGCCGAACTTAAATTTTAGTACAAGAAGGCGGGGTTATCGCTCTGCCTTTAGCTTCTCCGGATTCCTTCCTTTCGTTCCCCCGAGTTCAGCAGAAGTTAAAAGTAGATCTCCATTTTTGATACCGCTTTTACTTTTAATGAAAAAATTATTCTTGAGTTAAATAATTGAAATGTTTATCAGTGATATATGTTAGATCAATTCCAAAATTCATCTTATTTAAAATAGGTTTAATATATTCTATTAAATGTGCACCAGCCTCAAAATGATCAGGAAATTTACTAATATAAAATGAATTGTTATTGTCACAATTTGGCTTATGCTCCACTAATCCTTCAATTACTTCAATAATTCGACCGACAATATTTTCTTCTAATTTTTCCTCTGAAATTATTACAGTGTGGATATAATTCTCCGCGCCTTCAAATGAATTTTCATCCTCTATTTCCTTTAAATTTGGAAAATCATCCAAAACACTTGGTCTTCTGTAATCTAAAATCAACAGCATACAGATAGTTTCATTATCTTGATTATCTATACGAAACAATTCTAGATCTCGCAATTTTAGCATTCTTACCAATTTGAACATTAAATATCATCTTTCTAACTTTGGATTCCTTTTTCATTGAAGTATACTAAAGAATTTAGAATAACTATACTATACTTCATATAAAATTATATCCGTAAGTTAGAGTAAGCTGAATACACTTTGAGATGAATAACTTATACCGAGAAAAAATTTTTTATGGTTTTTCCGCAACTTTGATCGTCTCAGAAATAAGGAATAATGCTCACTGATTTACCTTCCATACATATAAAAGAGGTGCACTTCATATCAAGTGCACCTCAACAATTGACTGAGAACCTTTATTTAAAAGCCATCGCAGCTTTTACAGCTTTTTGCCAGCCTTCATATAATTTGTTACGTTTTTCTTCATTCATAGATGGTTCGAATGTACGGTCAATGTTCCATTGTGTCGCGATCTCTGATTGATCTTTCCAATATCCTACTGCCAAGCCGGCTAAATAAGCCGCTCCAAGAGCAGTAGTTTCATTGACAACAGGACGTTCAACAGGGACACCTAACAAATCGCTCTGGAATTGCATTAGAAAATTATTTTTTACTGCCCCGCCATCTACACGCAAGGTTTTCAAGGAAATACCCGAATCCGCTTCCATAGCAGTCAGCACATCTTTTGTTTGATAGGCAAGGGACTCTAAAGTTGCACGAACAAAGTGTTCTTTTTGCGTTCCCCGTGTCAAACCAAATATAGCTCCTCTAACATCGCTGTCCCAATACGGTGTTCCTAGCCCGACAAACGCCGGTACTACATATACACCGTCTGTGGATTCTACACGTTCTGCATATTGCTCGCTATCAGCGGCATTTTTTAACATACGAAGTCCGTCTCTTAACCATTGAATGGCAGATCCAGCAACAAATATACTTCCTTCCAATGCATATTCAACTTTGCCGTTTAATCCCCAAGCAATTGTTGTTAGTAGTCCGTGTTTAGAAACAACTGCTTTTTCGCCTGTATTCATAAGCATAAAGCAGCCAGTTCCGTACGTATTTTTCGCCATGCCTTCTTCAAAACAAGCCTGACCGAATAGTGCTGCTTGCTGATCTCCAGCCGCTCCAGAAATCGGAACTTCCTGCCCAAAGAAATGATACGGAACTGTATGTGCATAAATTTCTGAAGATGGACGTACTTCCGGAAGCATGGATTTAGGCACGGTTAAAATTTCTAACAGTTCATCATCCCATTTCAGCTCATGAATATTGAACATTAATGTTCTTGAAGCATTTGAATAATCCGTCACATGCGCCTTTCCACCCGAGAGCTTCCAAATTAACCAAGTATCAATTGTTCCGAATAAAAGCTCTCCTCTTTCCGCTTTTTCTCTAGCCCCCTCAACATGATCTAATATCCATTTGACTTTTGTTCCTGAAAAGTATGCATCAATTAACAGACCTGTCTTTTCACGAAATATATCATTTAATCCCTTCGCCTTTAACTCCTCACAAATATCTGCCGTTTGCCGTGATTGCCAAACAATGGCATTATATACCGGCTGACCTGTGTTTTTATCCCAAACAACCGTTGTTTCGCGTTGGTTCGTAATTCCGATGCCTGCAATTTGCTCAGGTTGTATTCCTGACTCAGACAAGGAAGTGGCGATGACGGATAAGATGGAACCCCAAATTTCATTGGCATTATGCTCTACCCAGCCTGGTTTAGGAAAATATTGCGCAAATTCTTTTTGTGAAATATGAACGATTTCCCCTTTTTTATTAAAAATGATCGCACGTGAACTTGTCGTTCCTTGGTCTAGAGCTAAAACATATGTTTCCATTTTCTTCACCTCATTATTTTATTAAAATTATAAACTTAAAGTGTTGCTTTCGTTTTCTTATAGACATTCAAGCTTTGTTCTTTATTACTTACTAGCGCTGCCACAACGATAGCTGCTACAACAATTGTGAAAATCCAAAAAGCAGAGGTACTGACTCCTTCAAAAGCCCATTTATAAAATAACGCTCCATACGTTCCCCCAATAATCGGCCCTACAACAGGAATCCAAGCATAACCCCAGTTAGAGATTCCTTTACCTGGAATCGGCAGAATAAAATGAGCAATTCTCGGACCTAAATCACGGGCAGGATTGATGGCGTAACCCGTAGTTCCGCCTAAGGAGAGACCTATTGCAACGATGAGAAATCCAACAATGAACGGGTTCATTCCTTCTGCAAATTTATTCGCTCCAAGTGCCAACAATCCAAGCAACAAAATGAATGTACCAATAACTTCACTTAAAAGATTCGCTGCAGGATTTTTGATTGCAGGATCTGTTGAGAATACGGCTAATTTTGCACCTTGGTCATCGGTCGCTTGCCAGTGGGGCAAATAGTGCAAATAAACGATCACAGCACCGATAAATGCACCAATCATTTGGGCAATAATATAGGTCGGTACATCACTCCATGGGAAAGAACCGATTGCAGCTAATCCGATGGTTACAGCCGGATTAAGATGGGCTCCGCTAAATTGACCTACAGCATATACCGCCATCGCTACGGCAAGACCCCATCCCATCGTAATAACAATCCAGCCTGAATTTTCAGCTTTTGATTTTTTAAGTACAACACCGCCGACAACTCCACCCCCAAAAACAATCAAAATCATCGTGCCAATTAACTCACCTAAAAATGCAGACATCAAAGTTTCCTCCTTTTTCATATATTTGTTATCTCTTGCGAAAAGACTACAATTTTGGTCAATAAAAAAGATCCGCAGCAAATTCCCCCCTTAGTATGCAGGCTGCATACAGGGAATTACTGTGGATCTCCATTTCTCCATCACAAATATTAACTTGATTTCAGATTATTACAAAAAGAAAGCGTTGTCAATCACTTTTTTTGAATTATGATATTATTTGTTTTGAAGTAAGTTCTAGGAAATGGGACCCATGAACCTAATATGAATTTTTGCAACAATTCAAAAGCAAAGGCTTGATTACGATTCTTTACCTGATTGGAGAAAAAAATCAATAAACGCTAATGCGTCTTTCTCATCTTCTCCATCAGTCATCACTTTGATCGTCTGTCCCTCCATTATGGCAACGCTCATAAGCTGAAGAATACTTTTCGCGTTAATCCTTCTGTCGCCGATCATTAACTCAACCTTGCTTTTATACTGGTTTACTTTTTTCACAAAATCTGCTGCTGGTCTGGCATGCAGACCATTTTCAATGGTCACAGTAATCTCTTTTTCGATCATTGAGTTCACTCCTAATTTTTCTCGCTAGTCATTGATTTTGACAAGTTCCTTTGCACTCTCGCCAGCTCGAACGACCTCTTCAATCGAGCTTCCCAAACCAGCCTCAACGACCGCTGCATAAGCTCCTTCTACGAGAGGAGCATCGGCTATTATAATGTTTTCATTGTTCTCTAGCATCTCAATAGCCATTTCAGCATTAATGAGTGCACTCCCTAAATCAAACAAAACGACAACGCCTTTCTCAGAATAGACTGATTCAATTGCTTCCTTAATGTCTAATGCATTTGTTCCGATATCGCCTTCAACCCCTCCAGCGATGGCTACAGATACTTCAGGTTGAACTTGATTCAGAAGCTTTTTTAGGCCGCTTACAATTTCATAGCTGTGTGAAATTAAGACAAGACTTACATATTTCATTGGGCCACCTCTCCTTCTTCGAACAATTCAGCTAAGGAAGCAAACAATAAATACGATGAAGCTGCCCCAGGATCAATATGACCAATAGAACGCTTTCCTAAATAAGCCGCACGGCCTTTCTTTGCCTCAAGCTCTTTTGTGCCGTCCATTTTCTCTTTAGATAAATCAGTAAGCTCTTTAGAATGAATCGTTTCACGATTTTTCATATACTCAATGACAGGCTCCCAAACATCGATCATCGTTTTATCTCCTACTTGTGCCTTTCCCCTAACTTTTAACCCATCCAATGATGCTGCTAATGCCTCAACTAAAGCCTTTATATCAACTTCTTTTTTACCCTTTAAAGCAAGAGAAGCTTTCATGAAAGCTGTTCCATATAACGGACCTGAAGCTCCGCCTACTTTAGCAATTAAAGTCATGCCAACATCTTTAAACAAAGAACCAAGATCATCATATTTGCCTTCTGTAATTTTCTTGACGGTTTCCTGAAATCCCCGTGCCATATTTAATCCATGGTCTCCATCGCCAATTGCTTGATCCAGCTCCGTTAAATACTCCTTATTTTCCTGAATTTTATCGTTAAAAGTTATGATCCATTTTTTAGCCTGTTCAACGTCAAATGTCATTGATCATCTCTCCTCATATTCCTTCTATAGACAGACTGCAAGAAAGCGAGATTGCTATTTTTTGAATGCGATTGTATCCGCTTGTGCGTCTAACAACTCAATGAGTTGATCGTCTAATTTTAATAACGAAATAGAGCAGCCAGCCATTTCAAGCGATGTCATAAATTCACCAACAAACGTTTCATGTATATAAATGTTCTTATCCTTTAGGACCTCAGAGACTTTTTTGTTCATAATATATAATTCCATTAATGGTGTTGCACCTAGACCGTTGATCATGACCGCAACCTTGTCGTTTTCCTCAAGTTTTAAGTCATCTAAAATTTTTTCAAGAAGTATTTGTGCGATTTCATCCGCTGGCTGGATTTGTGTTTTTTCAATGCCAGGTTCTCCGTGAATCCCCATTCCAATTTCGATTTCATTTTCTCCGAGCTCGAAGCCAGGTTTTCCTGCTGCTGGAACAGTGCATGGAGTTAAGGCCATTCCCATTGACCGAACATTTTCCACAACTTTCTTAGCTACTGCTTCTACTTCTTTTAGCGTTGCACCCTTTTCCGCTAATGCACCGGCAATTTTATGAACGAAAACCGTACCTGCTATTCCCCGCCGGCCAGTCGTATATGTACTATCCTCCACAGCTACATCATCATTCACAACCACTTTTGCTACGTTGATTCCTTCTGCTTCAGCCATTTCGGCAGCCATTTCAAAATTCATAATGTCGCCAGTGTAATTTTTAATAATCAATAACACCCCATTTCCGCTATCAACCGCTTGAATCGCCTCAAAAATTTGATCTGGGGTTGGGGAAGTGAACACTTCTCCACATACCGCTCCGTCTAGCATGCCTTTACCTACATAACCAGCATGTGAAGGCTCATGACCGCTTCCTCCGCCGCTAACCAAGCCAACTTTTCCTTGAATAGGCGCTTCTTTTCTTACGATTACGTTTGTATTTGGCAATCTCTTCATTCGATTAGAATGAGCCGCCACCATCCCTGCTAACATGTCTTCAACTACTTGATTAGGATCATTGATTAATTTTTTCATAGACATACCTCCTCTTAACTTTGCACTTTCTATTAATGCAAAAATGATGCCAACAACGAAAGCGCTTTACGGATGCGTTTTCATATTTTTGTGCCGAGTTCATTGGGAAAAAATATCAATCCATTTGATACTTTTTCCCAACTAAATGCTCCAATCCATATTCTCTTATTTTTTTAGCTGCCGTTTTATGAGTGATCCCAAGCGCTTTCGCTAATTGGTTATAGCTTGGGTAATATTGACAAGCAAACGAAAAAATTTGTTTTTCATATTCTTTGAAGGTCAGCACTTCGTTGCCAAAATTGATACTCTGTTTCTGCATTATTTTTTTATTTTCTTGACATTGAGGGTTCGAGATGTAGTAAGGTAAATCCTTGCATCGCAAAATTTCTTCATCTGCGAGATTAAATAACCGTTCAATTACATTTTGTAATTCTCTAATATTTCCTGGCCAATGGTAACTGCACAATGCTTCCATAAATCCTTTTTCATACCCTTTGATATTTTTTCCCAATCTAGCATTCAATTGTTTTCGAAACGCCTCCACCAAAAGGGGAATATCTTCTTTTCTTGCCCTTAAAGGCGGCAGATGAATTGGGACAACATTCAACCGATAATAAAGGTCCTCGCGAAAACTGCCCTCATCTACCATTTTTTTGAGATCACGGTGAGTCGCGGCAATTACCCTAACATCAAGCTGAATGGGCGCATATCCGCCAATTCTTTCCACTTCCCTTTCCTGCAGCACACGTAAAATTTTTGCTTGCAAATCCAAACTTAAATCACCGATTTCATCTAAAAAAATCGTACCTTTATTAGCGAGTTCAAATTTTCCTCGATGTGTTTTATACGCTCCTGTAAAGGCTCCCTTTTCATAACCAAATAATTCGCTTTCCATTAATTGAGGAGGGATGGCTGCACAATTCACTCGAATAAATAGGTTATTCTTTCTGTCGCTTGCTTCATGAATAGCCTTAGCGATAAGTTCTTTCCCTGTTCCGCTTTCTCCTGTAATAATCACTGTCGAATTTGTTTTTGCAACCTTTGCGGCGATTGTTAAGGAATCTTTTAATGTCTCGCTGTTTCCTATAATCTTATGAAATGCCTCATCAAATCCTTGATGTTTGGACAGCTCCATTTCCAAATATTTTGTTCTTTGCTCCATTAGATCAATTTTTTCGAGGAGCTTTTTAATATCATCGAAAGGAGTCATGGTGGCGACTGTTCCGCGAAATTCATCGTCAACGAAAATAGGATTTATTTTTGTAATATAACTAGATTGTTGGTTTACTTGAATTAGTTTCATAATCTGATTTTGAGTGCTTTTAATATTTTCCCACTCGTGTTGGCCGATTATTGATTGAATGTTTGGGACACTGTTTAATTTTTTTAACAAAACATCCATTTCATCATTTTTGTATATAAAATTTCCATTTTTATCTGTTAATCCGATTAAATCTGAGACAGATTTTAAAACAAGATTTAATCGCTGCTGCAGCTCTTTTACTTCATTCAATTCTTTACTGATTTTCTCAATGGTAGATATATCTTGAAAAATAGCAACAGCCCCAATCGTTTTTCCATTAAAAATAATTGGCGAACGGGTTGTTAACAATGTATGATGGTTGATTTCTTGCTTTTTGGATAATTCCATTTTTCCTGTCTTCAGTACTTCATGCAATCTTGAATGGGGAATCACTTCGTCAGCGCGTTGATTGATAAGCTCATGAGGATCTTTTTCCAAAAGTTTTGCTGCAGCTGCATTGACATAAGTGATGATATTGTCGCTATTCACAACGACGATTCCATTCGGTAAAGCAGATATGGCCTCATGAAGGGTAATGGAATTTTCCATGAGAAGTCGATCTGTTTCTGCTTGCTGGGAATCTTCAAGATCCGTTTGTTCAAAAAAATCTTTTATCTGCTGGACGATTTGATCGTCTATTTTTTCTTCAAAATGCAGGATAAATTCCTCTCCTTGTCCAATCTTTAAGGACACTAAAGATAATAGATTATTCACTTGAACTTTTTTATCCTGATAGAGAACGTACGTCTTTTTTAATATCTCTTTATTTTGTATGAGATTTTGAAGCAGCGAAATAAAAGCTGCTGCCATCCGGACATGAAGACCGTTCTTTTTGTACACTGTTAATTTAATGAACATGAAATCCCCTCCTTTTTCCATTTTAATATACTTGTTAACAGGATTACTGGAAAATTTTTTGAAAAAGATAGTAGTTATGAATCTCACGATTAAAAAATTTTTTTCACCCTGTAAACGATCATGCGTGGATGTTCTCATTGCTTTGACAGCGCTTTTGTTTATGGTACAATTATTAATAAGTTAATAAATTGTAGCGGAGAGAAGGAGATCCACATCAATTCCCTTTAGTCGTTTGGATGAAGGGGTGTTTTGTTGTGGATTTCTTTTTTTCTAGAGACTTGAAGCAAAGACCTCTTCTCTGTTTCAATTAAGTTTGAAAGCTGAATTCACACTGATTTTTTGCCAATAATAAAAAAGGTGGAACGAACAATGGAATATAAAGATCAAAAAATTATTCCAGCGATTCGCAATATGAAGGATTTTGAAATTTTTCTTCAGAGTTCCTATGCATATGGTGTGTTATTAGATGTCCATATTGCCCAGTTGAAAAATATCGTCAATATTTCTAAGCAGCATTGTAAAAACTTGTTATTGCATGTTGATTTAATACATGGTCTTAAAAATGATGAATACGCAACCGAATATTTATGCCAGTCCTTCAAGCCCTATGGACTGCTTTCGACAAAAGCAAGTGTCGTTTTGAAAGCGAAACAAAAAGGCGTATTGGCCATTCAACGAGTTTTTCTCATTGACTCAAACGCTTTAGAAAAAAGCTATTCCTTATTAGAAAAAACAAAACCCGATGTGATTGAGGTTTTACCTGGCGCCATGCCGAACATTATTGCTGAAATTCATCAACGAATTCAAATCCCGATCTTTGCTGGTGGATTTATCCGCAGTATTGACGATGTCAACAATGCTTTACAAGCTGGTGCTGCAGCCGTGACAACATCCAATAAGCAATTATGGAAAGAATTTGAACAGTCATAATTTATTTTGAATGGCTACCCAATTTTTCGATGCTTTAGGTTTTGGCGGCAGTTTTAGACATTCAGTTTCAGAAACGCTGTAGAAGACATGAAAGACGCAAGCCATCTTCATCAATTGAATGAAGAAAAAATGGCTTGTGCGATGGTGTCAATAGCGTTTTCAAACACTGATTCTTCATCAACTGAATAAAGAAAAGTTCATTATGGGGAAAAGCTTTGAATTTTAAATTCGCATACAAAAGAATTTTCAGAAGATGAAGAATATGCTATAATACATTCAAAGTTAATATTCGGTTGGAGACAAGGAGAGACCACATAGCATTACGTCTGTAGAAGAAGCGTAGTGTGTATGTGGTCTCTTTTTTTAGGACTTTTGACGGATCACAGGAGGAATAACAAATGAACAAAAATGTATTTGCTTATCAAAGACAAGAAATATTAAAAGACGTCGATGGAAAACAGTATGATGTCATCATTATTGGCGGTGGTATTACAGGTGCAGGAATTGCACTTGATGCAACAACACGTGGAATGAAAACAGTTCTATTTGAGATGCAGGATTTTGCCGCAGGAACCTCAAGCCGTTCCACGAAGCTTGTGCACGGAGGCCTCCGTTATTTAAAACAGTTGGAAGTGAAGTTAGTCGCTGAAGTTGGGAAAGAACGCGCGATCGTCTATGAAAATGGCCCGCATGTAACTACACCTGAATGGATGCTTCTTCCGATTTATAAAGGAGGAACATTCGGTAAATGGAGCACATCCATTGGACTGAAAATTTACGATTACCTTGCTGATGTGAAAAAAAGCGAACGAAGAACGATGTTGAATGCGGAGCAAACTATTGATAAAGAACCTCTATTAAAGCAAGATGGATTATTAGGCGGAGGATATTATGTCGAATATCGAACTGACGATGCCCGCTTGACGATTGAAGTTATGAAAAAGGCAGTCGAATGCGGTGCAAAAGCGATTAACTATGCAAAGGTAGACGAATTTATTTACGAACAAGGCAAAGCCGTAGGTGTAAAAGTTGTTGACCAATTAACAGGAGAATCATATCAAGTGTTCGCAAAGAAAATTATAAATGCAACAGGCCCTTGGGTCGATACGTTACGGGAAAAAGATCACTCTTTAAAAGGAAAACATTTGATTTTGTCAAAAGGAATTCACCTTGTTTTTGACCAAAGCCGATTCCCATTAAAACAAGCGATCTATTTTGATACACCTGATGGACGAATGGTGTTTGCCATTCCGCGTGATGGAAAAACTTACGTTGGCACAACAGATACTTTCTATGATGGGGATATTGCACATCCTAAAATGACTGTTGAAGATCGAGATTATCTTATTAAGGCCATTAATTATATGTTCCCAACGGTCCATATCACCGTGGAAGATATTGAATCAAGCTGGGCCGGGCTCAGACCATTAATCCATGAAGAAGGAAAAAGTCCTTCTGAAATATCACGCAAAGATGAAATTTGGACGTCTGATTCAGGTATTATTACCATTGCCGGCGGAAAATTAACAGGATACCGTAAAATGGCAGAAACGATCGTTGATCTTGTTGCCAAATTATTAAAAGAGGAAGAAAACGCAGCATTTTCCCCTTGCAGAACGAAAAACCTGCCGATTTCGGGAGGAGATTTCGGAGGTTCAACAAATTTTGAATCGTTCGTAACTAAAAAAGTTGAACAGGGAGAAAAATTGGGATTTAGCAGAAAACAATCGGAAAGATTGGTCCGATTATATGGAACGAATGTAGACCGGGTGTTTGAACTGGCAGTTGAATTAAAGAAAGTAAGAAATGAGTTTCAATTACCGATTGATGTTTTAGCCCAGCTTCAATATGGTTTGGAAGAAGAGATGGTCGTAAAACCGGAGGACTTCTTTATCCGGAGAACGGGATCGTTATTTTTTGAAATTCATTCAGTTCACCAATGGAAGGAATCCGTTATTCAATATATGGCGAAAAACTTGGAGTGGACAGAAGAGGAGCAAAACCGTTATCGCAAAGAATTAGAAACATATCTGCACGACGCCGTCACGCCTGTTGATGAAAAACAATAATAGACAAAATATATAATGACAGCAAAGGCTTTTATTATCCGGTTATTTGAACGAAAAGGAAAAAGTAGCCGAATTTTGACAGCATCCCCCTATAAGGAGACAGTAAATATGCATCAATTTACTGTTTACTTATGAGGGGATTTTTTTCGATAATGGTGGTGTTTAACTTTGCACCGGTTATTTCTTAAATTCGTAAATACAAAAAATCATATTAAAGAAAGCTTATTATGTAAAAAGTTTTTAAGAAGTGGATATCGCAAAGTAATGCAAGGTCTAACTTAGAACAGCTGTATCAAGCATTTCTCATCCAGTGCACCCCAACAATTGACATAGCCTGACCAATCTGAAAAATTCAATCCCTGACCGGCAAATGGGATTTGCCATGGAAGGGATTGAGAACGTTAAAGTTCCGCCCGAAAACACCAATGGATTGGAGAATAAAGTTCGAGCTTATCTGAGTGAGAAGACGGGGGTAAATTTAGGCGGAAGTAAAGCAGGCAACGATGGCGTTGAACTTGGCACTAAGGGTACTGGCAAAACAGTTGATGATTTAATTAAAGTTGCTAAGCCTGGAAGAGCAACAAAAGGAAGAACTATTCAGTATGAGTTATCTGGTGGATTTAGTGAAGCAATGAATGACTTTCACTCGTTGGGACCTAAAATTACTAAGGATACGCCTGACCTCAAAGTCGGTATTTTAAAGGATGGAAGAACAGTTATTGTTAGAAAGAGAAGTAGTGATGGCCGTCCTACACTTGAAATTCAAGATGGCAAGAAGAGAATAAAGTTTCGTTACTAGAAAACAAATATGGAGGAAGTTTTATGGAACAATGGGAAAGATGGATACCGCTAGATGATATACCTTCAACAATTTATAATGATATGCTTTTGGATGGTAAAGATGGTGTTATTTTAGAATTTAGTGATGAAAATGGTGAAAAAAAAGTTGTAGTGAATTTTAAAGAAGGAGTATTATCGTATAGAAATACTGATGAAGGTTCGTTATTAGAAACGCTAAATTATTTAGATCAATATTACGGTACAGATTTTTATAGTGATTGGTCTTTATTTAAAGTTAAAAACTCAGAATACTTGAAATGGTTTCATAAAGAAAGTTGCGGTATATACGAGTCAAGAGAGGTAGAACATTATGTATTTTTAACTTCTAATGATGTAATTGAAATATTATCAATATATCCTCCTAGTATTACGGTAAAGTAATTTTGTTATAGTGTGTGAAGCAAGATTCCCTAATATATCGATAAATAAACAATCCGCTTGAACAAAAAGTTCAAGCGGATTGTTTATTCCTCAAGGAGCGCTTCGAATAAACTATATAGAGCAATGCCCTATACAATGCGCGCGGACCTTGCTTTCCTAGGAGATTCCCTCTTTTTAGCCATGGAGATTCCCGGCATCGGTTCCGCCGCCATCCGCGAGCTTACAGACGAACTGATTCATTGGCTCGACCGCTATGGAGAAAAGCTGAATGAAGCGGAGGAACTGCTGTATCAGACGGCCGCGTCCATCAGACAGGCAGACCAAACGCTCGCCGACAACATAAAAGAATTCGGTCTGAAGCTTCTTGGCTGGTATGACTTGCAGCGGTTGTTTGGAGAATACGACCCGATTACTGAAGAACGGATATCCGGATGGGATCGCCTGGTTGCGGGAGGAATGTTATTGTTGTCCGTCATTCCTCCAGCCAAAGGGGCAGGAATCGCTGGAAAAGCGGGGATCAAAGGAGCGAAAGCGGCCGGGATAGCAGCGGATGTTTCGAAATTGGTCCCGCAAATGAAATATGTTCTCCGCTATGATAAAATGATGTCTGTCTTTCAAGCGGCGTACCTCCAAGTCGTGAAAGCGCCGATTACCAAAACGCAGCGATATTTTAATAAGCAATGGGATGACCGTCTTACCAGCGTTTCGTCTGTCCAATGGCAGCTAGCCTTGGCGGGAATTGGTCCAGCGTCCCGCTCATGGATGAGCAAGGCTAAGGAAGAAGTAAAAGAAACTGCGATTAACATGATTGGCAAAACTGGGGATGAGGTGGACGGTAAGGGTACGGGTAAATTTAGTAAGTATGATGTAGGATTATATAAAGAAATAAAAGGTGTACCGAGGTTAGATGCACATCATGTTGGACAAAAAGCAATTATGAAAAAATTCATTCGAAATTATGATCCAAATAATGCACCAGCAATATTAATACCAAAAGCTGGACATACAAGAAAAGGTCCTAGGGGAATAGTTTCGAGAAGCTCAAAAGGAATTGAGAGTGTAAGACAATTATTAGCAAGAGATATAATGGAGTTAAGAAGAGTATATCCAGACATTCCTAATTCTCAACTTCGAAAATTAATTGAATTAAATAAACAATTGTATCCAGAGATGAGAAGGAGATGAGATATATGAATAAAGAAGAGTTTGTTAAACTTTTACATCAGTCAATTATAAAAGAAAATCGTAATTTTTATCGAGATATATTCAATAATACTGATATTAATGAAGTTACAGACCCTTATTGGAAAGAAGCATTGATGTTTTATTCAGAACTATCAGATAAAAATAAAGAAATATTATTTAAAATAATCGAACAAGTAGAAGTGGATGCTGTATCTAATATTTTAGGGGTGTTAGATGGGGTAGTATCAATTGGAGAAGAGGATATTGAGTTTAAAGTGACAATTAACAATAATAATGAACCAATTAATGGAGATTTACAAGACCTATTTTTGGAGTATGATGAAGAGAATAGGTAACAAGTAATGTTAGACTAAAAGTAGACACAGATTATTATAGTAATAATAGACTAAAAAATGAGATGTCTACATGACAAAAAACAAAGGCGGTACGATCGGGATTAAGCCAATTACTTGTTATGGCCTTCGCCACACTCACGCATCAATGCTCCTATATAAAGGGGTGAATATTAAATACGTTTCTCTACATCTTGGTCATAAGGACATTGTGACAACATTGCAGACGTATTCACACATTTTGGACGAGATGGAGCAAAAAGAATCCCGGCAGGTAGACGTTGCAATGGAGGAGCTCTACCATACAAAATAGCCGTGCAAAATTTTTTCGAATTCTATCGGATTCTTCCGGTTTTCCAAAAAATGAAAAACGACTGCATTTGCAGTCGTTTTAAAGCATCCACGATTTTTGATCGTGAGATATCGGATACTAATGATGCCGATGGTGGGAGTCGAACCCACACTCCCGCAAGGGAACACGATTTTGAGTCGTGCGCGTCTGCCAGTTCCGCCACATCGGCGTAATGATATTGATGCAATTCCTCACTGGTGCCGAGGACCGGACTTGAACCGGTACGGTAGTCACCTACCGCAGGATTTTAAGTCCTGTGCGTCTGCCAATTCCGCCACCCCGGCTTGTAATGGAGGCGGCACCCGGATTCGAACCGGGGATAAAGGTTTTGCAGACCTCTGCCTTACCACTTGGCTATGCCGCCATTATTGGAGCGGAAGACGGGATTCGAACCCGCGACCCCCACCTTGGCAAGGTGGTGTTCTACCACTGAACTACTTCCGCACTTAAATTTAAAAGGTGGCTGGGCTAGCTGGATTCGAACCAGCGCATCACGGAGTCAAAGTCCGTTGCCTTACCGCTTGGCTATAGCCCAATGATATTAATATGGGGCGACTGATGGGAATCGAACCCACGAATGCCAGAGCCACAATCTGGTGCGTTAACCACTTCGCCACAGTCGCCATCTTATAAATGGCAGGGGCAGTAGGAATCGAACCCACACCGGAGGTTTTGGAGACCTCTGTTCTACCGTTAAACTATGCCCCTATCATGGTGGAGGGGGACGGATTCGAACCGCCGAACCCTAAGGGAGCGGATTTACAGTCCGCCGCGTTTAGCCACTTCGCTACCCCTCCGATTATTAAAAATGCCGGCGAGAGGAATCGAACCCCCAACCTACTGATTACAAGTCAGTTGCTCTACCAATTGAGCTACACCGGCATATGTATACATATAATGGTGGCTCGGGACGGAATCGAACCGCCGACACAAGGATTTTCAGTCCTTTGCTCTACCGACTGAGCTACCGAGCCTTTTATGGCGGTCCCGACGGGAATCGAACCCGCGATCTCCTGCGTGACAGGCAGGCATGTTAACCGCTACACTACGGGACCATTGGTTGCGGGGGCAGGATTTGAACCTGCGACCTTCGGGTTATGAGCCCGACGAGCTACCGGACTGCTCCACCCCGCGCCGATAAAATAATAAACACTCTTCACTCAAAAATTATGTATACATATCATAACATGCTGTGGCCCTAGCGCCGAAATTCATTAATATTCATTTTATTTACTATGTACATGGTGGAGGATGACGGGATCGAACCGCCGACCCCTTGCTTGTAAGGCAAG